>SPJK01044130.1_pt1 | contig 10281 bp, 10 predicted proteins | sample 3741771 | NCBI WGS metagenome assembly SPJK01 (sample SAMN10925997, study PRJNA522277) | cold seep metagenome | isolation source: Elba SIP-enriched marine methane seep metagenome, extraction at timepoint T2 | place: Italy: coast of Elba, Mediterranean Sea
GTCCCATTAAGGCCAATGTCCCTTCATGCACTGAACCGGCATCTAAAACAGTCTGGGTAGATTCTTGATCTATCACTGAAATTAAGGCCTGGGAAATTGCCGGTTCATGACCATCAAATAAAACCACACGGGCATTCAAACCACTAAAGTCCAAAGCATTTTTCTCTAAAGCTCGAGTTTGCCCTTTATAATTGATCAAACATCGACTGGCATCGGGCTTAACAAGAACACTGGATAATGGCGTTGGTGACTGTCCACGAATTAGATATCGGCAATCCACACCTTCATGATCAAATTCTGCTTGATGCAAATCACCAAAAACATCATATCCCAAGTATCCAGCAAAACCTGATTTATAGCCTAGTCGAGCTATGGCCACAGCTGCATTTGCTGCCGGACCTCCGCCACTGTTATCCAATGCATTGGCGAAAATTTTTTCATCACTTTGTGGCTGTTTTTCAACCGAATAAACCATATCATAACAAGCATGCCCAACACAGAGGACATCTATAGGCTTTTTATGTTGCTGACCCACCATTCTCTATCGGCTCCGGTTTCAGAATGAACTAATTTCGACTCTTCAATGCGGGTTTCAAGTTTTTTTCCGGTTTTAAACCCACATAATCCATTAAAATCACCAGCTCTTTATTATTCAGCTCATAATACGATTTGGCTCGAACATTTTCAGGTAATGTGGCGGGGCCATACCTGACTCGCATCAAACGACTGACTGTCACATTCTGAGACTCCCACAAACGTCTGACCAAGCGATTCCGACCTTCCTTGACGACAACATGAAACCACTTGTTTGCGCCTTCACCGGAATAAAATTGTATATCACTAAATTGAGCCATACCGTCTTCCAGCTCCACCCCAGTTTTCAAGCGTTCAATCATTTCTTCTGTAACTTCTCCAAGAATACGGACAGCATATTCTCGATCAATTTCAGATGATGGATGCATCAAACGATTAGCCAGCTCACCATTATTGGTTAAGACCAGTAAACCAGACGTGTTAATATCCAAACGACCAACGCTTATCCAACGCCCAACATCCAACTTAGGCAATTGACTAAAAACGGTAGGCCTGCCTTTGGGGTCTCGCCTGGAAACAAGCTCACCGGTGGGTTTGTTGTATACCAAAACCCGTGTTGTTTGCTGGGCATATTTCTGCCATTGAATCAGGCGCCCGTTTAAAACAACCTTGTCTGCTGATTTTAATTTGTATCCCGGTTTAATGATTTCACCATTAACACTGATTCGGCCTTCGTCTATCCAGCGCTCAATTTCTCTTCTGGATGCCAATCCGCCTCTGGCCAATACCTTTTGAATTCGTTCACCTTCTTGTATCGATTCCACAGGCTGTATCTTTGAGGCTTGAGAGTGTTTTTTGCTGTTTAGTTTTTTTTCAGTTTTAGACATATTTTTCAACAACTTGGATATTTCAAGCAGGTAAGTGCATAGGAAATTCTGTTCAGTTTATACGATTCATCAACACCTGTCGCAAAATAAAAACCTTATTTCGCAAACATTTCCAAACCCTTCTCGGTCTATTTACTCAGATATTTTCTATTCGGTTTTTAATTTTCGCTTCCTGACAAATCCTTAATTTCATCCAGCTCAGGAAGTTGCTGCAAGGACTCAAGATTGAAATAATCCAAAAACAGCTTGGTCGTTCCATATAAAGACGGCCTTCCAGGTACTTCTTTCTGACCAATGACTCTGATCCATTCTCTATCCAGCAATGCTCTAATCATGTTTGTGCTTACACTCACTCCTCGGATTTCTTCTATATCTCCGCGTGTTACGGGTTGTCTATAGGCAATAATTGCCAGGGTTTCAAGTGTGGCTCTGGAATATTTTGGCGGCTTTTCTGCAAATAATCTGGATACCCAAAAACTGTAACCATCTCTTAATTGAAAACAATAACCACTGGCCAGCTTTATTAAATGTATCGGTCTTTTTTTATAATCCTCTGCAATAGCGTTTAGAGCATTCTGAATTTCTTTTAACGCGGGTCGTTCCAATTCAGGATACACCTGCTGTAATTGCTTAGGTGTTATGGGTTTTTCTGAAGCAAATACCAGCGCTTCTATTATGGCCTTATTCTTATCAATATGGGTCGAATTTCCATCAAAACCATCCGAATCCAATTCCAGAAGTTCTGGTTCTGGTTCTGGTTCTGGTTCTGGTTCTGGTTCTGGTTCTGCTTCTGCTTCTGCTTCTGCTTCTGCTTCTGCTTCTGCTTCTGCTTCTGCTTCTGCTTCTGCTTCTGCTTCTGCTCTCTTTAGTATTTCATTATTTCTATGAGTATGCGTCTCGGGATATATTTTTTTTTGCTCGTTCTGAATTTCATCGGGTTTTGTTTGAGGCGCAACCTTAAGCAGTGCCGACGCGGCCTGTTCATCTTGCAAGCTGTCTATTCCCCGAGCTTCAGAATCCTGATTTTGCTCTGACCCATAACTCAACTGAAGCTTCCTGCTGGAAGATTTCGAGTAATCCTTCTTTGCTGAGTTCGAGAATTGCGAGAAACGAGACCACCACCCCTCCTTTTCCTTCAACTCGTGTAAATAACGTTGAGAAAGGGAGGCTATCTGGCCTGTTAAGTTTTTCCAAAATGGCTGCCATTCGTTCACGGACTGATAACGGTTCTTTACTAATTTTATGATGACTGAGCTGTTCAGCTCGTTTTAATACATCCTGAAAAGCAAGCAAAACATCCATCAAATCGACCTCTGTCTGCTGCTGCAAAAACTTGATTGTTGAACGGTCAATTTCTGGTTGAAATAAATCCCGCTCATAACGTGGTAACTGATCGATGTCTTCGGCTGCTTTTTTGATCACTTCATATTCCTGAAGCTTTCTGATCAGATAAGCTCTTGGATCATCTTCATCGTCTTCCTCCTCCACTTGCCGGGGCAGTAACATTCTGGATTTGATTTCAGCCAGCAGAGCGGCCATTAACAAATATTCTGCAGCCAGTTCTATCTGCACCTGTTTCATCATTTCAATATATTGAATATATTGAGCCGTAATATGTGCAATAGGGATATTTAAAATATCCAGATTTTGTTTTCTGATCAGGTACAACAACAAATCCAGCGGACCTTCAAACGTTTCCAAAAAAATCTGCAACGCATCCGGTGGTATATACAAGTCCTCAGGTAATTCGGTTAACGGCGCCCCTTCTACAACGGCAAAAGGTGGCCTGGAGTCTTCCTCAATTTCTCTCTCTGTCACACGACATATCCAAATAACAAACGACGACAAACAGCTATCAATGAATTGATTTCTAATTGAATCACAACGGTAATCCAGCCAATACAAGCAACATTTGTTGTGCCTGCATAAACGGTTGCCCTATGATGTCTTTCAAAAATCCCTGCCACATTAAAAATAATAAAATGATAAAACCATACCGCTCAAACCGGTTAAATAATCGGGCAATATTCAACGGTAACACCGCACTTAAAATACGACTGCCATCTAATGGTGGCACGGGTAATAAATTTAAAATCATTAATACCAGATTGATACTGATCCCTGCAATCCCCATGTAAACCATCGTTAATGAAACCAGGTCAGAGTTCAGAACAAAGGCTAACCGAATAAACAAGGCCCAGGCAATAGCCATTAGCAAGTTTGAAACCGGGCCGGCAGCAGCAACCAGAGCCATATCCTTTCTGATTGATTTGAAATTACGCGGATCAACAGGAACAGGTTTAGCCCAGCCGAATACAAATGGGGTAGGCAAAGCCACTAAAATTAATGGCAAAATAATGGTTCCAAAAAAATCAATATGTTTAATTGGATTCAAAGTTAAACGCCCTAAGCTGGATGCGGTGGGATCACCCAGTTTTTTCGCAACCCAGCCATGCGCGACCTCATGCACAGTGATGGCAAAAACAACCGGTAAGACCCAAATCAAAATTTTTTCTAAAACGTTGTCAGTCATGTAATTTAAGTGTCTGAGTCATTCATCAAGCGATTTGGTTTTCTAAAAGCCAAAAATATACACCATATTGAAGTAATGAAGTTTTTTTACAAAAGTCCACCACTGATAAAAACATCCATTAATCCAGCATGGGAGCCTGCCCTAAACCCTGCCGAACAATTTGCATATTTGTGTCAACACAACTGATTACCGTTGTCTCCTGAGGTTCAATAATGCCAAAGTCGATAATCAAGTCTAACTCATGTTCCAGATAATTTCTAATCTCATAAGGATCGCTTTCTGCATTTTCACTACCTGGCAAAATCAGACTTGCACTGCATAAAGGCTCATCCAGTTCTTCGATGATTAACTGTATGACAATATTATCCGGAACCCGAATCCCTATGGTTTTTTTCTTTGGATGTTGCAACCGGCGAGGGACATCTTTTGTTGCGTCAAGTATAAAAGTAAAAGGCCCTGGCGTCAGAGTACGTATCAACCTGTAGGCATCATTACCAATTTTGGTAAAGTTAGAAACATGGGCCAGATCTTTACATAACAGAGTAAAATCATGATTTTCAGGTAACTGACGAATGCGTCTGATACGATCCAGAGCTTTTTTATCACCGAGATGACAAGCAAGTGCATAAGAAGAATCCGTTGGCAACGCGATAACACCACCACCTTTAACTATTTCTACTACTTGACGAATCAAACGACGTTGGGGATTATCCGGATGAATTGAAAAATACTGCGCCATACAACTACAAGAAAGGACAAAGGAACATATTGTACGCTATCTTTCAGATTCTTTTTTAGCCACTTTATCTCTTAAATAAACCGGCATTGCATTTTCAACCGCAACAGCCTGTCCATTTTTAGCCATATTCACACCTAATTCGGCTATAACAGTGGCATGCGGTAAATGATCCGCCTCATACCCCAACAAGCGGCTGCCTATACACTCCGATAAAATCTGGTGATATAAAGACCATGCCGAGCCAAGTCCAATACCGTTTACTTCAGGGCAATCAATTTTTTCAGCAGGTGTCACCGCTTCTTTTCCAATTAACCTGGCAAAGCCCTCGGCATCTTTTTCATACACCCCCCAAAAAATTTCATTCATTCTGGCATCCATACCTACGAAAGCACAGTCACTGGAATTTTCCTTAAAATATCCCTGGGCAATGGCTGCCAAGGTTGAAACAGGTGCCACCGGAAGATCCGCACCATAGGCAATACCATGAATCACCCCGGTCGCTATCCGTATGCCGGTAAATGAACCCGGACCACGACCAAATGCGACCCCATCCAGCTGTTGTGGCTTCAGCTCGGCATTTGACATCAGCTCTTCTATCATGGGTAAAATCAGCTTCGTGTGAATTCGTGGCGCAATTTCAAATAATTCTCTAACTTCGCCATCAATGTATAAGGCTGCTGAACAGGCCTCAGTTGAAGTATCTATCGCTAAAAATTTCAAGGCTTTATTCTCTAATATTTAGTTTATATATTTTCAGATTTTGGGTTAAAAAAAGCAATGACATCATCTACATCGCGGGTACGGCTCATTGCCGGCACACTATCCAGAAACATTTGTCCATACGCCCTTTTTAACAACCGAGGGTCACACACCATTAATATGCCGCGGTCATGAACATCCCGGATTAAACGACCCGCCCCTTGTCTCAAGGCAATCACAGCTGTTGGTAACTGATAGGCAAAAAACGGGTTTTTACCTTGTGATTCCATTGCGTTTAATCTGGCTTTTAAAACTGGGTCAGATGGTGAAGCAAAGGGCAGCTTATCAATAATCACACAAGACAAAGCCTCACCCCTGACATCGACACCTTCCCAGAAACTGGAGGTTCCTAGTAAAACCGCATTGCCTGCAGTTTTAAACTGTTCCAGCAGTTTGGATTTGGCCTGAGTACCTTGAACCAACAATGGGTATTCAATCCTGTCATCAAGAATTTTGGCAGCGATATTCAAGGCTTTATGACTGGTAAACAGAAAAAATGTTCTACCCTGACTCGCTTCTATAACTGGCAAGGCAAACTCTATAATTTTCTCAGTATAGTGGGGTTCTTTAGGATGCGGTAATCCTTTCGGATGATAGAACAAGGATTGATTCTGAAAATCAAACGGACTTTCCCAGCGTTGATTATTGGTTTCAGTTAAGCCTAAACCTTCCGAAAAATAATTAAAATCATCGGCCACACTGAGTGTTGCAGAGGTAAAAATCCAGCTTGCCATCTGCTGTCGCATAAATTCTCTGAATTCAGTTGCTATATTTAATGGCGTTTTGGTGAGGGTAAATGATTTATTATGTGTTTCAAACCATCGAATCCAATAACCACTTTCATCCTTAATCAAGCTTTCCAGGCGTTGCTCCAGATTTTCTGCCCGCTCATAACACGATTCCAGACCTTTTGTTCTGACCGAAGCCAATTCCAATTGATCTGCTAATTCAGATAATCGCTCATGCAAAGTCAACAAGGCTTCTGAGATCTTTGGGTTGGTTTCAATTTCTTTCCAGTCACCCCGCCGTAATTCCGTGCCAAAAGCCAGTCTTAAATCTTTCACTTCATGTTGAAGATTATCACATGCAGCTCTGAGATCAGGCATATCCTGGGCATCTTTAAAAAATTCGTTCAAGGTATCCGTTACCAGTTCATATAGCTGGTTTGCGGATAAGGAAATTCCTAAAAAATTCGATGCTATTTCAGATAATTGATGCGCTTCATCAATAATAATGACTTCAACATCCGGCAATAATTCGCCAAAACCGGTTTCCTTTAAATTCCAGTCCGCACATAACAAATAATGGTTAACTACAATCAGTGAAGCTTCCTGCGCTTTTTTTCTGGCTTTTAATAAAAAACAGTTCTGGGCATCCGGACATTCCTGACCAAGACAATTATCCACTGTTGAAGTTGCTTGAGCCCATATCGGATCACCATCAGGAACATCGGTGATTTCAGAAATGTCTCCCATTTTGGTATATTGAGACCATGATTTAATTCGTGCCAGGGATATAGCATCTTCCTTGTTGTGGCCGAAGCTTGAATTGAGAGAATTCTCGAGACGATATAAACACAGGTAATTGGCTCGACCTTTGAGCAAAGCCGACTTAAAAGGTAATTTAAATGCTTGTTTTATGACCGGCAGATCTTTGTTAAACAATTGATCCTGTAAATTTTTTGTTCCGGTCGATATCAATACCTTTTTTTGGGAATGGATGGCAGGGATCAAATAGGCAAAGGTTTTACCCGTTCCGGTTCCTGCTTCTGCGATGAGGTCTTCCCCTTTTTCAATTGCCTCGGCAATCGCTTGTGCCATATTTAATTGTGATGCACGGGGAATATAATTGTCTATGACTTGCGATAGAGTGCCTTCACTCGCAAAAAAGGGTTCCATCGTATTCATTTTAAGTGATGACCAGGCATTCCAACTTGTTTTTTTATTTCTAATTATAAACCAGACTAAATCCTGCTAACAAACGACGGGACGGATAAACCGTATAATTCAACTGGGGGAATGGAATATTCAGGCAAACAAACTACAAGCTTGAAATTGATAATAGACACGCTTTAATATCAAGGGATGATATTCTCTGCCTTGACACGGGCTTCATTTGCACCATGAAAATTTCGCTGTTTTTTCCTGGCTTCACTGATTAGCAACCAGCTTTTCTTCTTGATAGCAGGGTTATTCGCCGCCAATAATACTGTTTTTTTAGCCAAATTTTCTGCTAATCTGGGTTTATCCTGTTTCAATCGAATATTTGCCAACTTATAAGTCACCACTGGATTTCTTGCATCAATTCTCATCGCCCTTTCAACCAATTTTACCGAAGTATCAAGATCCCCTCTGGAAATCGTTTGTTCCGCTTCAGCCAGTAAGGCACGAACAGCCGGTGACAAAGGTTTAATAATGGCTGGTTTTTTTACAGGTGCTATCATGGCCAGCTTTTCTGTTTCAGGCTTAGTTGCTTCCTGAATTGCAGGCGTCTTTAAAGGTTGTTCCACTTTCGACAATTCAGGTTCTACCTGATAAGGATTGGTCGGATTATACAAATGCCCAGGCGGTTGATAATAAATTTCTGCACAGGAAATCAATAATTGGCTCATGAGAATGTTAGACAATAATTTTCCATACGGAAAGCGTGTTTGCCGTTTAAAAAATCTAGAACAATTCAATGTCATCATTATCATCGGTTTCCTTCACCTGATTTGCCAACAGAACTGCCTCATCAATGCTTTTACCCTGAATAATTGCATCAAATATCGCTTTCTCTGATTCCATCGTGTATTGGCTACGCACAAAACCCCGTAATTGTTCCCATTCAAGCGGGTTATAAATCCTTGTCGGATCTTCAACTAAATCAGATAACCCTCTCAATGACTCAGCAACATGGCTTAATGATTGCTGTAAACGATCATAAAATTGAAAAGCCACAATAGAAGCCTGAATTATTGCCCTGGCCTCAAGGCAAACAGTCATAGCCTCCTGTGAATTTTCTGAACCTTCCATTGATTCCAGTATCTCATTGATAGCGTTCATATGCGATACCAGACTGGTAAATGATTGAGTCAGGGTATTTACAGAATTATCCCCCTCTTTCATGCTGGATTCAACCTGAACAACTGAGACAGTTAGTACTTTGACAGTTTCCTTTACCTGGCTCCAGTCCAGATCCGGCTGGTTCGATTTAGAATTTAACATAGGACACAATAAGAATTTTCATAACAGAACACTATAAATTAGTTTTTCCATAATAGAGAAACATGCTAGCTCGTATAATTCATCAGGGGAATGAACGCACTGAATTTAAAGATAAAACTCTACAGATCTTATGTCTTTTAAAAACAAAACTGCTTCAAAGCCCATCCTGATGAAAAATCCTGGCTAGAGTAACTCTGACATTATTTAAGCAAATCATAGAACACATTAGTATTTTTTGCTCCTTTATTTTTTCATCAGTATCCGAATCGTTTAACAATCAAAATTCATAACGCTATAATCCATATGAATAAATTATCCACTGCCATGATATAATCAGGCATACTACTCTAGAGGGGGCAACATGTTGATTTATATAAAAAGAATGCTAAAACCTTTTATTTTGCTTGTTATTGTTCTATTGAATGCAGGATGTGGAGACTCCGACAATAAAACTGCAGTGGAAAGCTTGAGAGGTATAGAAAAAAAACAGGTTTATAAAACAAAAACTACAATAAAAGGCAAAGTGAGTAATAAAGCTGGCCCAATAAAACGAGGATCAATCATAGCGACCAACCTGGAGGGAGACGAGATTGCCAGTACAGAGCTCACAAATAGTGCCCAATATCTCCTGGAATTACCCAGCAACACCGAGCTACCAATAATTCTCACATTTCAACCGAAAGTAAACAGCCCTTTCAGTAAATTAACAGCGGTTGCAATTTATTCTTCAATCACAAAATACGATATCAATGAATTAACCACAGTTATTGCAAAAAAAGCCAAAAAACTGGGCGGATACACCCATTCACATATGATTGCGGCAGCTCAGAGTACCGTCAGTATGCCCGATGCCAACAAAACCACTGCCGGATTCAAAGGCGATCCAACCAAACAATATGGTGGCTGGCACTAAATTGCTATTTTGACTCAATGATTAATGTTTTACATTTTTTAAATTCACCACGCATTTAAAGCAGCCGTTGATTCAATAAACACATCAGAACGGCTGTTTTAATACGAATTACCTTACTGAACAAAACGGTACTTTGACCAAAAAAAACTACCGTTTAATCCTGATTTGATGACCGCTTTTTTACCCAATAAATACCACGTCTACATGATGATACGATTTTTTCATTTAACAATGTTTCTATGCCTGACTTTTTTTTCAAACTTTGGTCAGGCCTATACACCAGCTGCAAAAACTGAAGAAACATATATGGGCAAAGTCTTCGATTTTTGCCCAGAAGACGTCAACACTGAATGGCGCAATGCCCATCAAATTGAGAATGTCGACATTACTGCCTCACCCGGTTGTGACCCTGATAATCCTTTTGATATCGCGGCTTTTGTCAAAGGAACGAATAATATCAGCATGGCAACACTGATGAACACCCTGCTGGCCCCGGATACTCTGATTAAAAAAAATGACCTGGATGGTGATGGTGATCCAGACGAAATTCACATTCGACTTGAAGTGATTGAATTAAATGGTTTTTCACCCGACTCTGAAGACCCGGTTACCAGCTATGATATTGCCCCGGAAATACAACCCGGCTTTTGGACATTTGCCCCTAAATCCAGAGGCATGTCGAACAAAAATGCGGATATAACCGAGGCCAA
>SPJK01065956.1_pt1 | contig 10277 bp, 8 predicted proteins | sample 3741771 | NCBI WGS metagenome assembly SPJK01 (sample SAMN10925997, study PRJNA522277) | cold seep metagenome | isolation source: Elba SIP-enriched marine methane seep metagenome, extraction at timepoint T2 | place: Italy: coast of Elba, Mediterranean Sea
CCTCCTTCGAGACCGCCGACATCGGGGGACGAAACCTATCTCATTCAACTGCCCAGATTGGTCAAGAAAAGCTGAGTTGAGACCTCTGTCCACTCCTCGAAAACCGAGGACTTAGGCAGGGAAAACTGCGCCTCCTGATGAATCCGCGCCAGGATGTAACACGCGATATCGCAAGCAAATATGCAGGCTAGCTGTCCTCAAGTGGAGCGCAGACCAAACGGGCCAATTCCTCAAAACGCGCGTCTGGCTCTAACAGCCGAGCGCGCATCGCCCAAATATCCTGACGTCTGATCGTGCTTACCGGAGCAGCCATGACATGAAATTTCGCTTCAATTTCGGTAAGATCCATCGGCGCTTCAGGCCCACCGCGCGCATGCACGTCCCCGGACGAGAATTGCGATCCATCATTCAAGGTGACTGTGACGTCGGACCAACGGCCCAAAGGAAAACGGTCCGAATGCCGCGAGGTTTCACGGACATGAATGCGTGGCAAAAGGCGTGCGACATTGGGATTTTGCAGCCCTGCCCCCGAAATATGCTCTGGTCCGATCCGGCCATGTGCGAGCAACACTGACAGAGCGAAAGGTAAGGAGTATTGTGCTTGCGATGTCGTATCCGGCAGACCAGCAAAGAGCTGCGCTGCTTCGGCGAAGGTATTCACCTCGATCATATGCACGTCATCGGCACCAAACCCATGTGTTTTCATGAGCGCGCCGAGGCCATCCAGCGAGGCATGTGCCCAACGGCAGATGGGATAGGGTTTGATATAGTTCTCTTCGATCGTCCAACGCGTGCCCAGATCGGCCCAATGCTCTACCGCATCTTCAACAGTGAGCGCAGGAGCACCTGTGAACCCGTCCGCAGCAAGAAGCGTTGCCATCGAACCAACCAACGCGCCCATACCTGACCCATCATGAAGCATCGTCGGATTGGCAATTTCCCGCATCATCTGACTGCGCGGACCGTGATATTCTGCGATGCCGAACGCGTGCCGCAATTGCTCCGTATTGCCCCAGGTCAAACGGCAACCAAGCGCCGCCACGGCCAATGCGTTCCAGGCCCCGGAGGTGTGATAGTCGGTGACAGAAGCATGCAAAGCAATCGCCGCGCGCGCGCCGATTTCATAGGAGAGAACCAATGCGCGGAGCGCATCTGGGCCGGACAGTTCGGGCCGTGCAGACGCAAAGGCAAGCAGTGCCGGAACCGCCGCGCAGCCAATATGGCCCTTGGTGGGATTGTAGCCATCATGCGCGTCGAGATTGTCGATCTGCGAGGCCGCGGCGAAAGCCGCGCCGGGAATGGAGCAGCGGCGTCCATCGAAGAGCAGAGGCACCGCCGCATCTGGATTTGACGTGTTGTGAAAAGCTACTGCGTGATCGCGCACTATATGCCCGACATCCAATCCTGACGCCCCAGCGGCGACGCCCAGAGTGTCGATCAGTAAGGTGGCAGCGAAGTCCAATGAGGTATCCGGGATCTCCGGCTCCGCCAAGGCGAATTGCGCAATTTGCTCAAAAGTCATAGCCGCACCCTTTCTAAATATTGTCCGCAGCCTGCAAAATCTACCGACACCTTAGCAACTTAATTGTCCGGCGCACCCTGGTCTAACTGGAAGCCAGCTCAATTTGGCGAGTCGCCACCTTTAACGCGGTGATCTGCTCTTTGCATTTATCGGCACATGGCAGCGTAAGGACGTCTACCTCTGGATGCTGCTCGGAATTGCCCGCGATTGATGCGCAAACATGGCCGATTATGGCCGGCTTGCATCAGTCGATACATTGTTTTGAACAAGTTGTTGGTGCGGATGAAGGGACTCGAACCCCCACGCCTCGCGGCGCCAGAACCTAAATCTGGTGCGTCTACCAATTTCGCCACATCCGCACGCACTGCCCCGAAGGACTGGCGCGGGTCTAGCAAAGCTCTTCGGGCATTGCGAGAGGAAAGTGACTTAACCTGTTATCAATTGAGCACAGTTATTGTGGCCACAACATCTAGTATAGATTCGGGCAAGAACGCAGTGTACGGTTCAACCATAAGAACGAAGAGCAGGATCAGGAGCGCACGAATGGAGCCGAAAACGGCCCTGCGCTTGAAGAAGGCAAACCCGGCAGATGATCGGGTACAGGCACCTTCTCAAGGAAACGCAGCATTGGCGAACGGCTTTTTGCCTTCCGCCATCATACTAACAATGTCTGGCGAAGTGCCGATGCATGATGTCACTCCGGGAATGCGGGTGATTTCTCGAGATCGGGGCGTAGCAGTAGTGAAATTGGTGACACGCGTAGCGAAGCGGTGCAAAGCAGTGTCTATTAAAGCTGGATCGCTCGGACATCGCCGTCCACCAAGTGACGTCGTTCTCCCAGCAGGCACCAGACTTCTGATCCGCGACTGGCGCGCTGAAGCGATTTTCGCCAAAGAACAAGCATTGGTTCAAGCCCATGACTTGCATGATGGAGAATTCGTCAAACGTTTGCCGGAGCAGGATTTGGACCTGATTTGTCTCGAGTTTGACCTGCCTCAAGTGCTCTATGTGGACGGGCTGGAGATGGCTTGCCAAACTGACGCAAGTTGACCGGATTCGGGTTATGCCTCGCAAGATTGCAAGGCAATCTCAGTCAATTCGTCTCGAATTCTGCCCGGCCTTTTGGCTGGGGGATTTTTGTGCATCGTCAAACCGCATAGCACGCACTGCCGCGAACCTTCTCTCCGTCATAGCATTCGCGCGCACATTGATTTTCTCTCGCGTTGCGCTGCCAAAGCCATCGCACAAAGGGACTACCGATTTCTCGCAAGTCATCGCTTCACTAAGATACGGTCTTTTCCGATGCTATGCCCTTCCGTAGACTTGAGGCTTAGCTCAAAACTCCAGCCAGGAATTACACCGCGATTCACTTTTGTCTATTTATTGTGCAATGTGATTGTTTTTTAACACCCGACTTCCGATTTTGCGTCAATCCTAGGCATCCCCCCCCCATATCTCATTGTTCCTTCCGAGGCGAAATGATCTGCCGATCTCCAAGCGCACATGAGGAGGCCTGCGAATGAAAAAGATTGAAGCGATCATCAAGCCATTCAAGCTGGATGAGGTGAAAGAAGCTCTTCAGGACGTAGGTGTTCAGGGTCTGAGCGTCATCGAGGTTAAAGGCTTCGGACGTCAGAAGGGTCACACGGAACTGTACCGCGGCGCGGAATATGTTGTGGACTTCCTTCCAAAGGTCAAAATCGACGTTGTTCTCGACGATGATCAAGTGGACGCAGCGGTTGAGGCCATTGTCAGCGCCGCGAAGACAGACAAGATCGGCGACGGCAAAATTTTCGTCAGCCCTGTCGAACAGGCGATCCGCATCAGAACCGGCGAGTCCGGCTCCGAAGCGCTTTAACGAAGTGCCGCGACTTTCGGGTCGCGGTTTTCGTGTGTTTGGCGCGTGGCGCTGGAGACACGACCCGATTTACTGCAACAAAAACTGCAAACAAAAGGACATCCAGGCATGAGTATTGACGCCGTTCTTAAGCAAATCGAAGACGAAGACATCGCCTATGTTGATATTCGTTTCACCGATCCCCGGGGCAAACTGCAGCACGTGACTGTGTGTTCCGATTTGGTGGACGCGGACTTCCTCGAAGAAGGCTTTATGTTTGATGGCTCGTCCATCGCTGGCTGGAAATCCATCGATAATTCCGACATGAAACTCATGCCGGACACCGAAAGCGTTTACCTTGATCCGTTCTATGCGGAAAAAACGCTTTGCGTGCATTGCTCCATCGTTGAGCCTGACACGGGCGAAGCGTATGAGCGTGACCCACGCGGCACAGCAGAAAAAGCTGAAGCATATCTGATTTCCTCAGGCATCGGCGACGTGTCCTTCTGGGGCCCCGAAGCGGAATTCTTCCTCTTTGACGATGTGCGCTACCAGAACTCCATCAACAAAGTGTCTTACGAAGTTGATGCGACGGATGCGTCCTGGAACACCGACACCGAGTACGAGATGGGCAATATGGGCCATCGTCCCGGCATCAAAGGTGGGTATTTCCCGGTCAACCCAATTGACGAAGCGCACGACCTGCGCGGCGAGATGCTGTCCACCATGAAGCGCCTCGGCATGAAGGTCGACAAGCACCACCACGAAGTGGCGTCCTGTCAGCACGAGCTGGGTCTAATCTTTGGCAGCCTGACAAAGCAGGCGGATGAGCTTCAGAAATACAAGTACGTGATCCACAACGTGGCGCATGCTTATGGCAAATCCGCAACATTCATGCCAAAGCCTATCGCTGGCGATAACGGCACAGGCATGCACTGCAACATGTCCATCTGGAAAGACGGCAAGCCGCTCTTTGCTGGCGACAAGTATGCGGATCTGTCCGACGAAGCTCTTTGGTTCATCGGCGGCATTCTGCATCACGCAAAAGCACTGAACGCTTTCACCAACCCGTCCACAAACTCCTACAAGCGTTTGATCCCAGGCTTCGAAGCTCCGGTTCTGCGCGCGTATTCCGCAAGCAACCGGTCTGGCTGCGTGCGTATTCCTTGGACTGAAAGCCCCAAAGCCAAGCGCGTTGAAGCGCGTTTCCCTGATCCATCTGCGAACCCTTACCTGTGCTTCGCAGCGCTCCTGATGGCCGGTCTTGACGGCATCAAGAACAAGATTGATCCGGGTCCTGCGTCTGACAAAGACCTCTACGACCTGCCAGCAGAAGAGCTGGAAGGCATTCCGACTGTCTGTGGTTCCTTGCGCGAAGCAATGGAAGCCCTGGAAGCCGACATGGACTTCCTGCTGGAAGGCGAAGTGTTCACCAAGGATCAGATCGAAGGCTATATTGGCCTGAAGATGGAAGAGATCCAAACTTACGAGCACACGCCTCACCCTGTTGAGTATGGCATGTACTACTCCTGCTAAACCGCGACTCTCCCCGCGATTTGGCACAAAGGGCGTCCTGATTGGGGCGCCCTTTTCACGTTTGAAGCACTTGGCGCAAAGGGACGAGGGACCGTCTTCGATACACAAACCGTGCCTTCTCGTACAATTTTCGCGAAAATCGCAACAAACTGTCCAAGACCTGCCACATTGTGAAACAATAACTCTCATCACGAGAAGTTAGTTAACGGAGCAGAACTAATGTCAGTGATTGAGGACTTCGATCGTACATCTTCATTTGGCACGCAGTTCGATATTGACCGCAAGGGTCTTGTCGATGCGTTCCACCGGGCGTTTCATAATAACAATACGACCCCGGACCTCAAAGAAGAGAAATCGCAGGATATCCAGGCGTTCTATGCCTATGAAATGATGGATAAATCCGCGCGCAGCGAGTTTGCGCGGATTTGTCAGGAAGGACGCACCGCCAACCAATTGGCCTTTGCCGCACGTATTGCCCGGATCAGTTCTGCACATGCTGCACGACGCGCCGAGGGCTTGGCCAAGCGCCATCGCCGTGTGAGCTTGGCGCGTCGCTGTGCCCTGCTTCTTATGGTCTTGGCAATCAATTTGCCTGTCTTCCTTTAAGGAACCGTGAAACGCACCTGAGCCCCTTTGCGGCCAAGCGCCATCGGCGGTCTGTCATATTCAGTTCATGCATGAATTTGAAACATGAGAGAATCTGTCCTTTGGTCTTGGCCGCGATGTTTTTGAAAATTGGCGCGAATTGGTTTGGTCGCCTTTCTCCCCTAAAAACAGGTTCTTATGGCCATATTGACGCAAGTCAACATCAGCAAGAACACCAGACATACGGCGATCCTTTGAACGCGCGGTGCGCGTGCGGCACTCCTAACACCTCAAAAATATTCATCTGGACAGAGAGCTTGGCTCGCTCTAGGGAAGCGCGATAGGGCGATTGCACCCTGCCGCTTGCGCATGGCTTCCATGACGGTGAATGTGATCTCAGGCCTTCGCTTTTGGACCTTTGAACATCCGGTCACAGTTGGCGGAAATGCAAGCATCCCCTCGCAATGTGGCCCATGATCAATGGGACCAGAACCTATGGCACAGACATATACAGACCTACCGGGGCGAGAGGCCCTTAAAACTCAAGCAAAACGCCTGCGCAGTGAAATGCACGAGCGCGGCCATTCCATCAGTCACTCCATAGCGTTGGAAACCGTCGCGCGGCAGTGGGGCTTTGCCGATTGGAATACGCTCAGCGCGAAACTCAGCGCCAGCAACGCGCCGAATTGGCATGTCGGTCAACGTGTGACGGGAGCCTATCTTGGACATGCCGTCACAGGCCACCTCAAGGCCGTGCGCCGCGCCAATGCGGGGTTCACCTATCTGACGGTGGTGTTTGATGAGCCTGTGGACGTTGTGGAGTCGGATGCATTTACGTCTCTGCGCAAGCAGGTGAATGCCTGTATCACGCTGGATGGCTGTACGGTCGAAAAAACGTCCAACGGAATTCCGCATTTGCGTTTGTCGCCCGTCTGAAGATACGGCGCTTTCCTAAACCACAAGCTTGGCACGGTGTTTCACATCGTGCTGAGTCTGTATTGGAAGATATTTTGAAGGGTTTTTGCACCATTTGAACGGATGACTATCCTTTTGAGCGAGGCTCTACCTGAAGTTGCTCCCTACTCCTGTCTCTGCCCCGGTATCACAGCCGGGAAAGGAGACCCTCCCGTGAAGATCAGACACGAAGCGCCCAAATCCGAAATTGAGCGTCAGGTCGGCGCACCGCTTTGCTTGGAATTATCCAGCGGCGAGCGGATCGCTGTGTCTCAATGGTCGCTCGAAGGTCTCACTTATCCCGAAATCGTCGATGTTCTGCCAAAGGAGGCTGTGCTCTGCATCCCGTTCCAAGGCATCGACATTCGCTTTCCCGTCAAGCTTGCCTCTGATCCGGGCTCACTCTTTTTGCGCTTTGAAGGTCTCACCGGGCGCCATCGCGAAACCCTGGCCGTGTTTTATCGTTCTCTTCTGAGCGGGCGCATGGCCAGCACTGAAGAGGTGATTACATCGCTCGACACGCCCGTGGACCTTGTGCCAATGGGCGAGACGGAAGAGGAAAAAGCGTCCGGGCAACGCAAGGTTGCGCCGCGCGTGCTGCGCATCATTTGGAGCCTCTTTGTTTACACGATGTTGGCAGTTTTCGCGTTTGGCGTGATGGGTGGACAAATAGCCTCCATGCTCGACCGAATTGATATGGATAGAGGCCGAGTGATCACACCTCTCGTCCCACATATTTCGCCCGCAGCAACGTTCGTTCGAGACATTCGCGTGTCGCCTGGCACCTTCGTCAAAGCAGGCGATATCTTGATGGTGCTGGGGGACGCCGCGCTCGATGCGGATATCGCGGCAACAGAACATGAGCGCGCCGACGTGAGTGCGCGTCTTGAGAAGGCCCGTGCCGCAATGGAGACTTTGGCGACGGCCATGGGCCAGCGCGGCGCTAAAGCGCTTGGGGCCACGGCGCGTTACACGTTGGCGGCGCGCTATCAGACTGAATTTTTCGCAGATGACGACACGAGCCGCATGCACCGGCTTTGGGTGGTCTTGCGCGATCAGAACCCGAAAATGGCGCGCGTGTTCAGTCCCGATATCGTTATGATCGAGCGTTTGACCTTGCTCATCGAAACATTGGAGCGCAGGCGCATGGACCTTCTGGAGACCGAAGCGCTTAACAAAGACAGGCAGAATGAGATCACATTGCGCGCGTTGACCGACGGAATCGTGACCGAGACCCTGGCCTATGAAGGTCAGTTTGTATCGCGCCGCGATATGTTGATGACGATTGAAGAAGACACACCCCGCGAGATGCTTGGCTGGGTCAGCGCCGAAGTGGCCGACAGGGTACATCTTGGGCAGCGTGTGAGCATCACATATGCCAGCGGAGATGCATTGATCGAGGCCGAAGGCCGCGTTGCGCATATCATTGCAGGACCAGATCCGGGACAGCCCAACGCGTTTGGCATGTTGGTCAGCGTCGCGCCCATAGGCATGAACGCCAAGGAGATGAGACAGACCTATCCGATTGACGCTCCGGTGCGTATGGTCATCCACCGCGACCGTTTCACCAAGATGCATGATGGTGCGAAAGACATAATCGCCGCCGCTTGGGATCATTTTCAATAGGACCTGAGCATGAGTATCCCTGAGACGGAATATGCCTTCGACAAGGATCTGACCGCGCGGCTGCGCCACCTCACAGGTCCGCGTCCTTCAGGGCGAAAGCGCTGGCCTGTGTCCAAAATCGTGACATTGCTGCTCTTCGCTCAAGTCATTATCTATCTTCTCGTCGCCTTACCAAATCGGTATTTCGAGCCGGGCGTGATGCATATCACCGTTGTGTTTGGCACGCTTGGGATCTGGCGCTTTGGATGGTGGTTCACCCACGCGGTGCGCGCTGAGATCTATGCACGGATCAAGTGGCCGCGTATGCGTGCAAGAGCGCAAGCAGTCTGGCACAGCGGCTGGCGCCCTGGTCGCCTGCATATTCAGATGACCACCTATTTTGAGGAACCTGCGATCACCAAACGTGTGATTGGTTCGATCCTGTCGCAGATCCGCCGAGAACAAATCCCAACAACGCTCTATGTCGGCACTGGCTCTGCCTATGACGAATTGATCATTCGCGACTTCGTCGAAACACATGCACAGGATATTCCGGATAACCTCGCAGAGCTGGTCTTTCTGCGCCAAAACCAGCCGGGCAAACGCATGGCGATAGGCATGATTCTACGCGCGATCAATCGCAACGGGGCAAGCAAAGATGATCTGGTGATCTTCATGGATGGCGATGCGCTCTATGGAAACGACGTGCTGGAGAAAACGCTCAGCATGTTCGGCGCTGACCCTGACTTGCAGGCCCTGACAACCGATGAAGAGGTGATCTGTTACGGGCCGAAATGGATCGCCAATTGGCTCAACATGCGCTTTGCGCAGCGCCGTCTAGCGATGCAAAGCCACGCCATGTCGGACAAGGTTCTCACGCTCACCGGGCGCATGTCGGTGTTTCGCGCCGAGCATATGCGTAGCCTGAAGTTCATTCGCACAATTGAAGCAGATCACCTAGATCACTGGCTCTGGGGGCGCTTTCGGTTTTTGTCTGGGGATGACAAGTCCACCTGGTATCACATGCTCACTTGCGGCGCGAAGATGACGTATGTGCCTGATGCGACAGTCTACACCATTGAGGTGATTAAGGAGAAAGGTCTGGAGCGCATGGTCCAGAATTTTCGGCGGTGGTCTGGAAATATGCTGCGCAACGGCACACGCGCGATCGCATTGGGACCGCGCAAGGTGAAACCCTTTATCTGGTGGTGCGTGGTCGATCAGCGCATTGCGATGTGGACCATGTTGGTCTCGCCCACTCTTGCGATACTCGCCTCCATCATCGAACCGGCCTATCTGTGGTCGGCACTCGTCTGGGTAACGTTCAGTCGCCTTGTCTTGTGCCTCTTTCTGTTCCGCTACAGCCGCGAGATCGACCTAAGCTGGCCCTTCATTCTGTATCTCAATCAGGTCATCAACGCGTCTGTGAAAATCTTCATGATCTTCCATCTGTCCAAACAGAAATGGTCGAACCGAGGCAATCAATCAGCGGGTGCTGGAGAGGGCTTTGTCGCGCGATTGCAAAATGCCATCGCCAAAGCCCAGCTCGTCACAGCGGTCCTGACATTTTTGACGGTGATGTCGATCTATATCGGCCTGATCCCCAGCCCCATTTGAACAAGTAGCTATGCCGAAGGATAGCGGTGCATGCTTTCGCTCCCCTGCTCTGCCCCTCTGAGAAAATTTTGCAAAGACGTCTTCGTTTAAGACTTTTTCATCGAAACTTTAACTCAATGATAACTTTCCCGAATGAAGGATGAACTCATGATCAAACCAGTTATCCTCGCCGGTGGCACCGGCACCCGCCTATGGCCCATGTCCCGTCAAAGCTACCCAAAGCAATTCACTGCTTTTGTGGGCGATGCGACCCTGTTTCAGTCTACTGTGCAGCGTACGAAAGCCACAGATTTTGATGCGCCCTGCATCGTCACCAATGCCGATTTTCGCTTCATGGTCGCTGACCAGATGGACGCGATGGGCATCGACGCGAATGACATTGTGCTGGAGCCTGAAGGGCGCAATACCGCGCCTGCAATTCTGAGCGCTGCTCTACGCCACGAAGACACGCCTGACCTTGTCCTCTTGGTTATGCCCTCAGATCATCAGATCGCGGATGAAGCTGGGTTTCGCGAGGCCGTTACCGCAGGCCGCATGGCCGCGGAGGCGGGCGAGATCGTCACTTTCGGGATCACACCTGACAGCGCTCATACCGGTTATGGCTATCTTGAGCTCAGCAAG
>SPJK01045161.1_pt1 | contig 10276 bp, 8 predicted proteins | sample 3741771 | NCBI WGS metagenome assembly SPJK01 (sample SAMN10925997, study PRJNA522277) | cold seep metagenome | isolation source: Elba SIP-enriched marine methane seep metagenome, extraction at timepoint T2 | place: Italy: coast of Elba, Mediterranean Sea
GAAACGGGTCGTGATTGACCCGGTAACCCGTGTTGAAGGCCATGGAAAAGTTACGCTGCTGCTGGATGAAGAAAATCGTGTTCAGCAGGCGCGGCTGCATATCGTGGAATTTCGCGGTTTTGAGCGGTTTATTCAGGGCCGTCCATACTGGGAGCTGCCGGTGCTGGTTCAGCGTCTCTGCGGTATCTGTCCGGTCAGCCACCACCTGGCTGCAGCCAAAGCGATCGATCAACTGGTCGGAGTGGATCCCGAAAACCTGCCGACTACCGCCGACAAACTTCGCCGGCTATTGCATTTCGGGCAGGTATTGCAATCCCATGCCTTGCATTTTTTTCATCTTTCCAGTCCGGACTTGTTGTTCGGCTTCGAAAGTGAGACGGCTAAACGCAATATCATCGCAGTTTTGCAGGAGCATACCGAGATTGGGATTCAGGGGGTCAAGCTGCGCAAATACGGACAGGAAGTGATCCGCATGATTAGCGGAAAGCGCATCCACGGTACGGGAGCGATCGCCGGCGGTATGAATAAATCCCTGAGCAGCCAGGAACGCGATTTTTTATTGGAGGACATCGACCAGATCATTCAATGGTCCGAATCTGCGGTCGAGCTGATCAAAAAAGTGCATTGCACCAATCTTCCCTATTATGACGAGTTCGCGACCATCCGGACCAACTACCTGAGCCTGACCCGGCCGGACGGCGGCCTGGAGCTTTATCACGGCGGGCTCAGAGCCAAAAATTCCGATGGCGACACAATCATCGATCATGTGGATTACTGCCGTTATAATGATTATATCCATGAAGAGGTCAAATCCTGGACTTATATGAAATTTCCCTATTTGTTGTCGCTTGGAAAAGACGACGGCTGGTACCGGGTCGGCCCGCTAGCCAGGGTGAATAACTGCGATTTTATCAGTACGCCTAAGGCCGAAGCCGCCCGCAAGGAATTCAAGGCCCATAGCGGCGAGTCAATGGTGCACAGCACGCTGGCTTTTCACTGGGCGCGTTTGATCGAAGCTCTGCACTGTGCCGAGGCTATCAAGGAACTCTTGAACGACGGCGATCTATTGGGGAAAGACCTGGTCGCCCGGGGGGAAAAGCGCTTTGAAGGGGTCGGTGTGATCGAAGCGCCGCGCGGCACCTTGTTTCACCATTATCAGACCGATGAAAACGACATTGTGACCCGGGCCAACCTGATCGTATCCACAACCAGCAATAACCAGGGCATGAATGAATCGGTCAGGCAGGTTGCCGCAGAATATTTGTCCGGCACTGAATTGACGGAGCCATTGCTGAATAACCTGGAAGTGGCGATTCGAGCCTACGATCCCTGCCTCTCCTGCGCCACCCATGCGATTGGAAAAATGCCGCTGCAGTTGGACCTGGTCGATGCGGAAGGACAGTTGGTGGATAAACTTGTCAAGCATGGCGACGGCGAAATCGAGCGGGCAATCGATCGTGGCTAAACCGATACTAGTGTTTGGATACGGTAATCTCGGAAGGGGTGATGATGCGCTGGGTCCGGAATTGTTGGAAATGCTGCATAATACCACTGCGGCAGGGGAGAAAGTTGATTTTTTGACGGATTTTCAATTGCAGATCGAACATGCGCTGGATCTGGAACATAGGCTTTTGGTGCTTTTTATCGATGCTTCGGTATCCTGTAAGGCTCCTTTCGAATTGAAACAAATTAAACCTGAACGAGACCTCAGTTATACCACGCATGCTATGAGTCCTGCATCGGTACTTCAGGTATATCAATCAATCAAAAAAGAAGCGCCTCCACCCTCCTTTTTGCTCAGCATTCGAGCCGAGCAGTTTGAATTGGGGGACGATTTGAGTGCGGCTGCAAAAGAAAATTTATATCAAGCGGATCGTTTTGTCGGGGATTTACTGAATAATCCATCTTTGCTGCGATGGCGGGAGCTGGCAGACCATGCACGAAATATCGCTGCTTGAAAATATCCTGGAAATCATCGAAAGCCATGCAAAGTCTCAAGGGTTCAATCAGGTAAAAAAAATTGGGCTGGAAATCGGAAAGCTATCTTGTGTGGAAGAGGACGCCCTGCGGTTCGGTTTTGATGTGGTGATGAAAAATTCGCTGGCGGAAAATGCGGAGCTATACATCAATCAAACGGAAGGAACCGGTGTTTGCCGGCAATGCGGAAAAACCGTCTGGATAGAGACGCTGCACGACCCCTGCAGAGAATGTGGTTGTCCTCGTGTTGTTGTAACAGGAGGCCGGGAAATGAAAATTAATGAATTAATCGTAGTATAGAGAGGTATCGATATGTGCGGAATCTGCGGATGCGGCCAGCCCGGCCAACCGGGCAAACACGCCCACCACCATGATCATGGTCATAACCACCATCACCATCATGACGAGAGGGAAAGACTGGTACAAGTAGAGCAGGATATTCTCAGTAAAAACAATCGCTTTGCAGAGCAAAACCGGACTTTTTTTCGAAAGCATAATATCTTCGCGCTGAATCTGGTTTCCAGCCCGGGCGCAGGCAAGACCACGCTGCTGGTCGAAACGATCAAAGCGCTGCGTGGCCGAATCCCGATTGCGGTAATCGAAGGCGATCAGCAGACCGAACACGATGCCGACCGGATACGGGCTACGGGCGCCCCGGCGATACAAATCAATACCGGTAAAGCCTGTCATCTGGATGCCCACGGTATAGGCCATGCCGTGATGGATTTGAACCTTCAGGACAACAGTCTGCTCGCGATAGAGAATGTAGGCAACCTGGTCTGCCCTTCGTCGTTTGACCTGGGCGAGGCCCATAAAGTCGTCGTATTATCGGTCACCGAAGGCGATGATAAGCCGATGAAATATCCCGATATGTTCGATGCTGCAGATTTGATGATTATCAATAAAATTGACTTGCTGCCCTATGTAGACTTCGATACGGAACGCAGCATCCGGTTCGCCCGGCAGGTTAATCCGGATATCCAGGTATTACAGATTTCGTCAACCAAGGGTGAAAATTTCAACTCCTGGACAAACTGGATTGAAAATAAAATTCAACTCAATAACGGAAATGCGGAATCAACTCATTCCGTTGCTATGAACGTCTGATTTTTGGAAATCTGTTCGATGTTTGTTGGTGCTTTTATCAACAAATTCTCGGCAGCTGGTCTCCGCTGATCAGATCCAGAACCCCAGCTGATCAGGTCTGGAACGCTTGAACGGAGTCTGGTCTATAAACATTGCCAACAATTCTAGACCTATCCCCTTCACTTCACCCTTCCGATTTCCAGGTCAATTCAAAATCAATGCCAGGCGGCGGGTTGTTGGCTACCACCAGGACCAGAATTCAACGCGGACATACCTGACCAGCCTTCTTGTGAGAAGGTCGAAAACGGTGCTTTTGCCGGCATAAATTTTGGTCTGTCCAGTCATTTCAGGCTTCAATAAAAGTGAAGGATTATCGATATCGGTAATCACCCGCACAACTTTGCGCCGGATTCCTTCATCTTCGCTCATTGCCACCGGGGCAATCGCAACCACGCGGCCATAAAAATTTTCCCCGGGATAGGCTCTGGCTTTTAAAGCCACCTTCTGACCCACTTTGACATCGCCGATTTCCTTTTCAGAAATCAGCGTTTCGACTTTTACCTTATGGGTGTCATAAACCTCCATAATCAACTCACCCTTTTCAATCCGCTGCCCAACCATCTCGCCCGGTTTGGGGGTGGTCACGATGCCGGTAATGGGACTGAGGACTTCAACCTGCTTCAACTGGTCCTGTATATGCTGCAGTTCATTTTCCAGACCTGCAATGACTGCCTGGGTCGCTTCTATCTCTTCTGTACGACTGCCGGCCAGCAGCACATCCAGTTCGGACCGGGCCAGTTTGATTGCACTGTCCGCTTCGGCCATTTCCTGGCGTGTTTCCGCATTAACGTTAGCCAGCGCCATTTTCCATTCAGCCCTGGCTTCATTGTATTCTTTCTGCCGGACGGTGGCTTCCTCGTCCACTTCCTCTATTTTGATATCGGGGACCAGATCTTTCGTGGCCAGAACATGAAATCTATTTCTTTTTTTCCGGGCATAATCCTGTTGTGCCTGCGCTTTTTCCATTTCTACCTTGAGTTTGGAAATCCGGTTGACATGCATTTTCTCTGCTTCGTCGGCACGCAACAAGGCATGCTGATAGCGAACTTCTGCCTGTTCGACCCTGCCCCGGGCTAGATCGATATCGACCTTGCTCGGACCGACCAGCAAAAGTTTGAGATTGGCTTTTTCCTCCCTGATACGCGCATCCACTTTGCCCAGTTCGGAAAGCAGCCAGGTATCCGACAAACGCGCCACCGGAGCCCCTTTGTCCACCCATTGGCCTTCGATCACATAGACCTCCTCGATGATTTCATCGAGCTTGGAACGCACGTCCGCATTATGCACCGGGTAGACCTGAAATTCGCCTGAAATCGTGAGATTCATTTCGACAATGAACAGCAGCACCATCACGGCGGAAAAATAAACCAGCTTTCGGGGAACCCGCCTGATGCCGGGATTTTTCCATCTGAAAAGAGAGCCCGCTCTGCGGGCCATACTAAGCAGATGTCTTTTAAAAACAATCATAAGCAATACCACAAAAAGGATAAAACCCGGTCCTTGCAGCTGTTCGATCAGAAATGCACCGAGAAGGGATGCCATATAGCCTAACAGAATGATTGAAAAAAGACCGGCACAAATACCATAAAGCAGATAAATTCTTCTTTCCCGGCTATCGGTTTCATCCGGTCTGCTGTCCGCGCGACTGAACAATCGCCGGATTCGGTAACCGAGATAACCCGAAGCACGCGTCCTGAGATTAGGCATATCGAGATAATCACTGAGCAGATAATAGCCGTCCAGTTTGATCAGCGGGTTAAAATTGAACAAAATTCGGATTCCCGAAGCGCCGATCATCGTCAGGGCCAGAAAATTCAGCAGGGTTTCGGGCGCCGTAATGCGCCAGATTAACAGGGACAGCGCCCAGAGAAACAGCTCACAGTAGGCACCGGCAAAAGTCACCCATAAGCGGTGCGATTTTTTTGAAAAAAGCCAGGCATCGCTGACATTACAGAAAAAGGCCGGCATCAAAAAAATCAGTAAAAACCCGATTTCATGCACATCCCCGCCAAAATATTTGCAAGTCAAACCGTGAGCCATTTCATGACATATCACAGTCACCAAAATAACCAGCCAAATCGAAAACAGGCTGCCCAAAGCAAGGTGATGATCGATGTCCCGTTGAATCTCGCCGTATTCCGCAAGCAGCGTGATCAAACCAAGGGCGATCAGAACGGCCGAGCTTCCGACAAACCAGGGAGTAAAAATAAAATGCAGTTTGCCGGCCAGGATATTCAACAGCCGGTCGGGATCGAAAAGACTGAATCGCAGATAAAGCAGGCTGCCCTTCAGGCTCCTTTGTCCGTATTGTGCAGGAGTATTTTCATCGGTCACTCCCTCCAGCAGGCCGCGCTGTGCCAAACTGTCGATAAACCCTTGCAGGGTCTGTTGATCCAGCGGACTGCCGTATTTGTTTTCGACAGCGACCCTAATCACGTCAGGCGTATTCTTGCCATTCAGTTGCTGGATGATGAAATATTCAATTTCTCCGAATCGGTAGAATTGTCTTGAGTCATTTTTTTTGCAGACAAAAGAAACTGATTCATCTTTTTCCTGACGGCTAAAAACCAATCCCTGCCTGAGCGCCGGTAATAGAAAACTCACTCTTTCAAACTGAAGAAGGCCATATACTGTGGCCTTCTTCTTTTATTATTGCCAATATTATTGCCAATTTAAAGGGTAAAGGATTATTTTTTAAGCATCCCTGGAAATTCCAGCAATTACAGATTCAGCCGCTGTACCTTCAGTTGCATGAACGGCAGCATGACCAAGACCACTGTGATCAGCTTGTCCTAATGCCACATTATCCGCATGTACATTGGCCAAAACAGTAATTGGAGCGATACGCTCTTCCAGGTCCTCGATTTTCAAAGATAATTTTTTTTCATTCATCATGATTTCTCCATCATTGTTTTAATAAACCCCCTGAGTATTCCAGGTGGGTAATATCTGAAACTTTTCAGTTCCAACTATTGCGGGAATGCATAATCCAGGCCAAAACTAGAGAGGTAAATTGAAGAGAGAAATCATTTCGTTTCAAAATCATTGATCTTTAAATGAAAATCATTTCCATTCAAAGATCGATTAGGAATCGGTTAATCGCTTGCGCCCTGTAAGCAAATGCTGATTGTATTAATCAATGTTATTTAACATATTTTAAAATAAATTTTATGGCATTTAACCCACTTATTTTTCCGAAGAATCGTTGTGACAAGCTGAAATCCTTTACTAAAGATTTGTTTGTTCTGGATACCTGCAACATGGAAGCAGGTGATAACTTCATTACCGCAAATTTAAAACCACATTCCCTGATACAAGTAACTTTACCTGTTGACGCGAGATTTTTTTCACCCATATCTTCATGATCTCCGGACTGTCAAATATTACGTCGGAGGCCTGATAGTAATGAATGAAAAAGTGCTTTCCCTTTTTGTAATATAATGAAGAAACATGTGTATTAATGATAGCGCCTTATACAGAAAAGGGACTTAGTAAGCTGATACAATCGTTAGGGCGTTATTGTGCAATATTTCAATGATCAATATTAGCGCACGGGAATATTGTGAGAAGGAAGTTATAAAGTGACTTTATTGGAATATTCGTTGACTTGTAGTCGCTAAATTGAATTAAATCCGGTTCGGGCGTCGATACTACGGTTTTCTGACGATTATCCGTATTCGAACAACGGGCGCCCCGGCAATACAAATCACTGCCGGTAAGGCCTGCCATCTGGACGCCTATGGTATAGGTCAAGCTGAGAAGGATTTGAATCTTCAAGACAACAGTCTGCTCGCGATAGAGTTATATAGGCAGCCTAGTCTGTTCTGCAGGTTAATCCGGATATCCAGGTATTACAGATTTCGTCAACCAAGGGTGAAAATTTCAACTCCTGGACGAGCTGGATTGAAAATAAAATCCAGCTCAATTAAGGAAATGCGGAATCAACTCATTCCTGTGCCATGGGCGCCTGATTTTTGGAGATCTGTTCTATATTTTCTGGTAACCCAAGGGCTTGTATCAACAAATCCTCGGCAGCTGCTCGCCGCTGATCAAATCCAGAACCCGGCTGATTCCCATAGATGTTTTCAAGGAGACCCCGCCTTGCGGTTTCAAGGGTTTTACCTGACCTATTCTACATGCCTGTTTTCCCGATGGGTGCTGTTTGAGGCAGGAGATAGCCTGATCTTTCTGTGATTCGGGAACAAACAATGCGAAACAGCCTTCGTTGGCAATGTATAGCGGGTCGAACCCCAGTAATTCGCAGGCGCTTTTGACGTCTTCTCGAATAGGCAAACCGGTTTCATTGATTTCGATGTGGCATTGGGCGGTAGCAGCCAGTTCGATCAAGATGCTGGCAAGCCCTCCGCGGGTCAAATCGCGCATGCAGTGGATTTCAATGCCGTAGGAAATCAGGTCCCGGACCATATCCGAAAGAACAGTGCAGTCGCTTTCGATTTTCGTTCCGAAGTCGAAGCCTTCGCGCTCCTGCAGGATAGCCATGCCGTGGCGACCCAGATCGCTGTTGATGATGACGGCATCCCCTTCCCGGATGTTCGTGGGCTGACAGCTGACATTGGCTTCTATCATGCCGATCCCGGCGGTATTGATATATAGACCGTCCCCTTTGCCGTGGTCTACGACCTTGGTGTCTCCGGTTACGATCATGACTCCGTACTGTTCAGCCGTTGCCTGCATCGAGCGTACGATGCGCTGAAGATCCTTGATAGCAAAGCCTTCTTCGATGATCAGGGAGCAGGTGATGTATAAAGGCCTTGCTCCGCTCATGGACAGGTCGTTCAGGGTGCCGCAGACCGCCAGCTTGCCGATATCGCCTCCTGGAAAAAAGAGCGGTTTTACGACATAGGAATCGGTGGTAAATGCGATATTCTGCGCACCCAAGCTGAACACGGCGCTGTCATGCCCCTGGTCGAGCAGCGGGTTTTTGAATTCAGGCTGGATTATCCGGTCCAGCAGTTGCTGCATCAGGCGGCCGCCACCTCCGTGCGCCATCACAATCTTGTCGTATTGGAGCGGCAGCGGGCATTGCGATTCTTTGTCAGACATTTTGATGGCGGCGGTACCGGTAATAAGCGGAACAGGCCCCTTCGGATGATACCATGGTAGCCCCCAGCGGATGCTCCGGGGTACAACGGACGCCGAATTCAGGGCATTGATTGGGCTTGATGAGACCTTTGAGTACTTCCCCGCTTCGGCAGGCTTCAGGCTCCCTTGTTTGGGTTGTACTCACTGAAAAACGCAGTTCCGCATTCCATGGCTCGAATTCCGGCCTCAGGGCAAGACCGCTCATGGGGATTTTACCAAGTCCCCTCCAATTACGGTCTGTAATGTCGAATACCTGCTGCATCAACTGACGCGCAGATTGATTGCCTTCCTGTTTAACCACGCGGCTGTATTGATTTTCTACAACATGTCGATTTTCTTCCAGCTGCCGGGTGCAATAGTAAATCCCCTGCAGAATGTCTACGGGTTCAAAACCCGTGACCACGATCGGGATTCGGTAACGATCCGCCAGCGGCAGGTATTCATTGTAGCCCATGATGGTACATACATGGCCTGCAGCAAGAAAGCCCTGGACGGCGTTGTCGGGAGAGCCTAACAGTGCTTCCATGACCGGAGGGACGCGGACATGGCATATCAGCAGCGAAAAATTCTTTAAATGCTGCTTCCTGGCCTGATAAGCTGCTAATGCGGTGGTTGGCGCCGTGGTTTCAAAACCGACACCGAAAAAAACGACTTCCCGGTCAGGTGTTTGCCGTGCAATTTTGACCGCATCCAGCGGGGAGTATACGATTCGAATATCCGCTCCCTCGGCTTTAAGCCCGATCAGATCCTGTTCGGAGCCTGGCACTCGAAGCATATCGCCGAAAGAGCAGAAGATGACATCCGGAACTGCGGCAATCGCCAGGGCTTTGTCGATATAGTCCAGCGGAGTGACGCAGACAGGGCATCCCGGCCCGTGGATTAACGTGATGTCTTTCGGTAAAAGCTGGTCGATTCCATTTTTGATGATGCTGTGAGTCTGGCCGCCGCAGACCTCCATGATCGTCCAATGCTGTGTAGTGACCGATCTGATCGCAGCCGTTATTTTGTGCGCAGTTTCCGGGTCGCGGTACTCGTCCAGATATTTCAATGCAAATCTCCAGGGTTCGATAATTCCCGAAAGATTTCCAGGCTGGCCTGGGCTTCTTCATCGTCCACGATGGAAATGGCGAAACCGGCGTGGACGATGACGTAATCATCGACCACGGCTTCAGGAACATAGGCGAGACTGACTTCCTTGGTTACTCCGGAAAAGTCTACGGTTCCGTTGCGAAGCAAGGGGTCGTCTTCTGTAATATTAATTATTTTACCGGGTACGGCTAAGCACATGGGAAGAGTTCCTATTGGTATTTTGAAGCAATTAATTGGCCTAGGGCCAGGCCTCCGTCGTTGGGTGGAATTTTTTCGTGTTGATAGGCCTGAAAACCGGCCTTTTGCAAACGCCTGAGCGTTTGTTCAACCAGGCAGTCGTTTTGAAAACAGCCTCCGCTGATTACTATGGTACGATGTTTGGACATTTGTGCAACCGCCAGTATCATTTCGGCCAGTGTGTTATGGAATTTTGCCGGAATCTGTTTTTCTTCATTTCGGGAAAGGTCGTCAAGCATGGATTGAATAGTTCGCTTCCAGTCGATGACGATCGATGCAGCCTGTTGTATATCAAATGGATAACTGTCATCGGTTGAATAAGATCTGGCTTCAGACTCCATTCTTATTGCAGCTTCCCCTTCGTAGCTGTTTACCTGGCAAAGGCCAGTCAAGCTGGCGGCTACGTCGAACAAGCGTCCTGCACTGGATGTATATGGCGTATTCAGCTTTTTGTTTAAGGCCGTTTTCAGTATTTTAAGCTCCCCTCCGGTAAATGAAGCCAGGCTGGGTATATTGCCCATTTTGAAAGCGGAATCTCCGAATAGTTCATACAATAAACCCAATGCCGCCCTTCGCGGTTGCTCAATGGCTTTTGTGCTCCCGGGCAAAGGGAACGTGCGCAGGTGCGCAAATCGATGGAAGCCGGTTTCGGTTATCTGTAAAAATTCTCCGCCCCATAACTCGCCGTCTGCACCCAGGCCGGTTCCGTCCCATGAAATCCCCA
>SPJK01054844.1_pt1 | contig 10276 bp, 11 predicted proteins | sample 3741771 | NCBI WGS metagenome assembly SPJK01 (sample SAMN10925997, study PRJNA522277) | cold seep metagenome | isolation source: Elba SIP-enriched marine methane seep metagenome, extraction at timepoint T2 | place: Italy: coast of Elba, Mediterranean Sea
CGGTGATTGAACCTCTTCTTCCAAGCAAGCCGCGTGGCGTTCCGCGTGTTGACGACCGGCGGGTGTTGAACGGTATTTTCTGGGTCTTGCGCTCGGGCGCACCGTGGCGCGATCTACCGGAGCGCTATGGCCCGTACACGACCTGTTAAAATCGCTTCAACCGATCGCGCAAGGCAGGCGTCTGGGACCGCATCATGGACGCGGTTTCCGAAGCTTACGACGGTGGCATCCAGATGATTGATAGTTCTGTGGTGCGCGTTCATCAGCATGCCGCCAACGTAAAAATACGACTACGATCACTGTATGGGCCGCAGCCGAGGAGGGCTGACCACTAAGGTTCATGCCCTGACCGATGCGCAAGGGCTTCCCGTTAAGCTGGCCCTCACCCCTGGCCAGGCTCATGACGCCAACGGTGCGGCAATGCTGTTGACCGATGTCACCGACGGCGGTGTCGTTCTCGGCGACAAAGCCTACGACGCAGACTGGATCAGGGAGCGGATCGAGGCCCAGGGTGTTGCACCGAATATTCCCGACAAGGCCAACCGCAAGCGCCGCCACCGTTTCTCCAAGGCTCTTTATAAAGAGCGCAATCACGTTGAGCGATTCTTCAACCGGATTAAGCATTTTCGCCATGTCGCCATGCGATTTGAAAAACTCGCTACCAACTACCTTGCGATGATAAAGCTGGCATCAATCCGAGTATGGCTTCGCACTCGAAAACCCGGCATAGGCTGCCCAGACCAAGGTCTGCTTTCAGGGCAAGAACAGCCAAGATAGGCTTTGCCGCCAAACAGCCGGGTTTAGCCAGAAGCGGGCGTAGATAAATTGCTCAAACACGCTCCCTCAGTAATATGTACGGCGGTCGCTACTCGAAAACAGAAATTGGACCGCCGATAGCATCGAGCATCGGGACTGTCCCGATGCCCGGACCTGTTGGCGCTATCATCCGACCATTCTCGATGACCGGGGGATTCTTCACGGTCTCTTTCAGCAAGCCCTTTGGGTGAATGACCGATCTGATGGCCCGTTCCGGTGTCGAGTGTCCCATATGGGCGACGACGGCGCAGGCCAACTCGCTATATGAAGAGTCCTGGATTTCCATCGGTACATGAAGCGCGACGCAAAGGTCGCGGATCAGTCTCATCTTCGAAATGCCGCCAACCTTGGCAAGCTTGAGATTCAACCCGTCCAAAACGCCATCCGACTTGGCCTGGACGACGATGCCCACATCCGTCGCAGATTCGTCCAATATCAGCGGTATGCCCGTCGTTCGCCGCACTTCCCGGCATTCCGCATAGGTCGCGCAAGGCTGTTCGAAATAGACGTCGATGTCGCCCATGCCCTTGGCCACCCGGATCGCTTCATCGACGCGCCATCCGCCATTGCCATCATATTTGAGAGACTCTCCCGGACGCATGCGTTCCCCCATCCAGCGCAGATAGTCGATGTCGGCGGCCACATCCCCGCTCGTCTTTCCTGAGAACTGAGCGATACCGTTTGCCCGCAGAGCGTCCATGGCGGCTTGGAGTTCGTCACCCGGTATCGGTGGCACCGAACCCACGACTTCAGGACGCTCCGTCACCATGCCGCCCAGAACGCGATACAACGGCGCATCCATCGAGCGTGCTAAAATATCCCAGCAGGCAACATCCAGCGCCGTTTTGATATAGGGCTGTCCGGTCATTTCAAAGTCCATCAAATCGCTGATGGCGGCAACGTCCCGAGGGTCACGACCGATCAGTTTCGGCGCAAGGAATTCCAGGCCAGCGCGGGCACCTTCGGGGAATGCGGCCACGAAGTTGGCACCCCACGGCACTGTGTCGCCCCAACCTTCGATACCGGCATCTGTCTCAATACGGACAAGAGTGATGTCGAACACCGACATGACCCGGTCATGCGATATCGTTGCTGGCTTGATCGGGACATCGACCTGGTGAATTGAAATCCGCGTGATCTTCATTTGGGTTAACTCCGGTGCTCAGGTTTAAGATAGACATTCACCCAGTGGCGCACATCTGCATGGTGTTCAATGAAGGGGAAGGTCCGGAATGGTTTGGTTTTCTCGACGAAGACCCAGTCACCGTCCGATTCCAGGCGATCCATCTTTTCTCGAAAACCGCAATCCTCGTAGCCGGCGCCTGACATGGTGAAGATGATGGGTGCTCCAGGTTTGGCAATCCGCAGAATGCCGTCGAGCGCGTCCGGCGGAGCATGGCCATGGGTGAGGACGCCAGAGACGATAACGCCGTCGAAACTGTCGACCGCGAAGTCGATATCCGCCGATAACAGCATGTTATGCAGTTCGGAATAACAACGCTTTGTCCGCGCGACTTCCAGCATGCCTTGCGATGGATCAATGCCAATGATGGTGTCGTAGCCAATGGCGTGCAGGGCTGACGATAGCACACCCGGGCCGCAACCGCCGTCCAGTAACCGCGCGTGACGGTCGGGAACGTGCCTCACGACGTAACCGACGATCATCGCGATGTAGGGATTTCCCGAAGCCCACAAGTGCCGTTCGTAGTCAGTTGCCCAGTTATCGTAGATATCATTCAGACGCTCTTGATCACTGGACGCGTCGTACACGGCGTCCAGCCGGTCTTCGAAGTCATCCGCCATCATGTCACCTCTATCGGGTGAGGATGCACCGCGTTATAGAGATAGCCGCCCGTGTTAAACGGTATGGACATTGGTTGCGTTCGCCCGTCGATATCCGTTGCACGAGTCATGATCGCGTGATCGCCCGGGGTCGCCGTCCACTGAAACTCAAACAACGCCCACCCCCACTTCTCATTGGGTCCTGAAAGTGTGGCGTCGTTCCATGTGGCCCCATGGTCATCAGACCAATGGACACTTGCAATGGGACGGCCTGGCGAGCGGGCAAAGCCACGAAGCGTGTGAGGCCCGGCGGGAAGAGACACCGGCCACTCAAGCGCGAGCGCACTCTTCAACGATTGTTCGGTGATCGGCGCACCTTTCGCCGGAGAGCCTGCCTCAACGGGCCAATCCTCCCCCATCATCACGTAAAACTCAGTGTTGCGGGTAACCCAGAGATGCTCGGTCGAGATTTCGATTTCGCGGACCCACTTGACGCTGTATGCACCGATCCAGCCTGGAACGATAACGCGAACCGGGTGTCCGTGGTCGGGCGGCAAGGGTTGGCCGTTCATCTCCAGCGCGAGGATCGTATCGGGGTCCATCGCCTTGGATAGGGGCATTGGTATCTCAATAATCCCTTCACGGGAATCAGTCTCGGACCCCTTCGGGCAGACATGATAGGCACTCTGTTTGAGCCCAGCCATTTCCAACACATGAGCCAGCGGCACGCCACGCCATTCCGCCATCCCGATTGCGCCCGTGGACCACATGAGTTCCGTGACCTGAGGGCGCTTGTCGAGCTCAACCCCCATGACATCGCGAAACATTGATCGATGATTGCCTGCGCACTCCATAACCGCCCGAACCGTGTGTTGCGGCATGGTGAGGAGGTCGTCGTACGAAAGCGAAACGTCGTTTGAAATGCCGTCACCGACAAGTCTCAGTTCATAAGACCCGGATTGAATTCTGGGTGTCGCTCCGCTGTTGCAAACGAAGAACTGTTCGGTCGGTGTGAGATAGTCCGTTAGTCGCTCGACTTTCGGTTCCAACGAACGATCCAGGACCGACATCCCCGATGAATCCTTGACCCAATATGACATTTCCATCGTTCCCCGGCCCAGCGTCATTCGGAGCATCCCAATACTGGACATTCGTAGAATCTTCCGCGTGGCACCGGTTATCGTCAAAGCAAATTAGTTGGGTCTTATGGCGGAGAATTAGTCATGCCTTTGCATGAGGAAATTTGATGGCGCCCAGACATCCTATTTCCGGAACTGGCTGGTGATCCAGTCTTGGACAATCCGTCCATCCGCGCTCAAAGGGCGAACGCGCGGAACAACCAGATAGAAGCTGAAATCGGTGCGCAGGCTGCACTCATGTGCGACAACAAGCCAGTTTCTTTCAAAATGCTCATCAAGCAGTTGTTTCATGCCCAATGCGACGCCATGCCCTTCGAACGCGGATTTGTTCAATAATGTGTAGTCGTTTACCCGCAATGCCGGGTTCGGGTATGGCCCATCGACGCCGGCGGCACGAAACCATGCTGGCCAACTGACCCAGTCCATTCGTTTGTCATCTAGCTGAATCAGCGGTTGTTCCAGCAAATCACTCGCCTGTTTGAACGGGGCGCGGCCTCTTAAAAAGTTTGGACTGCAAACGGGTACGACCTCGCCTGCGCATAGATAGGTTTCATCCAGGTCCTGCCATCGCCCATGGCCATACTGAATTCCAATATCGAATGTATCCTCAAGGGTCGATAGCTCGGCATCGGATGCGAGAACCTGAACATCAAGGTCGGGGAATTGGGCATGTAGGTCAGGCAAGCGCGGCAATAGCCAATGCATCGATATGGCTGTCGTCGCCGCCACCGTTACCTGGCGCGCCTTGGGCCTGGCGACAACATCCTCTGTTGCATCGGCTAGATGCTCAAGAGCGACGGTAACCGCATGATGATAGCGTCGACCGTCATCGGTCATCGTCACGGACCGGTGGCCACGGAGAAACAACTCAAGCCCAAGCGCGTTCTCGATCTCTCTGATCTGTCGGCTGACGGCGCCTTGGGTGACGCATAACTCATCGGCGGCTCGCGTGAAGCTCAAATGCCGCCCAGCCGCCTCGAAGCACAATAGGGCGTTCAGGCTTGGCAATCGGCGCTTTAGTCGCAGCATGAGGAAATCTCGGTCAAATGGCGTAAGATTGGTCGATTGAGCCGCCGCATGAATGCGATACGGTTACTCAAAGTTCTGGATAGGAAAGCACGATCCAGGGCGCCCAACAAGGATCACGAAGACGTTCAATTCCATGAAAGGAAACTCATGAGCACTCAAGTTCCGGCCCAGATGGTCGCGGTCCAACTGCTTGGGCATGGCGGTATTGACGTGCTGCATTATCGAGAAGATGTGCCAACGCCTGTTCCCGGCCCTAACGAAGTATTGATCAAGGTCGCAGCGGCGGGGGTCAACAACACGGACATCAATACGCGGATCGGATGGTATTCGAAGAAGGTAACTGACGCGACGAATACCGGCGGCGCCGAGGGTTTCGAAGAAGTCGACGACGACGACGCGACATGGTCGGGCGTTCCGATGGCATTCCCACGCATTCAGGGCGCGGATTGTTGCGGGCGCATCGTCGCGGTCGGAGAGGGCGTGGACGCCGGGCGCATCGGCGAACGGGTGATCGTGCGCAACATGCTGCGTTCCTACGTCGACTACCGCCCCTTCGAGTGCTGGACCTTCGGATCGGAATGCGATGGCGGATTCGCGCAATACGCAAAGGCGCCGGCGCGAGAAACTCACAGAGTGGACTGCGATTGGTCCGACGAAGAGCTTGCTTCCATCCCTTGCGCCTACTCGACGGCTGAAGGAATGCTTCACCGTGCCAATGTAGGTGCCGAGCGCGTGTTGGTCACCGGTGCGTCGGGCGGTGTCGGTTCGGCAGCGGTGCAACTGGCCAAGCGACGGGGCGCCCATGTCACCGCATTGGCAAGTGGATCAAAAGCAGACGACGTCAAGGCTCTCGGAGCCGACGCCGTTATTGATCGCAATGCCGATATCGTAGCCGAGATAGGTCGGGACACAATCGACGTCGTTGTGGACCTCGTTGCCGGGGAGGGTTGGCCCGCCCTGCTCAACGTATTGAAGCGAGGAGGCCGATACGCGACAGCCGGCGCGATTGCCGGGCCATTGGTCGAACTGGATGTGCGGACCCTTTACCTGAAGGATTTGACGTTGGTCGGCTGTACCTTCCAGGACGATATCGTATTTGAGAACTTGGTGTCATACATCGAGCGAAGTGAAATTCGACCCGTCGTGGCGAAGACCTATCCGCTCTCTGAAATCGGCGTCGCGCAGGAGACGTTTCTTGCGAAGACGTTCACCGGAAAGCTCGTTCTCATCCCCCCTGAATGACCGAGAAGTTTGCAGCGCCCACAAACGACTATGTAATTGAAGGATAGCACAATGAAGATCAGCCGAATTGACGTCTTCCAACTCGACATTCCGCTCGAGAAGCCGAAACGATACCCGAACAAGACTTATGAGGCGTTGGACGACACTGTTCTGCGGCTTGAAACGGATTCAGGGCTCGTCGGCTGGGCAGAAGTGTGTCCAATTGCATCGACATACCAGCCGGAGCACGCGCTCGGTGTTCGCGCGGCGATCGAGGAAATGGCGCCGGGGCTGATCGGCGAAGACCCGACACAGACGGACCGCGTCAATGCGACGATGAACAAATGGCTGATGGGTGGTGAGTATGCGAAATCCGCTATCGACATCGCTTGCTGGGACCTGACGGGCAAGGCGTATGGAAAGCCGGTCTATCACTTGATCGGCGGACGCATGCAGGACAAGGCCCGCGCCTATCCGGAAATCGAGATGGGCATCGAGATCGAGATCGTCGAACAACGCATTGCTCAGTACCGAGACGAGGGTCATACACACTTCCAGCTAAAGGCGGGTCGGGGCAGCAATTTCGACCTCGACATGGCTCGTATCCGCAAAGCCCAAGAATGCGTACGGCCTGGCGAAACATTGGTCGTTGATGCCAACAAATCCTGGAAGACGCATGAGGCTCTCCGTATTCTGCGCGCGACGGAAGATGTCGACTATTACATTGAACAGCCCTGTCTGACCTATGAGGAATGCCTCTCGATCCGCCGCCAGGTTCGCCAACCGATGCTCCTCGACGAGTGCATGACCGACATCAAATTGATGCTGCGCGCCTTGGCGGACAACGCCTTCGAAGGAATCGGGTGTAAGGTCAGTCGCGTGGGTGGAATTACGGGCATTCGCTTGATCCGCGATGTTTGCACGGCGGCGGGCAAAATCATGACGGTCGACGATTCATGGGGCGCCGATCTTTCGGCTGCCGCCCAGGCACATGTTGCCATCTCGACACCGCCGGCGACATTCTTCGCAACCTATGTCTCGACCTACTTTTCGAACCTTCGCTACGATTTGGAAGCGCCGATGGTTGTCGACGGCTTTCTGAACACGAACGAGAAGCCTGGCCTGGGCGTCGAGCCGGACATGGCTGTATTGGGTGATCCCATCATGACCTACACGTGATCATATAGGCCTCAATGACGCGGCGTGCGGGAGGCCGCATTGGGTCAGATTCGGACTTAACCCGCCTCGGCGAATCTCGTCTGTTTTTGGAGTATCAGCGGACTGCTTTCGTCCATTGCCCGTTTATGAGTCCATGACCTAAACGCTTCTGATCAAGCTCGATGCTCTTACCCAGGTAATCTCTTAGATTAGTAAACACCATCGCCGGGATTTACCGGCGGACGAATTTGAGTTCGTGCGGATCAAAGAGCGGATCGGTGCAGATGATGGTTCGGACCTAAAGGCACTATTGGCACAAACGGCATCTGGCACAGTAAGTACCTAGCGAATTAATACCAAACGAGTGCAGGACGAGTTTTATACGAATGCTTCCCCCATGCTTCCCCAAGAAAAAAATTTCATTGTATAAATATCTTAACTTATTGAAAATATTGGTCGGAGTGGCTGGATTTGAACCAACGACCCCTGCCTCCCGAAGACAGTGCTCTACCAGGCTGAGCTACACTCCGACAATAGCGGGACGCCCGTGCGGCGGGGACCGTCGCGTTGGGCGAGGGGCTTATAGCGTTCGTTGGCGTGGGGTGCAAGAGGGATGATTGCGGGGTTTGCCCTGGCTGGTTTACTGTCTGGGAAGACACAATAGAGGCAAGGTCTGATGAGCGACAATGACAATAATGCCGGTGATGTAGAAGCTAGTGGTGCAGAGGCTAGTGATGCAGAGGCTATACTGGCTTTCTGGTTGGATGAGTTGGAACCGGAACAATGGTTCAAGCGGGATGACGCCGTGGATCAGGCGATCCGGGATCGGTTTCTGCCGGTCTATGAACGGGTGATCGCGGGTAACTATCAGGAACTGGCGGCATGGGGCCAATCCGCGCGCGGCTCGCTGGCAGTACTTGTTCTGTTGGATCAGTTTCCGCGCAATCTGTTTCGCGGAAGCCCGCGTTCCTTTGAGAGCGATGCTAAAGCGCTCGAACTATCGGAAGCAGCGGTCGACCTGGGCCATGACATGCAGATCGATGGCCCGGCGCGCTGTTTTATCTATATGCCGATGGAACATGCGGAAGACCTGGCGGTTCAGGAACGATGCTGCGAGCTGATGGCCCGCACCGGCGATCCCGACTATGTCAAATATGCGGAAATCCACCGGGATATCATCGCGCAGTTCGGGCGTTTCCCGCATCGCAATGCCGTGCTTGGCCGCGAAACGACGCCGGAGGAAACAGACTTCCTGAAGACACCTCACACCTTCTATTGACGCGTTTCTGCCGCAAAGATCGGGTTTTCATCGTGAATTCCTGCGTTTTCGCGTCGTGATCATTGAATTTTAACGAAATCGATTGGATACTGTCCCCTGGCCAGGGCAAATGCCCGCATGTTTCAGGCGGGCAAGGGTGCCCGTCTCCATGGGCTGCTTTTAGAACGGCCTCAATTCGTGCCCCCAGGCTCCACGGTCTTTTTGCGGTAACCGCCTTGCGGTGCCGGCCCAATAAGAACCAACCATGGGAGGGCAGTATATTGACCGTTGCGTCCATTCTTCGAACCAAGGGTGAGGATATCTTATCCGTCACGCCGGATCTGACCATTTCAGACGCCGCAGCATTATTGGCAGAAAAAAAGATCGGCGCCGTTGTCGTCACAGACAGTGGGGGTAGCTTGTGCGGGATCTTGTCGGAGCGCGATATCGTGCGCGGGTTGGCAACGCGCGGGCCCGCTGTTCTGACACAAGCCGTAGAGACACTGATGACGACCAGCGTGACGACCTGCACGCGCTCGGACGGAATCGATGATGTCATGCTGTTGATGACCCAGGGCCGCTTCCGCCACTTGCCGGTGATCGAAGGGCAAAAGCTGGTCGGTGTGATCTCTATCGGTGACGTGGTGAAGAACCGCATCGCGGAACTGGAGCATGAAGCCAGCGCGATGCGTGAATACATCATGACCGGCTGACCACTCTTTATGCGATAGGGTGAACCCTAGTCCGGTTTCCGGAGCCAAAAGGCGTACATAGCGCCGAAGAGACGGTTATCCTCAGTCTCATATCGATCCCAGTTTGTGAGATTACGCTGGCTGGGGTCTTCTGGATGGCGGGCCGCATACCCCTTGAACCATTCTGCGCTGGCGAGCTGGAACCCCATGAACTCCAGACCGAGGTCTTCAATCGCAGCGGCGATCTGCGGGATCGTGAATTGGTGCTCCTGGACGTGAAAGAACATATCCCGACAGTTCGACAGGCTGTAAAAATCATAGGCTTGGGTGAGAGAGGCAAGCGGGTGGTCTGAGCCGCCGGACAGGATGTCATTTCGGAACCGTCGCATCTCCTTGGCGTCATCTCCATAGCGATCCGTGATCCAGGACCGTGCCGCGCGGACATAGCCCCGCGCATGATGGGAATAGAGCCCGATTTTCATCCATCCGCCGGGCCTCAGCAGATTGGATAACACGCGCCACCCTGCCATTGGATCCCGCATGTGATGCAAAACCCCGACGGATTCGATCACATCAAAGCGCCTTTCCCAATCGGCAAGGCCCAGAATATCAGCCTGTGCGAAGGTGATGTTGCTGAGCCCCTGCTCATTCGCTTTACGTTTGGCATAGGCGAGGCTGGTTAGGCTGAGATCCACGACAGTCATCTGTGCTTCCGGCACTCGGCCAGCCAGAGGGACGGGATGCTGTCCGGTGCCGCCGCCGGCGATCAAGATTTCCGGCGTGGCCGGTGCTGCCTCCAGCTCTGCATCCGGCAAGGCCGGGAGTTGCGCGCGCAATTCATCTGAAAAACTTCGTGTCGCTTGATAGGCGGATCGCGACCAGCGGGGATAAGGAAAGACCTCATACTGGTCGCGGACCTTGCGGGACACATCATCCTCAATGGCAGAGGCAGGGGCGATGTCAGCGCCAATGTCAGCGGCAAGGCGCTTTTCTTCCCTGGGTTCTTCAATCTGTTCCCGCCACATTGCGGTAAATCCGGGTGGCGGATTTGGATAGTCCTGCAAGGCGCGTTCGATCTTGTCGAGGTTCTGGCTTGCAGATAGCGGTGCGTAGCACGACCGCAGTGCTGCAAGGGTCAGGAGGGCATTATTTGTCAGGGTGTCGTCAGCCAAAGTCTGGTC
>SPJK01005119.1_pt1 | contig 10275 bp, 9 predicted proteins | sample 3741771 | NCBI WGS metagenome assembly SPJK01 (sample SAMN10925997, study PRJNA522277) | cold seep metagenome | isolation source: Elba SIP-enriched marine methane seep metagenome, extraction at timepoint T2 | place: Italy: coast of Elba, Mediterranean Sea
CATGGGAAAAGTCACACCATAATTTAAATAACATACCTTGGCAGTTTCTTCAGCATTATCATATTCCTGTTTAAAGTCCCCAGAAGGAAACCCTAATACAATCAAGCCCTGATCTTTGTATTTTTGATAAAGTGCTTCCAGGCCTTTAAATTGAGGGGTAAAACCGCAGGTACTTGCAGTATTCACCGCTAAGATGACTTTACCTGAATAGGCCTGACAAAAATCTATCTGCTCATCAGAACGCAATTTTTTCATATTGAAATTAAGCAAATCCGGACACGATGCAGCTTGAATGCCTGCAGTCCAAAACAGCAAAAAAGGAAAAACGAATTTTCTGACGTTCATGGTTTTCTATCCTTAAAATAAATTAATACACTTGAGCTAAACCTGTCCGAAACCAGTCAAACAGTGAATCAAGCAATATTACTGCATGAAATATGTTTGTTTACAAGCTAATTTATATCCCTGAACACACATTTACACTTGGATTGTCATGAAAGGAATGGACTTTCTGGATAATATGGAAAAAAATGGATTCTAAATAACGACTATTAATACGAGTCTGACTTGAGCTGTTTTTAAGCATTTCAGTCGTAAATTTAAGGGATAGAGATTTGAAAAGAAGATCTTTAATACGAATGATTATCATTTGTATTAATTAATGTATTGCTGTATACTTTTGAACACTGACATTATTCGACCTGGAGAGAAACATGGGATACAGAATCGATGCAAGTCTATATCAAGGCAGACCAAAACTGACAATAACAGATATCAATACCAACGAGGTTTTTCTGGAATGGCAATATGAAAATGAAGGCACTGAGAATCCAGATAAAAATGAAATTCAGCGTCTGTTCAAGGCTTTATTCTTACTCTCTTATCAGCAAAAGGAAAATCTCTGAAATTGAATAGTTGGTATTGACCTATCCGTCATCATTTATAAATATGAATTATTCCATCGGTTTTGACTCAAACAATGAATGCAAATATCCTGGTTAAAACGATGCACAGACTAAATTTATGCTTAATATGTGCCGCTTTATTATTCAACCTGTCGTCCTGTACTTTAATGCTACTGGGAGGCACGGGTGCAGGCGCCTATTATGTGGGGCCGATGAACGATCATTTGGCAGCATAATTGATGATGGCGCTATTACCAGTAGTCTGAAAACCAGAATGGTAGCCGATAAATACCTGGGAGCACTGGATATTAATATTGATACCTACCAGGGGCGAGTTACACTAACAGGCCATGTCAGCAAATCGGGCTATATTCAACGCGCCAGCCGACTGGCCAATAGTATAACAGGCGTCCGTTCAGTCAGGAACCGTCTGATTGTTATTAAAGATTAAGTGACTGGACTCAATCGTTTTTCAATACTGGAAACATAACGCTTAAAGCAGCTACCGCCGCATTGGCATAGGGCCTAACTCTAGATGGAATCTGACTGGGCAATATTTCAGGACCTAAAATGCCAACCCCTACCGGTTTCATATACTCCAATTGCAAATTGATAATGGCATTAATGACTGCGTCCGCCATGACAAAGCCATGTTTGGTCTCACCTTTTTCAATAATACCCAGAACCACAGCACCATCGACATCGGGACGAATCAAAAGTGATTTCAATGCGAGAGGCTTTTCCATAGATCCGGGAACCCAGATTTCCTCTACGATGTTGAAATCATGTGCTGAAGCATACTGACGCACCTCATCCAACATTTCTGTAGATTCTGATTTATGAAAAGACCCTAAAATCACCGCAATATTTTTTTTCATCTTACTCGTTGTTGCTTTAATTTAGAGACAGTTTTTGAATGGCTTTAATCCATTAACTGACTCGGTTTAAATAATTTTCTACCGTATTAACGATCGCCTGAGTTTGTTGATCGATTTCAATATTCACTCGATCTCCAGTTTTTTTTAAAGAAAAAGTGGTTTTTCTTAATGTTTCTGGAATAAAGCTTACACTGAATCGATTTTTCTCTACAGCCACCAATGTCAGACTGGCACCGTTTATAGCAATAAAGCCTTTAGGGAAAAAATATTTAGCCAGCGTTTCAGGTGCCTTGAAGGTAAAAACGCAATTATTTTCTACACTCCGATCAATATCCACTATTTCAGCCTGAGCGTGAATATGGCCAGAAACCAGATGTCCGCCTATTTCATCACCATACTTGACCGAGCGCTCAATATTCACTTGATCATTCAAAGCTAAAGACCCCAGACTGGTAATATCCAGGGTTTGTTTCATCGCATCAAAAAAAACCTGATTACCTGTAATTTTGACAACCGTCATACAAACACCATCGATTGCCACACTGGCTCCCAATTCCAGACCTTCCAGCTGATTTTCCTGCAACTCAACAGAAAAATTCATAAAGTCCTGTGTTCTTGTTAACGTGGCTATCCGATTGTGACTCTGCACAATTCCACTAAACATAGTTTACCTTTTTAATCGTGACCATTTCGCCATATCCCTAAGGCAGGACTATCGTCAGGCAAGGCTTTAAAGCCAAACTGACTGTAAAACCCCTCAAGACCGGGTGCAATCATTAAACCGATAAACGCACCTGATTTAGGAACAGCATGTTGGTCTATGTAATTCATTAAATTTGTCATGATTGCTTTGCCCAGTTTCTGACCTCGAAACGCAGGATCAACCATCACATCCTGTAAATAAAAATAGACAGCATCATCACCCACTATGCGTCCAAAAGCAATCAACTGGTCCAGATACTTAATTGAAATGCAATAAAGAGAGGCTTGTAAACCTGCCTCTGCTCTAGTGCTATCAATCACATGCCAGCCCACTGAACGTCTTAACTGGTTATAAGCGTCTGCATGGGGTATAACTTCTGTATATTGAAAATAGGGTGACATTAATCAGTTATTTTACAATGAGTGAACGTATTACACCCAATTCCAGCCAGTTTATCAATACTTGCAAAGAACACTCACTGATCATTCCTATATCCAGGAATTCAACCAATTTTTCACAGATATCAGCGTAGCATTGACCCTGCATCATAGCTTCCAGCATGCATAATTCAACAGAATTTAAAGAGACAAATTCCGTTAAACGTTCGCCATTACGCCAGATTAACCAGTTCTGAACTTTTTCCTCTGGTTCAGACGGAGCCAGTTGTTGTTTTAATGCCTGCCAGATCTGCACAACATTCCAATTCGATTGAAATAATTGCACACTGGGATGTAACCGAAAACACAAACCGGGCCAGGATTCAACTGGAATATCTGCCAGCGATTTAATCTGTTCACCTTTGGCATCTGCTGCATCAAAAGCAATTAACAAAAATCGTTCAAATCGTGCTAATTCAGCTAAAACAGGATAGTCAGAAAAAGGCTTATAATGACTGAGAAAAAAGGGTAATTGGTCTGAAAAGTGCCTCAATGAAGTTTGTTGCGAAGGAAACTGTTGCACATAATCTTCTGCCATTTGATCAAACAACGCATCACCCATATAGAAACCTAATTGCTCATGATCAGTTTCAATACTTTCTTTTAAACGCATGAAATAGGCATTGCTGTATATGCCAAGGCGAGTTTCTCTTGACACAGCCCCCTGATCAACAATTTGCTGGCTGAAATCGTCTGGGTCCGCTCCTTGCAAAACTTGAATAAACTGCTGTTGCAAGCTTAATAATGAAGTCATTCAACCTCCACTGCAAATTCAGCAGGTAAAGTTCTTTTTGCGATAGCCCGCGCCTGCTCAAGCTCCGCAAACAAGGCTGAAAATTCAGGAATATTGGCATCACGTTCAATCATGGTAGAAACCATGCCAAAACGTTCTAAGGCACTCGTATAGAGTTGCCAAACAGACTCACAGACATCATGATCATGCGTATCAATTACATACTCACCATAATCGCTGTGTCCAGCCAGATGAAATTGTCTCACCCGATCTGGATTGATTCCGTTAATATAATCCATAGCATCAAAATCATGATTTCTGGCACTGACATAAATATTATTAATATCCAGTAACATCAAACAATCAGCTTCTTCAACTATCGTATTAAAAAAAGTCCATTCATCACAGCAGGAATCTTTATAAGTTAAATAACTGGAAACATTTTCCAGCAAAATTTGACGCCCTAAAAAATCCTGTACCTGTTTAACTCGTTCAACAACATGCTTTATGGCTTCTTCAGTATAGGGTAATGGTAATAAATCATGACTGTTCACTCCATCCAGACTGGTCCAGCATAAATGGTCTGAAACCCATTCGGGTTGAACATGATTCACCAATGTTTTCAAGCGTTGCAGATAATTCTGATTCAAAGGATCACTACTGCCTATACTCAGAGAAACGCCATGCATAACAATGGGATAATGTTCTCTGATTGCATCCAGATAATAACGCGGTTTTCCGCCATCAACCATAAAATTTTCTGAAACAATCTCAAACCAGTCAACGGCTGGCAGGTTTTGCAAAACCTCTTGATAATGGTCTGTTCTCAATCCTAAACCAAAACCCAAACTATGTTCAGTCATTACCTTTTCCTTTAACAAATGCGTTTAATATTATAAGCCAACGACACAAAAGATATAATCACAGAAAACAAAACAAAGCCCGGTTTTAAGACAAAAAAGGGAATATTCATAATGAACATTCCCCTCTTTAAAATATACAGATAAGCTTGTGACTACGATTTCCCACCAATATCACTACAGGATTTTTTTGTCGTTGCTACAAAGCCCTGCCCTTTACAGACTGCATGGCCTGCACAGGCATTATTCGCTGTTTTACAATCATTATGACCTTTACAAACATTGACACCATGACAATGAATCAAGTCGGCTTTAGAAACTGAATGATGAACTGCTGAATCAGGCTTGCCTCCAACATCCGAACAGGCTTTTGCAGGCATTAAGACAAAGCCATGACCTTTACAAACCGCATGACCCGCACATTGATTTGCTGAGGTCTTGCAATCGTTATGACCTTTACACTGATTAACCCCCGAGCATTTCACCAAATCGACAGTTGCTGCAGATTCAGGATGATGTCCGCCAGAACTGGAACAGCCAGAAACAAGACTTGCCGCTGTAATTGCCAAGGCCACACCTGATACTGCGGGTAATTTATTTTTTTTCATTGTAATCTCTCCTGGTTACTTAATTCACAAAGCAATCCCATCCTTGAACAGGATTACTTACCTTTCATCCGACTAAACCCGTGACACAACTCACTTAATTGTTATGGCTCAGACTGAATTCTACAAAGCCTGTCCTGAAATTTTCTTCAAGGTGGCTATCAATTCATAAGAAATATAAAAATCAAAAGTCTACAGGCTTTATATTTCTATTTTTTAAAACGTTTACAAATGCTTTTTCGCCTGATATTCCCTATTGGCTTATGCCACCAGTATAGACGAAAGCATCTGGTTATACTGCAACAAGAGATAATTGACTCTTTACTGCATTATTTTGATCAATCAAGTAGGTAATGTTCTACCGCAAAATCATGAGCCTAACCCTGAATATCATTAAGGGAATGAATTTTCTGGATGATCTGGCCAAAACCCTACATTCAATTCACTGATTGCACGATAAAATTACCATCAGCCCTTCGTACCATCTCAACCTGAAAATGACGCCCAAAGGCAAACACATCAGGAATACTGAGTTGACGTCCAGCAAACTCATACTCAGCATTTTCTTCTCTATCAGGCTCATCAAGCAAACGTAATGCACTTAAGGCAAAAACAAAGTGACCGGTATTGAATAATTCCGCATAATAATTTTCAGTGCCTGCTGCAACATTATATAAACGTAAAACACCTGTTTGGTCATCATAAACAGCACCCCCCAAAAGAGGCTCACCAGACTGCTTTGTTATGCGGATACTGACTGGCAAAGTCGTAATTCCAATGTCATCTTTTGCATACAGGGTAATTGCATATTCGCCATCAACATCAAACTGATCATACTGTCCCCAACAACGACTATTTCTACAATTAAGACTGACTACCGGCAATCGGCTGACAATAGCATTATTTTGCGCTGCCCCAAAATCAGGCCGGGTAATCACTGCAAACGCCGTATTAATCGTTTTGATACTACTCAGTTCCAGTTCTAAACCACTGGTGTCGGTACCAATCAGAGTTTGGGTCGGAGTATGTTGAATAATTTGTGGCTCATCTTCAGCCACAAAAAGTCCTTGCCCTAAAGTAAAGTCCCTGGCGAGGCGTCCATCATTGCCATCATTCGCCAAAGCATTTCCATTATCATCCAATTGAGGAATCTGCCCGTCAGCTAAAGCACGCAAACCGCTACTGGCACTTCGAAAAGCATCACGAACATTGGAACCCTGTAAAACCCGGGTCCAGAATATACGTGAAAAGGACAGTTCCCCCGTATTCACAAAATTAGCCGCCTGATCAGCTTGACTGCTGCTGATAATAATTCGTTGTTCTGCTGAAAGATTTTCTACGATTGCGCCTGAATGGCTGGCATCATATATCACACTGACTATGCCGGGTATGGTCTGTTGGCGATTATCCAGGCTCAGTTTAAGATCTTGAAAACTCACTGTTTCCTCTGCATTTAAGCGAATCGCCTGCTTATCAATATTTTCTCCTGTTAAATACAGGATTAAATCCTGAGTATTTTCTGATTGCCAACGTTCCAGTGCAAACTGAAGATTCGTGATATTTGCACGGGCATCAATACCATTCACAGCAGCATTGCTCAGGAAATAAATATCGTCATCACTATATCCCTGGCGTTTTAAAGCAAAATAAGCCGCCTGACTATTAAACTCGATCACTGATTGCAACACAGTATCAGACTCCATTCCAGTCAAAATGATTGCCCGACGTTTGAGTGGACTCTCGACAATCACTTCAGTCTGTTTTGGCGATGCAGAACGGCCACTCAGATCTTTTGCATATAGCGTAATTTGATAACGACCGGGGACATTAAACTGCTCATAACGTCCACGATATTGTTCCGCTGTCCCAGTCGGCAATAATTCAACGACAGGCAAATCCTGCACTGGATTAGAAGCCGTTCCAGGTTGAAAGTTAGGGGGGCGTATCACCGCCCAAACCCGGTTAATACGATTGCTCGCGGAATCAGACGTATCAACACGGACCTGATTCGCCGTAATTTCAAGCGGGCCACTTTGTTGTAATGTGCGTACAGGGCTCACCTGCCCGATCACGGGAATCAATTTATCAGAACCATTACCATTGCCGATAAAGCGGTTATCAATTAAATCCAGATCATCGGTTTCATTCGCAATTCCATTGCCATTCGCATCAACCTGGGGCGTTTGGTATTGCGCTATCGAACTTGAACTCAGTTCAAAGGCGTCACCCAGGTTTTCACCATTAAAGATATGACTCAAGAAAAAACTTGAAAATGAAACAGATCCCTGAGCAATAAAATAAGCATTTTCTTTGGCTTTGGAACTGGTGATTAATAGGCGTTGTTTACCATTGTCTGCGGTTAATTGCGGGATAAAACTTCCAGACTCGCACGCATCGTAAATAATAGTCAAACGTCCGGGTAATGTTTGCTGCAACTGATCCAGCCATTGATCCAGTTCCGAAGCAGACAAAATTTCACGATCATTTAAGCGAAAACGTTGTTCGCCACCATGATTGGATAAATAGAGTAACAAATTGTCAGCATCGCTGGCCCAATCTAATATCGCATTGCTTAATGATTGCCTGCTGACATCAGCGTCAACAGTATCGTTCAAACCATTTAAATCCAGATCTAATTCTGAATTGGAACTGAGATAAAAAATATCATCCTTGCTATAGCCTTGATTAGTCAGAGTAAAATAGGCCAGATTCGCACTCAGCTGGGTTGAATCCCATAAATGATTACCCGGATAAGGCCCACCTGCTGCTACAATAATCGCTTTGCTGTTATCAGGGTTTTCAATCAGCCTAAAGCTCTGAATACGATTATTTTCCCGATCACTGACATAAATTAAACCGTCAGCGCCCAAAGCTAAATAACTTGGAACACGAAACCTCCCAGGCTGAGAACCGAATCCGCCAAATTCAGATAAAAATTCGCCAGTCGCTGAATACTTAAACACACTGTTTCCGGTTGAACCATCACTAAAGGTCGTTAGATAAATATCTCCATGATCAATCGCAAGCTGTTCCGGTTCGGTAAAAATCTCAAACTGACTGACAAAATCGCCTTGAGGCGTAAAGCGTTGAATTCTGGCATTATAATGATCAGCAACCACAACAATATCCTGATCACCGGAACGATCAACAGCAATCCCGCGCGGAGAATGAAATTTACCCGCTGCACACGCCAGTTTATTACCCGCTACATCCGTACAGGCCGCATATCCTCCCCATTGCAAAATAAATTCTCCATCCGCATTAAACTTCTGGATACGCTGACCTTGCTGATTAAAGCGTTCAAAATTGGTATCTGCAACATAAATATTGCCCAGACTATCACTGGCCAGACAGCATAAATCGGTAAATTGACCCGCTGCTGTGCCCGCTGCCCCCCAACTGCTAATTTCACCCGTGGCAGTAAAACGCTGGATTCTGGAATTGCCTCGATCAAGTACATAGATAGAATCATTAGCCAGTAAAACATCGCTAGGTTGATTAAATTCACCCAGAGCATCTCCCTCAGAGCCAAAATCATCGAGATACAATCCGTTTTTGGAAAAAATCTGTATGCGGTGATTATTTGGGTCAGCGACATAAACCTGTTCGTCCTCAGATATGGCCAAACCAGCAGGAAATAAAAATTCCCCTTTATTGCTGCCACCACTGCTCCATTTCTCAACAAACAGACCCGTATCAGTAAACTTTTGTATTCCAGAAAGCCCAGCACTCGGAGGCAAAGCATCAGTCACAAACACCAGACCGGAAAAATCAACGGCAATACTGGATACAGCAGAAAATTGAGCATCACCATTACCGGATTGACCCCACTCCAATAACAACACGCCTTGATTATCATATTTTTTTATTCTGGCGTTACTGCGATCAGTCACATATAACTGCCCAAACTGATCGATAGCAATATCAACCGGTTCAGAAAAACTATCCTGTTCACTGCGCGTTGACCATTGCCTGACATAGTTTCCTTGCAAATCAAATACCTGAACTCTTTCATTACCCGAATCAACCACAAACAATGTCACGTTACTCAAGACCAGACCCGCTATGCCCTGAAATTGTCCATCTGCTGAACCCTGGCTTCCCCAGGAACGAATCAGAATTCCATCATCTGAATACAAACTGACTTGATTCTGTCCACTGACAATAACATCACCGGATTGGCTGACAGCCAGATCTATCGGGTTAAAGTTTTCAAACTCACAAGGAAAATCGCTATCAATACCCACAACAGGAAACTGCCTGATAAATTCCCCGTGCTCGGTAAATATCTGAATGCGACGATTACAAGTATCGGCAACATAAACCTGCCCCTCGGCATTCACAGTGACCTCACCCGGAAACTGAAATTTTCCAGCCTCATGCTCACTGAATTGACCCCAGCTGCGAATGAATTGACCTTGTAAGGTATATTTGAGAATACGGTGATTTAAGGTATCAGCAATATAAACATGCTCATCCCCTACAGCTATTCCTCTGGGATCAGAGAAATACCAGGGCTGCACAGTTTGCGGCCAAAGGCGTTCAAAACGAAATACCTCATCCGCCAACACAACAGATTGAATAGAAAAAAACAGAAAAACCAGAGAAAGCCAATCAGCTGAACGTTTAAACATGGGTCATTTTGAAAATTATTATCTGGTGTTAATCATAGAGCAGCTAAAATGAAATCATCGTGATTTAGTGCACAACTTTTTAACTGAGATCATTATGTATAATCAAGTAATCACTGGGGCATGATGAGATAAACATGGAGAGAACAACTTGATTTGGATAGGGCATAACTCGTATAACAAAACCTTGGTTGGATGAGCGATAGCATTATCCGACATTTCTTACAATAATGGTTAGATATGCGATTAATACAGATAAATGGCGGAAGGCGCTATCGCTTTTCCACCCTACTTGCTGCTATTTGGCACAACCTCGTATTAAGGGCTGTATATGTGCGTTTAGTGAATCAGGGTAAACCAAAAAAAGGGAACCAAAAGGGTCAGGTCGCGTAAATAAAGGGGAGTCAAAATCAAAAGCACAATCAAAGGGGTCAAAAACCAAAGGGGGCAGACTCGATTGATATTTGATCTTGGCTATTTTAAAAATTAATCTCTTGTTTTTATTATAATTTCTGTTTTATCC
>SPJK01093132.1_pt1 | contig 10275 bp, 14 predicted proteins | sample 3741771 | NCBI WGS metagenome assembly SPJK01 (sample SAMN10925997, study PRJNA522277) | cold seep metagenome | isolation source: Elba SIP-enriched marine methane seep metagenome, extraction at timepoint T2 | place: Italy: coast of Elba, Mediterranean Sea
CGCGCAGCAAGGCGTTGATGCTCAGAAGCAGGCGCGGCTTCGCAAGAGCCATGCGGCTAACCGGCTGGTCAAGGACGAGAGCGCGCCTAACACCGCCGCCAAGCGCCTCACCAGCGGCTTCGGGATGGCCTGATGAGCGTCAGCTTCCCGGCCGTGGTCACCGCCGCGCGCGTCCAGCCGTCGAAGCCAGCGGCCCAGTCACGCCAGAAGCGCCGAGGCCGCGCCAGGCAGTCCGCCGCCGAGCGCCTCACGCAATCCGCTTATCCGGTGAGCACGGCCGCCCGTCGCCTCACCGCTGGCCCGTCGCCGACCCGCGCGACATCTGGTTATGGGATGGGTTAAATCATGTACGGCGATAAAACCGCGGACCTCGACAAGATCCTGCGCCACCAGGGCCAGATGGAGACCGAGCGCCATGTGTTCGAAGAGCACTGGCAGGAGGTCGCCGAGTTCGTGCTGCCCCGCTCAAGCACGTTCAACCGCACCTGGACGCAAGGCTCCAAGGTCAACCATCGCCAGTACGACGCCTTCCATAGCCTCGCGCTGAACCGCTTCGCCGCGGCGATGGAAGGCGGCACCATCCCGCGCCACACTCATTGGCATCACGTCACGACCTACGAGGAAGAGCTAGACGAGCTCGACAACGTCAAAGCCTATCGCGAGGATCTTAACCGCCGCCTTTTCCGCCAGCGCATGGCCGGCGCGGCGAACTTCTATTCCCAGGCGCATGAGCACTTCCTGTCGCTCGGCGCCTTCGGGACGGGCGTGATGTGGGTGGATGAGGCCACCAACAAGCGCGGCGCGCGCTATCGCAACATTCACCTCGGCGAGGTCTTCATTTCCGAGGACCACCACGGAACGGTGACTTGCGTGCATCGTAAGTACAAGCCGACCGTCAACCAGATCATTGGCGCCTTCGGCAAGGACGCTCCCGAGCGCGTGCGCGAAGCCTATGACAAAGGCGATTACGAGCACCGCTTCGAAATCCTGCACTGCGTCTATCCGCGCGACGGGGCCGATTACGATCCCGACCGCCTGGACAAGCACGGCATGCCGATCGCCGAGGCTTATGTGTTCTGCGAGGGCAAGGAAGTCATCCGCGAGGGCGGCTACTACGAGATGCCTTATCTCGTCTCGCGCTATGTGACCACCGCGCGGGAGGTCTATGGCCGATCCCCGGCGATGATGGTCCTGCCAGACATCAAGATGTGCAACGAGATCACGCGGGTCACGATCGACGCCGCCGCGTTGCAACTCGATCCGCCTATGCTCATGCCGCATGACGACATCCTCGGCGACTTCTCGCTCGAGATGGGCTCGCGCAACTACGGCGCGGTGGACGATCAGGGCCGCCAGCTCGTTGTTCCACTCGTTTCCGACGCTAAGCCGCAACTGGGCATGGAGTGGCTTGACCGCATCCACGCGCAGGTGGACGACGCTTTCCTAGGCGTTTATTTCCGCGTGCTGCTCGAAAATCCGAACATGACGGCGACGCAGGCGCTTCTCCTGGCTCAGCAGCAAGGGCAGATGGCGCAGCCGATGGTTGGACGTCAGCAAGCCGAATTCCTGGATCCGCTGATCAAGCGAGAAGCCGGCATCATGGCCCGCCAGGGGCGCGCGCCAGAGCCGCCGAACGAGGTGATCGAGTGGATGCAGCAGACCGGCGAGCCGCTTGGCATCCGGTATGAGAGCCCGCTTGTGCGCCAGGCGCGCCAGGAAGAGGCGGTGGGGATTTTGCGCACCATGGAGCAGCTCACCCCGGCTGCTCAACTCGATCCAAGCGTGTTCGCCCGCTTCAATTGGTCTAAGGTTTCCGAGAAGCTGGCGGATCTGAACGGAGTCCCTCAAGACGTGCTTTATAGCCAAGAAGAGATGGCGGAGAAGATGGCGCAGGATCAGCAGCAGCAGCAGGCGCAACTCGCGCTGCAGGCCGCCCCGGTCGCCGCGGACGCCGCCAAGAGCATCGCCCAAGCGCAGGCGCTGGCCGGAAACCAGCCGGCGCCGCTTCCGGGCATGGTGGACGGGTTCTGATGAATAGCGAAACCCCTCCCTTCCTGGTAAAACTGGCCCTCGCTGTCAAAGAGCGCCCGGCGGAGATGCAAAAGGCGCTGAAGATCGCCGCTCAAGCGCATGATCTGCGCGTAAAGACCGCCATCGCCGAGGACCGCGAGAAGCGCAAAGCGGAGGTTAAGTGACCGACCGACTCGTCAAAGAGCACGCCGCCCTTCGCCTTGAGATCGCCCAAGCATACCAGCGCTTGTTTTCCACCGATCTCGGGCAACTAGTCCTTGAAGACCTCACCAAGTTTGCTCATGGTGGCGAAACCTGCATCAAGACGCGGGATGACGGCTCAATCTGCCCATATCAGACGATGCGGGCGAATGGGCGTCGCGAGGTCTTGCTGCGCATAGAGAAGCTGATCGATTTAGACATATCGGCCCTTCACACGCATATGATGGAGACAAGCCAAGATGACTGGAACGCGGATAAGGGTTGAGGTCGTCGAGTTTAACTATTCTCGCGACATGAAATACAGCACTGTTGATGGGTCTATGTTTGGATCCGGCAGGGGTGTAAGGGCCTGGGACATTTCTTTGCTTGTCGACGCAAGAACTCGAGACGAGGCGTTGGAAAGGCAGTCTGCTGTGGAAGACTGCGTAAAGAAGGCGGTTGCCGATCTTAAAGAAAAAGGCGAACGGGTTGGAGAGCCTTATCTCTTCGATTTAGGGCGTCGCCGCGATCTGCGCGGTCTCCCGTGGCAGTTCTATTACATAACAGAAGAAATTCAGGAAGACGCAGGAGCGCAGGAAGATGCAGCTTAATGACTGGCTGGCGCGGATCGTGCGCCAAAATACGGAAGCGACGGGTGGCGCTGCGCCAGAGACGCCCCCGGCGGACGCAACCCCTCCTGCGGAGAGCGGTGGAGACGGCGGCAAAAACTTTGCTGATCGCCTGGCTGGCGACGCTCCTCCTGCTGAACCGCCGAAAGAGAACGGCGCTGGCGGAGATCAGCCGGCGAACGAAGGCGGCGACGCAGAGCGCGCTGACCCCTTCGCCGGATACGATGAAGAAACAGCCGCATGGCTGAAGAAGAAGGGTTTCGACAAGCACGAGAACCCCGGCCCGGAGATCGCCAACTCTCTGCGCAATCTCGAAAAGCTGCACGGCGCCGGCGCTGATCGCCTTCTGGTCAAACCCGACGAGAACTCGCCGCAAGAGGTCAAGGACCGCTGGAATGAAGCTGTCGGCGTGCCGAAGGAGCCCGGCGCCTATGAGGCGGTGGAAGGGTTCCAGGCCGACGACCCGCTTGTGCAGGGCTTTCAAAAGCTGGCCCATGAGCGCGGCATAAGCGGCGAGGCCTACAAGGCGGCGCTTGAGTTCGTGCGCGACCAGGGCGCCGAAGTGCAGGCCGCCGAGCAGAACGCGTTCAACGACAGCCTTGACCAGCTTGAGAGCAAGGCGCCTGCACAGGTGCGCCAGATGCAAGAGGCCTTCGCCAAGCGCGGCGTGACCACCGATGAAGTGATGAACGCCATGACCGGCGACGCCAAGACGCGCGCCGACGCCTTCTACAAGATGATGGCGAAAATGTCCGGCGGCCTCACCGAACGAGGCAACCCGCTGCCCGACGATGCAGGTGATCGCACCGTTGGCGTCACCGCCGAGCAGGCGCAGGACAAGATCGGCAAGCTGCTGTCGGACGACGCCTTCCAAAAGCGCTATCACTCCAAAGATCGCAAGACCCGGCAAGGCGCGATCGACGAAATGGTAAGACTTCGTGAACTTGCGGCGAGCGGGAGATAAGAAAAAATGGAAACCCCCATTGATCGCGTAGACGAAAAATTAACCACTATTGCGGTTAACTGCGGCTGCGTCGGTACGGCTGACATCGTTCAATTCGTTCGAGACCTTTACCGGGGCATGACCGCAGACGACAACCACCAGATTTTGGCGGACGTTTCGCGGACAGGCGTGGGCACCGTTCACAAGCTGCTCAAGAACGCCCGGGAGATACAGCGCGAGCTGGGCAACGACAACGCCCGCCGCGCCGAGGTCAGGGCGAAAGAAGAGGCCAAGGAGAAGGCTGAGAAGCCGAAGCCCAAGGCCAAATCGGCGGGGAACGCGGAGGCGCCCGCCTGACCGCCTGAATAGAAGGCCGCCAGGGCACAGCGTTAAGCCCTAGAAGCGCGGCCCCGGATCATCCCGGACAAGCCCATTCGATCGATTGAAACCGATTGAAAGGAGCAACGGGATGACCATCAATATCCCGACGCATTTCATTGACCAGTACAAAGGCAATGTGATGCACCTTCTCCAGCGCGGCGGCGGCAAATACCGCTCTTGCGTGACGGAGGATAACTACGAAGGCGAACAGGCTGTTGTCGTCAACCAGTACGGCGCGGCCGAAATGTCGGAAGTCACCACGCGCTATGAAGCGATGGGACGGGCCGACCCGACCACGCAGCGCGTGTGGCTTGACGCCAAATTCTTCGACGTCCCCTTCTTGATCGACACGTTCGACAAGCTCAAGGTCGCGCTGATCGACCCTGAGTCCGAACTGGCCAAGACCGGCGCCAAAGCGGCGCAGCGTCAAATGGACAACGTCGTCAGTGACAACTTCTTCGCTGACATGCTCGTTGGCCAGAAGGGCGCCAGCACGCAGTCTTTCGACACCACCAACCACCGCGTTGGCGCCGATGTTGGCGCTGGTGCGGACACCGGCATGAATGTCGAGAAAGTCCTGCGCGCCAAGCGGCTCCTCTTGGAAAACGAGGTTGACCTTGATGAAGACGAGGTCTGCCTGGCGATCCATCCGAAGCAGGAAGAGGATCTCCTGAACCAAACCAAGGTCATCAACGGGGATTACTTCTCCAATGGCGGCCGGGCGGTTCTGGAAGAAGGCAAGCTCAAGTACTTCGCCGGCTGCAAAATCGTCTGCACTACCAAAGTCCCAAGCGACAGCAGCTACAGGCTCAACCCGATGTGGGTGAAGAGCGGCATGCATCTCGGCCTTTGGCAGGACATCAAAGTCCAGGCGCATGAGCGCCCGGATCTGCGCGGCGTGCCGATGCAGGTCTATGTCACTTTGGGCGTCAATGCGACGCGCACTGAGGCGGGCCGTGTGATCCAGATCCGAAGCACGGAGGCCTAAGACATGGCTATTTATGAAAGCGCGCAGATCGACAAGCGGTTTACCGACCGCCCGATCACTGTCACCAATCCGGCCGAAACCAGCGGCGTTCCGTTCGACCGCGCTAGCGTGGTGTCGTTCACCGCTGCGGATCACGACGATGGCGATCAGATGATCGTTATGGCCGTGCCGTCCAACGCGGTCGTGCGTTCGCTGGAGCTCCTGTCCGATGGCGGCAACACCGCCGGCACTCTCGATATCGGCGTTTACACCGGCGTGAAGACTGCCGGCACATGGACGCTGACCGAAGGCGCCACGGGTTCTCAGGATTTCTTTACGGCAGCCCAAGCGATCGCAACGGCGCTCACCACCTGGACCGACGTCACCCAAGATGGCGACTGCACCCAGTCCGACCGTGCTCGTCCGCTTTGGGAAGCGATCGGCGCAGCCTCCGACCCTGGCGGCGAATACCTGATCGTCGCCGAGGTTGAGACCGCCGATATTGATGCGGACGTTGAAGTCGTCTTCCGCATCACGGGCGTCACCTAAGGAGGGCTGACCCATGGCAGACCAGTGGTTTGGCATCGACAAGGGTGAGGGCAAAGCTGACGTCACTACGGGAACCTCGGACGTGTCCAAGGCCGTGGCGATCGTCATCGACGACGCCAAGATCACCAACGAAGAGAAAGACGGCAAGCAACGGGTTCGCGAAGCCGTCGAACTCCTCCTTCTTCATATCGAAGAAGAAGGCTTCTAAAAGGGGGCGTCGCCCATGGCTGTAAGCGAGACAAGTATCGCCAACCGCGCCATCACCAAGCTTGGCGCAAACCGCATCCTCTCGCTCACGCAGGATTCGGCGGGAGCAAAGGCGATGAACGCTGTGTTCATCGACACGCGCGACGCCGAGTTTCGCGACCACCCATGGTCGTTCGCCACCGAGAGGGCGCAGCTTAGCGCCCTCTCAACCGCCCCGTCCTGGGGTTATACGCGGCAATTCCAACTGCCCGCCGACAGCATTCGCGTGCTGACCGTAGGAGATGAGTGGATCGCCTATCGCGCAGCAGGGATCACCTATCGCGAATATCCGATCGGCACCACGGATGAGAGCCTGTTCCAGATCGAGGGGCAGAAGATCCTCACCGATCTCGAAGCGCCGCTAAAAATTCGCTACACCAAGCGCGAAACCGACCCGGCCAAGTTCGACCCGCTGTTCGTCGACACATTGGCCTGCCGCCTGGCCCTGGAGACCGCCGCCGACATCATCGATGCGACGACCGGCGACATCCAGAAACTCCAGCTCATGTATGACGAGAGCATTCGCAAGGCCAAGCGCTCCAACGCGTTGGAGAAACCGCCGCGCGCCCGCGGCCCGTCCGCATTCATCCTCGCGAGGCGCTAATGGCCAAAGCCTCTCTCGCAATCCCCGCCATCAACGCCGGAGAGTGGTGGGAAGGATATGACGCTCGCACCGATTTGGAGGGGTATGTCGCCGGCTGCTGGCGGTTGCAAAACTTTACGCCCATCATCCAGGGGCCGGGGGAGAAAAGAGCGGGCACGCGTTTTCTGGCCGAGGTTAAAGACAGCAGCGACCAGACTTGGCTTGTCCCGTTCCGCCGCTCGAGAGCGGTTTCTTACGTTTTGGAGTTCGGCGACAGCTATGTGCGGTTCTACTTCAATCGCGCGCTGGTGCTGACCGGCTCCGCCGCCACCATTACGGGCGTCACCGAAGCGGATCCCGGCGTCGTCACCACCTCCGCCGCGCATGGCTATTCCAACGGGCAGGACGTGTTTATCTCTGGTGTGGGCGGCATGACCGAACTCAACTCCCGTTGGTTCCGCGTCGCTAACGTCACCTCTACGACGTTTGAGTTGCAGGACATGTGGTCGGCCGATGTCGACACCAGCGGCTATACGAGCTTCACATCCGGCGGATCGGTCGACGCCCCTTACGAGGTCGCGAGCCCCTACAACGCCGCGGCGCTGAAGCTCGACAATGGCGAATTCGGTTTAGAGTACGCGCAGAGCAATGACGTGCTCTACATCACCGACCGGCGCGGCGTGCTGCAGCCCAGAACGCTTTCGCGCACGTCCTCCACAAGCTGGGCGTTTGCGACTCTTGATCCTGACGATGGGCCGTATCTGGCGGCGAACGCCACGGACACGACGATGTATATCGGCGCCGCGACAGGAACGGGCGTCACGGTCACCGCGTCTTCGTCGGTCTTTACCGCCGATATGGTCGGCGCGCTGATACGGATCGACCAGGAAATCCTAACCTCGACGGATCCCTGGGAGACCGGGACGGCCTACACTACCAACGACTATGTGCGCTCTGAGGGCCATGAGTATCAGGCGGAGAACTCTGACACCTCCGGCACGACGACACCGAGTCACACCACCGGCACCGTCACAGACGGCGCGGTGGAGTGGGAATATATCACGTCAGGCTATGGCGTGGCGCGCATTACCGCGCAGGCAGGCACAACGGCCACCGTCGATGTGATTACGCCGTTTCCGCAGACCACGGTCGGCAGCGGCAACGCCTCCACCCTCTGGCGCCTTGGCGCGTGGTCGGACGACAATGGCTATCCCGAAGTCGTCTCCTTCTTCCTCAATCGCATCGCCTTCGGCCAGCAGGGCAATATCTACTATTCTCAAGGCTCGAAGTTCGACAGCTTCGCCCCGGATGAAAAAGGCGAGATCACCGACGAAAGCGCCATCTCGATCGAGCTCAACTCCGATCAGATCAACACCATCACGGGCATGGTGGCGGGCCGCGCGCAGCATCTGATCTTTACCGAGGGCGCCGAGTGGACAATCGAACGATTGCAAGACACCGGCCCCTTTGGTCCGACCAATGTCGAGACCGCCGAGCAGACCGCCTATGGCTCGCGGCCCGTGCGCTCTATCCGCATCGGCGAAAGCGCGCTGTTCGTCACCGCAACCGGCGAGAAGCTCCGCGAGCTCCGCTATTCGATTGAAGCGGACAATCAGGTGGCGAACGATATGACCGTTCGCGCCAACCACATCATGAAGGGCGCGGTGACGCAAACCTCGTGGCAGAACGAGCCTTACAAGGCGTATCTCGCCACGCGCTCGGATGGCCAGCTTTTGAACTTCCCGTTCGATCGAGATCAAAGCGTCTTCTCTTGGTCGCGCTTCGTCTTTGGCGGCTCTTTCTCCTCCGGCGCCGCGGTGTGCGAAAGCGTCGCAACCATCGCTTCCCCGTCCAATGACCGTGACGACCCGTTCGTGATCGTCAAGCGCACCATCAACGGCGCCACCAAGCGTTATGTCGAGTACATCCCGCCAGCCTATGAGGATGGCGACGATCTGGAAGACGCGGTCTATGTCGACAGCAGCCTCGTCTATGACGACACGTCGACTTCCAGCGTACGCGGCCTTGATCACCTTAAGGGCGAGACCGTCAGCCTGCTTGTGGACGGCGCGGTGCAGCCGGACGCGACCGTTTCAAGCGACGGCGTTGTGGCCTTCACCTATGCGGGATCAACGGCGCAGATCGGCTATTCCTACGATGCGCTCTACGCCTCAATGCGGCTGGATGGCGGCGCGCGCGACGGCACGTCTCAGGCGAAGCTGATGAGGATCCCGCACGTTCACCTGCGCGTCTATCGCTCCCTTGGCGGGCAGCTTGGACTTTCTGAAACCGATCTGACCGACATCCCCGACCTTAACTACCGCTCTCCAGCAGCCCTTATGGGCGCTGCTTCCGCGCTCGTCTCCGGCGACGTGCAAGTGCGCACCAACGAGCGCCAAACCCGTGAGCCCCGTATATGGCTAAAGCACTCCGTTCCGCTTCCAATGACGTTGCTTGGAGTCTATCCGAGCGTCAGGACGCAGGACAACAACAACTGATCCGCCATGACGCGACGCCTGCGGATTTCATGATCTTCAAGGCGCAAGGCGACATGGCCGAGGAGCAGCCCGGTTTCGAGGAAGATATTTCCTGGGAGTATGGCGACCTGCTCTGCCAGGGCGTTGCCGGGCTGATCACCGACGGCGAGCGGATCATTTACATGGCGGGCATCCTGCCGGTGCGGCCCAATACCGGGTATGTATGGGCGCTGTTTTCTAAGGGCTGCGGCAAGCATATGCGCGCCATCATCCGCGAGACCGCGCCATTCCTTTCCGCCAGCGAGCACGGCCGGCTGGAGTATTACGTGCGCTGCGACACGCACAGCGCTTCCCACAAACTCGCGAAGCTTCTGGGTTTTCAGTGCGAGGCCGAACGCCTGCGCAAATGGGCTCCCAACGGCGACGACTACGCGCTTTATTCAAGGGTGAAATCATGACGTCGGTATTCAGCGGCCTCTCCAACGCGTTCTCATTCTCCGCGCCGGCCCCGCAATCTATTGTGGCGCCGCAGCCGTCCGGGCCGGTCTACGGCGGCAATGCCGGCGGCGGGTTCGATCTGGGCGGCATCGGCCAGATATTCGCCAGCATCGGCTCGGCGCTGGACGCCAAGCGGCAGATGGACGCGCAGGCCCAGCTTCTGCAATACCAAGCCGCCATCGCCAACCAGCGCGCCGATGAAATGGACGTTCTGGCTACGGCGAACAAGGCCAAAGCAGACCGCCGCCGCCGGCTCAGCATCGCCCAGCAGCGCCAGATGCTCGGCGAGCACGGCGTTGTAGGCGGCACTTCGGTTGACGCGCTGGCTCAGAACGAAGAGCAGCTCGGCCTGGATGATCTCACCACGCTCTACAACGAGCAGCGGCGCGCGCAGGCGACCCGCGATCAGGCCGCCGTGCATAGTTTCGAAGCGGGTCAGGTCAAGCGCGCGGGGCGCACCGCGCTGTTTTCCGCGCTGCCCTCCGCATTCTCCGCCGCCGTGAAGCTGACCGGCGGATCGTCCTCCGGCGGAAGCTTCAATCCCTTCGCCCCGACTGGATATTCATAAGCCATGGTCGATCTCTACGCCTCGAAAAACCGCGCGTCGCTTGACGGCGCCAGCCTTCCGCGCCCAAGCGGCGCCGGGATCCGCGCGCAGGCGCAGGCCTCAACCCTTCTGCGCCAGGCCGGAGCGGAGCTTTCCGCCACCCTGGATCTGGAGCGCCAGAACAACGAGCGCGTGAAGGTTCACAAGGACATCTCTGATCTGCGCAAGGAGTTCATGCGCAAAC
>SPJK01052337.1_pt1 | contig 10271 bp, 12 predicted proteins | sample 3741771 | NCBI WGS metagenome assembly SPJK01 (sample SAMN10925997, study PRJNA522277) | cold seep metagenome | isolation source: Elba SIP-enriched marine methane seep metagenome, extraction at timepoint T2 | place: Italy: coast of Elba, Mediterranean Sea
GAAATGCAGATCAGCTTGGTCTCATAGTCCCCGGCCGTCAGCGCTTCGAACGCGGTCTTGACCATGGTCGTGCGCACGACTTCGCCGAACGTGCCGATATGCGGCAGACCAGACGGGCCATAGCCGGTCTCGAAAACGATCGGGCCCTGCTTGGGTTTGCCCTGTTTCTCCATATTGCGCAGGCGTTTGAGCAGGGCGCGCGCTTGTTCGAACGGCCAGGCTTTTGCGGTTTCTGCGAGGGATTGGAGATCGCTCATCTTCAGGGGCTCCTAGGTTAAGCGCCGGGAGGTAACACTCTCGGCGCCGCTGTCAAAGGCCGAATCCTACAGGCAATTCCTACGTGCGTAAAAAATATTTGACATGTCAAAAATGTTTTACTACATGGTGTGTACAAGATTTTTTACATGGAGGATCCGATGGGATTCAGAGAGAAAATGGCCTGGGCAATGCTTGTGATAATGTCAGCCACGGGTGGTATGTACTTTTACTGGGTGTTCCAGCAATCAGCGGCATTAGGCGATTGGGCGCCGCCTAATCTGAGATTTTTGATCGGCTTTGTGATCCTGGTGATCGTCCTGGCGATCATCGCGGGGACCGTGATTGGCATCAGTCGCCCATCGGAAGCAAGCCCGCCAATGGACGAACGGGAACGCATGATCAGCTATTCCGGCGAGGTCTGGGCGGGGCGCCTGATGACCGTCCTCATCCTCTTCGCGCTCGGTGATTTTGCTGTGCATGATAGCGGGAATCGTTTGTTTCACCTGACCTTTGCAAGTCTGGTCGTCAGCCAGATTGCCGAACATGTGATGCAGATACTGTTTTACCGACGGGGTGTTTGACCATGGCCAAGCGACCGCCCATCACCAATCGCGTGAAGGAATTGCGTGAGGCGCATGAGCAGATGAGTCAGTCTGCGTTGGCCAAGGAAATCGGCGTCACGCGTCAGACCGTGATTGCGATTGAGCAGGGCAAATACTCGCCAAGCCTGGAGAGCGCGTTTCGCATTGCGCGCGTCTTCGGCGTCGGGCTCGAAGATGTGTTTGGCTGGGACGGCGACTAAAGTCCGACCGGGTGGTTTTCGCCCAGGGACAGGCGCCGACGGCGATCTTCGAGCTCACGCGTGAGTTTGACCGTAATCGGATCACCATGATCGAGAATGGTCGGCTCCCGGCTCTCGGGTGTTTCAGTGTTCGTATCGCGCCGGAAAAACCGGACAGTCTTAAAGCGTTTCATTTTGCGTCCCCTGGGGATTACCCCAGAACAGGAAAGCAAAACTCGCGCCATAGGAGAAGTATTTTATTTCGAACTGGAAACAATGGGTGAGCGAAACAAGCTGGTCGGATGTCTGTATTCGGTGTCGGAAGGGACATTAGATCGGTCGCCAGTAAATTCAAACTCTGTACGGAAGTTCCGGGGACAATTAACTCGAGATGGTTGAAGACGCTGTTGGAGTTCGATGATGACATTCAAAATCACACTAATGGCCGTGCTGGCCGCCATAGTCGGCGGAATCGATTCTGTTGCACAGACGACTGAGAGTTCATCATTTGAGGTGATCGAGACGGACGATATTACCCCGACGCAGATCACTCATGGTAGCGAACAGATTCTAAACTCCGGTCAGTTGGAACAAGACTACAATTATCTCGTCTATGAGTTCGAAACGGCAACGCGCTTGATCCGCGCGAGGTCCTATTTGGATGAGATCGAAAGTGTCTCTCTATTTGGACCGTTCGCGAAGGACGATCCGCAGAAACCGTTATACAATGAACCGATAGACCAAAGAGTGATCGACTATCTCTATCGTCGTTACCTCGTTGTCGAACGGTTCGGTCCAGAGGGTTACGTCCCATTGTCAGATTGGACGTATGGCGTTCAAGATTAAGCCAGAATCAAATTTCGCTCCCGGCCCAAAGCAGCCGCTCAATCCCCCACCCAATCCGACCGAGTTTCCCGTCCTCTACACTTCTGCACATCTCCTTCTGTTGAGAGGCTAGTCCGGAACGGCTGGATTGAGAGGGGGAGCGGTGGCCGCGTGGCTTGGCTTGGGGAGCTGTACCCCAGGCATGGTAGCGCGCCAGGTCGTGCAATAAATCCTGGTTCCCACGGATCAGGCTACGAAAAAGACTTATAAGAGCAGAACCACCCCTGGCAGGCGCTTGGTCCAGGTGATCAAGGCCTAACGTATGAATGAATGTTGCCGCAGGCGCGCTTTGACCAGGCGCTATTACGCTGTCTCGAAAGAGCAGCAGTTCGTTCTCCGCGTTTGTCGCAAAGCGCGCCTAGCCTTCTTACCACCTCAGGGGGAAACCTCGTGAGGGGATTTGGTGTGCGTGCTTGTCCCAAACCCGATTGTCCCGGACTTGATCCGGGATCTCGTGCGAGGGAGACCGGAAGCGTTGCCGGAGGTCCCGGGTCGAGCCCGGGATGGTCGAGCATCTTTCTGCGCCGTTCACGAGGCGCCCACGGTAACGCCTAAGGCGTCACCGTGTTGAACCAGAAGTCCGGCTGATCAAGGGCGTCGAACATGGTTGAGACGGCGCTGCGTTTTCCGCTGATCTTCATCTTGCCGCTGGTGACCAGGCCGAGTGGTGCAGCCTCGCCGAGGATTAGGCGGTCAAGATCGCTGCGATTAATTGTAACCGTGGCTGCTGGATCCTCAGTGCTGCCCATGCGGGGAACAATGACCGCCTTTTCAACAAGAATGCTGAGAGTCTCGTCTCGGTCCGGGAACTCGAACACGATAACGAACGGGTCGCGATCCATCTCTTCTGGCATGTAACGCACGGCCAGCGCATCAAACAGGTCCAGTGACGGCACGGCTTTGAGGAAATCCGGATTGCCGAGATTGGGGTTGCCAATATCAGGCGTGCCGCGGCGCAGCTCTGCGGCACCGGTCAGGTAATAGCTGCGCCAGGCGCCACTCTCGGCCTGGAAGCCAAGCTGCTCATAGGTGGCTGAGAGCCAGTCGCGGCCGTCCTGATTGTCCGGATCGGCGAATACGAGGTGATTGAACACTTCGGCCGCCCAGCGATAGTCGCCGGATTCAAACGCGGCCTGGCCGATTTCAAGGACACGCTCGGCGCCCCCCATAGCCTCGACATAGCGCGCCGCCGTCACTTCGTGGGGCAGGCGATTATATTCGGCTGGGACACCGCCCCACCAGCCGAAATAGTGCTGATAGACGGCTTTGGCATTGTGATTGAGCGTTCCGTAATAGCCGCGCGTGGTGAAGTCTGCGCCCTGGAAGTCCGGCTCTTCGACGGCCTCGGCCGCTTCGACCATGGTGGCGCCCGCATTGGCGTTGCGCAGGGTCTGGTCATGGACATAGCGATAAATGTCGCGCTGGCTCTCCAGGAAGCCGGTGACGTTTTCCTGGCCCCAAGTCGGCCAATGGTGCGAGGCAAACACGACATCGCTGCGGTCCCCATATTCGGCCAGAACATGGTCGATCACGCGGCTCCATTTCAGCGCGTCTCGGACCTTGGCGCCGCGCGGTGTGAGGACATTGTGGAAGGTGGCCGTGGCTACTTCAGCGGTGCAGAGCGCCCGCTTTTCGGGCAGATAGAACATGAACTCGGCCGGCGCTTCGGTGCCTGCTGCGTCAATGAATTCAAACGTGACGCCATCAATCACGCGCACCGTTCCGCGGCCTTCAATCTCTTCGGTCGGCAACAGCAAGCTGACGGTGCCGTTCGGCAGCCCCGGGCCGAGGCCGGAGCCGACATGGGCTGTGATTGAGCGCGGCAGCGTATTGCCAAACATCAGCGTCGCCCGCCGGCTCATCTGGTTACCCGCGATCAGGTTCTCGGACACAGCGTTCTCGGAAAACCCGATCGGCGCCAGTACCGGCACGCCGGCAGCGACATCTTCGTCGCTGATCACGCCGCGCGCGCCGCCGAAATGGTCGGCGTGCGAGTGGGTGTAAAGGACGCCGGTCACAGGCCGCTCGCCGAGCGTGTCATTGACCAATTTCAGGGCCGCTGCAGCTGTTTCTGTGGCGGTCAGCGGATCGACCAGAATCCAGCCAGTCTCACCCTCGATCACGCTCATCACGGACAAGTCGTAGCCACGGACCTGGTAGATACCGTCGGCGACTTGAAACAGGCCGTGATGGGCTGCGAGTTGCGATTGCCGCCACAAGGATGGGTTGACGGTTTCAGGGGCATCGGAGTCGAGAAACTCGAATTGCGGGATCAGCCAGACCACATCGCCATTGGCGTTGAGGATGGCTTCGTCTTCGATAAAGGCCAGACGGTCGCGGCGGGCGTCTTCGCCGTCAGAGCCCTGGGAGAGATCGAGGCGCGCGGCGAGGTCGGCATTGGCCTGCCGGGTGAAACTTGTCGCGGTTCCCGGCGCAGGAAGCCCCGCTTCGATGGCCGCCTCAGAGGGCTCCGCCGGCGCCTGTTCCTGTTGTCCGCATGCTGTCAGCAGCGCCAATCCCAATCCGGTCGCAATGATCCGCATTCTATCCTCCCGTCCTATTGGCACTAGGAGTGACGCAAATTCAGCCCGGGAACAAGATGGCGTGGCGGAAAGCGCTAGTAGCGATCAAGCCGGGTCGGGAGTCCGTACTCGACCAGACGGGTGCACGCCCAGGCATACTCATCGGCGCAGGAGTCCTGCAGCAAGCGCACCGCAGACGGGCGATCACGGGTGCCGCCCAGGCCCATATACATCATGTTGCCAAGGCCGGCGCAGCCACCTGGATCACGCAGGCTACAGGCGCGATCATAAAGCACCCGGGCATGGTCGAGATCGATCTCCCCGGCGCTGCCTTTCTGAGAAATGTAGGCCTGCTGCATACACGCTCCGGTGTGACGCCCGTCCAGGCAGGCCGCATCATAGCTTGCTTTCGCCTCGGCATAATCCTGCTCGGTGCCGGATCCACGGCGATGCATTTCGCCCCGCGCAAAACAATTTCGCGCCCATTGATCTTGCGGCAAGGTACGGTCAGAGCAGAGGCGGTCATAGACTTCGAGCGCCTGCTCCATGCGCTGTTCGGCCCGGGCGAGATCAATGCCATCGGAATCCTTGATGACTTCCCGTCCTTCGACGCCATAAGTCAGGCGGGCAGCATCGCGCATGGCGCGCTCCGCGAGATACTCGTCAGCATTTTTAGGGGTCGGTTGCGGCTTGCCGAACTGGGCCGATGCGGTCGAGGACAACGCGACCGCGAAGCAAAAACTGGCAAACAAACGAACAAACATAAACGGCTCCACGCTGAGTCAGGTGTGTAACCTTGTAACTAGGAATGCGGCGCTTTTCTGTCGAGTCTTGCCAGACAGTGTTTCGGCTGCCACCGTAATCAAAATCGGAGGAATACATGGCAGCAGAAAACCAGAAACCCATTGGCTCAGGCTATGGGGCGAAAACGCCTGCCTCAGAGGTTGTCAAAGGCATGGACCTCAGCGGCAAGAATGTCATCGTGACCGGCGGTTATAGCGGTATCGGGATTGAAGAGGTGCGGGCGCTCGCGAGTGTTGGCGCGAAGGTCACGGTGCCAGCGCGCCGACCAGAAGCTGCTCAGGAAGCGCTCGGCGGCGTTGACGGAGACATCGAGATTGCCAGTATGGATCTGGGCGACCTGGCCAGCGTCAGGAAATTTGCAGACGACTATGTCGCCACGGGCCGCCAGCTCGATATCCTGATCAACAATGCCGGGATCATGGCTTGTCCGCTGGCGCGCGTTGGGCCTGGCTGGGAGAGCCAGTTCGGCATCAACCATCTCGGACATATGGCGCTCGCAATGTCGCTGCTGCCCGCGCTGCAAAAGGCCGAGACCTCGCGCGTCGTGGCGCTTTCCTCAACCGCGCATATTCGCGGCGATGTGAATTGGGATGATCCCCATTACGAGCGCACAGAATATGAAAAGTGGAATGCTTATGCGCAGGCCAAGTCCGCAAATGCCTTGTTTGCGCTGGGTGCGGATCGCCGCTGGGACCAATATGGCGTGACGGCATTTGGTGTGCACCCGGGCGGGATCTTCACGCCGCTCCAACGTCACCTCACAGTCGAGGAAATGTCGGCAATGGGCTGGATGAACCCCGACGGGACTATTCCGGACGCGATCAAAGCCATGTTCAAAACGCCAGAGCAGGGCGCTTCGACGGCGACCTGGGCAGCAACGTCTCCCCAGCTCGAAGGCCGTGGCGGCGAATATTGCGAAGATTGCGACATTGCCCAACTCGCGGGCCCGGACAGCCAGCGCTGGCACCATGCGCGCGAGTGGATTTGCGATGACGAAAAAGCTGATCGCCTCTGGGCGATGAGCGAGGAAATGCTCGCAAACGCATAATATTCAACTTTTTGGTTGAATAAAATCCTGGCTTCTGTATATTCATCCACATGGTTGAATATACAGAAGCCTTGACGCAGACCTTTAAAGCTCTCGCCGATCCGACCCGGCGGGCGATGCTTGAGAGCCTGCGCACGGGTCCGAAGACAATCGGCGCCCTGGCCGAGCCGCTGGCCATCAGTTTTGCGGCAACCTCGAAACATATCGGCATCCTCGAAGACGCCGCGCTCATCCGCCGCGAGAAGCGTGGTCGAGAGCGCGTCTGCCACTTGCAGCGTGGTCAGCTCGAAGACGCGCAAGCCTGGCTGGATCGCCACGCTGCGTTCTGGACCGGCGCCCTGGATGCCCTCGAAACAGCTTTAAAAGAAGAGGATGAGCGTGATGAGTGACCCTGTAACCTATCCAAAGCCGACCGTGCTCGAGATTTTTCGCGACCTTCCAGGACCGATAGACCGGGTCTGGGACTATCTCACCAAGTCAGAGCTGCGTCAGAAATGGCTATGTGCCGGCGATGTCTCGCCGCAAGCGGGTGGCCCCATTGTGTTTGACTTCGACCACACCCGGATATCTGCGCGACCGACGCCGAAGAGCCATGAAGGCGGCGGAGATCATCACATGGTCGGCGAGGTTCGGGTCTATGACCCTCCGCATCATCTGGCTTTTTCCTGGCCCTCAGCGGAAGGCGAGTCGCCGACCGAAGTGGTGATCAGGCTGACGGAAACAGAGAAGGGCGTGCGCCTGCACCTGCTGCACGAAATGTTGGTCAGCAAGGATTACAAGTCGGGAGCGTCGGCAGGATGGCATGTTCATCTCGATATTCTTGGAGACATTCTCGCGGACCGACCTGGCCGTGACTTCTGGGATCATTTCCTGCCGCTTGAGGCTGAATATAAAGCGATGCTAGACAAGGCCTGATGCCTCAACAGACACACGGATATTCCGGCAAGCCGCTCTATCAGAAACTTGGACTGAAGCCGGGCATGACCTGTCTGCCGATCCGGCCGCCGGAACACTTTGGGCAACTCATTCAGGGCGCGGAAGGCGTCCGTTTCATCAAGCGCGATGCGCCATCAGAGTGCGTGCATGTGTTTTGTCGCCGCAAGCGTCACGTGCCGCCGCTTTTTTCGCGGGCGCTCAGATCGGTGAAAGAGGGCGGTATGATCTGGATGTCCTGGCCCAAGAAAAGTTCGCCGCTTTACGTCGATCTCACCGAGCAGGACTTTCGCGATCACATATTGCCGCTTGGCTGGGTCGATGTGAAAGTCTGCGCCGTTGATGCCGATTGGTCGGGCCTGAAATTCCTCGTGCGCAAAAGCTGAGATCTTGGCCACAATCCCTGATACGCTCGCTTGACCTGATCAATCAGTCGGCGCAGGGACGATCTATGCAGAGCGACACGCCAAATCCCAGCCCTCAGAGGTCCAGGCTCGGCCTGTGGGTCGGGCTCGGCCTTCTGGCGCTATTGCTGTCGCTCTTCCTGTTCGGGCGCTACACCGATTTCCTGGATTTGGAAGCTCTGCAACGGGCGATTGCGGCGTTTGCAGACGGGCCGTGGGGCGTTCCGGCTCTGATCCTGACCTTTTGCGTCTGCGCGTTTATTGGCGTGCCGCAATTTCTATTGATCGGCATCGCGGTTTACGCGTTTGGCCCGCTCTGGGGCGGCGTCTGGGCTTGGGTCGCAACAATGTGCTCGGGTGCGATCACCTTCTGGCTGGGGCGCCTGTTCAGTGAGGCGACGCTGAACCGTCTCGGGCAGGGGCGGATCAAGCGTTTTGCCGAGTTCGTCGCCCGCAACGCCTTTGCCGCCAGCGCGATTGTCCGCAATGCGCCGACCGGCCCATTCCTCGTGGTGAACATGGTGTTCGGCGCGATTGGCGCGAAATTCTCCCACTATTTCGGCGGCATGGCCTTGGGCGTGATCCCTAAGATTGCCCTGGTTGCGTTTGGATTGCAGGCCATTCAGGCTGCGCTGGAAGGCAATTTCTGGACGGCGATCGCGGCGGCGCTTGCCGCCTTCGCCGTCTTCCTGGGTGGTTTCCTCTATGTGCGGCACAGACGCCGCAAAGGGGAAAATATTGCGCTGGGTGCAGATTAGGCTGTTGACACTGCTGCCTGCAGCCATCATTGCAGTCCTCATGCGCAAGAATTTGCCTCTTTTGACCCTGCTCCTACTTACCGGCCCCTGGCCGGTAGCGGCGGTGCATTAGCGCATCTGCCCACGGCCAGGGGATCGCACCGAAAACCGTTTCACGACATCAACTGGCCGAACCGATGACCGATACAACTGATATTGTAATTTTTGACACCACGATGCGCGATGGCGAGCAGTCGCCAGGCGCGTCGATGACCCATAATGAGAAGCTGGCTTTGGGCGAGCTGCTCGAAACCATGGGTGTGCATGTGATTGAGGCAGGCTTTCCCGCCGCTTCGATCGGCGACTTCGAAGCTGTGCGCGAAATTGCCAAACGCTCCAAGTCTGCCACGATTTGCGGCCTTGCCCGCTCGACACCTGGCGATATTGACCGCTGCGCCGAAGCTGTGCGCCACGCCGCCAAGCCGCGCATCCACACCTTCATCTCCACCAGCCCAGTGCACATGAAGCACAAGCTGAAAATGGGTGCGAATGCCGTGCTCGAAGCGGTCGGGCGCTCTGTCGCTCAGGCCCGAAATCTGGTGCCGGATGTCGAGTGGAGCCCGGAAGACGCGACCCGCACCGAGTTCGACTTCCTGTGCAAATGCATCGATGCCGCGATCACCAGCGGCGCGACGACCATCAACATTCCCGATACGGTCGGTTACTCGCATCCGGAAGAGTATGGCAATCTGATCCGCCGTCTGCGCGAAACGGTGCCGGACAGCGACAAGGTGATCTGGTCGACCCATTGCCATAATGATCTGGGCCTGGCGGTCGCCAATTCCATCGCGGGTGTCCAGAATGGTGCCCGCCAGGTGGAATGTACGATCAATGGCCTCGGTGAGCGGGCCGGCAATGCGGCGCTGGAAGAGGTTGTCATGGCGTTCAATACGCGCCGCGATGACTTGCCCTTCACAACAGGGCTCGACACGACACGATTGGCAACCGCGAGCCATATGGTCAGCCGGATTACCGGTTTCCCGGTCCAGTACAACAAGGCAATTGTCGGCAAGAATGCGTTCGCACATGAAAGCGGTATCCATCAGGATGGCATGCTGAAAAATGCCGAAACCTATGAGATCATGAAACCGGAAGATGTCGGGGTGTCCAAGACCAGCCTGGTCATGGGCAAGCATTCCGGGCGTCACGCCTTCCGCGACAAGCTGGAAAGCCTCGGCTATGAGCTCGACAAGGACAGCCTGAATGAGGCGTTCAAGCGCTTCAAGGACCTTGCTGACAAGAAGAAGCACGTCTTTGACGATGATCTGATGGCCCTGGTCGATGATCAATTGTCAGCCGTCGGGGAGCGGATTTCCTTCGAGAAGCTGCGGGTGGTGGCAGGATCTGAAGGCCCGCAAACGGCGGACCTGACGGTTCTCGTCGATGGTGAGAGCCATGCGGTGACGTCTGAAGGCAACGGACCGGTGGATGCGGTCTTCAACGCGATCCGCAAGATTGTCCCACATCAGGGCAAGCTCGATCTGTTCCAGGTCAGCGCTGTGACCGGCGGGACCGATGCGCAGGCCGATGTGCATGTTCGCCTGAAGGGTGAGGGGATTATGGCCACAGGCCGATCGTCTGACCCAGATACGCTGGTCGCAGCGGCCAAGGCCTATATCCACGCGCTGAACAAACTGGAAGCGCGCCGCCTGAAGCGAATGGCCGCTTAAAACCTTAACAAACGAAGCGTTTGTATAAAGCCTGTCCCATTTTGGGGCAGGTTTTCCTTTTCGTAGTGTCTACCGATGCGGTGGCTTGGTGTACGGGTCGTACGCATTGAATGAGAATGCAGACTTGCTTTAATTAAATCTAAACGGCATGAGGGTATAAGGGCTGATA
>SPJK01057912.1_pt1 | contig 10270 bp, 11 predicted proteins | sample 3741771 | NCBI WGS metagenome assembly SPJK01 (sample SAMN10925997, study PRJNA522277) | cold seep metagenome | isolation source: Elba SIP-enriched marine methane seep metagenome, extraction at timepoint T2 | place: Italy: coast of Elba, Mediterranean Sea
AGCCTTAAGCTGCAAAAAGACCCCAGTTTTAAGCAAATTCAACAATGCGCAAAATACATGGATGGCATCATGCCAGTGCTCAAGTCATACATGCCAATTGCAGAAGGTGACTCAAGCCAATCTAGCAATGTTTGTGACTAGTGGACGTTGATCACCTCAGCAAAGGATTCAGACTCCTCTATGGAAATTTCAATCGTTTCAATCATGCTATCCATATGACTACCTGCTGATTCAACTTCCTGTTGAAACCCCTGCATAGCTGCAACACTGCGATTGTGTTTTAAGTACAGCTGATTATCGTGTAAAAGGCTTAATAAAGGCGCGACACTTTGATAGGATTTTTTCATCGCGTTATGTAGTGTTTGGTACTGTTTTTTTGTCTTTGTGAGGTTTTCGGCACTTTTTGCGCGTAAATTTTTATTGTCGTATTGCCGCAACTCTCTTCGCCACTCTATGAATAGACCTTTGGCTAAGCGATCAACAGCCTTCATTTGTTTCTTGAGATTTTGCGCGACATCTTCACTTTGTTGATAGGTTTCTGTCAATGTATCCATTTGCGCATCAACCTCACTGGCATCATCACTCACGCCGGATAAAACATCATAAGCATCCAACAGGTATTGCTTGGTTTCTTCTTGTAATGCAACTGTTTCCTCTAAACGTTCCAGCAACAAATCATGTTTGTTTTTGGCGCCAACCTGTATTAACGCATCCTCTTTCACTGACTTAACTTTTTCGATTGCGCCAGCTTGCATTTTTCCCAGTGTGCCACATGCATTTAATAACAAACAGAGGCTAATTAATAAAAGTGTTTTAAGCGTTCTAATCACGATATTTACCTTATAGATGGTGTCCATGCCATGGATGGCAACATCAAATATTACGACCACTTTTTAATGATCTTGATATCGTAACGTTGTTTTAATACACTCATCTTTAAGTTTGTAACGAATGGCCATTTTAAGGGCGAAAAAGTAAACGATATTAAACTTTAAGCATCACCACTCGATAATAGCGTTACACTATTGACTCATTTGACCTAACTTCAGACATGCTTGTTTATTTAGATAGACTTCATTCATTGATCTCAGCGCAATACATACAGCACAAGCTTCGCCTTGTCTTACTGTCTTTTGTATTGGTCTCAACTATTGCCACGGCAAATACTGATCACGATCAGCCGTTAGACCAACTTCCGCCTACTGCTCAAACGGTTACTCCTTTTTTCAGCACGCAAAAAACCCAATTTAAAAATCCTAACGCAGCACTTGTGGAGCTTGCGTTTAAATTTGGTAAAAACCCAAGTCCTGAAAAATACCAACAAGTTTATGACGAATATTGCCAAAAGGGGCGCGATGGCAATGCTAATGCTTTATTTGCACTTGGCTGGATGCATGAGACAGGCAAAGGTGGATCAGCCAATCCAGAAATTGCCAAAAGCTTTTATGTAATGTCAGCTGATCGCAACAACCAATTAGCCATCAACGCATTAGCGAAATTACCCGACTCGACTGATCAACAGTTTCCAATGTGTATGTTGCCAGACCCGAATGCTTATACGCTGGAACGAGAAGAGAATAACCTTCAGCTGATTGCTAGACTACACGCGGAACAAAATGCTAAATTACATGCAGAAGAATTAGCAAGACAAGCAATCTTGGCCGAAAAAGCGGCTAACATTGCCCGTGCAGAACGATTGTTTAAACGTCAGCGCAAACTCTACCGCATGGTGAAACGCGTTGCACGCAAATACAAACTCGACCCTAAACTAGTGATGTCGTTTATTGCGATTGAATCCGGCTTTGATACCTATGCCACCTCGGTGAAAAATGCACAAGGGCTGATGCAACTAATGCCATTCACGGCAGAACGCTTTGGCATCCGTGATGCGTATAACCCTAAAGAAAATGTCAAAGGTGGTGTACGTTACCTACGCTGGTTGTTGGCTTATTATCAAGGCAATGTTGAGCTGGTTGCAGCCGCATACAATGCTGGAGAAAGAGCAGTTGACCGCTATAAGGGTGTGCCACCGTACCCAGAAACACAGAACTATGTAAAAAAAATTGCCAAACTCTATGGCAAAGAAACACACCCTTATCGCAAACGCTATGTGAAACCCTCTCCCATAGCACAATTTTTTAGTCGACATTTAATGTAATGGACAAAAAAAAGCGACCGATTAAGGTCGCTTTTTTGTCAGTCTGGATTATTTTTCTTCCCAGCTGTCTTCCCACATACAGTGTCTAACTTTTTGGCGGTTAGCAATTAATTCATCAATGCCAGGCTCATCATTCAATGCGCGTTTAATCGCCAGCTTAGTCGCTTCATAATTATTTTTATACATGTCTGCTTTGTCCAGATCTGGATCAGTAGCAGCACCTGGATCAATCCATACCAGGCTAATAATGCATAAGTCATTCACCTGATCTTTAGGGATAATGCCGTCAATCACACAGTCCAAAATCGCATCTGCTGTAGCGGCTTGCACAATCCCGCCAAATATATCAATGTTTGCAGCATCTTTAAGCGTTACTTTAGGCACCGTCATACACACTGGGCGCACCATTTGGTTCAGGTCACGTACCGCAAACATCGCCGTATGGCCTTTTGTTTGTTGCATTAAATTGGCAAAAGCCTGACCCACTGGACCATCAACGGCACCAATTAAAATTTCTGGCATGGCAGCTGAAGTGTCTTTACCTTCGGTATACAGGGTTGCTTCACCTGCTTTAAAAACGATTTTTGACATCTGTTTTCCTTAAATAATTTGTTTAAAAAATGAGTTGAATTCAATTGCCATGCATTATACAAGAAGCTAAGCCTTCGAGTGACCTAGCTGCATATCAACATGTAAAATTCCAGCATCTAAATAGTGCTCACTACACACACAAAAACCTGCTTTTTGATAAAAATCAATAGCATGTACTTGTGCGGACAGTGTGATTTTGTTTACTTGCTGTTGCTTTAGAGTTGCTATCGCAAATGACAATAATACTTGCCCTAGGCCTTGTCTTCGCCATTCAGCTAACACCGCCATTCGGCCTATTTTGCCACTACTTATTGTGGGATGGTTCAAGTCTGAACTCATTACCAGTCTGGCACAGGCTATACCGTTGCCATTGTCATCACAAATCAGTAGGTGTAATGCACTATTATCTTCTTGATCCCACTCCAGTGCTGGTGGCACGTGTTGCTCATTAATAAAAACAGCTGTGCGAATCATTCTTAATGCCGTTTGATCTGGCAAATGCTGCCAATCTGCAAACCGTATCTTGATTTTGTCGTTCATGAGGTTACGATAATACACACTAAATTTGTTACACTAGCAGCTATCAATGATTACTCAATTTAGTTAAAGGTTTACTATGCAGAATATTCAAACAACAATAGCGCGCATCTTACTTGCCTTGGTTTTTTTAGGTTTGGTCTTACTCAAGATCAGCGCGATTACTTCTACACCTGACGGTTATCTTCAATACCAAATGACGCTAGGCCAGTTCGGCCTGCCTGGTATTTTTGCACCGTTATTGATTTTAATTCAATTAGTTGGCGGCTTGGCATTATTGGTGGGCTTCAAAACAGCCTTATTTGCACGGATTCTGGCAGTATTAGCCGTGTTTTTTGCTGTTATCTTAAGCCAGGCATCGTATGATTTGTTATTTGTATACCTTGGTATTGCAGGCGGTATGCTGCTATTAAGCGTGTACCCGAGCACGCCATTCAGCCTTGATAAATAAGTCTGTATTGATGCATAAAAAAAAGCGATTTATTAAAATCGCTTTTTTTATTAACGGTAATTTATTCCCACTCCAAGTCCGGATAAATCGTATTAATATTACGGCGATTTGCAATATTAAATAATACCCAGTTATCTTTTTCACTTGCACCTGCTTTGTCCATGGCTTCTTCCATAGTGCCATCGTTATTGATAATCTCACGCACATCTGCAAGCACTACACTTAAGTAACGTTTAGCATTATCCAGCGCTTGTTGCCAGTCTTTGGTTGCTGGCCCGTGCCCTGGCACTACTTGCTTTACATTATAGGTTTTTAAGGTATCAATCGTTGCAATCAGACCTTTAATATCCGCCTCTACAACCGGGGTGCGCTCGATAAATAAAAGGTCACCTGCAAACAAGGTTTTGGTTTGTTGGTCAATTACCGTCAGATCGGTGTCCGTGTGCGCCACATCGTATACCTGCAAACTTAACACACGATCGCCCAGGTTAATGTCCGTCGCCCCGTCGATAGACAGCGTTGGCAAGACAAGTGTGGTGCCCTTGGCATCTTCACCTAATAACTGCTCATTGATCCGCGTATAAGCTTCCTCACGCAAGGTCAACGCATCAGCCAGCTTATGATGCCCAACATACGTAACACCACTTTCATCTTTAAATGCAGCATTACCAAACACATGATCAGGGTGCACATGTGTATTGATAACATATAAAATTGGCTTGTCTGTCACACTCCTGATCGCGGCTTTCAGCTGCTGACCGACTTTTAGGCTACCACCAGTGTCAATCACAGCGACCCCTTTGCTACCTACCACAAAGCTGCTATTACAGATATCGCCTTGATAGCCCTCATCAATGTCCAGATGCTTGCCGTAATGCACATACACATCACCACCTAGTGACGCTATATAATCTGACTTAGGCTGCTGATCGGTTTGCGAACAAGCGGCTAAGATCAGGCTGAATAAAACTACTAACCATCGTGTCATCATGATTTTCCTTAAAGTTAATCAGGTTTGTATTCACATCAGCTGTGAAGCATACGCTAATATTAGTCGGTGATACAATATCACTCAGTAATGGGAGTCACATAATAATTAAAGGACGGTCTGTAAATGATAGAAACAACACGTTATTCAAAGGTTGCCGTGCTACTGCACTGGTTAATCGCACTGGGCATTTTTGCCATGTTAGGCTTAGGCTGGTTTATGTCAGATTTACCTAAAGACGCCCCTAAGCAGTCGAGTTATGACTTTTTAAACTTGGGCTTATACACCTGGGAGCTTGCCAAAGAAGCCAGCCCACGTACTTTTTATTTTGGTTTGCACAAATCGATTGGCGTCACACTCTTAGCCTTAATCGTCATACGTCTACTCTGGCGTATCACCCACAAAGCACCGGCAATGTTAGCCTCTTACAAACCTTTTGAACGTAAACTAGCCACTGGCGCACACCATACGTTATATCTGTTGATGTTGGCCATTCCTATCAGCGGTTTATTACAAGCCGTTGCCAGCAAGTACGGTGTTAAGTGGTTTGAGATTAAAATTCTTCCAGGGCTTGATAATCCTGAAATGCGTGACGTATTTCACGAGGTGCATGAAGTTGCCGTGACCTTAATTGTACTTGTCCTGATCCTACATATCGGTGGTGCGCTTAAGCATAAATTCATTGATAAAGACGACACTATAAAGAGGATGTCACTTTGAAGGTTTGAGATTGACCCGCTAAACGCGGGTTTTATTATCACGCATTACGTACGACCAGGCAAACACTTGTTATTCACAACATGAAACACGTACTGAGAACACAAGCATGATGAAATGGCTACTCGCTGGAGTATTCAGCATCAGTTTACTCATCGCCTGGCTCATTAATATGGACTACCTTTTTCCAGATGAAGGCCAATATCCTAATGCTGGCAAAATATCAGCATTACAAACCACAATCAATCAATGTACTACTATTGCAGAGCAGGCAGCGGCGCACCTGAAAGAAACGCTTGAGTTTCAGCGCCTGGAAAAAATTGGCCGTCAGGCTCGCGTCATGCGCCTATGTATGACAGACCATGGCTACCAACAATCTAATGCGTGGACGGCGTACGCGAAACCATTGGCTAAAGTAAAAGCACAAGCGAATAACATATCCGTTGATGAGGCCTATGAAACGCTGCGCCGCATGCATATGGTGCTGTTGTCACCCGCCCCAGAAACACCTGACTACTGGATCGCAAAAAAATAAGCCGCCATCTAAACAAACAAAGCGATGTAAACTCTTTGTTTGATTTTTCCCAAGCTGACTTATAATCCCCAGCAATGAAAAAACTGTTATTCAATTATGACTATGCTTTTTTAAAACTAATCGCTTTTCGATTGCAAATGGTGTTAGCCTACCAAATGATCGCCGTGGCCGTTGGCTGGCATATCTATGAAATTACTCGTGATCCCCTGTCTTTAGGCTTGATTGGCCTTTCTGAAGTCATTACTTATTTCAGCTGTGCTTTATTTGCTGGTCATGCCATTGACCACTATCTGTCCAGGCGCTTTTTTGCGACGCTTGCTGCTGTTTTACTCGGGCTGAATGCGCTGTTTTTAACACTGCTTTCCTCAGGTGAACTCGATAACCTTTTAGTCGGAAAGCTCAGCTACTGGATTTATGCCTCTATTGCCTTTACTGGCATTGCTCGTGCCTTTATTGCCCCCAGCTATAACACGCTTTTTGCTCTGATCATTCCACGTGAAGAATTTGCTAAAGCCAGTGGCCTAGGCAGCGCATTATTTCAAGCTGGCCTAGTGCTTGGTCCGGCCATAGGTGGGCTATTAGTAGGCTATGCCAGTAAAACCATCACCTATGGCGTAGCCAGTGGTCTATGTTTTTGCGCGGCCATTACTATACTGTTACTCACAGTAAAAGAGCCCGCAAAGCAAGACGAAGTCATGCATGTTTTTAAAAGCATTGCTGAAGGCTTACGTTTTGTGTTTAACAAACAAGTGATTCTTGCAGCCTCAAGTCTGGATATGTTCGCAGTATTATTCGGTGGTGCCACTGCATTGTTACCAGCCTTTATACATGACATCTATCACCTTGGTGCCGAGAGCCTTGGCCTGCTCAGGGCCGCGCCAGCCGTTGGCTCAATTTTGATTGGCTTATGGTTGGCCAAACACCCCATTAATCATCACGCGGGTAAATGGCTGCTATCGACGGTGGCCTGCTTTGGTATTAGCATCATTGGGTTTGGCTTGGCTAAAAGCTTTTATGTCGCCATGATGATGTTGTTGTTATCCGGTATTTTTGATGGCCTATCCATGGTACTCAGGCAAACCATTTTGCAGCTGGCAACACCTGACAACATGCGTGGGCGTGTATCTGCCATTAATGGATTATTTATCGGTTCATCCAATGAAATTGGTGCATTTGAGTCTGGCGTTACTGCAAAACTATTTGGGTTGCTACCTTCCGTTATTTTTGGTGGTTGCATGACCTTATTAGTGGTTGCCACAACCGCTAGGTTGGCACCAAAATTAAGAGCACTCTCACTAAAAGACCTGCATTAGTCTTCATTTTTTTATGCTCGGGATTAAACATTCTTAGCCTGCGTCCGTTAAACCCCATGTAATTTGAATAAGGCTTATACCTTAGGTTTTACAATGCCTTGACTTAACTGTATTCGTTTTAATTTTACTAAACTAACTTTAGTTAGCGGTACGCTTTGCAAACAATGTCTAACAATACGCACGAAATACTTGACCACCTGATTGCACTTACTGGTGAACGCGACCTTGCGTCTTTAGAACGCCTACTCGCTCGCTCGTTATCAGAATTTTTAGGTAATGATATTGCCAAAGAGGTGGTGAAGATCTTTCATGTCCGGAACTTAAAAGATCAAATATTTACCACGATGCAAAGCAAACGCAGTATCGAAGGCGAAAACATTACAGCGGCGTATAAAGATGCCTTAACCTATTGCTTTATTTCTGGTGATGACCACCTCTATATCGACCCAGAGAATAATGAAGTTGCACTGTACCCGCTGCATAACTCACAACATGAGGTGATGGCCGTTATCGCATTGCCGACACTGGTTGATGATCCAGATATAAAAAGGATCATTCGTCAGGTTATTCGCGTCTACCAAAACTATACCAGTCTGATTCGCGATAACGAGCATGACACCCTAACCGGTTTATTAAACCGCAAGACGTTTGAATACCGTATGCAGAAAATGCTGACGGTCATGCACAAAACTAAGCAACGCCGTGATGACCAGCCAAACAGTGCTTATTTTTTAGCCGTATTCGACATCGATCATTTTAAACGCGTTAATGATGAACACGGTCATTTGATAGGCGATGAAGTCTTACTGACATTTTCTCAGTTAATGAAACGGTCTTTTCGTGAAAAAGACATGTTATTCCGTTATGGTGGAGAAGAATTCATCACTGTATTTGAATGCGCGCAAGCGCAAGATATCGACATTGTGCTAGAACGCTTTAGAAAACTGGTTGAAACGCATCAGTTTCCGACGGTCAACAACATTACCGTGAGTATGGGCTACACACAAGTACTCGCGTATGACATGACCTTACAGGTCGTGGGTCGAGCAGATCAGGCACTGTATCACGCTAAAGAATGCGGCCGTAACCAGATTCAGCAATATGAAAAGCTCTTAAAAACAGGTATCTTGCACGAAGCCAAAAAAGTAAACGACTTAGAGTTGTTCTAATTCCAGCTTAATCGTTTAAACAATCCATTATTTCCACGTTTTATACTGCATTTGATCCAACCATAAACGCTCTTTAATTACATTGATAGCGGCAAATTTTAACGTTATAGTATTAATGCTGTAATACGAATTCAATTCTAAGGTTTGGCTGGATGTCCGAAACAAGACCAATATTGCTCATTATCGACGATGATCCACTCATCACCGACACCCTGCACTTTGTGTTAAACAAACACTTCGACGTACGTGTTGCAGAGTCGCTGAGCCAGACTGAAAGCTTATTAAGACAGCTTGATCAAGTCCCGGCGTTGGCTTTGGTGGATTTAGGCTTGCCCCCTACGCCACATACACCTGAAGAAGGCTTTAAAGTTGTTTCTAAACTACTGGCGCACTCGCCATCAATCAAAATCCATGTACTTTCTGGACAAAACAACGATACCAATATTAACCGCGCCTTGTCTTTAGGGGCCTTAGACTTTATTGCTAAACCTTGTGATATCGACCAGCTCAAAGGCAAGCTGCTTTCAGCACTGGTGGTCCAAGACATTGAAGTCAACACGCAACAACCGGAACACGTATCAACTGACCGCTTACTAGGCCAAAGCCTGCCTATTCAAGCATTAAAAATGCAAATCCAGCAATTTGCAGACTCGCCATTTCCCGTGCTTATTGAAGGTGAATCCGGGGTTGGTAAAGAAAAAATTGCTAATCTGTTTCATACAGAAAGCACACGCCAAGCTAAACCATATTTATCCATTAACTGTGCATCGATTTCACCACAACTGGCTGAGTCCATACTTTTTGGGCACATCAAAGGCGCATTTACTGGCGCAGTTGCCACCCGCAGTGGCTATTTTGAAGACGCTGAAGACGGTACTTTATTTCTGGATGAAATAGGTGAGCTGCCACTTGATTTACAATCAAAATTATTACGTGTGCTAGAAAACAATGAGTTTCAGCGCGTCGGTGAAACACGTACTCGCAAAAGCCGCGCACGCATTGTCGCAGCAACCAACCGTAATTTAAGACAAGAAGTTAAAGAAGGGCGTTTCAGAGGCGACCTGTATTATCGTTTGTCCGTTTTCTCAGTGAGTGCACCGCCATTAAGAGAGCTTGGCGAGGATAAACATTTGTTACGCAAATTTTTTACCGCCTTCTATGCCAAAGAAATTGGTCAAACACCGTTTACATTGACTAGCGAGGCGGAAGATGCCTGGTTAAACTATCACTTCCCTGGCAATGTTAGAGAACTACGTAACATTGTGATTCGTTTGATTGCAAAATATGCTGGCAAACCAGTGGAAACAAGTGAGTTACAGGCTGAATTTGACTTAAGCACCCCATTTGCAGAAGTTGAGCAACTTGATATCAATGATCAACAAAGCTTAGAAGAACACGCGAAAAACCACTTGAAAAGCCAAGTCAGCATTGCTTTAGATAGTGTGCTCAAATCATGGGAACGCGCTTATCTGAATGCCGCAATGGAAATTACCCATGGTAACTTGAGTCAAGCTTCAAAATTATTAGGCGTGAATCGGACTACACTGTATAGTCGCATGAATACGCTCGAAGAAGTCAAATCTTAAACCATCTATGTATAACCCGCATTTTGGCCTTAGCCAAGCGCCATTCAAAATCACGCCCAATACCGAATTCTTCTTTCATGGCGGTAACCGTGGTGCGATCCTAGAAGCGTTAAGCTATGCCATCAAAGAAGGCGAGGGCATCATTAAGGTTGTAGGCGAGGTCGGCAGTGGCAAGACCATGATTTGCCGAATGCTACAAAGCACATTGCCGGCGTCAATTGAAAC
>SPJK01098437.1_pt1 | contig 10268 bp, 5 predicted proteins | sample 3741771 | NCBI WGS metagenome assembly SPJK01 (sample SAMN10925997, study PRJNA522277) | cold seep metagenome | isolation source: Elba SIP-enriched marine methane seep metagenome, extraction at timepoint T2 | place: Italy: coast of Elba, Mediterranean Sea
GACTATCGCTGGCTAGAGGATTGGAGCAAGCCCGAAGTCAAAGCTTGGAGCGAAGCTCAAAACGCCCACGCTCGTAAGTATCTCGATGGCCTTAGCAACGTTCCTGTAATCCAAGCTCGTCTCAAGGAGATACTTGGCGCCAAAACGGTGAGTTACTACGCAGTGAGTCATCGCTCCGGCAAATTCTTCGCCATGAAGCGACAGCCTCCTAAACCTCAGCCTTTGCTGATCTTAATAGAGGATCTAAATAAGCCTGAGACAGCTAAAGTATTGCTCGACCCTAGTGTTTTGGACGCTTCCGGCTCGACAACTATCGACTGGTACGTGCCCTCTCCCGACGGGAAGTATCTCGCTGTCTCCCTCTCTAAGGGCGGCACTGAGTCAGGCGACCTGCACTTCTTCGAAGTATCTACCGGCAAGCAAGTCTTTGAAACTATCGCTCGGGTTCACGGCGGTACTGCTGGTGGCGATCTCGCCTGGATGCCTGATAGTTCCGGTGTCTTCTATACTCGCTACCCTCGTAAAGGCGAAAAAGAAGGCCAAGACCTGAACTTCTATCAACAACTCTGGTCTCACAAACTCGGTGAGGCGGTTGAAAAAGATAAGTATGAGCTCGGCAAAGACCTTCCTCGGGTTGCTGAGATTCAAATGGCCATGGACAACAAGAGTGGCAACCTTCTGGTGACCGTGCAAAAGGGTGATGGCGGTGAGTTTGCACTCTACCTTCGCTCACCCGACGGTAAGTTCCGGCAGTTCAGCGTTTTTGGCGACAAACTATTGCAGGCCGCCTTTGGCCCCAAGGATGACCTTTACTTCTTGTCTCGTAAAGATGCGCCCCGCGGCAAAATCATGCGCATGACTATTGCCGAGTTAGATCCCACCAAAGCCACTCTCATCGTCAACCAAGGCGAAGATACTATCGTAGAGGACTTCTGGGGTCCGGCAACTATCTTACCGCTGCAAGATCGGCTCTATGTCGAATATCAATTAGGTGGACCTTCCGAGCTGCGCGCCTTTGACCTAGAAGGCAAACCGCTGGCTAAACCCACTCAACTGCCTGTTTCTGCCGTCTACGGTATGGTTCCCACTGGCGGCAATAACATCATCTTCGCCAATGTATCTTATACCGAAGCTTCTGCTTGGTATATTTACGACGCCGAGAAGAACACCACTGCTAAAACCGGCCTCTTTAGCAAGGCCCCGGTTAAGCTCGACAACATCGAAGTGGTTCGTGAGTTTGCCACCTCTAAGGATGGCACCAAGATTCCCGTAAATATCCTCAAGCGCAAAGACATTGCTCTAGATGGTAGCCACCCCTTGTTGCTCTACGGCTACGGTGGGTACGGCGTGAACCTTCAGCCTTACTATCGAGCCTCCAGCGCACTACTTTTGGAAAATGGCGTCATCTATGTGGTGGCCAATATCCGCGGTGGTGGAGAGTACGGTGAAGAATGGCACCGCCAAGGTAACCTTACTAACAAGCAGAACGTCTTTGATGACTTCCACGCCGCAGCCAACTATCTGGTTGAGCGTAAATATACCAACCACGATAAACTCACTTTGATGGGTGGTAGTAACGGCGGCTTGCTGATGGGCGCCATGATGACCCAGCACCCCAACCTCGCCAAGGCCATCATCTCTTCAGTAGGCATCTATGACATGCTGCGGGTGGAACTATCTCCCAATGGTGCTTTTAACGTGACTGAGTTTGGCACCGTGAAGAACCCCGACCACTTCAAGGCGCTTCACGCCTACTCGCCCTATCACCAGGTAAAGGATGACACTAACTATCCGGCAACCCTCTTTTTGACTGGCGCCAACGACCCCCGCGTCGACCCCATGCAGTCCCGCAAGATGACCGCCCGTTTGCAAGCAGCCACCGCAGGCAACGCCCCCATCTTGCTGCGGACCAGCAGCAACTCTGGGCACGGCCAGGGCACCGCACTTAGCGAGCGCATCGCACAATATGTGGATATCTATGCCTTCCTCTTTGCCCAATTAGGCATCGAACTGCCTGCTCCTCAGTCCCCTAAGGCCTCTCAATAAAAGCCTGATACCGCCGATTTCAGGTGCCAAGGAACCCCCTTGGCGCCATGAGCGGTCAGATCCCTAAACTCAACCGGGCCCTGTGTGCCGCCTATGAACTCATAGAGAACCCGGTCTGGGTCTTTGATCCCCACCGCCTAAGGAAGGTCTGGGCCAACCAATCCGCCCTCAAGGTCTGGAACTCCCCCAGTCTTGAGGAACTCTGCTCCAGAGACTTTGGCATCGACATCTCCCCTGGGACCCGTCAACGCCTTCAGAAAATGGTCGAAGCGACTCAGAATGGGTCACGTATTCAGGAGCAGAGGACATTTCATCCCCGGGGCACCACTCCACAAACCATGGAGTGTTCGATGGTTGGCGTGGAATTCGAAGGGGTGGGCTTTTGCATGCTCATCCATGCTAAGCCCATACATCGTGACCAGCAGACTTCTGACAGTTTGCGCACCCTGGAGGCCATTCACCTCTCTCCCACTGCCATGGGGCTCTTCGATACTAGCGGGCAGGTCGTCGTCGAAAACACCGCTTCGGTCATCCTCTTTGAACAGCCTCACCAAACTAATATTCCTCTACTCCAACGCTTCTGTTGCCAAAAAACTGCACGTAAGATTCAGCAAGAGTTAGTTCACAAAGGGCTGGTTCGGGCGGAGGTACAACTATCTACTGCTCAGGGACCGCTTTGGATGTGGTTTCACGCCCAATATATCACCGACCCGGTGACCTCAGAGCCTTGTATCCTAGTTAACCAAGTAGACATTCATAAATGGAAACTGGCCCAGCTGGCCCTCACTGAGGCCAAAAAGACTGCCGAACAGGCTAGCAAGTCAAAGAGCGAGTTTCTCGCCAATATGAGTCACGAGATCCGTACACCTATGAACGGCGTTCTGGGAATGACGGAACTATTGCAGCTCACCGAACTCAGTCCTAGGCAAAAGAAATATGCGGGAACTATCAGAAGGTCCGCAGAAACGCTGCTACAGATCATCAACGATATCCTCGATTTCTCCCGTATCGAGGCCGGCAAGTTAGATCTTGAATCGATCGACTTCGATCTGCATCGCTTGATCGATGATATCCTGGAGCTATTACGTACCAACGCCTCTAAAAAGGGCATTGAGCTACTCTGTACTATCCCGGCTAACACTCCCAACGCCTTGGTGGGCGACCCCGTTCGTGTAAAACAAGTCTTGCTCAACCTGGTGAGCAACGCAATTAAGTTTACCGAGCGAGGCAAAGTCACGATCAGCCTTCAAGCGATCGAAGAAGGACGTACAGAAACTATGTTACATTTTGAGGTCCGAGATACTGGAATCGGCCTCAATGAAGAGGCCAAAAAGCGAGTTTTCAACAGTTTTGAGCAAGCGGACGGCTCCACTACACGTAAGTTTGGAGGCACCGGTCTAGGTTTGGCTATCACCAAACAATTGGTCCACCTCATGGGCGGCGAAATCGGGGTAGAAAGTACCCTAGGAGTAGGCTCTACCTTTTGGTTCACCTTGCGTTTAGGACTGCAGGGCGAGGCTTATACCTACGATATTATTCCTGCTTCTGATTTGGCCGGCGTTCCTGTCTTGGTTGTGGACGACAATCCCATCAATAGGACCGTTCTTGCCGAGCAGATTCATTCTTGGGGGGGGCTGGCTAGTCTGGCAGAGAGCGCTGTACAAGCCCTTAGTCACCTCGAAGAGGCCATGGCCAACGAAAAGCCCTTCAAACTATTACTCGTCGATCGAGAAATGCCTGAAGTAGACGGCATCTCCTTACTCCAAACCCTTAGCAGAGATCTTCGCTACGATAGTTTAGCCCGAGTCATGCTAAGTTCCGGCCCCGAGGCGCCGCCAGAGGCCGAGCGTAACGAACTACGTTTGGATGCCCACCTCACCAAGCCAGTAAGACACAAACATCTTTTCGAATGTCTGACCCGCGTCCTGGGTGAAACTATCGCTATCGAGGTAGACGAAGGTGAGTTGGGCAGCGATGTGGTGTTGATCGGCAAGAGGGTACTCTTGGTTGAAGACAACTATATCAACCAAGAAGTCGCCTTGGGTATGTTAGAGACTTTAGGGTGCGAAGTCACCGTGGCTGAGCATGGCGGAGAAGCCGTAGAGTTCTATCAACAGCAACGCTTCGACCTTATCTTAATGGACTGTCAGATGCCTGTCATGGACGGCTATGCCGCCACCGAGGCGCTACGCAAACTAGAGTCCGAAAAGTCCCAGGAACACACGCCTATCATCGCCCTCACTGCCAATGCCATGAAGGGCGACCGCGAGCGCTGTATCAACGCCGGTATGGACGACTTCCTGAGCAAGCCCTTTGAGCAATCTGCCCTCTCTGCCACCTTGCAGAACTGGGTCTATGAGCCAGAAAGCTGCTAAGCGGCGACCACTGCGTCCTGTTTCGACACACTCTAAGCCACCGATTCCCCCCAATGGACGGCAGGACTTTCCTCAGAGAAGGAAGCTCCGATTTACCTGCCAGTGGCTGACTTTGCGAGCAAACCCAGCGAAACCTTTGCTGATGGCGAGGATTCCGTCCTCGATATGCAAGCTATCGAGCGTCTTCGGGAATTGCAGCGTCCAGGCAGGCCGAGCCTGCTGGGCCGGGTGATTGACCTGTTTGTATCCCGCTCTCCCACTCTGATCGGCGAAATGGACCAGGCGGTGAGCACCTCTGATTGGCAAGCTCTCCGCCACGCCGCCCATACCCTCAAGTCAACAGCGGCCAACCTTGGCGCTGATAGTATGGCTAAGCTCTGTAACGACGTAGAGACCGCGGCCCGCACCCAAGAGAAGACCTCAGAAGTCCCCGAGCAGCTCGGCGAACTCAAAACTATCTATACCCGCGTAGAGTCGGAACTTTTGCGCATCCCACGAGGTTAGCCATGGCAAACTCCGCTAACCGTAAACGACCCGTGGTCCTGGTCATCGACGACGACCCAACTATGCAGTTGATGGCTGAAGAAGCCCTCGATGCTGCCGGTTTCGAGTGTCGCGAAGCTGAAGACGGAACCACCGGCCTGAAGATCTTTGAACGCAGTCGCCCAGACTTGGTGCTGCTCGACGTAGTAATGCCCGGCTTGGACGGTTTCCAAACCTGCGCCCAACTAAGAGCCCTGCCCGGTGGAGCCGATGTGCCAGTCATGATGATGACCGGCTCGGACGACATAGATTCCATCAACGCCGCTTTTGAAGCTGGTGCTACCGACTTCGTTACCAAACCGATCAACTATCAAATCCTCGGACACCGGCTTAGATACATGTTCCGCGCTCGAGGCAATGTCGAAGACCTCCGGGTAAGTAAACGCCGGCTCACCACCGCTCAACGAGTCGCCAAACTTGGACACTGGGAATGGGACTTTGTTACCGGCGAAGTAGACATTTCTGATGAGAGTTTATGGATCTTAGGATTAAGGTCAGCCGACCTCAACGGAACCCTCAGCGGACTGCTTACTTCGGTCCATCCCGACGACCGAGAGCGGGTCTACGACTCATTTGACCGCTTTATTCGTGAGCGGCAACCTCTCCGGGTAGAGCATAAGGCTCTGCGCGGCGACAAAGAAGTTATCATCTATCAAGAAGCGGAAGTGGCTAGCGATGAAGTCACCGGTCGCATGCGTCTGATTGGCACCTTTCAGGATATTACTTCCCGCAAAGAAGTTGAGCAGCGCATCGCACACCTTGAATACTATGACACTTTAACTAATCTACCCAATAGATCTTTCTTTGAAGAGCATCTAAAAACTACGTTACAGTTTGTCACCCCGAACAATCTCTGTGCCGTTTTGGCCATCGAGATCGACCAAGTTCGACGCCTCAATGAGACGCTGGGACATAGTTTTGCTCAAGAACTAATCACCAATGTATCCGATCGGCTGGTAGGCTGCACTCACCAATCGGACGGACGGCGACGCAAGCGCTTGGCCGCTAATGCCAACGCCTCTCGAACTATCTTAGCTCGTGATGCTTCAAGTAATAACTTCCTGCTGATGATCCCTCATCTATCGAAGACCGACGAAGCCATTCCCGCTGCTAGAGATATTATGGATGCCTTGTGTAAACCTCTTTCGGTTCGAGGACGAGATACTTTCGTCTCCGCCGCCATAGGTATTTCAGTAGCTCCCGCGGACGGTGTCGACCCAGAAGTATTGACCCGCAACGCCTGTACTGCCTGCCAAAATATCCGCTCAACTGGAGGCAGCTCCTTCCAATTCTATACCGAATCTATGAATTCGGGTGCCTTGGAGCGAGTCACCTTAGAAAATGCGCTACGCAAAGCAGTAGAGGCAGGAAACTTTCACATCCACTACCAACCCAAGGTCCGCTGCGACTCTGAGCTGGCCACCGGAATGGAAGCACTCATTCGCTGGGAAGATCCAGACTTGGGCCGGGTGGGACCCCATAAGTTCATCCCTGTCGCCGAAGAGCATGGACTCATCGTACGTATCGGTGAGTGGGTTCTCAAAGCCGCCTGCGCCCAAGCCAAACGCTGGCAACAAGAGGGCATGCCGCCCCTAACTATGTCGGTGAACGTAGCTTCTCAACAGATGGAGCAAGAAGGTTTTGTGGAGACGGTTCGCCGTGCACTCGAAGAAACTGGACTTGAACCGCAGTATCTTGAGCTAGAAATCACCGAGAGTACTCTGATGAGCGATGTTGAATCAAGTATTGCTCAGCTGCGGGAAATTCAAGAACTGGGTGTGAAAGTATCTCTCGATGACTTTGGCACCGGATATAGTTCTTTGAGTTACCTAAATAAGTTCCCAATAGATACGCTGAAGATCGACCGCTCCTTCATTTTGGAAGTCACCACTAATGAAGACCAAGCAACCTTGGTGAGCGCCTTGATCGCCTTGGCCAAAAAGCTCCGCTTGCAAGTGGTGGCTGAAGGTATCGAAGATGAAGACCAGTTTGAGTTCCTCAAAGGACACAATTGTGACCTCATCCAAGGCTATCTATTCAGCCCGCCTCTTCCACCAGAAGCTTTCGCTCAGTGGATCCGCGAAAAGAACCAGGACAACTATCTATTAGCGGGTTAATGGCGCCGTAGTAATAGATGAGCCACTCGCGATTGATGCCTTGAATCCTCTACTCTCAAGATCCGCTCACAAGAGAACTTGAGGCTCTCAAACCACCCCACCAGCTTCTCTAGATTGTAACGCCGGCTGTAAAGCATGGTGATCACCCGGCGCTCATCTTTGAGCACCAAGTCGTGACAAAAGTTCAAGGCGCCGGGCACTCGACAACTTTCATCGTCTTCTCGAGCCCAGACCCGCATATCTAACTGTCCTGGCCGACGACCTGCAGCAGCCTCCCAGCGACGGTACGGCCCCTCAAGTAATAGACGACGATTGGCATCGGAAGCACTCTCAGCCTGGTCAGGCAGAGTGAGACGATACAAAGGGTCTTTAGTAATAGGCTCTAGGCGCAGACCTAACTCAAGCCAAACCAAGTCTCCCGGGCGAGTAAGTGCCCATAGTTTCTCGCGTACAAAAGTCTCCTCATCTCGTAAGTTTCCAAAGACATTGCCCAAGGCCAAAACTAAACGAATCCCTGCTTGGGAAGGCCTGGAGGTGGGCAAGTGAGACAAAAAGGATAGTTCGCCTTCCTCGAAGTCTGCACAAACGGGCCTGACCTGATAGGCAGGCTTGCCTGTTTGTTCGGCATGCATGCCAAAAATGTCGCGGGCCCCTCGGGCGGCGGTAAGCAATAGAGGAATAGACACATCTACCGGAGAGAAACTCATCCACAAGGGCCGCTCGCCGTTCTCCTTCTCAATACTTAAGAGGCGACGAAGTATCTCCAGCTCTTTGTGCCCTTCGCCTGGTCCTAAACTAATTAAGTCAAAACCTTTTGCGGGAAGCTTCTTACGCAGTCCCAAAGACTCCGCGACTACGCCTTGGCAACGCCCGGAACTATCGGAGGAGATATCGAACCATTGCTCTACACAGCGCCGCACTCCGCCTAACCAGCGATCCTGCTCATAACCACGCTTGATCAGATTTTCCCACGCTAGCGCACCCATGGGTTCATAGTAAAGAAAGCGGTGCCCCAGATAGTCGTAGGCTACACAGTCGCGGAACTTGCGCTGCAGATCGGCCGGACCCGAGCCGGTTTCGATCTCAATAGGACTTAGTTTACGACGCATCTGTTGGTCCACCAGTCCTAGTTGTTCGTGCAAAGTATCCAGATGGTTACCGAGGCGCTCCTTAATTCCTGCTAATTTTTGCGGCTTGAATTCTTGCACCGAACCACAGCGCCAGTTGGCCACCGTCTCGGTGCTCACCCCGGCTAGTTCGGCGATATCCCGGTCCGAAGTCATACCTAACTTCTCAGAAACAAAGAAGAACAGGTCCATTAGCTGGGAGGGATTTTCGCGGCGTTGAGATCTCTTGCTCATAGCGTTTTCGTTAAGCGGTCACGGTTTTTCGATGCTCGTCGCTACTTCTTTGGTTCCAGCTCATGCGTCTTTGGTCACACTTGGCTGACAACTTGGAAGAACATGATTAAGCCGACAACTTCGGCGAACATGGCATAGTTTGGGACGTATTCAAAGGGCCCCAAACGAGGGAGGAAATATGAGCCATAGTAGATATATGGGGGGGATGGGTGCGCTTATTGTACTATTAAGCGGATGTGGCCAGGAACTCTCTAGTGATAATCAACACCAAACTATTGAAATTAATGCGGAGATTCTTGATAGAATCCCTCCTGATAAAGTTATCCACCTTAAAATAACCCCCACCTCAATCTATTACCTCGACAATAGTAAGGGTGATGTCGATCTAGATAGAATCACCCTCACTGGGGACGACGGCGAGGTTACCAGCCTCAAAGAGCACCTTTTAGACAGCAATCAAACAGGCTATGACAGTCTCTTAGGGAAAAGCTATTGGCTTACCCACCAAAGGTCCCAGTTCCAGGCTTATCAATGCTACTGCCGCTTCTTTGGAGGCTCTGCCATGGTCTGCATGGGGCCTTGCGAACCAGGTGGAGTTCCCGAGCAGCCCGATGAACGGATGGTCTACGACCGTTACAATATCCCCAAAGATAACCCAAACGAACCCTCTGAAGACCCAGATGAGCCACCGAAACCTTACGAGCAACCTGGAAATGATAGTTCCGGAGACCAAGGCAGTATTGGTGGGGATGGTTCAGGTGGAAACAGCTCTGGCTCTGGTGGTGGAAGCTCAGGAGGAGGCTCCTCTGGTGGCGGAAATTCCGGCGGCGGAAGTGGTTCTGGTGGAGGCTCCGGCGGACACGGTGGCTCCAGCGGCGGTGGCTCCAGCGGCAACGGCAACCCTAGCGGCGGTGGCCTCGGCGGCGGTGGCGGCTTTGGCGGCGGCCCCGGCGGCTTCTAAACCAACTATCCAATCCTTTTGGCCCTTTTTGGGTATCTATAAGGAGAGAACTCCAAAGGGAGAAGTAGCGAGACTTTCGGAAAGAGCAGGTTCCGAAAAACATCTCGAAGCGAGCTATCGGACAGTCCGTTTTGAGATGGTTTCGCTCAACTTCTAGGAGACAGCTTTGGGGGAGTTAGGCATCAACCTTCAGGGCTGAACTATAACTATTAGAAATATACTTAGGAAACTATTCGGCAAGAAATACAATCGTTCATCACATCCCTAGGCTTCGTCGGCTGAGGGTAGGCGCAGGTCCCCGCCTGTAGTCACCCTCAGCCGCAGCTTTTTCGCAGTATCCTGCAGCTTTTCAAGAAAAAGCCTAAACCCTCTAGAAAAACGCCCTTAGAGGGCTACGCAAAGGTCCAATTCCTCGATCAAGCGTGATAGGGGGCAGGACATGAATCAGCACGCTAGCCTTCTAGAAGAACTCGGCATCAAAGCCGTGAACTCCGGTGCCTGCGGGGCCGACTGGATTGCCGAGCCTCAGGGCGAACGCATCCCAAGTATCAACCCCACCACTGGTGAAGTCATTGCCGAAGTCATCATGGCCAGCAAAGAGGACTATGAAAAAGTTCTCGCTGATACCCAGGCCGCTTTCGAGACTTGGCGCAACATCCCCGCTCCCAAGCGCGGCGAAGTCATCCGCCAAATCGGCGAGGCTCTTCGGGAGAAGAAAGAAGCTCTAGGCGCATTGGTAGCCCTAGAAATGGGTAAGATTCGCGCCGAAGGCGAAGGCGAAGTTCAAGAGATGATCGACATCTGTGAGTTCGCCGTCGGTCAGTCCCGTCAGCTCTACGGTCTGTCCATGCACTCCGAGCGCCCC
>SPJK01007120.1_pt1 | contig 10258 bp, 10 predicted proteins | sample 3741771 | NCBI WGS metagenome assembly SPJK01 (sample SAMN10925997, study PRJNA522277) | cold seep metagenome | isolation source: Elba SIP-enriched marine methane seep metagenome, extraction at timepoint T2 | place: Italy: coast of Elba, Mediterranean Sea
TGTCGGCCGTGACATTTCGGACAGGCTGAGAGCGTTTTTGTGCCGCCGCCTGCACACTTTGATTGCTGGCCTCCGCGACCAGGTCAGCGACGGACCGCCCTAAGATGGCATCTGCTGATTGGGTTCTTTGACTGCGCGGCCGGACGGTGAACGCCTCTGCCACTGTTTCGGGCATGTCCTCTTTTGGCGCAGGTGTCGCCTCTTCACTGCTTCCAGCACCAAGATAGGCCGCCTGCACGGCAGGGTCTTGCATCAGGTTTGTGGCGCTGTCCTCATGGACGACATGGGCGTTTTCAATCAGATACCCTCGGTCGGCGATGGCCAGCGATTGTTTGGCGTTCTGTTCCACCATCAGCACACCAATGCCAAGGTCACGGACGCGGGCAAGATTTTGGAAGAGTTCCTTAGATAGCAACGGCGACAAGCCGAGGGACGGCTCATCCAGCGTCAGGATCGTGGGGTTTGACATCATGGCGCGACCAATCGCGACCATCTGTTGCTCGCCTCCAGACATCGTGCCGACGACCTGTTTGGCGCGTTCTGCGAGCTTTGGAAATAGGTCGTAGACCCGATCCAGTGTCATCCGTTCCTCCTCGCGCGCGCGGCTGGAATAGGCCCCAAGGGTCAGGTTTTCGCGCACAGTCAGATCAGGAAAGACGCCGCGCCCTTCGGGGACCAAGGCAAGGCCTGCATCTACGATCTTATTGGCAGGCAAGCCTGCCAGGCTGGTCCCATCAAGGCGAATATCGCCCGCGACTTCGCCTTCGCAAATACCGCTGGCCGCTTTGAGCAATGTTGATTTGCCCGCGCCATTTGCCCCAAGGATTACAACAATCTCGCCTTTATCGACCTTGACCGATACGTCTTCCAAAGCGCGGTGTTGGCCGTAGCGGGCTGTGATCTTTGATAACTCAAGCATCGTCGCCTCCTAGATAGGCTCGGATGACTTCTTTGTCTGACAGCACTTCGGTGGGCGTGCCTTCGGCAATCTTGGTCCCCGCTGCCATAACCACGCATCGATCACACAGCGAGCGGATCGCGTCCATGACGTGTTCAACCAGAATGATCGTGCGTCCTTCTTCACGCAGGGATTTGATCAGGGTAATCCCGATCTGTAGTTCCGTCGGGTTCAGACCCGCTAGCCATTCATCTAGCAAAAGGACTTTGGGATCACTCGCCAAAGTTCGGGCCAGTTCAACTCGTTTCGTGTCAATATAGGTCAACTGCCCAAGCGCCATATCGCCTTTCCCGCCAAGGCCCACCTTTTCCAATAGTTGATCCGCGTGGTCAAAGGCGTCTCGTCCCCAACGGCGGCGATGCCCGAAGACCGCCCCTGCCACAACGTTTTCACGGACGTTCATGGACGGCAATAGGCGCACCAGTTGGAAGGTGCGGCTGACGCCTTTACGCGTGATAGCTTGTGCGGGCAGGCCAGAAATCCGGTTACCCCACAGCGAGATATTGCCTGACGAAAGCGGCAATGCGCCGGATACGAGGTTCAATGTCGTGGATTTGCCGGATCCGTTGGGCCCTAGAAGTCCGATCACATCGCGCTCGGCGACATCGAAATCCATAGCATTTACAGCCACTAGACCGCCAAAGCGTTTGGTCACACCGCGCAAGGACAGAACAGGAGTTGCCATGCTATAGCCCCTCACTTGTGTGGCTACGGTGCATGATCTTGTCGAGCATCCCGACAAAGCCACTCGGCAGGAGATAGACGATTACTAAGAATGCCACGCCAATGACCAAGGTCGTTTGGTTGGGGAAATTGGAGGACACCGCCTCGAGTAGAAAAGTAAATGGGATCACGCCGGCCAAAGGTCCCCATAGCCGTGATGCGCCGCCAAGCAAGGCCATGATCACGACTTGAAAGGAAAGGATCGGCGCAAAGGCGAGTGAGGGTTCAATGTAGACGTAGCGCGGCGCTAGGATCGCTCCGGTCATCGCAGCGACGGCTCCGGGGACCATAAAAAGGAACACCTTTGCAAGGGCTGTGTTGATACCAGAATGAGAGGCGACTGTTTCGTCATCGCCGATGATCCGCAGCGCGAACCCAAGACGTGACCGCCCGATCAGCCAGCCAACAAGAAATACAGCTGCAGCGAGGCCGAGAAGCCACCAGTAAATGCCTGCCTCATCCAGATCGGTCAAGACATATAGGCCCTTTTGGCCAGTGTTGTTCTGCACCCACGTGATACCTTGCCGGACGAGTTCGGCGAGGCCGAGGGTGAAGATCACAAAGTACACGCCGGATAGGCGCAGTGTCGCCAGGCCAACAAGGGCAGCAAGAAGTGCGCCGATGATCCCCGCAAGCGCAACCAATGACCAGAACGGCAGGCTGTCGATGCCCAAGCCTGTTACATAAGTCCCGACGCCAAAGAAGGCGGCAGTGGCGAGGCTGATGTAGTGCGTGGGGCCCGAGAACAAGGCCCAAGACGTCGCCAAAGTGGTGAACATTGCAATTGTGACGCCGAGGCCCAACCAATAGCCGTTGTCGCCCAGCGGTAGCAAAGCGCAGATGACAAAGGCCAATGCGGCCAAACTCAATTTGCGGATATCTGTTCCTGTCAAGCTCATGTTGGCTTCTTTCCGAACAAACCCTGGGGGCGGAACAGAAGGATGCCGAGGAACATGACATATGCAGCGACAAGGGTTAGCCCGGGGTCAAACGCGCTTGCAACGAAGGTCTCCAGAATACCAAGCAACAGGGCCGCGACGATGGTGCCTCGTACGTCGCCGACACCGCCCATAATGACGATGATCAACGCCTTAAGCGTGAAGACGACGCCCGTGGATGCATCCAAGGTTAGGTACGTCGAAATGAGTGCTCCACCCACAGCTGTGACGGATCCACCGAGAGCAAAAGCGAGAGCGGACAGGGTCTTAACATCAATTCCAACCAGCCGGGCAGAAGCAGGAGCGGTCGCAATCGCGCGGATCGACAGACCGGGGCGCGAACGGTTAAGCCAAAGGTAAAGCGTACCGCAGATTAGCACTGCCATAACAAAGGACAACACGCGGTTCGCGCCATACGTGTTGCCAAGCAGCTCCACAGGAACAGCCATGAAACTATACGAAAAGTAGTCGCCCCCAAAAAAGCTGAGCATCAGGCCAACGCCGATGAAGGATAGTCCAAACGTGGCGAGGATACTGTCGGTTTCGAGCTGACCGCGGTTCTTGGCGCGGGTCACCAAAGGTTGCAGCATGATCCGATAGATTAACCAGTTCACGGCAAAGGCAATTGGGGCCACCACAAATATCGTCAGGATTGGGCTGAGCTGAGTGGACGTGTAGGCGATGAAGGCAAAGTAGCCGCCCGCAACCAGAATTTCGCCGTTGGCAAGGTTCATGATCCGCGCAACGCCGTATTGCAGGTTCAAACCCATTGCGATCAACGCATAGGTCCCACCCAGCAAAATGCCTGTGATCAAAATGTCCAATTGTTCTTCCTTTGTAGATCGGTTAGGGGCGGCGTTGACACCGCCCCGACAACGATTACTCCCAGCCGTCTTTCAAGATGACCGGCGCGGTGCCGTCACGGCCCCTTGAGGCAACCCCTTTGAAGATGCCGCCTTGCCATTGGCCTACTGTCCAGAAATCAGCATTGGAGTTGTTTTCATCGAAGCTGATAGGACCAAGGATCGTGTCAAAGGTGCTTTCTTTGAGATGTCCGGTGACCGCTTTTTTGTCCAAACCAACAGCTTCGATAGATTGTGCCAGGATTTCCAAAGACGCATAGGTCGTTGCAGACGCCCAAAAATCAGGCTTCGCGCCAGTCACGGCCTCATGCGCGCTTGCATATTCCATGAATGCAGGGCTTTCCGGGTTCACGCCACCTGCGCCCAAAACGCCTTCGGCAATCGACCCAAACCGCGCTCCATATCCGGGAAATGCGGTGGCCACGGCCGTATAGAACGCCTTGACGTCAAGATTCTCGATCTGCGCCTGTTCGGTCAAGCCAAAGGTGTCCGGTGGATAGGACCACGCGACAAAGGCATCAGGTTCGGCAGCCGCCGCGCTTTTGATCACAGGTGATAAATCCTGCGTGCCCAAAGGATAGGACGTCTCATAAACAATGTCGAAACCGGCGTCTTCGAAGATAGGTTTCGCCGCTGATGCAAGTTCGATGCCGAAAGCGTCAGCGACATTTACCATCGCAACTTTGTCCCCCATCTGTCCTGCATCCCGCATATCGCTTAGGACTTTCACAACATCTGCCGCCAATGCGGTGGTTGTGCCCAAGGTGAAGAACATATATGGGAACTTTTCAGACAGATCCGCCTGCTGATCCGTAATAGCGGACACCGCAATCTGTGGATACCCGTAGCGATCAAACAGCGGAGCAGCGGCGAGGTTCAAACCGGTGCCATACGGCGCAATGATAAAGTGTACGTCGTCTTGGGTCGCCAGTCGCTGCACAGCTTTGATTGTCTCGCCCGGATTTGTCTGATCGTCGTATTCAATCAGCTCAATCATCATTTGCTCGCCATCAACAGTCAGGCCGCCTGCCGAGTTAATCTGATCAACCCAAAGGTAAATCGAAGGCCACTGGGTGACCGTCGCGCCGCCCGCCAGCGGGCCAGTTTTGGGCGCAACAGCCCCGATGCGGATGGTTTCGGCACTGGCAGCAGTTGCCGCCAAGGCGCTTGCGATTGTCAGCGCACCGACAAGTTTCATAAATGGTCTGCGGTTCATTGCGTATCCTCCATTTGCAATTGGTCGTTTGGTTCAAAGCGTCGGGGTCTGACCTTTTTGATGGGTTGCGATCCAGCGCATTTCGGTAAATTCGTTGATGGCTTGTTCGCCGCCGAAGCGTCCGTAGCCGCTTTTCTTCATCCCTCCAAAGGGCATCGAAGGGTCGTCATGGACCGTCGGGCCGTTGATCTGAATGACCCCATATTCCAGCCTGTCAGCTATGGCTTGCGCGCGGGTTTGATCACTTGAAAACACCGCAGCGTTTAGGCCGAAATCAGAGTCATTGGCGATGGAAACAGCTTCTTCGGCATCTTGAACGCGCATAATGCTCGCGAGAGGACCAAAAGTTTCTTCGCGATAAATCCGCATATTGGCAGCAATCCCATCCAGCAACGCAGGTTGCATCACGCAGTCATCGATTTGGCCGCCAATCAGAATTTTTGCCCCTTTTGAAACGGCGTCTTCGATCAATCCGTTGACACGTTGGGCAGCGTCTGCCGATATCATGCGGCCCAAATGAGCGACTTCATGTACTGGATCTGCCGCTTTGATTTGGCCGGTGCGCGCCTTTAGTTTGGCGACAAAATCGTCTGCGACAGATTTCACAACGATGATCCAATCTGTGGACATGCAAATCTGCCCCTGATTGAAATACGCCCCAAAACAAGCTGCCTCAACGGCCGCATCTAGATCCGCATCATCCAAAACGATCAGCGGCGCCTTGCCGGACAATTCCAGCAAGGCAGGTTTGAGATGTTGAGCGGCTTCAGTCGCGACATCTCGTCCAACTCGGGTCGAGCCCGTGAAATTGATCCGGCGGATGCAAGGGTGAGCGATCAATAGCACCATTGTATCATGGGCGTCTTGGGCATCACTGACCACACAGGTCAGCGCACCTGGAGGAAGGCCCGCGCTGTTCAACACATCAACCAAATGGTTGTGCGTCTTCGGGCAATGTTCCGATCCTTTCATGACCACCGTGTTGCCGCACATCAAAGCACCTGCGATGGCCCGCACTCCAAGCGCGACGGGAGCATTCCAAGGCACCATGCCCAGAACGACACCAGCTGCTTGGCGGCGGATGATTGAGGTTTTGCCTGTCTGCGGATCAACGATCTGTTGATCTTCTAAAGCGGGTGCGAGACTGGCGATATGTTCGAGCATGCCGATCGCGAGGTCGATATTAAACCCAGTCCAGGAGTGAGACGCGCCGATTTCTTCGGCTGCCATTTCGCAAAACGGTGCGCGGTTTTCATCCAAAGCGACAATCATATTTTCAAGAACTGACGCGCGATCAACCGTTGACCAACGCGACCAAACTGGAAACGCAGAAGCGGCTGCATCGACAGCGGAATTGACCACCAAAGTGAGTCCACCTGCGTTGGTTTGCATAGCCAGATTGAACACCGATCGATGCACTTTTCCCCCCACCAAGCTTCGCATGATCGCGCCTCCACACGGTCACGCTGCATGTCGATTCATGCGCCTGCTCGCCAACGTTAGAGCAAAAATCATATCGAGAAATGTTGATTTCAGGTCAAATCATGTCAGTATCTGGGGATGCCTAACGTATTTTCCGGCTCAGATCCCGCCACATCGCAACAATCAACAGTTCATGCTGATCTGTTTCGAAGCGGGTTGGATGATCGTTTCTTAGGCGGCTTGGTCGACTATCCGGGCCAAACATCACAATGCATCTTGGTTTTGTCGGGCAGTGCCGCTCGGCTCAAGCCAGACAGCGAAGAAACGATTACAGGGCCTGCGATCAATTGGGGCCCAAAGTCTTCCGACATACGCATCAAGGCAAAAGCGGGAAGCAACGGCGTGATTATGACGCTTGGAGAATCCACGCTCAGCAACGCCATTGGTCACAAGCCCGAAGCCGCGGCTTTGCGATTGATGTCAGCGCGTGAGTTTACGCTCGACTTGGCGGAAAAGCCGGACATTCTTGCGACGATCACGGCGTGTTTTGATGCAATTTTCAATGAACTTGATGCGGCCCAAACGGGGATGGAAACGGTCATTGAGGCGCAAATTCGGATCATGCTGGTGTCGCTTTGGCGCGCAGGCGTAAACGAGATGATCGAAGACCAAAGCTACAAAGCTGCCAATTTTACCCTCGAACGGTTCCGCCATTTGGTCGAAGCACACCTGCGAGAACGCTGGCCTGTGCACCGGTTTGCTACCGAACTTGGTGTTACGCCAGATCGGCTCCACGACATTTGCACACGTACATTGGGCAAGCCACCACAGCGGTTGGTCCGCGACCGCCTTGCGTTTGAAGCCCAAACCTTGCTGCAGCGTTCTCACCAAACACTGGATCAAATAGCCAACCATCTTGGCTTTCGCAGCACCCCACAATTCAGCACCTTTTTCAAAGCCGAGGTCGGCATACCACCCGGTGCATTTCGGCGTTCAACAACGCAGCAGGGCAATATGGCGCGGCATTCTCATGCAGGGAGCTACGCGGATTGGCCATAGGTCTCGGACGGCTCCGAGGAGGTGGCCCCACTCGGTGGATGTGCAGGGCCAATGCAGGAGAGGGGGCTTTCATGCACCATCACCGCGTTGTTTTTAACTGAAACGGCGGATTGCAGACATTTGCTGCAATCCGCTTGGTATAAACGACGGCATATTGAGCCGGACCTTTGAAACGTTGGTTTTTCAAGGGGCCCAAATACCGTCGTCCGGGGGATTTCTTTGGCTTGCAGGGGTTACTGAACAGGTGCCCACATGGGGTTGCCTGACACCGTTTCCGTCACTTCTTCTTGCAACACATCCCAGTGCTCGACGATTTTGCCATCGGCGACGCGCAGAATATCGACACCGATCATCGCTTGCGGGCCAAAGCCAAGCACGCGGAAGTGCACGGCGACCAAGCCTTGCTCCTCATCTGCGATGACGTTTCCGATCTGATAGGAGAACCCTTCGGGCATGTTTGCGGCGAAGCCTCTGAGCGTGTCCAGACCGTTCGGGAACATTGGGTTGTGCTGAATGTAATCTTCGCTGAAATAGGTGCTGATTGCCGCAGCATCGCGCTCGACGAAGACGGCATTCAGGCCGTCAATCGCAATGTCACGCGCGCTTTGTGCGAAGCTTGCGAAAGGTGCGAGGGTGAGGGTAAGCGCAATTGCTGCGGTCTTGATCAATGTGGTTTTCATGGTTTTGAGGTTCCTTTGAGGACCGTTTTGAGAGGGGTCGTTGGGTGGTCAATCGAGTTGGATCGGGTCTTTCAGTCGTCAAATATCCAACCGTCTAGTGATGCATCTGGACATTCAGCTATCCAAATTTCGGAGACCTTGGCTTTGAAATCGCTTGCTTCATCTTCATGACGGATCAGAACCTAGACTTGTTCAGGTGGCACGGTTTGGGCAGTGAGTGTGGTGAGACCAAGCTGGCCCAGTTGTTCGGTCGCGTCAGGCTCAAGGTATCTGGTCATAGCATTTTCATTCAGTTGCAAATCGTATACAGGTCTCACTTAGAGACTTACGTTTGCCCTGAAAAGGAGGCACATTGCGTGCCATAGGTAACACTGAGGGAACCACGGTGCCGCCATTCATGCGGCCCGGAAAGGATCATTGATGAGCGATCTGTCGCAAAGACGTTTGGAAGACTGGAAAGCCATGGGGTTTGAGCCCCAAAACTGCCCCGTGCGGCATGTGCTGGATCAAGTCGCGGCGAAATGGACCTCCCTTATACTGCTGGAGCTTGAATCCGGCCCTAAGCGGTTTAACGCGCTCGGGCGTGCAATGCCTGATGTCTCTAAACGCATGCTGACCCAGTCTTTGCGAAATCTGGAGCGGGATGGCCTGGTCAATCGTGAAGTCTTTGATACCAAGCCGCCTTCGGTCGCCTATAGCTTAACGGACTTGGGGTCTTCGTTCATGGTGCCACTGCACCAAATGATTTCATGGGCCGGCGACAAATTCCCAGCCATAGTTGAGGCGCGCAATGAGTTTGACGAGCCATAACATCGCCCACGGTGTAGAGCCGAAGGTCTGAGGGTTATCCACCGGCAGAGGTTTGGGACCTTCGAATTCTGATGCCGCGCATGTCTCCGTCACCTGTCCGCATTTTGCGGTCACCCGAAATTTGCCGGTACATCGTCCACCTCGCGAAAATGACAATGGCTACGTTGGTTCAGCGGGGGCGGAAAGCAGACGTGCTTTGCACGAGCACGCCGGTCCTTCCGTTTTTGGGATGAAGTTTGGGCGCGCGGCTGAACTGCGTTCTCCTATCGCTCATTGTTCATAGGGCTATGGAATACCGTACTTTCTCCACTTATCTGACGTGCACCCCCCAAATGGGAGATGTCGCTTTTTTTTCGAACGCCTAGTCCTCGGATGGCAACATCGAAAGGGGGCTTCATGGACCAAATTGGGCGCTACGCGGAAACGCTCGGCCTACTTCAGATTCTGGGTGTGTGTGGCTTCATTATGTATGTTTCGGCCTTTGCAGCGGTGCAGTGGGGCCTGATGAACGGCAACAGCACCGCCTATTCCCTGGCGAATGTGATCTCTTCGACCCTCGTGTCTCTTAGTTTGATTGCTGAGTTCAACCTGTCTGCTGCGCTCATTCAGAGCAGCGTGATCATCATTGGCGTTACGGGGCTTTTCCTGCGTTTTCGCCGCACACGGTCAAAGACACGCAGTGTCTTGGCCGCCTCATTAGATTCGGAAATATGTTAATGTCCTACGCAGATACTTTGTCCTATTTTTTGACTGTCTTTGTTCTTGCGATTGCTCCTGGACCAGTTGTGCTCATGCTGATTGTACGCTCTGCGAGCAACGATACACGGGGTGCCGCAGGTTTTGGCCTGGGCTATGCAATTGGCGGTGTGATTATCATTTCCGCCGTATGTTTTGGCCTGGGTACTTGGCTCACCTCCGTGCCCGAGGTTTTCGAGTACACGAAATTCATCATGATGGCGTACATCCTGTGGGTCGCCTATGACATTTGGAAAGGCGGCGTGGATCTTGCCCAGAAGGACGCGGATGTCCCGAAGTCCAAAGGATCACCGGTTTTGGCGGGCATCGCGACCTGCTTTGTCTCTCCCTATATCGCAATCATGCTTCCTCTCTCCTTGCCCGAGGTCATGAATATCACTGTGATCGCGCTGCCTGACTTTTTTATTGTAGCTCTGATCACCTTTGGCAGCCTGGCCTTGGCCGCCGCGATCGTGGTTGGATTTGCGGCACAGTTGCGCCGCTTGACCAGATCCGACAGAGGACAACTGATTATGAACAAGGGGTTATCCACCCTGTTGGTATGCGGAGGCGGGACGATGGTGTTCCTTTAGAACCTGCCCCGCCGAGATATTCCGGAGGTACATTCCTCTTCCTTTTACGCCTCCGGAACTTGGGGTGTGTCTACATACATTGCTGTCTCCCTGGACAAGTGTAGGCACACCATCAAGGCTAGGCTTTCTCATGGCCGTGCTTACAATTATGACGACTCAGTTTGAATTGACGACATGACACACAGTTCGAGTACCGATTTGCCGGCCCATTCCTTCATTGACCAGTTGTATGATATTGCGATTGATCCAGAGGCCCTGGAA
>SPJK01054354.1_pt1 | contig 10258 bp, 11 predicted proteins | sample 3741771 | NCBI WGS metagenome assembly SPJK01 (sample SAMN10925997, study PRJNA522277) | cold seep metagenome | isolation source: Elba SIP-enriched marine methane seep metagenome, extraction at timepoint T2 | place: Italy: coast of Elba, Mediterranean Sea
CACCAACGACTAACATTACGACATGAAAGCTATTCAACCCATTCGTATTCTAGGGCTCCTGTTACTTAGTACAGCTGCTCTTAAGGGCCAGGAAAGTCTTAATATCGAGGAGGAGGCATTCGTCATACGCCAGGTCTACGACTTGGCATTAACTGAAAGCTCCTGCTATGATTGGCTACGTTATTTAACGCAGGAAATCGGGCCACGACCCGGCGGTTCTCCGCAATCCATGGCAGCTATCGCCTATACGCAGCAATTGATGCAAAGTATGTCGTTTGATAGTGTTTGGCTACAGCCCTGCGAGGTAAATTACTGGGTCAGAGGCGAGGAGGAGCTTGTTCGAATCGTCAATTCGGAAGAAATCGGCACACAAGATCTCCGTGCATTGGCATTGGGCAATAGCGTTGGCACTGGCCCGGCAGGCATTACCGCTGAAGTAATTGAAGTGCAGGGCTTGGATGACCTTGAAGCATTGGGGGAAGAACAAATTGCAGGAAAGATTGTCTTCTTCAACCGCCCGATGGATCCTCGACAGATCAATACCTTCTCTGCTTATGGTGGCGCAGTGGATCAACGTGGCCTTGGTGCTTCGCGGGCCTCGCGCTACGGTGCCGTAGCGGCTCTTGTTCGATCGATGACTACTCGCCTGGATGATGTGCCACACACCGGCGGAATGCGCTACGAGGAAGGTGTCACACCTATCCCCGGTTTAGCCATTAGTACCAACGATGCTGAACTTCTCAGTGGCTTATTGGAACGAGGTACAGTACGGGTCCACATCCGCAACAATAGCCAAAGCATGCCTCCTCAACCGTCTTATAATGTGATTGGTGAGATAAGAGGCAGTGAATTCCCAGACGATATCATTCTGGTTGGCGGGCATCTTGATTCATGGGACGTGGGAGAAGGAGCACACGACGATGGTTCCGGTTGCGTACAATCTTTACAGGTTATTCAGACCTTACACCAGATGGGGTATCGTCCCAAGCGAACGATTCGTTGTGTCCTTTTCGCCAATGAAGAGAATGGCCTGGAAGGTGGCAGAGCTTACTGGGCCGCCTCTGATGCTGCCGAAGAATATCACATGGCGGCTATTGAATCGGACAGTGGAGGGTTTACGCCCCGGGGCTTTAGCTGTGATGGAGATGATCAGGTCTATACCCGCAAATTCCAACAGCTTGTCGAATGGCTACCACTCTTGGAGCCATACGGTTTAGTTTTTCAAAAGGGAGGTTCGGGAGCAGACATCTCCGGGCTCAAGTCGCAGCAGGGCCTCTTATTTGGGTTAAGGCCCGACTCACAAAGGTATTTCGACTATCACCATACGCCTATTGACACCTTTGACGCGGTGAACAAACGGGAACTAGAATTAGGTGCTGCGGCTATGACTGCTCTGGTGTATTTGTTAGATAAATATGGGCTTGATTAGCCGAGTTGAAGCCCTATCTTCGCCACTATGAAAGAAGAAAACATCCAGTTGCACGACTTGAACTTCACCTCGTTTCTCAGCGAGGAGACTGTTCAACAACGGGTGACCGAATTGGGACAGGAGTTACACGGCCGGTTTGCGGACAAGAATCCAGTTTTTTTGGTTATGCTCAAGGGTGCTTTTGTCTTTGCTGCCGACTTGATCCGCTTTTTCGATGCCAAGTGCTAGGTTAGTTTTGTGCGAACACGCTCTTATGTAGGCACGTCATCCTCTAAAGATGTAGAAGTACTCCTGGGGCCGGAGGAAAAGGAAGTTCGTGATCGACACGTCATCATCATCGAAGATATCGTCGATAGCGGCCGTACCATGGATCGCTTCGTCCCACTTTTGGCGGAACAAAACCCGGCCTCGCTAACACTTGTAACGCTCCTATTCAAGCCCGATATGCTGGAAAAAGACATTACAATCGACTTAATCGGCTTCACAATTCCTCCTAAGTTCGTTGTCGGATATGGGCTCGATTATGATGGTTTAGGGCGCAACCTGGGTGCGATCTATCAATTGAAGGAAGAATTTTAGCAGGTATCAACTAGAGAATTTTAGCTAGGTGTTTAAGGACCTTACGCCCTCGCGATTGGAAGCCTGCTGAGCCGTATTCCATCTGATCTTCAATGATGGCCTTTAATTCTATCGCTAGTTCTGGGTAGTTGCTACATAGGTTGCTTAACAGCTGCATGGCATGAACTCTTACCGCGACAGGCACTTTTGGATCGGCTAACAAGTCGAAACTCTTATCTACTAATGGGCCCTCTAATTCTTCGGGGATCGCTAACCCACCATCTGCCAAAACCTTTAGTACGTTTCGCTGGACGGCAGGATGCAGCGGCGCATCGAGCGCTTTTATCAAGTCCTCTAAGTAGGGCAACAGTAACAATGGGTACCGTACGCCAACCTGACTCAGTGTCCAGGCTGATCGCTGCACCAGGACCTTTTCGTCACTGAAGAAAAGTGTCATCAGTTCGGCAAACCGATCGGGGTCGGCACCGATCCAGCGTGTGAGAGCTAGGTTAGTTTCCTTGGAATGTCTTCGTTCCAGTGTCGCTCGGATGTTCATTTTAGGCTGATTTTGCAGAAGGTAGCGAACCAAGGTTTGCCGCCCGGATCAGGTCGAGGAAATCGGGTTTGTCCGTGTGGGGCACAGCGCCCACTTGATGGGTGGGACCCACCCTGGCCTCGGTCGCCGATCACCCATCCCGATCCATTCGGTTTGGGCAAACCTCTTATTACCTCCTCCTTTACACGGAGAAGCCAGCAATCAAAAATAAAGTAGCGCTGATGCTTCACTGACCAAGTGAAGGAAGGTTCCTACGATTGATCAACAATGAGTCATATTGTCGATAAATGGGAAGGTACAAAAAAAGCAATTAAATACAAATACTATCCTTTCTATTTTGTTTAAAACATTTTATCTATCAATTTTCACTATACTCCCAATTGGCCCTGCATAGTCCTCATTACTATACCGCAGCCGGTAATGGCCCGCAGGCAAATTACTTACATCAACCCGGGTCAACAAACTAGTGCAGCTAAATGCTAAGCACACCCGGCCTTCCCCCGAGAGAATGGAAATCTCTCCTTCCGTATCATCATCCGTTTGGATGTAGATAATATCAACCGCAGGGGTGGGGAAAATCCGCCAATTGCGACCTTGCTCCTTGCTTTCAGCTAAATAGTCATTGGTCAATTGAGGTGCAGAATCGTCATTGGGGGTAAAGACATCATTGTGGAAAGGCACCGAAATGGTCACGACAATTTCGTCTGTCATCCTGTTTTTTGACTGTAGCGTGATCACTGGACACCCGATAAGATCGGCGATTGCCTGCTTCTTAGCGTTATAGCCTACGTAGGTGAATTCAATGGAATCGCCAATACTGCTTAGTTCAAAAAACCCTTCCAGATCGGATTCTGCACCGTACACTAGTTCTCCGTCATCAAAAATGCAGATTCGGGCAAACGGAAGGGGCTCTTCAGTATCATGGTCAACAACGAGACCGAAGAGCTCCCATTCTGTTTTTTGTTGAGCGCTGAGTAGTGTGCAAAAAAAAGAGAGCGCGCTCCAAAGTAGTAGTCGGTTCTTCATTTTCTTATCCTAGAGCGTGTTGGGGATTTGCTTTTGAAGGTGAAAATGATCAATGTTTGGTTCTCAAGAAGCGATATTCGAGCTGCATAGCAGCGCTACGGAGCGAGAAAATGGCGAAATGAGGTTCAAATAGTGTTCATTTGGAAGCCAAAGGGTAAATCCCCAACACGCTCTTAATGAAAGTAGCGTTCAATGGCCTCCATAAACGCAGGTCGCTTACCCGCAGACACCGCTAAGGGTATATCTCCTTCTAAAACCACATATCCTCCCTTCCCACGAACGTAGCGCTCGAGGTAGTCGATATTTATGATAAATGAACGGTGAATACGAATAAAGCGATGGGGCTGCGCCAGGCGCTGATTCATCTCTTGCAGTGTCTTACACACTAGTGCACGTTGTCCGTTCTGAAAATGTAGATAGGTATAGTTGCCAGAGGCTTCGAGGTAAGTGATGGTCTCGATGCGCTCAAAGCGCAAGCCTTCTGATGTTGGCAGCGCCACTTTCGAGACGGGGCTTAAACGGCGGGGGCTGATCGCTACATTCGTCCTAGTGTTCTGATTTCCGGATGTGCTAATCATGATGAGATGGTTTAGTTGTTTTGCCTTTTGGCAAACGATAAAAAAGGGTGCGTGCTAAAGATTCATCCTCTTTTTGGGAGCGCGCTTTGCAGCACCCTTTTCACAAGTACTTTCGAATTGCATGATAAGCGGAAAAAGAAGGGGCTGCAATCCAAACTCAGCTTAAAAGTCAGGTTTCTAAATTAGGCGATTGCCCGGTCAATTATTGGCTTTTGTCCGCCAATTGCCCTATAATTGAATGTAACAAATGCTTTCTCCTCATGGCAAAGACGCCATCTACACGGCTCTACAACCTGATCAAGTCCATGTCTGGGCCGGAGAAGCGCTACTTTAAAGTGGCCAATAAGAAAGATGCCGAGAGCAAGTATTTAAAGCTATTTGAGGCGATTGAATCGCATCAGGAATTTGACGAAGAGGCTTATACCAAATACATTTATGGTTCGGAGCCGGTTCAGGGTAAGAAATACTCGGAGCTAAAAGCCTACTTATACGACCAACTGGTTCGCAGCCTGCAACAGTACGATGAGCAAACATCGGTAGACTATCGCTTGAAAGGTCAATTGCTCAGCGTTCGTACGTTGTATCGTCGAAGCCTTTTCGATGACTGCCGGTATTTACTGCGTCGGGCGAAGAAATTGGCAGAAAAGTATGAGCGATTTTCTCTCCTGCTCGAGATTATCGATTGGGAGATGCGGATTGCCTACGCCAAGGCCGATATAGACTACTTCGATACACACTTAGCAAGCTTGCAGGAGCAACAGGAAAATTGCGTTCAGCAAATTGCCAATATCAAGTCCTATCAGCGCTTATTCTATGAACTCTACGTTTTGGCACGCAAGAATACTATCCGCGGAGAAGAGCGCAAGCGAAAAGTAGCGGAATTAGCTGCTCACCCACTATTAGACGAAGTTAGTCGGGCTCAATCATTTGGTGCACAAGTACTCTATTTCCGCACACACAGCTTACTGAGCTATTTCCACAAACAAACGGAGGAGTTTTACGACTATAGTTATCAGCTGTTGGCCCTGCTAGAAAGCAAGCCTGCGCTGCTGCGGGAAGATGTGTCGCAATACATCGCAGCACTAAGCAACTTTGTGGTTAGCTGCGGCTTCTTGCAACGATATGAAGAAGTGCGTACGAGCCTGGCCAAGTTGCGCAAGATCAGGCCCAACACCATTGATGACGAACTAAAGATCCACCGGCAGTACTATAATAATTATTTCAGTTTATGCATTACTACTGGCGCCTTTGATGAAGGGTTGCGCGTACTGAACAAGCACCTGGAGGAAGTGGACAAGCTGGATCGACGTTTATTCGAACGAAGTAGTTTCTACTTTCAATATTTCTATATCTATTTCGGGGCGGAAGAATTTGAGCAGGCCTTAGAGCATCTAAACAATTGGCTCAACTTGCCCCGTAGTGTGGAGCAGCAAGATTTGCAGACTTTAGCTCGCCTGCTCAACCTGACGTTGCATTATGAAATGGGCAACCACCTGCTGCTTGATTCCCTGATCCGGTCTACGCAGCGGTATTTGCAAAAGAAGAAGCGGCTTCATCGCTTTGAACAACTGCTACTAAATTGCTTGCGACAAGCCAATCGGACGCAAGATCGGAAAGATCGATTAGCTTTATTCCAGAAGGCTCACCAGGAACTACAACAACTGCACCCCAACGTTCAGGAACGGGCAATACTGCGGTTCTTCGATTTTAATTCCTGGCTGCAAAGCAAGGCCACTGGCCAATCCTTTGCGACCATCGTACAAGAGCGCGATACCAATCCGACTAGAGGCTAAATGAAGTGAGCCCTCTCGCAGGATTGTTAATAGCAGAAGTAATGCGACCAGGACGGGCACTAAAGCGGTCATTTTCATTCTGGAAGCGTATGTCTACTTCTTCCCAACGAACGGAACGACTGGGCTGAACCCGAATAGGTAATTCTCGATAGCCACCAACCACTTGGCACTTTTGCGAGTCATTAAGTTGAGTGGCTTGAAGTTTCTCTGTTAAGTTTTTACTAAGCATGAGCGTAAAAATTGAGCATTAAAGAGACTTTGGCTAATGTACGATACCTTTAAAAATACATGCAATTCCTCGCTGCGGCAAGCCCGAATTCATTAAAAGTCAGGCTTCTGAGTATTTCCTACGAACTGAACTCGTTTAACACCGACCAGATAAGCGCCGACTCATAGCCCCGTCGCATGGCGTACTGAGCGGTTTTACGGCGACGCACAAAATCGGACTCACCTTCATATTGTGCCCATTTTCGTTCAAGCAATTGCTGTAGAACAGTGTGGTATTCCTCTTCTTCAATTTCAGCGAGCCCCTTGCGAATACAATATGCGCTGATTTGTCTTCTCTTCAGTTCTTGCGTAATCCGCTGCCGGCCCCAATGCTTCATGCGAAATTTCCCGCGCGCATAGCTACGGGCAAATCGTTCCTCGTCGAGAAATCGTTCGATCACCAATTCAGCCATGATCTCCTCCAGGGTGTCGCCGTATACCCCCAAATCCAGCAGTTTAGATCGTACTTCCTGATGGCAACGATCCTGATAAGCGCAATAGCGTTGGATTTTTTGCAGAGCCTGCGCTTTTGTCATATATTTCCTGTCCTTCCCTGGCACAACGTAGTTGATTACTTTTTGAATGTATCTTATCGGCCTAAGCGCCGTCTATATACGTGTAACACTCATTTTAGCAAAACTATAAAAATCCAATTCCACTATGAATTTTGACATTGACCAGCTTTCGGCTATGCTCACCGAATATGCACCCAAGGTAGCTGGCGCTTTACTAACGCTGATCATCGGCTTCTGGATTATCGGCTGGATCACGCGTATGGCGGATCGCGCCATGGAGCGCCGTGGACTCGACGCGACCATCCGCCCTTTCCTCAAGTCATTGATCAGTGTAGGCCTGAAGGTCCTCTTATTGCTGACGGCTGCGGGCATGTTCGGCGTTGATACCACTTCATTCATTGCCATATTCGGTGCCTTAACCCTGGCGGTAGGCATGGCGCTTCAAGGTAGCCTGGGGCATTTTGCCAGCGGTATTCTGCTACTGGTTTTCCGTCCTTACAAAGTAGGCGACCTCGTCGAAATTGGTGGAGGCAATCTGGGCACCGTTGAAGGCATCCAGGTATTCAACACCATCCTGGCTACCCTTGACAACAAACGCATTATTGTGCCCAATGGCGTAGTAACCAGCAATGTGATTACTAACATTTCCGGCCAGGGCATTGTAGGGGTAGAGCTGACGTATGGCATTGGCTATAACGATAGCATCGACAAAGCCCGCGAAGTCATTCTCAAAGTAGGCCAGGAATGCCCTTACGTGCTGGACGACCCGGCGCAAACAGTAGTGGTAGGTGAACTGGCTGACAGCTCTGTCAACCTCAATACTCGCCCATTCTGTAAAAGTGAAGATTACTGGGACACCATGTTCTACATGCAAGAACACGTAAAGAAAGCATTCGATGCAGAGGGGATCAGTATTCCTTATCCGCAGATGGATGTACATATGGATCAGTAGGCAGTGCGCTGTTTTGCAGCCGCTTACAGTAAGCAGTTCGCCGCGATGCGGAGGGCAGTTTGGCGGTAGACCGTGATATCTGCTGACAAACTGCCAACTGTTCTTGCGTGCGGAAAGGAATATCCTTAAATTTGCCGAACTCTTCGGAGAGGGCCCATAGCTCAGTTGGTTAGAGCGCCGGACTCATAATCCGTCGGTCGTAGGTTCAAGTCCTACTGGGCCCACAAAAGCAGGATAAAAGGGAGTTCGACTAATCGAACTCCCTTTCCTTTTACCCCAGTACTGCTGCGCTAACAACAAGATCCGTAAGGCATTGAAGGATAGAGTGACTACCTTTGATTACCATGCCACTCTTCACCTCCCCCCGCGAACAGCGTCTATGGACCTTAGCAGCCATCACCGTAGTCGCCATATACGCTACCCTAGGCTTAGCCGGGATATGGTCAGAGTGGCTGCGCAATGATGATGTTGCAGCAGTTTTCTTCTTATTGGGGATGTTCTTAGTTGCGGTGGCCGTGGTAGCGCAAGGATTGAAAACTCGCCTGCGCGGCCGTGCGCTTGGTATTGTAGTAGGTGTGTTTACCGTATACTTCATGCTCTTCTTTCGCCTGACGCTGGCCGAGCGCTCGCATCTCATTGAGTACAGTATCTTGGCTATACTGATCTATGCTGCCTTGGAAGAGCGAAAGAAGCAAGGGGGCCAGGTTCCTACACCTGCCATACTTGCTACTTTGCTCACCACCTTCATTGGTGTACTCGACGAATGTATTCAACTTCTCTTACCTCATCGAGTGTTTGATCCTACTGATATGCTGTTCAATTTTCTAGCGGCTAGTATGGCCGTGGCGACAAGCCTGATCGTTCGCTGGGGCCAGCAGCGATTCAGGCGGTAAGGCGATCAATCACCTTGCATTTTATTTGTAGTGCTTGCAAATGTCGCCCAACTTGCATTTTTGCAGCCCATTTACGTTCACGAAGCCTCGCATCTCGCAGTACTGGATACATAACCCCTGCCATCAATCCGGAATACGATGCGACTATCCTACCGAAACCAGAAATTATTAGTGGTGCTGGTCATTGCGGCTGGCTTACTCAGTTCTCGATCCAACAATCCTCCTAATGGCCGAACCGGTGCCCCTGGCGATGGCCTTTGCACCAATTGTCATAGCGGAAGTACGACTATAGATGGAACGCTGGAATTACAAGGGCTCCCATCAACCATTGAACCCAATACAACCTACACCATTACCGTTGCGGTCAACAACCCCAATGGGCAGGCGACGCGGGCAGGTTTTCAATGGGTGGCCTTGGATGATGCCAACACTAATACTGGCAATATGTCGTCAGCTTCAGCCAGTTCAACCATCACTGACACAGGCAACAGGGTGTACCACGAGCATAATCCCGCGCTAAACTTTGGTGGGGGTAACGATGTAAGCTGGACGGTCGATTGGACCTCCCCAGCTGCTGGCGCAACCGATGAAACCATCACAATCTATGGCGCCTCGGTAATTGCCAACGGCAACGGCTTTAATAGCGGCGATCGAGTCGTGACATTTCAACAGTCGGCGACCCTGCCTGCAGGTATGGGTAATCCACTTACTGCCGATGCCGACTTAGTAGAGGGTGTTAGTTGTAATGGCGACACGGATGGTCAGGCCATGGCCACCGCCTCGGGCGGAACACCTCCTTTCAGCTACCAGTGGTCAAATGGTGAAACGACGGCTTTAGCTGACAACCTTCCTGGTGGCACACAGAGTGTAACCATCACCGATGACGATAGTAATACAGCAACCGCTTCCGTGACCATTCCTGAACCCGACCCTATCCAAGTCTTCACGGATGAGTCGACAGGTATCGATTGTAATAACCTGAGTGGAGCCGCCACCGTAATCGCCTTTGGGGGGAATGGCGGATTTTCCTACGATTGGTCGAATGGAGAAGATGGGGCTACGGCAATCAACTTGCCAGCTGGCAATAATACAGTGACAGTCACAGATGCCAATAACTGCATGGAGATGCATCAAGTATTCATTTCCTCCGATACTACTATTCCGAATGCAGAAGCTGGGCCGCCACTAGAACTGGATTGCAACACAGCCACAGTTAATCTACAGGGAAGCAGTCCTGGTTGTTCGAATTGTACCTATACCTGGAGTACCGACAATGGCCAGATCATGTCGGGAGCCAACACCGCCACACCTTTAGTTGGATCGGCTGGCACCTATAACTTAGCCGTGACGGATGAGGACAATGGTTGCTCCAATAATGATGCCGTTCAAGTAACCGAAATCCCGCCGGTGACATTGGCAGAGGTGAGTAGTACAGATGTATCCTGCAACGGAGGAACAGATGGAATGGGCACGGTAGTAGCCAGCTCGGGCGAACCTCCCTACACCTATGCCTGGCCAGGCGGAGGAGATCAGGCGACACAGACTGATTTGGCAGCAGGAAGCTATGAAGTCAGCGTAACGGATAACAACAATTGCTCAGCGACAACAACAGTAACTATTGGGGAGCCAACAGCCTTGATGATCAACTTGATGACGTCTAACGAATCTGCTTTTGGCGCGAATGATGGTAG
>SPJK01058587.1_pt1 | contig 10258 bp, 5 predicted proteins | sample 3741771 | NCBI WGS metagenome assembly SPJK01 (sample SAMN10925997, study PRJNA522277) | cold seep metagenome | isolation source: Elba SIP-enriched marine methane seep metagenome, extraction at timepoint T2 | place: Italy: coast of Elba, Mediterranean Sea
ACCAGGGTGATTGTATTTTCAATGGCAAGTTTCTCAAGGATAACCGCATTAAATCCATCACCGGAGAAATCTCCATCAAAAAAGAATTGCGGCCCATTACCCACATGGGCACCGTTGATCAGTACTTGTTTAATGAACGTGGTCAGCTCACGGAGCATATCAAATCCTTTCGGTTGAGAGGAGGGCAAATTGACACTACCCAAGATTACTTCAAGTACAATGATTTGGACCATTTGGTCTCCAAAACGTCAGTGATGCTGAGCGGGTATGACGCTATTCGCTACCAATACGATCCTCAAGGAAATCAAATTGGTCAAACCTGGCACCGGGGAGAAAACAAGAGCCCCTATTCTTTTCACGTGGAGAAGGGTATAGAGAGCATCATCAAGGAGGAGTCCTACAACAATGAAACGGTTAACGACAGTATAAAAAAGCGAGTTTATATTAATGCAGAAGGGAAGCCTTATAAAGAAACCTTGTTTCGGTATAATTCTCTGGGTCATTGTTCAGCTGAAAATACGCGGTACTACCTAACCAATAAGAAGAATACCATCACCTTTACCTACGACGTGGAAGGGAGGCTCTCAAAAATTATCGACCATTCCAATATTATGGGTAACCTCACATTAACCTATACCTATTCGTATGACGAATTGGGTAATCTGGTAGAATCGAAGGTTCATAAGAATGGAAAACTTACCGAAACGCGGCAGTTCCTTTATTACGTGCAAACTCTTTTGCTCAAGGCTCAATTGATCAAGAATGAGGAATCAGGTGATATTAAGATCATCAAGTACAAGTACGAATATTACCGTTAGTCGTTGCCTGGTCGATCCAATTGATATACCCGGCATCTATCTTCTCCAAATACCCTTTCCTCGATAAACCGAAACCCCAGTCGTTCATAAAATTGGTGTGCTCGAACATTGGATACCAAGGGGTCAAGTAGAATGGCTTGAACATCGGGACTCTGAAAACAGCGGTTTATCGCCCAGGTCATCATTCGGGTTCCATGGCCTTTTCCTAAATCATCCTCTTCTCCAATCCAGATGTCCAAAGCTCGATAACCAGGGCCCATATTTCCCCAGTAGTGACTTTCCTCTTCTGCTGGATCAATGATCTGTAGAAAACCAAGAGGCCTGCCGTTGAGTTCAGCAATCCATCGTTCACACCAACTGTATTCCTTGGCCAGATCTTCCTCCCAACTCCAATCGTCATTCGGATCGCTGGCTATCACATGGGGCTTCTCATCCCAGTAAGTCAGGAGGTCCAAATCCGATGGGCTTGCCTTTCTAAATTCCAGGGTTTGTTCCATGGGAATCAAGGTAGTAAAACGTTCTCTACTAAGCAGATTTCAGTTTAAACTTTACTGGAATAACCATTCTTACATCTACCTTTTCTCCCTGATTTTCTCCGGGGCTCCAAAGGGGCATTTCTTCAATCACCCTCAATACTTCACGCTTCATTTTTCTGGATCCATCAATCACCCCTTCTATTTCAACATCTATAACCTGGCCCGTTCTATCCACCACGAAGCTAACCCAAACGGTTCTTTCCACTCCCCGCTTTCGATCCGACTCTGGGTACAGCAAGTTCTGCCTCAGGTAGTCATTGAGCCCTTCCGGGCCAAATTTCATTTCGGGCATCTTTTCAGCAAAATGCACTGGCTGGACATCGGGGTATAGGGCAACCTCTCCCATAGTCTCAGTCCAATCATCTGGTTCGGGAGGAAGCACCATCATCCCGGTAACAACTTCTAATGGGCGTAGGGAGTCAAAATTCAGGGAAGACAATTGCCCTTCTTTCTCTTCCAACGAGCCACAACCGGTGGTCTCAGGCAGTTGGGCAGACTCTCTCATCTGTTGGTCTTTGGCGGTTGAATTTTCGCGCAAAACTCTGTGATTTTCGACCGATTGAGTTTCCGATTGCGGCTCGCAGGCAACAATTGAAATACTCGCTGCAACAAGGAGGTATAAGGGGAGCTTTGATCTATTATGCCTGGCTCTTAACGCAGTAATGACCTGGTAGTATTGAGTATGCCTAAAGTCAAGCTGTCGAGGGTTTACCCGACCACAAACGCCGTCTTGATTATGCTTCAAAAGGAATTCGAGAATCTCATCCCGAGAAAATTGGGTAAAGTCGATCACGTCTTTTTTGCATTGAAAACAGTGTCTGGATAACTGGCCGATTCTCATGTCCTCCCATTTGGCCGGACAAGGGTTGGGAATAGTAGCTTTCATGGTTATGAGGGGCCAATTATTATGCCAGTTTTCCGGTTACATCAGCAAGGAGAGTTGAGAATTGAGCAGCGAGATACGAGGTTGGAGTCTTCGTTCTGAGTTGGAGATTGAGAGTTGGAGATTGAGAGTTGGAGATTGAGAGTTGGAGATTGAGAGTTGGAGATTGAGAGTTGGAGATTGAGAGTTGGAGATTGAGAGTTGGAGATTGAGAGTTGGAGATTGGGATAAAAAAAAGCCCTTACAGCGAACTGCAGGGCTTTTTTTAAAGGTCGGCAACTACCTACTCTCCCTCGGAAGAAGTACCATCGGCGCAAGTGGGCTTAACTACTCTGTTCGGAATGGTAAGAGGTGATCCCCACCGCCATAGTCACCGTAAGTCTTGGATGCTTCGAACGCTATTAGCTGTTCGAACATCACTCAATAAGATTAACACACTGGACGGGATTGAAGAGGGAAGCCTTATAAAAAGGTCAGGGTAAAAAGAGCAAGATACAAGACTTATAAAATATTTCGCATGCGAAGGGAAGTCATCGGGTAATTAGTACTGCTCAGCTTTGCCGTCACCGACTTTACACCTGCAGCCTATCAACGTTGTCATCTCCAACGACCCTTAAAGGAAGCCTCATCTTGAGGCGAGTTTCGCACTTAGATGCTTTCAGTGCTTATCTCATCCGAACGTAGCTACTCTGCGATGCAGCTGGCGCCACAACAGATACACCAGAGGTTCGTCCAACCCGGTCCTCTCGTACTAGAGTCAGGTCCTCTCAAGCTTCCAACGCCCACAGCAGATAGGGACCGAACTGTCTCGCGACGTTCTGAACCCAGCTCGCGTGCCACTTTAATGGGCGAACAGCCCAACCCTTGGGACCTTCTCCAGCCCCAGGATGTGACGAGCCGACATCGAGGTGCCAAACCACTCCGTCGATGTGAGCTCTTGGGAGTGATCAGCCTGTTATCCCCGGAGTACCTTTTATCCTTTGAGCGATGGCCCTTCCATACGGAACCACCGGATCACTATACCCTACTTTCGTACCTGCTCGACTTGTCAGTCTCACAGTCAAGCTCCCTTATGCTATTGCACTCTACGCACGGTTACCAAGCGTGCTGAGGGAACCTTTGGAAGCCTCCGTTACTCTTTTGGAGGCGACCACCCCAGTCAAACTACCCACCACACACTGTCTCCCGTTAGGGATTAGGCTCCAGATAAACGAAGGGTGGTATTTCAAGGACGGCTCCACCAATACTAGCGTATCAGCTTCAAAGCCTCCCACCTATCCTACACATCGTTTACCCAGAGTCAATGTGAAGCTGTAGTGAAGGTTCACGGGGTCTTTCCGTCCCGCTGCGGGTAAACGGCATCTTCACCGTTACTACAATTTCACCGAGATCGTGGCTGAGACAGTGCCCAGATCGTTGCACCATTCGTGCAGGTCGGAACTTACCCGACAAGGAATTTCGCTACCTTAGGACCGTTATAGTTACGGCCGCCGTTTACCGGGGCTTCATTTCAATGCTTCTCCGAAGATAACATCTCCACTTAACCTTCCGGCACCGGGCAGGTGTCAGACCCTATACATCGTCTTTCAACTTAGCAGAGTCCTGTGTTTTTGATAAACAGTCGCCTGGGCCTTTTCACTGCGCCCCACCAGAAGTGGGGGACCCTTCTCCCGAAGTTACGGGTCTATTTTGCCTAGTTCCTTAGCCACGAATAACTCGTCCACCTTAGGATACTCTCCTCGACTACCTGTGTCGGTTTACGGTACGGGTTGCTCTAACATAAGCTTAGAGGTTTTTCTTGGAAGTATGATTAGGCACACTATCCACTCAACCGAAGTCTTGTGGTACTATCAGCTTCGGCACACCCGGCGGATTTACCTACCAGGCGTATACCTACAACCTTCAACCTGCAATTCCGTCTGCAGGCGGTGCTTTCACTGCTCCGTCACCCCATCACTGTTAGAGTAAGTATCGGAATATTAACCGATTTGCCATCGACTACCCCTCTCGGGTTCGCCTTAGGTCCCGACTAACCCCCGGATGACTAGCATAGCCGGGGAAACCTTAGTCTTGCGGTGGGCGGGGTTCTCACCCGCCTTATCGTTACTTATGCCTACATTTTCTTTTCTGGCCGCTCCACCAAACCTTACGGTTCAACTTCAGCGCAACCAGAATGCTCCCCTACCACTTTGCATCACTGCAAAATCCATAGCTTCGGTAGTATGCTTATGCCCGATTATTATCCATGCCAGATCGCTCGACTAGTGAGCTGTTACGCACTCTTTAAATGAATGGCTGCTTCCAAGCCAACATCCTAGCTGTCTGTGCAATCCGACCGCGTTCTTTCAACTTAGCATACATTTTGGGACCTTAGCTGATGGTCTGGGTTCTTTCCCTTTCGGACATGGACCTTAGCACCCATGCCCTCACTGCTGAGAAACATGTCATAGCATTCGGAGTTTGTCAGGGTTTGGTAGGCGGTGAAGCCCCCTAGCCCAATCAGTAGCTCTACCTCTATGACACTCTTGCTCAACGCTGCACCTAAATGCATTTCGGGGAGTACGAGCTATTTCCGAGTTTGATTAGCCTTTCACCCCTACCCACAACTCATCCAAAGATTTTTCAACATCTACTGGTTCGGTCCTCCATTGCGTGTTACCGCAACTTCAACCTGGTCATGGGTAGATCACACGGTTTCGCGTCTACCCCCACTGACTATCTCGCCCTATTCAGACTCGCTTTCGCTTCGGCTTCGACTCTATAAGTCTTAACCTTGCCAGTGAGGAGTAACTCGTAGGCTCATTATGCAAAAGGCACGCCGTCACCCCAAAAGGGCTCCGACCGCTTGTAAGCGTATGGTTTCAGGTACTATTTCACTCCCTTATTCAGGGTACTTTTCACCTTTCCCTCACGGTACTTGTTCACTATCGGTCTCTCAGGAGTATTTAGCCTTACCGGATGGTCCCGGCAGATTCACACAGGGTTTCACGTGCCCCGCGCTACTCAGGATACTGTTAGGTATAAAATACATTTCATGTACAGGGCTATCACCTTCTTTGGCTTACCTTTCCAGGTAATTCTATTATGTAAATTAAGTCCACATTACAGTCCTACAACCCCCAAATTGCCGAAACAACTTGGGTTTGGGCTAGTCCCCGTTCGCTCGCCGCTACTTAGGGAATCACTTTTGTTTTCTTCTCCTCCGGGTACTTAGATGTTTCAGTTCCCCGGGTTTGCCTCCTCGAAAGGATAACTGGTCTTCAACCAGCTGGGTTGCCCCATTCGGACATCTACGGATCGACACTCGTGTGCAGCTCCCCGTAGCTTTTCGCAGCTTACCACGTCCTTCTTCGCCTCTGAGAGCCAAGGCATCCACCATACGCCCTTAATTACTTCTCTTCTCCGCAATTTGGCGATATATCCTAAAGCCTTGATCTATTGTATTCTTGTTACTCGTTGTTTTTACTTAGCTTCTCTCTTCTTTCGTCCAATATGTCAAAGAACTTCGCGTTTAGCACCCCTTTTAAACCTGATCAAAAAACCCCCATGTATGTGTAAGAAAGAAAAGGGCTTCTCGTATCCATTAAAAAAAGCTTTCTAACGGCTAAACTTAAAGTTGAAATCCAAGGAATCGAACCTCGTTTCTATGCACCAGCAATTTCTATTTTAAAGAACTGTCTTCGACAGATTTACTAAACCAAACCTGTACAGGACTCCTTTCAGCCCCTTTGTCCCGCGTTAGCGGATGTCGCTCAAGGCGACCTTGTGGAGAATATCCCGCCTCTTTTCGAGTCGGGTAGACTTCGTCGAACCGATGACCTTCCCGATACAATCGGGACGCTCTTCGGTAGTGACTCATTCTATCACTCCCATTCTGTGGAGAATATCCCGCCTCTTTTCGAGTCGGGTAGACTTCGTCGAACCGATGACCTTCCCGATATAATCGGGACGCTCTCCGGTAGTGACTCATTCTATCACTCCCATTCTGTGGAGAATATCCCGCCTCTTTTCGAGTCGGGTAGACTTCGTCGAACCGATGACCTTCCCGATACAATCGGGACGCTCTCCGGTAGTGACTCATTCTATCACTCCCATTCTGTGGAGAATATCGGAGTCGAACCGATGACCTCCTGCGTGCAAGGCAGGCGCTCTAGCCAGCTGAGCTAATCCCCCAGGTTAAGTAGTCCCGGGCAGACTTGAACTGCCGACCCCTACATTATCAGTGTAGTGCTCTAACCAGCTGAGCTACGGGACTCTGTATTCTCTACAGAGCGTACCCCCTCCGGTGGGAGCGTGGCGTCACTCTGCACCAAATAAATTAAAAGTTAAATAAACACTAGACAGCTCTTTCATTGGAATTCATTGTTCTTATCCTTTTTGAAAGAGTATTTGTCTCTAAAAAGGAGGTATTCCAGCCGCACCTTCCGGTACGGCTACCTTGTTACGACTTAGCCCCAGTCACTAGTTTTACCCTAGGCAGCTCCTTAACGGTCACCGACTTCAGGTACCCCCAGCTTCCATGGCTTGACGGGCGGTGTGTACAAGGCCCGGGAACGTATTCACCGCGCCATGGCTGATGCGCGATTACTAGCGATTCCAGCTTCACGTAGTCGAGTTGCAGACTACGATCCGAACTGAGACCGGTTTTCGAGATTCGCACCTCCTCGCGGAGTAGCTGCCCTCTGTACCGGCCATTGTAGCACGTGTGTAGCCCAGGACGTAAGGGCCGTGATGATTTGACGTCATCCCCACCTTCCTCTCTGCTTACGCAGGCAGTTTCTCCAGAGTCCCCGGCATTATCCGCTGGCAACTGAAAATAGGGGTTGCGCTCGTTATGGGACTTAACCCGACACCTCACGGCACGAGCTGACGACAACCATGCAGCACCTTGTAGATTGTCCGAAGAAGGGCTGGTTTCCCAGCCTGTCATTCTACATTTAAGCCCTGGTAAGGTTCCTCGCGTATCATCGAATTAAACCACATGCTCCACCGCTTGTGCGGGCCCCCGTCAATTCCTTTGAGTTTCATTCTTGCGAACGTACTCCCCAGGTGGGTCACTTAATGCTTTCGCTCAGCCACTGACAGTGTGTTGCCAACAGCGAGTGACCATCGTTTACGGCGTGGACTACCAGGGTATCTAATCCTGTTCGCTCCCCACGCTTTCGTGCATCAGCGTCAATACTAACTTAGTGAGCTGCCTTCGCAATCGGTGTTCTACGACATATCTATGCATTTCACCGCTACATGTCGTATTCCGCCCACTTCAAATAGATTCAAGCTCAACAGTATCAATGGCAGTTCCGGAGTTGAGCCCCGGGATTTCACCACTGACTTATTGAGCCGCCTACGCACCCTTTAAACCCAATGAATCCGGATAACGCTTGCACCCTCCGTATTACCGCGGCTGCTGGCACGGAGTTAGCCGGTGCTTATTCGTTTGGTACATTCAGCCGTCTACACGTAGACGGGTTTATTCCCAAATAAAAGAAGTTTACAACCCATAAGGCAGTCTTCCTTCACGCGGCATGGCTGGGTCAGGCTCTCGCCCATTGCCCAATATTCCTCACTGCTGCCTCCCGTAGGAGTCTGGTCCGTGTCTCAGTACCAGTGTGGGGGTTCACCCTCTCAGGCCCCCTAATGATCGTGGTCTTGGTGAGCCGTTACCTCACCAACTAACTAATCATACGCATGCCCATCTGTTACCACCGAAGTTTTAATTACCAATACCATGCGATATAGTAATATTATGGGGTATTAATCCGAGTTTCCCCGGGCTATCCCCCTGTAACAGGTAGGTTGCATACGCGTTACGCACCCGTGCGCCGGTCGCCATCAATCCGAAGATTATGCTGCCCCTCGACTTGCATGTGTTAAGCCTGCCGCTAGCGTTCATCCTGAGCCAGGATCAAACTCTTCATTGTATAAAAGTGTTTAAAACTGACTCCCTCAAGAAATCGATAAGAGAATCCTAATGATTCGCTATCTAGTGCTATTCAACTTTTCAAAGAACTTCTTCCGGTCCGAAAACCGGAATGTTCAACTTATCATCAATCTTCACAATCCTCTTCTTCTCGTCCTCTCGCCTCTATCAATCTCTTGTCTTCAGCTTATAGAATTGTGTCGCTTAATCTTTCGTAGAACGTTTCCCCCTAAACGGGCCGGCAAAAGTAAGAAGGTTTTTTAAACAACCAAATAACTTCTGAAAAATATTTTCCTGCCGATTTTGTTTAAGAACAACCCCCGTTTCAAATGGGGTGGCAAATATAAAAACAATTAAACCACCCGCACATCAAAAAAACCTAAAATTATTTTCAAAAAGGGAATAAAACTGCAGTATCCTAATTATCAGGACTTAATAAATTCCTGGAGGGTTTCCCAGCAATGAAATCCTTTAAATAGAATGGCTCAAAGTAGGCCGTATCCAAAAATCGTTGGCTTAAAAAAGCATCATTGGCGAGCTGAATCATGCCCTTAACTGAGGGAAATACCTCCTCTACGTGTACTATTGAATCGGCAAAGTCACTTTGGCCTACCATCTTTTCTGCTCCTGGCCCATAGACGAAGAGGCGCGAATAGTCATTTTGCAAAGTAGAAAAGGAGTCTGACTCCAACACAATGGCGGCTGGAGGAAGCACCTCATTCAACGCTGAATTGTATGCCGAGGCATAAACCTCCATCCTTCGAGCATCCAATAAAGATAGAAATGCATCACTATCCTCTACGTGTATTAACCGGGAACGGACTTCGGCAGCCATCAATTGCAAACTGCTTAAACCAATAACCGGAATGTTCAACCCAAAGGCCATTCCTTTAGCCAAAGACACTCCAATTCGCAAACCGGTATACGACCCTGGCCCCATGCCTACGGCTACCGCATTTAACTGTTCAGGTTTAATACCGGCCTTCTCAAGTACAGACTCAACCATATTGGCCAGGTTTTCGGAATGAGAATAGCCAGAATTTACTTCTTGAACCTGAACCAATTCGTTTCCGTGGAGCAAACCGACTGAGCAATTGGTGGTGGATGTTTCTATACCTACTATATAGGGAGTCATCGATTATTCTTTTTCACCCGAGAAATGATCTTCGTCTTTTACTTCAACTGACATCTCGTTGCGCAACTTTCTTGATATGGCAGAATAGGGTCCCTTGGCTACTTCTCCTTCCAAATCATCGGCCTCGAGAACCTGAATGTAATTTTCGTCTTGTACTCCTGTCTTAATAAACCGACGAACCACCTTACCATCACGTACCATAAATACACATTCATTCATCTCGTCACGATCAATCGTAGACAGCAACTCTCCAGGCTTCAAACTATCGGGCCTTAGAGTTACCGATTGGATGGGTACGGCCAGTACATTTTCAACGATCTGGGTTTTAATTTCAACGGTTGCAGACATTCCTGGTCTAAAAGGGGAATAAAACTCATCCTTTCCTTCCATCAAATCCTGGTAACCTTCTCTAAGCAGTCGGATCCTAACGTCAAATGTGGTTACCTGTTCGGAGGAGGCCATTTTATCGTTTGCTGAATTAGCAATTTCAGTAACCAGGCCTATAAACTTTCGCTCCAGGTAGGCATCTACTTCTATCTCCACCGAATCGCCCAGGCTGACGCGGACGATATCGCTCTCGTTTACCTCAACCTTGACCTCCATGTTATCCAGGTCTGCAATACGCAGCATTTCGGTACCTGTCATTTGCGCTGTACCCACAACCCGCTCACCGGCTTCCACTTCCAATCGGGTGACGGTTCCAGAAATAGGAGCATATAGAGTTGTCCGTAGAAGGTTTTCCCGAGCTTGGCCCAGTTCAGCTTCGGTACTCCTAACCGAATACTCTGCACCTTTAACCGATTCCTTAGCAGCCTCAACTTCGGCTTCCGCCACTTCAAATGCCGACCTCACCTGATCCAATTCAGCTTGAGATACAGCACCTTGCTTGAACAACTTCTCGTTGCGATCAAATTCCAATTTCGATTGCCTCAACCTTGCTTCGGCCTGGAGTTGTCGGGCTCGGGC
>SPJK01027501.1_pt1 | contig 10257 bp, 6 predicted proteins | sample 3741771 | NCBI WGS metagenome assembly SPJK01 (sample SAMN10925997, study PRJNA522277) | cold seep metagenome | isolation source: Elba SIP-enriched marine methane seep metagenome, extraction at timepoint T2 | place: Italy: coast of Elba, Mediterranean Sea
AGATGCAAATGCCGGCGATCATGGAAAGGCCTTTGCCACGAACTTCAATCCTGAAATCAATATCCGCGAAATCACACAAAAGGGACGGTACTGGGAAGATGGGCAATGGGTAGAAACTGAGCCCCATGAGATCATGAAAGTGCTTAACTACCCGAATATTGGCCCTAAGAATTCCTACCTGCTCTATCACGAGGAATTGGAGTCGTTGGTCAAGAACTATCCTTCACTCAAACGAGCACGTTTCTGGATGACTTTTGGGGATGAGTACCTAACCCACCTGCGCGTAATCCAGAATATAGGCATGGCTAGTATTGAGCCAATTCAGTACAATGGCTTTGAGGTCGTTCCACTGGAATTTTTGAAAGCTGTCCTGCCGGACCCTGGTGGCTTGGGTGAAAACTATACAGGGGAAACGAGCATTGGCTGTCGAATTAAAGGTGTGAAAGACGGCCGGGAGCGAACCTATTACATTTGGAACAATTGTAGCCACGAAAAGGCCTATCGTGAGACCGGGGCCCAAGGTGTTAGTTACACGACCGGTGTTCCAGCAATGACCGGGGCTATGATGGTTTTAAAGGGATTGTGGGGAGGCAGTGGCGTGAAAAATGTTGAAGAATTCGATCCCGATCCATTCCTAGATGTATTAGGCGAACATGGGTTGGACTGGAATGAGCAATTCGATATCGACTTGGAACTCTGATGAGCAATGCCAATCAATTAACCGGAATACCTTCCCCTGCTTATGTGCTGGAAGAAGAAAAGCTGATCCAGAACTTGGAGCGTATCGCTGAGGTACAGGAACGGGCTGGCATCACTGTGCTGTTGGCGTTGAAAGCTTTTGCTATGTGGCCGGTTTTTCCTTTGGTGCGCAAGTACTTGCGAGGGGCTACGGGCTCTTCCTTGCCAGAGACTCGATTGATTTACGAAGAGATGGGCTGTAGGGCTCACACCTATTCGCCGGCCTATCTTCCCGAGGAAATGGCTGAGTTGCTTTCATATAGTAGCCACCTTACCTTTAATTCCTTGAGTCAGTTTCGTCAATATAAAGACCAGGTTCAGGCGACGAAATATGACGTTTCAATCGGGCTGCGAGTAAACCCCGAGTTTTCAACTGTGGAGATCGATCTGTACAACCCGGCTTCTCCAATCGGTCGATTAGGAGAGACTGCTCCGAATATTGATGCGCTGCCCAAAGAGATTGAAGGACTGCATTTTCATACACTCTGCGAATCTTCGAGTTCTGCGCTGGCGGGCGTTTTGGAAGCCTTTGAAGAAAAGTTTGGACATTTTCTCCCTCAACTTAAATGGGTTAATTTCGGAGGAGGGCATCTGATCACACGATCAGATTATGATCGTGACCATTTGGTCGAGCTACTTCAGGAGTTCAAGGCAAGACACCCACATCTGGAGGTTATTTTAGAGCCGGGGAGTGCTATTGCCTGGGAAACAGGTTTCCTGCTCGCGGACGTCCTCGATATAGTGGAAAACCATGGTGTGAAAACAGCCATCCTCAATGTTTCCTTTACCGCTCATATGCCGGATACACTAGAAATGCCTTATCGACCGATTGTGCGGGGGGCTAGTGATCCAATACCTGGGAAACCAACTTATCGATTGGGAGGCGTAAGTTGTTTAGCCGGGGATTTCTTGACGGAATATTCTTTTGAAGCGCCATTGCAAATTGGTGATCACTTGATCTTGGAGGATATGATTCATTATACCATGGTCAAAACCACCATGTTTAACGGTGTCAAACACCCGGCGATTGTACTAAAGAGAAAGGACGGCACGCTAAAGGTCTTACGGGAATTTTCCTATAATGACTTTAAACAACGCTTAGGCTAGTGCAAACAATAGCAAATTTACAAGAGGTATTTATTACTGCTTTGTCGCCCTCCTTAGGCAAGGGAGAGGCAACGGCTATTGCACGCATAGTACTGGAGGATGTTTTCAATTGGTCTCCGGGGCAACGGCCGAGAACTATTGCTGCTGCTGAAAAAGAAAAAGCTTCCTTAATCCTGGATCGCTTACTTGCTGGAGAACCGGTGCAATACATTGTAGGCACGGCGGATTTTTATGGGTTGCGACTAAAAGTCAACCCAGCGGTACTTATTCCTCGCCCGGAAACGGAAGAACTGGTAGAGTGGGTAGTAGAGACATTGAAAGGACTGGGGGAGCTGAGTGTTTTGGACATTGGTACCGGGAGTGGTTGTATTGCGATTGCGCTTAAAAATGAACTGCCCGAATTATCCATTACAGGTCTTGACGTAAGTTCAGCTGCTTTGACACAAGCCAAGGTAAATGCTGAAAATCAAAGACTAGACATTGATTGGTTGAATGTTGATGTTCTGAAAATAGGGGAGGACTTGCCAGGGCTTTGGGATGTGATCGTGAGTAACCCCCCATATATCATGGATAAAGAACGCACCGATATGGCGGATCACGTTGTGGAGCATGAGCCTACTAGTGCATTATTCGTGCCAGATCATGATCCATTGTTGTTTTACAGAGTAATCATGGAACGCGCTCAGCAGCAGCTTCGTCCCGGAGGCTGGCTTTTCTTCGAGTGCAGCGAGTTTACAGCTGAACAAGTGGCGACATTAGCCAATAACTTAGGCTTCATCGACGGTGAGCTTCGCCGCGACTTGCAAGGTAAATTTCGCATGTGGCGCGGACGGCTAGCTTAGCTGCGCTTTCGGCAGAATCGGTATAGAGACACGGGCCCGCACAGGCTCTAAGGCAGAGGGTAGAGCGATAAAAGGGATGAAGTGTAACTTTTCAACATCAGTAGTTGGAGCCGATCTTGGAAAATCCATTCTTTAAAATATTTGGCCATCTCTCTACTCGATACCACTTTCGGTTTTGCCGAAAGTTTCCAGCTTAGAATAGTATTTCTGGTAGATAGTAGCTGACCAGAATAATCACAATGAACCAAATCAGGAGTATCCATCCTTCCTTGCCACGGATTGCCGACCAATCAATCGTGAAGTCGAGGCCGACAGTCTTCGCGCGCCCTGGAAGTAGCAAGCTGGCGAAGTAACCTATGACAAAAGTGGTAACAAAGCCCGTTACGTTCCACCAAAACCAAAAAAGATCATCACCCACCACTAGCCACAAGTATAGGTTCAAGCCTACGCCTAAAACAATGCCAAGATTAGCTCCCCGTGCGTGCGTCCTTTTGGTCCCTATTGCTAGAAGGAAAGTAGCTAGTATTGGGCCGTAGAAAACAGAACCTACCTTGTTGATTGCCTCAATGACAGTGTCTGCGATATCACCAGCAAAGGCGGCTAGCAGTAAGCAGATTAACCCCCAAAAAAGGCTAGCGTAACGAGATAATTTCATGTAATCATTTGAAAATCCATTTTCCTCAGATGAAATTTCCTCACTTTTTGAATCTTGCCGAAAAGGCATGACAAAGTCTTCCATCGTGACCGCACTTAGTGAATTGATAGCTGAGCTGAGCGAAGACATTGCGGCGGATAAGATGGCCACGATTAACAGGCCAATGATCCCGTTAGGAAGGTAAGTGGCAATAAAAACAGGAACCATCCGGTCGGGTTGATCGGCAGGAATCTCTGCTGCAAAGGCGGGTGCCTGTGCGACCAATGTTCCTAAAACCAAGCCCATGAGGCAATAGGCTAGGGTCACGGGGAATCGCACCAATCCATTGAATAGTAAGGTTTGTCGAACCGTAGGAAGATCGCGAGCGGAGAGTGTGCGTTGTGCTTGCGACTGATCGGTGCCGTAATAGGAAACGTAGAGGAAGAAACCGCCTAGCACCATGGGCCAGAACCCGAATTCTCCATCTTGTCCAATGCCTAAAGGTTTGAAGTCGACGGCATCGATTCGGCTGCGGTCAACTGTGCTAGTAAAGGCGTCCCATCCTCCAAGTGCATCAAGTCCATAAACCAAACAGATGATGATGCCGCCGAATAGGATAATCATCTGGATCATATCACCGTAAACAACCGCTTTCATGCCACCTTGCAGGGAATAGATCAACGTTATGATGCCAATTAGCCCTAATGTAGTCCAGAAAGGCAATTGCAATACGCTCTCCAGGATGATGCTGATGGTGTATACCATAATACCCGTGGCAAAGGCTCGGCTGATAAGAAACACGGCACTCAAGAGCAATCGACTAGAGCGATCAAACCGTTTTTCCAAGTAAGCATAGATGCTGACTATACCTGCTTTGTAGAGCGGTGGCACTAAAACGACCATTAAGAATAACATGGCTAAGGGCACCCCGAATTCATAGCTAAGCCACTGCATTCCACCGCCTTCCTTAATACCTACGAAGGCCGGCGCAGAGACAAAGCTTATCGCTGATAATTGGGTAGCCATTATCGATAAACCTAAAGCAAACCAGCCAAAGCTTTTGCCGCCAAGGAAGTAATCCTTACCATCTTTTTGTTCCTTGAACCAGTAGCCAAGGCCAAGCATGCCAAGGGCGTAAATTGCAATGATTGCGTAGTCGAGAGTGTTCATGCCAGCTGTTATAAGTCAGTCCAATATAGGGATTCTACTGGCGCTGGATTGGCAGGCTGATTTCACTGCCTCCAATCCCAAGGTTAAGCCAGTATTGCCCTGCTGCCAGTTGATCGCCCGGGATAGTAAAAGAAATAGCACTAGTAGCTTCCTCTCGGCCTTGGTGAATCAATTGACCTTGCGTAGAGATAAGGGACCAATGTACGGCATGAGCGGACCGCAAGCGAATACTTACGGTAGCCGCTTCATCAAACGGATTCGGGGCAATCTGGATATCACTGATCAATGGATGCTCTACGAGCTGGCTAATTTGCACGTCAAGAGGCAGTGAGGCCACGGCGCATCCTAGGATATTGCCGACTTCTACCTGATAGAACCCACTTTCTTCTGCTGTCCACTCAGCAGTCGTTGCGCCTTCGATTGGCACTTCATTCAGGTACCACTGATAACTCGTCCATCCTTCCTCAGTGGATAAAGAGGCACCGACTTCGGTAATCATAGGTGTCTCCGGGCAATTCTCCTCGACCCGATAAATGGTCTGGTTCCCTATTGAAGCCACGTACAATTCGCCTTGCGCATCCTGACCAAAAGTGCTGAAGCTATTGTTGGGGCCATTGTACAACTGCACATTATCATATTGTACTTCATCAGTGCGAGTAAGAGCCCAGAATACACCGCTACAAAAATCGGCGTAGATATATCGACCAATTAGACTTGCTTGATTCATGCCGCGATAGACAAAGCCGCCAGTGATGGAGCAGCCATTTGCTGAGGAGTGGCTATAAGCATGGAGCGGTGCCGTGTAGGCATCTTCGGTTTGGCAGCCAGATGTATTGTAGGGAGCATTCGCTTCGTAGCAACGCCAGCCGTAGTTCTCTCCGCCTGTACTACTTGCTGCTTGAAAATCAATTTCTTCAAAGGCATCTTGGCCAACATCTGCGATCCATAGATCGCCAGTTTCTCGGTCAAAACTAAAGCGCCAGGGGTTTCGTAGGCCAAGTGCCCATATCTCATCGGCGGTAAAATCGTCGAAGGCAAAAGGATTGTCTTCCGGAATAGCGTACGGATCCCCATTATCTACATCAATGCGGAGCATTTTACCAAGGAGATCCATCGGGGCTTGTGAACGATCGCCAGGGTCGCCAAACCAGCCACCATCTCCCAGGCCAATATATAGGTAGCCATCTGGGCCGAAAGCAAGATCGCCACCATTGTGATTATTGAAGGGTTGTTCAATTTCCATCAAGATCAACTCACTGTCGGGATCTGCTTGATTCGAGTTCTCAGCAGTAACACTAAATCGGGAGACTCGGGTGGATCCATTGTTCCGCGTGTAGTTCACGAAGAAGTAGCCGTTATCGGCATAGGCTGGATGAAAGGCAAGCCCCAACAAGCCACGTTCGCCAGCAGTACTATTCACCCTCCCTTGTATATCCAGATAGGGAGTGGATAGTACATCCCCATCCGCTTCGATAATTCGGATGCGACCAGGTTTCTCCACGATAAATAATCGATCATCATTAGCGTGGGTAATGTCCACCGGGCTGGAAAAGCCGGAGGCAATCGACTGAAGGGAGATCGGGTCTTGCTGTCCATTTCCTTTGGAAACAACAAGCAGCACAGCCAGGAAGAATAGAAAAGTCCTCTGCATTATAATAGATTTTGAACGGGCAATTCGGTGCCAATACAGGCAGCTAATTCGAGATGATTGGAAGATAATTGATTGGTGAATAACCGCAAGTAAAGCAGCTAACAATTGGGCCAGTATCGGCAAAAAAAATCGCCTGCTATTGGATTCTAGCAATCCAGCTATGAGAAATTTTGTGAGCCTTCTCAAGAAGGAGACCATAAACGTCCGTCTCAGGCGGAGAGCACTAGGCAAGGCTTTCGTAGTATTCGTCCACAATAATTGTCAGAGAACCCTTAAATTTAGGGCCTAAAATAAACTGTTCATGCAGAACAAACTGTTTTTCTTGCTGTCATGCCTGTTGGTGACCAACCTGGTTCTTGCCCAATTACCGCAGTCTAATATCTATCTGTTCAATATGCAGCAGGTATCGGACTCCTTGTATGACCTTAGCCAACCACGCTATCTCACCAACTACAATCCTACTGGCTACAACAACCAGCCAGCGTTTTTCAGCAATAATGAGTTGTACGTGGCATCACAGTTGCCTTCTATGGCACAACCTGAACTCTACTTGTTAAATCTGGACGATCAGACGAAGCTTAGGGTGACGGAGACAGTAGAGGGAGAGTTCTCTCCATCACGAATGCCTGATTTCTACAGTTTTTCCGCTGTGCGACAAGAGTACTTAGGGCGCGATACAGTTATTCGCCTTTGGCAGTTTCCTATGGACCGGCTGACAAATGGCCGACCAGTTTTCAAATACCTGACGGGTATCGGTTACTATTGCTGGTTGAATAGCAAGCAGGTAGCGGTATTTATGGTAGGTAACCCAAGTTATTTGGCCATTGCCAATACGGATACTGATGAGTTGATCCAGGTAGCGACTGACCCTGGCCGATGTATTCGCAAATTACCAAACGGTAATTTGGCATATGTACAAAATGAAGATGATGGAAGCGGACGGATTATGGAAATGTCCTTGTACCGTAGAAATCTTCAACCACAAGCCATTATCGAGACTTTACCGGGTAGTGAAGACTTCGCCGTGCTTCCGGATGGTACGCTGATAATGGGGCGTGGGAGCAAACTCTACAAGTTCAATCGCTTTCGCGACGAAGACTGGCTAGAGATTGCAGATCTCCGTTTCTATAATATCACCAATATTAGTCGCCTAGCGATTAGCCCAGATTGGAAGATCGCGATAGTCGCAGACTAGGCGGCAAGAAACAAGGCGTAGTTTTTCTAGCGGTTGATTCGCCACTGATGCTGCTTTTGCTTGGCAACTTCTAATTTTCGCTTATTTGCTTTATGCAGATGGCGGGCAAGTGCTGCAGCAACCTGAGCTTCTTGCTTGGCTTCTTCCTCCAGTAACTCAGGCCGGTAATACCGATCAACAAAGCGGGTGTCGAAGTTTCCAGAAATGAATGCTTCGTGTTGGCAGACAAATTTGCCAAAGGGTAGGGTAGTAGCTACCCCTTCGACTTCATAAGCTTCGATGGCTTGGATCATCCGACTAATGGCGGCGTCTCGATTGTTGCCATAGGTGATCAACTTAGAGAGCATCGGGTCATAGTAAATCGGAATTTCCATGCCTTCACGATAGCCGTCGTCTACCCGAATGTTTTCGCCAGAAGGTGGGGCATAGCGTTCGAGTGTTCCTACGCTCGGCAAAAAATTGTTGGCGGGATCTTCCGCATAAACACGCAATTCCAAGGCGTGCCCATTGATCTTTAGATCTTCCTGACGGAAAGACAATTGCTCGCCCCGGGCAATTCGTATTTGTTGCTCTACCAAGTCCACCCCGGAAATGAGTTCTGTCACCGGATGTTCAACTTGCAGACGCGTATTCATTTCGAGGAAGTAGAAATCGAGTTGATCATTGATCAAAAACTCGACGGTTCCTGCGCCTAAGTAATCACAAGATTTGGCTACCGCCACTGCTGCATCGCCCATCTCTTTACGAAGCGCAGGAGTAAGCACACTAGAAGGCGCTTCTTCAACTACTTTCTGGTGACGGCGCTGAACACTGCACTCCCGCTCAAATAGATGCACAACATTCCCATGAGCGTCTGCTAGCACCTGAATCTCAATGTGCCGCGGTGATGTAACGAATTTTTCGATGAACACGGCGCCATCCCCAAATGCAGAGATTGCCTCACTTACCGCTCGATCCATTTGACTTTCGAACTCTTCGATCGAATCCACCCTGCGCATTCCTTTTCCGCCACCTCCTGCAGAGGCTTTGATCAAAATGGGAAAGCCAATTTCCGCTGCAATTCGCTTCGCTTCCTGAACATCAGTAATAGCTTCATCAACGCCAGGGACCATAGGTACACCATAGGCTTTGACGGCTTCCTTGGCGGCTAGTTTGGAGCCCATTACCTCAATAGCATGCGCTTTGGGGCCAATGAAGATCAAACCGGCAGCGGCTACCGCTTCCGAAAATTTAGCGTTTTCGGAAAGGAAACCATAGCCTGGGTGAATGGCATCAGCACCAGTGTCGAGTGCAGCTGCGATTATCTTTTCACCAACCAAATAGGATTCACTTGAAGGAGCCGGCCCAATGCACACTGCTTGATCAGCAGACAGGACATGTGGCGCTTCCCGATCTACCTCTGAGTAGACGGCGACTGTGGAAATGCCCATCTTGCGGGCACTTTGCATTACGCGTAAGGCAATTTCACCACGATTGGCTACCAGGATCTTTCGCATATCATTTCGATTAGGAATGGGCTAAACTAGGAAATAAATAACGATTGCGTAGAAATTGTTGGCGCGGAGTAAGAGGAAAGGCTTAATTCGTTCTTGTGCCCATATTTGCGCGATAAAAATGGACATAAAAAAAGCCCTCCGGTAAAACCGAAGGGCATAATTTTTGAGCGGATGACGAGACTCGAACCCGCGACCTCAACCTTGGCAAGGTTGCGCTCTACCAACTGAGCTACATCCGCTTATTTATTTGTTGTTTTGCCCTTTCTTTCAAGAGCGATGCAAATTTACAAACACTTAGCCTACTTATCCAAGCTTTGCCCCGGATTAATTGAAAAAAAGTGCCACTGCCTGGGCAACTCTTTGATTATCAATTTCTAATTAAACCGGCATGCCTAGGAGAAAGCGGGCACCACGATCTAGCATAGTGCCCGCTCACTTCTTTCTACAGAATCGTTGAACCTAAAGTTCCTTTTCGCGCTCGGCTTCCTTGCCAATAAGCTGTAAGAAGGCAGCGAGGCTGTTGGCTTCTTGATCCTGCATCTCAAGGACTAGTTGTATACCATCGGTATCTCCGGACAGATGACCGTGGCGAATCCATTCGCGGAGCTCTTCTTCCCCTTCGAGCAACTCATCTGGTGCAAATACCGCCACGAAAGAATTGTCATCGCGCAATTCGTCATATTGAGTCAGAATCGGTGTATCGTCAGATTGGTCGAGTGAAAATGCTTCCAACCACGCTTTATCTTGGCTGATCAAAAAACGATCGTCAAGCAGGCGGATCCAGCCTTCTGTCGATACGGAGGTCACAGTATCTTGCTCTGAGACTGACGTAAGTCGGAAGAGTCCCGCTTCCTCTTCAATGAAAGGTGCTTGCTCTAGCAGCGCGCTAAACTCAGCCATATCTTTAATTCCGCCGATAAGCACCATGTCGTTATCCAAGGTGTCTGCTTGATAGGCCGCCAGGCAGAGGTCTCCACTTAATGCCGCTTTGATTTTTTCATAGCTAATGCCTTGGCTTTCGAGTTGCTGCCGGGCACCTCCTTCGATCATCTTCTCAAGAAGAAGTTGATGCATTCCGGGTAAATCTATGGAAGCGGACATCAAGCCAACCAATTGATCACCGGGGAGACCTTCACTTAGATCTACTTCTGTGCGGTTGCGTAGTAAGAGGTCCAGGTCACCAGCCAGGCGAGTTTGCAAGTCGGGGGTAAGTTCACCGACCATGCGGCCATCTTCGAACCGCCAGAAGCCGTGGATGAAGTTTTCGCGTAGGTCTTCTCGGCCCCAGCCCGGAAGGAGGTTGAGCAGGCTATCAGAAACCTGTTGGGCTAACGCACTACTTGTCATCCACATACCAAGATCGAAATCTTCCTGTAGGTAATCGCGCAGGTTCGCCTGCTTGGCCATCGAATTAGCAGAGGGAT
>SPJK01066986.1_pt1 | contig 10246 bp, 7 predicted proteins | sample 3741771 | NCBI WGS metagenome assembly SPJK01 (sample SAMN10925997, study PRJNA522277) | cold seep metagenome | isolation source: Elba SIP-enriched marine methane seep metagenome, extraction at timepoint T2 | place: Italy: coast of Elba, Mediterranean Sea
CTGTCCGGCGATGACCTCTCCTTTGGCGGCCCGGACTTCCTTCATTATTGCTTCGGCGAACAGATCTTCCGGGCGATGATCACGCAAGCGTTCAAGCGCCTGCTCACCTGTGACGGGCTGAAACCGGCGCCAGGCAAGGCTGGCAAGATGCAACGCACGGGCCCCTTCCCGGTCCATATGCAGATGCAGTTTACGCCGGATGCAGGCCACCGGCACCACTCCATGTTGACGATTTGCCTGCCGCTCGACCGGCCTGATGATGCGGCGCGGATCAATCGCTGGCTGGACGATCTCGGCAATCCGGCGGGCACGCAGGCGCGCGACGGCTTGATGGCCGCGCCGCATATCCATTTCACGCACATGACCGCGATTGCCGACGAGGCGCGCGATATCCCGGCCAACCTGCTTATCGAGCTGAATGCAGACGGCGATGCAGAAGCGGCAATTGGGGCGTTCGTGGACGGTCTCTGGGACGTCGATCCATTCCAGAAAATCATGTCCACTGCGCTGGGGTTGAAAAAGGCGACGCCGGACAAAGTCAAATCGAAGCTTCGCAGGCGCAATTACGAGCTCAAGATCACGCCCTGGCCGGACCCGAAACAGAAGACGATGGGGCTCAACTTTAACGGCTTGCCTGAACAATCCGTCCCGCAGGTCAGGGAGGAGCGCGCGCTTGCGCGGGATGCGCGCGGTCATCTCGACACGCTGCTTCGATCCCGCGGTGGCAGCGATCCATCGGCGCGTGAGGCGGTCGAGTATATTCGCCGCCAGCTCAAACACAGCACGGACAGCAGCGACGCGGCGCGATTGGTGAGACCAGTCCAGAAAGCCCCCACCGTCTCGCGCCGCCCGACATTGCCACTCGGCGAGACGCTCAACCTGTACCTGCAGGATCGCGGTTTCCAGTTTACCGTGTTTGGCGGCATAGGCCTGTTCTGGCTCGCCTATTTGCTGTTTCTCTATGGCGGCATCCCGAGCGCGATCAGCTGGTCCTGGATAGGAAACGCCGCCGTCAATCTCGTCCATATCGGGTTTGCATTTGGGCTGTTCTACATGTTGAACGCCTTGCGCCAGCGGCTGTTCGGCGGTGGATCAAAAGCCTCTCCTGTCGGATGGGCGGTGGCAACGACCCTGCTCTATCTGGTGCTGACGCCGATCGGGATTTGGGGCGCAGGAGCGCTCGATATCGTCGCTCCGCCAGACTATGTCGCGCGCGTTTTCGCGCTGGTAGCCTTCGCTTGGAAGCTAGCGCTGTCCGCGATCTTTGGAACGCTCCTGTGGCTGATTGCTGTTCTCGGATTTGGCTTTCTGTTCCTGCGATTGCTGAAATCCAGCGAGGACGGCATGCCGCCTGAGGATAGCGACTTCGATCTGGAAAAGTACCAGGACATCATGCGCCGGGAAAACCAGCCGGATCACGCGCAAAACCACATCGTGTTCGTGACCCCGCTCAAGGACAATCCGCGCTGGTTGCGGCGGGTGACGATGTTTATCGGCTTCTATTTCATCAAGACCCTGGTCCTCTACCGTTTCCGGTTCGGCTTCGTGCTCGATCTCGGGACCATCCACTTTGCCCGCTGGTTCCTTTTGCCCAAGTCCCACACCATGGTGTTCTACTCGAATTATGATGGCAGCGGGGAATCCTATTTCGAGGATTTCGTCACCAAGGCACGCTGGGGCCAGACCGGTGTCTGGAGCAATGGCAAAGGGTTCCCGGAGACCGAGAATCTGTTGTTTAAGGGCGCCAAGGATGCGACCCGGTTCAAGCGCTGGATCAGACACCACCAACAGGTGTCACGCTTCTGGTTCGCGCGCTTCAAGGACCTGTCGACGCGCGACATTCGGCGCAATGCGATGATCTGCGAAGGTCTGGCCAAAGCCCGGACCGATAGCGAGTATCGCGCCCTGATCGAGCTGATGAGCACGCACCCACGCGCCGAGAGCACGCTGGAAACACGTGAGATCCAGAGCCTCATCCTGCGCGGCATGGGCAATCTGAAGGCGGCGCAGATGATCGCGCTGAACTTCCCGGAACCGGGCGCGGATGGCAATGCCGCGCTGGCCAACTGGCTGGCGGACCTGTCCGGCTTGTCGACGACGCCCGCGCATGCCCGCGCAACGTTTGATGCGCGGCTGAACAAGGATGAGACGCACGCCATCAATGTCGCGCTCTCGCCGGGTGGGTTGCGACGCCTGCGCCTGCAAGAGCTGCATCATGTCCATGAGGGCCTGGAAAGCGACAGTTTCGCCTCCCTGCCCGGCGCGTTTCGAAGCGGGATGGTGAGTGATGGCCGACGGCAGATCCTCGGCGACGATAATCACGATGATTGGACCTGGGGTGGCGACTCCGCACCGGATGCGGTGTTGATGATCTATGCAAAAGACGCGGGCGCGCTTGAGCCTCTTGTCACGGCCGAAATCGATGCGCTGCAGGTCGCAGGCTTCACTGTCGCGAAACAGATCGAGACGCAGACCATCGATCAGAAACCGATGCGCGAGCCGTTCGGCTTTGTCGACGGCGTGTCGCAACCGGTGGTTCGCGGCGCGCCGGCCAGCCTGGCACCGCATAACCAGATGCATGTCGTTGAGCCCGGCGAATTCGTGCTCGGTTATCGCGACAATACCGAATATTTCCCGACCTCGCCGATGGTGAACGCCCTGGCGCCTGGCGCAGCCCATCTGCCCTCACTGCCCGCCCATGCGCTGGACGATTACCCGGCTTTTGGCAGCGACGCGCAAACCGCGCCGAAAGACCTCGGCAAGAACGGATCTTTCCTGGTGATCCGCCAATTGGAACAGGACAAGGCCGGGTTTGCGGCGCATCTGAAAACCCAGGCCGACAAAGCGCGCGCCGATTATGGTCTCAGCTATATTGATGAGGACTGGCTCGCCGCGAAAGTCATGGGGCGGTGGAAGAATGGCTCTTCCCTCGTGCGCCATCCCGACAAGGCGGATCGGTCGCCATCACCGGCGCTCAGCGTTGACGATAACTCGTTTCAATTCGGGGCCGAAGACCCGCAAGGTTTGAAATGCCCCTTCGGCGCTCACATTCGCCGCGCCAATCCACGCGACAGCCAGGACCCGGCGGCGGCCGAGCGCCAGATCGCCTTGTCCAACCGTCATCGCCTGCTGCGGCGCGGCCGGGCTTATCGCGAAGGGGCGAATGAGAATAAGGGCCTGCTCTTCATGTGCCTGAACGCCAATCTCGAGCGCCAGTTCGAATTCGTCCAGCAAACCTGGCTCAACAGCACCCGCTTCCACGGCCTGCAGGACGAGTATGACTCCATCGCCGGACACGCGTCGGGCGCCGCGAACAGGCTTTCCATTCCAACGGCTGCGGGCCCCATTCAGGTCAAAGGACTGCAATCCTTCGTGACCATGAAAGGCGGCGGCTATTTCTTCATGCCGAGCCGCTCTGCGCTGCGCTTCCTGAGCACCTATGTCGGCTCGCAAACGACTTAGCTCTTGTGCGCGTGCGGCGCCTCGATCTCGTGGATTTCCCGGCCGAGGAAGAAGGAAATTGCCGTGCGGATCAGCACCAGAAGGCCAACAAAGATCAGGTCTGTGAGCTCCCGCGTGATCACCGTGTGGACGATGTCCGACGCGATCATGAATTCGAGACCGGTCAGAATATAGGTCCCGAGAATGGTGCGCGCCGCATTGAGGTTGCCGAGATTTTTGGTGAGCCCGACCCCATGTCGCAAACCCGCTATCAGGCGCAATAGCGAAATGAAGAAACCGAACAGGATCAACACGACGCCGATCAGGTCGATACAAATCGCCAGGCCTTCCAGCACGTGTGCAACAGGCGCATCCAGTCCGAACGGCAAATGCTCAAGCGATGTCCCGCCGGTCATGCCGTCCATGGGATGAGTTGAATCAGACGTGCTCATCACAACAGCTCCGCATCTGTGATGACCTCGATCAAAGACGGGCCATCATGCGCAATCGCCTTGGCGAGCGCCGCGTCGAGCTCTTCGCGCGTCTTGACCAGTTCACCCATACCGCCGCACGAGCGGGCAAAGCCGGCAAAACTCGGATTGACCAGGCTGGTCTGCCAGACTTCAAACTCGGCGGCCTTCTGCTCCTTGGAGATTTTGCCCAGTTCGGAATTGTTCATCAGGACATGGGTGATGTTCATGCCGTATTTGACCGCGGTGGTGAATTCCATCGCGTACTGCCCGAAGCCGCCATCGCCGGAGACCGAGACAACCTTGCGGCCCTTGTAAGGCCCCTCTTCCTGCGTCGCCGCCCAGGCGCCCATGGCGGCTGGGAACGAGAAGCCGATGGAGCCGAGATAGCCTGACATCAGGACGCGCTGCTGCCCCGTCGGTTCGAAATAGCGCCCGAAGGAATAGGTGTTGTTGCCGACGTCCACTGGCAGGATCGCATCCTCCGGCGCGTGCCGTGTCAACGCCTCGAACAAGGCGGCGGCAGAGACGCCTTTGCCGCGATCTTCGCCGACTCGGCTTTCTTTCTCCGCCCGCCAATGAGTCCAGCGCTCAGCAACTTCGCCGCGTAAGTCAGTCGCTGCGGCGCCGCCGCGGGCCATTTCGGCCTTGAGCAGGTCTGCGGTGACGGCAACATCGCCCATCACTGGCACCGTCACCGGATGGCGCTTGGCGAGGCGCATCGGGTCGGTATCGACCTGAATGGTCGGGGCGCCTTCATAGATGCCGGTATGGTCTGAGAAACTCGAACCGAAGACCAGCAGCAGGTCCGCTTCATTCATGAACCAGCTGGCAATCGGGGTTCCGGACCGGCCCATCACGCCGGCGGCGAGTGGATGGTCGTCGCCAATCTGCCCTTTGGCTTTGAACGTGGTGGCAACCGGCGCACCGAGCTGTTCGGCCAAAGCGATAACGCTCTCCATGCCATTGAGCGCGCCATAGCCGACAATGATCATCGGGCGCTTGGCGCCTTTGAGCAGATCGGCGGCCTCTTTCAGCGCTGATGGCGGCGGACCGACGCAGAGATTGGCCATGCGGCCCTCTGGTCCATAGGCCTCAGCCCCTTCCGGCGCCGGTTTCGGCTGGACATTGTCCGGGAAGACCAGGTGCCCGACGCCGCGTTGCAGGATCGAGGTCTTGATCGCCTGCGTCATTAGCAGGGCATGATCAGAGGTCAGGTGCACGGTTTCGGAGAACTCGGCCACAGCCTCAAATGCGGCTTCCAGATCGATGTCCTGGAAGGCGTGCACGCCGACGACCTGGTCCTGGACCTGGCCCGTCAGAGCCAGTGCCGGGGCACCGTCGACCTTGGCATCCCAGAGGCCGGTCAGCAGATTGGTGGCGCCGGGTCCCGCAATCGTCAGCGCCGCTGCCGGGTGTCCGGTCAGCTTGCCATAGCCGGAACAGGCAAAGGCGGCCGCGCCTTCATGGCGAATGCCGTAATAGCGCAGATTGCCTTCGGCTTCCTGCACGCGCAGCGCATCGGCGAGGCCAAGATTGGAATGCCCGACCATGCCAAAGACGCTGGTAACGCCCCAATTGGTCATCGTCTCGGCCATCACGTCGGCAATCGTCCGGGCGCGCGGCGGCAACGCTGGAACGCCGACATAGATGCCATCATCACGGATATCGACATCGAACATTTCCTGGCCGGTATCTTCATGCCCGCCGGGCGGCTTGCCGGTCAGCGGGTCAAAGTCCCAGCCATGCCACGGGCAGCGCAGCCAGCATTCATCGTCGACGCCTTTCTCGATTGAGCCTTCACCAAGCGGACCGCCCTGGTGCGGGCATTTATTGTCCATCGCGGCGTACTGGCCCTTGTGATGCACCAGTGCGACCGATTGTGTGCCAGCGGTCGCGGATTTGACGCGCCCTTCGGCCACTTCATCGGTTTCGGCGACTTTGTGCCAAATCAATGTGGTCTTGTTGTCAGACATTATTTGTCTCCCCTCGCTTGCTTTCCGCTGCCCTATCGAAAACAGTACGGTATGGCATATCAAAAGTCGTTCACATTTTTTTGGGGTCTTGTGATTGGCCAGCCATAGAGTCGCTCGATACAGGCGGGGCAACTGATTGAGAGGGGAGCGTTCTGATGAACAAGATTGCTATCGCGAAATGGGATGACCTGGCCGACCGTCAGCCCGAATATGCCATTGTCGGCGAGGTCGACCTGGTGGTCGTGCGATTTGATGACACCGTTTCGGTGTTTTATGGCCGCTGCCTGCATCGCGGCGCGCTGATGTCGGACGGACATGTCGACGCCAATGACAATCTGATTTGCGGCGTCCACAATTGGGACTATCGCCTGGATAGCGGCGTCTCCGAATATGAGAATTCCGAAGCCTTGCCGAAATTCCAGTCCTGGATTGAAAGCGGCGACGTTCTGGTCGACGAAGACGAGATCAAGGCCTGGGGCTTTGCCAATCCGCAACCTTATCAGCGCGACCAGTATCTCGGTCTCTACCAGGACCCGAGCCATGGTGAGCATGAAGAACCCCTCAATGGCCTGATCCAGCAATATGCTCGCGACGGCCTCAGCAAGGTCGGGCATCATGGCGTGGTCGACGCGATGGGGGTTCCTGGAAAAGATCTGCCAAAATGGGACGACATCCAGATCATCACGGCGCAGCTGCATAAGATGCCCTTGTTGGACGATGAACCCGTGGACACGCGAACGGTGATTGGTCCGAACGCCCAGAAGCCTCTGCATCTCGATATCCCGCTCTTCGTATCGGACATGAGCTTCGGCGCCTTGTCGGAACCCGCCAAAGTCGCCCTGGCGCGCGGCGCCGAGCTGTCGGGCACCGGCATCTGTTCCGGCGAAGGCGGCATGCTGCCCGAGGAGCAGGAAGCGTGTTCGCGCTATTTCTACGAGCTGGCATCGGGCCGGTTCGGCTTTTCCTGGGACAAGCTCGAAAAAGTCCAGGCCTTCCACTTCAAGGGCGGCCAAGGTGCCAAGACCGGCACGGGCGGACACTTGCCCGGCAACAAGGTCAAAGGGAAAATCGCCCTGGTGCGCGGCCTGAAAGAAGGCGAATCTGCCATCTCCCCACCGCGTTTCCCGGATTGGACTGAGGTCAGCCAGGTCAAAGATTTCGCCGACCAGGTGCGCGATCGCACAGGCGGCATTCCGATCGGCTACAAGCTCTCGGCGCAGCATATCGAGAAGGATATCGATGCCGCGCTCGAGGTCGGGGTCGATTATATCATCCTGGACGGACGCGGCGGCGGCACCGGCGCGGCGCCGACCATCTTCCGGGACAATATCTCCGTGCCGACCATCCCGGCTTTGGCGCGGGCGCGAAAGCACCTCGATGATGCTGGCCGGGGCGACATCTCGCTCGTCATCACCGGCGGATTGCGCAAGCCGGCTGACTTCGTCAAAGCCATGGCGCTTGGCGCCGACGCCATCGCGGTTTCAAACTCGGCCATGCAGGCGATTGGCTGTATCGCCATGCGCGCCTGTCACACCAATAATTGCCCCGTCGGAATCGCCACCCAGAAGCCGCACCTGGTGTCGCGACTGGTGATCGAGAAATCGGCGCATCGCCTCAAGAATTTCTTCGACGCCTCAACCGATCTCATGAAAGTTATGGCGCGCGCGTGCGGACATAGTAAGCTGGCGGAATTCAATGCCGACGATCTGACCACGTTCAGTCGTGAAATGTCTGATCTTTCCGGCGTCGCCTATGCGGGAGTGGGACGATGAGTGAAGCTGCAGCCGAGACGCTGGTCATGGCCCTGGGCCTGTATTTCCTGGTCGGGTCATTGGTCGGCCTGGCTTACATGTTTGGCGGTGCCGGGCGAATTGACCCGGCTGCAAAAGGCAGGGGATTGCCGATCCGTGTCAGGCTGTTGATCTTCCCGGGCATTGTTGGTCTCTGGCCGCTCATGCTGACCAAGCTGTTCACGCAGAAGGAGCCGCCAGTCTCATGAAACGCGCGCATCGACGAGTCCATTTTGCGATGTGGACAATCATTGCCCCATTGATCCTGTGGCTGCTGTTTCTGGCCTTCGGGGATATTCCCCCTACACCACAAAACGAGGCGCTGCCCGATGCACTGACTGAGGAGGCGACCTGATGTCTCACGACTACAAAATGGTGCAATGGAACCCGTTCAAGAAGCGGTTTGATGTATGGATGCTGAGCGGCATCGCACTTTATCTGGTCGCATTCGTGGCGCTGACCTATGCGACGCAGCCCGCGGGCAACAGCTTCACGCCGATCCAGGCCCTGATCCGGGCGACCGGCACCCTCGCCTTTCTGATGCTCAGTTTCATCCTTTGCATCGGTCCGGTGGCGCGCTTCACGCACAGGTTCAAGCCGTTTCTTTACAATCGACGGCATATAGGGGTCGTCACCTTCTTGATCGCGCTGGTGCATGGTGGCCTGGTCCTGCTCTGGTATCACGGATTTTCCGAGACCAACGCATTCGTCTCATTGTTCGTTTCCAACCCCGAATATGGAAGCATTTCAGGATTTCCGTTTGAAGTGCTCGGCTTTATCGCGCTGATCATCATGTTCCTGATGGCCGCAACGAGCCATGATTTCTGGAACGCCAATCTCGGTCCCGGCACCTGGAAAGCGCTGCATATGGGCGTCTATGTCGCCTACGCCTTGCTGGTCGCGCATATCGCTCTGGGCATTCTACAGTTTGAAAAACGGCCCATCTTCTTCGCGATCCTGGGAACCGGCGCCCTGTTCGTGATCGCGCTGCATCTGATATCCAGCATTGCCAGCCTGCGCCTGTCAGACCGTATCGGACACGAAGGCTGGCTGCGCGTGGCGGAAATCCATGAACTCGAAGACACGCGCGCGAAGATCATCCGCCCCGTAGATGGCGACGCCATTGCCGTGTTCCGGGATGGCAACAAGATTGCCGCCGTCTCCAATATTTGCCGTCATCAGGGCGGACCGCTCGGCGAAGGCAAGGTCGTGGACGGCTGCATCACATGTCCCTGGCACGGCTTTCAATACCGGATGGAGGATGGCCAGTCGCCACCGCCCTTTACGGAGAAGATCGCCACCTATGCCACGCGCATCATTGACGGCACGGTCTACGTAAATCCGAAGCCAAATGAACCCGGCGCGCCACAAGCGCCGAGCGAAATAGGAGTCAGCGCATGAGCCAAGATGACTTTTTTATCGGATGGGCCAAAACACCTGAAATCGATCGCCGTTTCATGATGGGCGCTGGCTTGAGCATCATCACAGGCACAGCGGCTGTCGGCATCGGCATTGCCGCGCGGCAACGCCCCGTCGGCCCTGGCACGTGGAATATGGGCGAGGTGCGCGAATGGCGCGGCATCGCCACGGCTGAACCTTATGGCATGCTGAGAACGCTCGACCTGGACGGCACCGAGCGCACGGCACTGCTCGGCTGTCAGGGCAAATGCGGTGTCAGCGCCAAGATTGGCGCGCTGGCTGGCAAGCCTGTTGTGGTCAAAGGCTCTCTCATTCAGCGCGGCCGCCACACCATGATCGCCGTGATTGATGGCCTGGACTGGATTCGCGAGGACCCCGAGGGCAGCGTTGACGGCCTCGCCTTCCCGCAGCCTGAGCCGATTATGGACGTCTCGCTGGAAGGTGAGATTCTGGACACGAAATGCTGGTTCGGCGCCATGCGTCCGGCGCAGGGCAAGACGCACAAATCCTGCGCCAGCCTGTGTATTCGCGGCGGTCTGCCGCCAGCCTTCTATGTCCGCGACATGAAAGACCAGACGGCTTTGATGATCATGACCTCAGGCGGATATGGTCACAATAAGGATCTTCTACCTGATGTCGCTGACCCGGTCGCGATTACCGGGCGCTTGCAACGCCTTGGCGATCTGCTCCTGCTGGATGCGCCGGTGAGCGCGATCACACGGCTCTAATTGGTCGCCCCGAAGCTCGCGCCGGTCTTGTCGAAATAGGCACGCCAGAAGGCGCGAACTTCGCCAATCGGCAAATCATATTCCTGACGTGGAACAATCCGCGCGACGACGTTGACGCCGTCCATCTGCGGCACTTGCTGCGACAGCGACGCGTCCGAATAGGCGGCAAGATCAGCACCTGCGCGATAGAATGAGAAGCCGTCAGAATGCTGCATCAGGTCCGACACGATGACCAGGCGCCGGTTCTGGCGATTGCTCTGGAAATCGGCCCGGTCGCCAACGGAATAGAGCGCCTCGAATAGAGGCGAGCTTGGCTGACTGGTGGTCTTCAGCGTTTCGCCAACCGTATTGGTCAGCGGCAGGTAGAATTGCTCGCGCCATGTATCATCGATCATGCGCGGGTTCTGCAGGATCGGATTGGC
>SPJK01082697.1_pt1 | contig 10242 bp, 9 predicted proteins | sample 3741771 | NCBI WGS metagenome assembly SPJK01 (sample SAMN10925997, study PRJNA522277) | cold seep metagenome | isolation source: Elba SIP-enriched marine methane seep metagenome, extraction at timepoint T2 | place: Italy: coast of Elba, Mediterranean Sea
AGGTCGAGTTCCTGAACGTCAATCATCGCGAGCGCAGCGCCGGTAAATCCAAGTACACGAATTTCGGCCGCCTGGCGCATGCTGTCTCGGACCTGCGCGGCGTGATGTGGCTGATCCGCCGCCGTCGCAATCCAGGCGGCGCGGACGAGATCTAAGGGCCGACCAGGGGCGCGCGAAAGGTCATGCCTCACTTCCTCACTTTGCATTAAGGTTCAATAGGGTTAACTGGATCGGCGAGGAGACGGGTATGTCAGTGATCTTTCCGGCCGCTGCAGCCGCCCGTCTCGACGATAGACAGCAAAGGGCCAGACGCTCGAATGGCGACGGTCCGCCTAGAAGGGGTAATCCTATGCGGCTCATCTTAAGCGCGTTTCCGCTCTTTATCATTCCGGTGGGCATTTATTGTCTGATCGCGTTCACCACCACCGGCGATCCTGTGCCGCTGACGCATGGCGGCGTCGAACTCACCGCAAATGCCTCGCCACTCATGGGCATTCTGGGCCAGAAATTCTTCTCGATCGGCATGATCGGGGGCGAGGTCGAATGGGTGCTGACCAAGGGCGACGCGCTGTTGGTTCTGTCAATTGCAGTCCTGTTCATGGAAATCCTCAAATCCACCAGTACCGGCACCGCGACGATCATGAATCACGCGCTGTCCATGATCGTGTTCATTGTCTGCCTGATGCTGTTCCTGCTCAATCCGAACTTTGCCACATCAGTCTTCTTCATCCTTACCGTGATGGCGCTGTTGGACGTGTTGGCCGGGGTTGTTGTGACCATTGTATCAGCCCGCCGCGACTTCGGAGTCGGCGAAGGCTTCGTGGGTTAATTCGCGCCGGTTTGGCGCCATATCTGCAAAAATCTGATAACGGGCGCTTCACAGCGCCCGTTTCTGTTCTAGGGTGTGCCGCAAATTGAACAATAGCATTGCCGGGGAGGCATTATGGAAGCGCTTGAACACTGGGTCGTGATGATCAGCGACCTTATCTGGGGCGGAAACTGGGGGGACAAGCGTCTCTTCCCAATGGGCCCGATCGCCATCATTCTCTTGGGATCCGGCCTGTACTTCATGATCCGACTGGGCGCGCGCCCTTTGCGTCGTCTGGGCCCCGCCATTGGTGAGGTTTGGGCTGGCCGAAAAGGCAATGGCGATCCGAACCAGATCACGCCTTGGCAGGCTTTGTCCACGGCTCTGTCCGGACAAGTCGGTACCGGTAATCTCGCCGGCGTCGCTACGGCAATCACGCTGGGCGGACCAGGCGCGATTTTCTGGATGTGGATCACCGCCTTTTTCGGCATGGCGCTGGCCTTTGCGGAGAGCTCGCTGGCCATCAAGTTCCGTGAAAAGGACGAGTATGGTCGGATCAATGGTGGCCCGATGTACTACATCAAGAACGGCCTCGGCAAGAAATGGATCTGGCTCGGTGTGCTGTTTGCGATTGGGACGATTTTCTCCGCGCTCGCAACCGGCGGTATGGTCCAGGCCAACTCGATCACGCAAACCGTGGTGCGCAGCGCCGATGCCAGTGGCGTGCCGCTGCCGGCGTGGGGCGTTGGTCTCATCCTGTGCGTCCTGACCTTTGCCGTCATCATTGGCGGTATCAAGTCGATCGGATCTGTTGCCGGTAAGGTCGTGCCGTTCATGGCCGCCTTGTATGTTGGTGTGGCCTTCATCGTCCTGCTGATGAACGCGCCGCAGATTCCAGGCGCCTTGTGGCTAATCATTTCATCCGCATTCGGGCTTCAGGAAGCCGCTGGCGGCGCCACCGGATATCTTGTCCTGGCGGCGATGCGCGCCGGTATTGCCCGCGGCTTGTTCTCTAACGAAGCCGGTCAGGGTTCGGCGCCGATTGCTCACGCTGCCGCGCAAACCAAGAACCCAACCGTGCAAGGCGAAATCGCCATGATTGGTGTGTTCATCGATACGCTGATCATTTGTACAATGACGGCGTTGGTTATCCTGACCACGACGGGTACCTGGATGACCGCAGATGGCGCCACCACCACGCATATCTGGGAAGCCGCGGATCTGCAGGCCTCGGCGATCACCAATGAGGCTTACTCACTGGCATTCCCTGGCGGCGGTATCTTCGTTTCGGTCTGTCTGGCGCTGTTTGCGTTCACGACGATTATCGGCTGGTCCTATTACGCGGAGCAGGCCATCACCTACCTTATTGGCGAGTGGGCGACGCATCCAATCCGCTTCATCTGGGTTGGTGTGATCTTTGTCGGCGCGATTGCTCAGGTCAAACTGGTCTGGATGTTTGGCGACCTCGCCAATGCCTCCATGGCCTTCCCGAACCTGATTGCGATCCTGGCCTTGTCGGGTGTCGTATTGGCCATGCATCGTAAGAATGGGGATCCGGATACCGATGACGGTAATTCTGTCATGCTCGGCACGGATGGCGAGCCGTATCAGGAACCTGCGACTACGCCTGCCGAATAGGCACGTCGTTCCTCCAATTCAAACGGGCGCCTCTCACCAGGCGCCCGTTTTTTTGTTTGGCGTTAAGGACTGGTCGCTAGGCTGGCGCGCATGTCCGATCTTGCCCGTATCGAAGCCTTTCTCGAGATGATGTCCGCCGAGCGCGGGGCGTCGCCGAACACGCTCGATGCCTATGGGCGAGACCTGCTCGACGCGTCAGGCTATCTCGGTGGCAGCCTCTGTGGCGCCGATGCGAGCGATTTGTCCGGCTGGTTACAAAGCCTCGCCAAGGATGGTCTCGCGGCCTCGACGCAGGCGCGTAAACTGTCCTCGCTGAAACGCTTTTTCCGGTTCCTGTTCGAAGAGCGTGATCGCAAGGACGATCCCACCTCCAAGCTGGACGCGCCCAAGGTCCGGCGCGAGGTTCCAGACGTGCTGTCGCGCGAACAGGTCGATGCCTTGTTGCAGGCGTGCGGCGAAGATGCGCGGATGACCTGTTTGCTGGAGCTGCTCTATGGCGCCGGGCTGCGGGTCAGTGAACTGGTCAGCCTGCGCCTTGGCAATCTGCCGCGCCGCCGCCTCGGCCTGTGGGAAACGCGCGAGATGATCATTCGCGGCAAAGGTGGCAAGGAACGCCTGTGCCCGCTCGGCGCACCCGCTTTATTGGCGCTGCGCAATTGGCTCGAGGCGCGGGACGGCGACAAATACGGCACCGGTAGTGGCGATTTCCTGTTCCCGTCGCGCGGCAAGTCGGGGCATCTGACCCGCCGCCGCCTGGCGCAGATGCTGGAAGCCCTTGCGCACAAAGCCGGCATCGATCCGGCCCGGGTACATCCACATGCTCTGCGCCATGCCTATGCCACGCACTTGCTGCAGGGCGGGGCAGATCTGCGCAGTGTGCAGACCCTGCTCGGGCATGCCGACATTGCGACGACGCAGATCTATACGCATGTGCTGACCGATGAGCTGGCCGAACTGCTCGAGACCAGCCATCCGATGGCGCAGTAATCAGACCCGTTTCAGCGCTGCGATTTGGTCGCGCTCATAGGGCCTGCGACGATCCCCCCATTGCCACGCTAAGGCGGGTGGTTATTTTGCGCCTCGCAACGGAGATCCGATCATGAGTCAAAAAGCGCCGCGCCAGTTTTTCAAACCCTTAGCCGCCGGCGCCCCGGAGCCGATGCGTGACCTGCCTGTGCGGGTCGAGCGGATGATCCAGTTCGTACCGCCGCACCTCGACAAGGTCCGCGCCAAGGTGCCCGGCATGGCCGATACGTGCGACGTGGTGCTCGGCAATCTTGAAGATGCGATCCCCGCCGATGCCAAGGAAGCGGCGCGCGCGGGCGTGATCGAAATGGCGGGCATGCTTGATTGGCAGGCCAAGGGCACGGGGCTGTGGAGCCGGGTCAATTGCCTCAACTCGCCCTGGTTCCTGGACGATGTGACCGAGCTGGTGACCAAGGCCGGCCAGCAAATTGACGTGTTGATGATCCCGAAAGTCGAAGGTCCCTGGGACATTCACTATGTCGACCAGCTCGTGGCGCAGCTTGAAGCCAAGGCGGGTCTGGCACGGCCGATCCTGCTACACGCTATCCTGGAGACCTCTGAAGGCGTCGCCCGGGTTGAGGAGATTGCGCTCGCCTCGCCGCGTATGCAGGGCATTTCGCTTGGCCCGGCTGATCTCGCCGCATCGCGCAAGATGAAAACCACGCGGGTTGGCGGCGGCCATCCCTTCTATCGCGTGATTGAAGACCCCCACGCAGATGGCAGCCCGCGTGCGGCGGCGCAGCAGGACCCATGGCATTACACAGTCGGCAAGATGGTCGATGCCTGCGGCATGGCTGGGATCAAGCCCTTCTACGGTCCGTTCGGCGATATTGCCGATCTCGAAGCCTGCGAGCAGCAATTCCGCAATGCCTTCCTGATGGGCTGTGTCGGCACCTGGACGCTGCACCCAAGCCAGATCGAAGTGGCCAAGAAAGTGTTCAGCCCCGATCCGGATGAGGTGGCCTTCGCGCGCCGTGTCCTGGAAGCGATCCCGGATGGCGCTGGCGTCGCCATGCTCGACGGCAAGATGCAGGATGATGCGACCTGGAAACAGGCCAAGGTGATTGTCGACCTGGCCGACCAGATTGCTGCCAAAGACGGTTAACATTGCCATATTGATGACGATTTGAGCTGATCAGGTCCCGTTAATGTCCTGATCACTCTGGCCGTGGCATAATTTGACCATGCGAATCGCGAAGCCTTCTTCCCTTGGCCGTCTGGCCGCCTGTGTGGCCATTATTGGCTTTGCTGGCGTGCCTGCGCTGGGTGAGGGCGATGTCTCGCGCGCCGAATTGCAGGCCCTGGAGGCCGAGCGCGAAGATGCGCTGAAGCAGCTTTCCGCGCTGGAGCAGGCGGGCAGCGTGGTGTCGGGCGATCTGGAAGCGCTGGAACGCGACCTGATTTCCGCCGCCATGGAAAGCCAGCGCCGCGAGGAACAGGCCACGTCGGCGGAGCTTAAACTGGTCTCGCTGCGCACCCGGCTCGGCTCGGCGCGGACACAGCTTGTTGATGGTGAGTCTGCTCTCGAAGAGTTGATGGCGTCGCTAGCTTTGTCGGGACGCCACCGTCCACCGGCATTGCTGACCCAGCCGCAGGATGCCAACCAGGCTATTCGCGCCGCCATCCTGATGGGCGAGGTTGCCCCGCAGGTGCGCGCCCGTACGACGGCGCTCGGTGATGAGATTACCAGCCTGCGCCGCATCGAGCGCCAGGTCCTGCGCGAGCAAAAATCCCTCGCGGCGGCCGAAGCCGCCTTGTCACTGAAGCGCGAGCAGATCACGCAGCTGACCGCGGCCAAGCGATCGGCCTTCGAGGATGTGACGGCGGATGCCGAAAAGCTGCGCCAACGCGCTGAATCGCTTGGAGAAAAAGCCAATACAGTGCGTGAGCTGATTGCCGCTCTGGAGGCCATGGCGCCGTCTGCCCCGCGTCTCAAACCGCGCCTGACATTTGCCGAGACACCACGCGCCCGGCCGCCAGCAAGGGCCAGCCTGCCACGCCCGACCGTGTCGCAGCCGCTTGGAATTCTGGCGACGCCGGCGGCTGGACGCATGGTCCGCGCCTGGGGCGACAAGATGCCTGGCGGCAGCGCGTCTGAGGGCATTGCCTATCTCACGCGCAGCGGTGCACAGGTCGCTGCGCCGGTCGATGGCGTGGTCGAATTTTCGGGCCCGTTTCGCAGTTACGGACAGTTACTGATCCTCTCGACAAGCGATGGATACCATGTACTGTTATCGGGAATGTCGTCGAGCTATGTCGCTGTAGGCCAATCAGTGAAACAGGGCGAGCCGGTGGCGAAAATGACCGACCGGGTCAATAGTGAGCCGGAGCTTTATCTGGAGGTCCGCAAGTCGGGCAAGCCGATGAACCCGGCCAAATGGATGAAACGCGGCTAAGCCGCACGCAGGAGACACGCCGATGAGAGCTATGCTGACCGGAGCCGCGTTGGGGGTCATACTTGGGGCCACTGCTGTAGGGGTGTCCGCTGTTGCCTGGCCGGATTCGGAGTATAACCCTCCGCGTTATGAAGCTGCCTTTGAGCAGCTCTCTTGGTTCACCGAGGTCATGGCACGCGCCAAGGCTGACTATGTCGAAGAGATTGACGAGGTCGCGGCCCTCGAAGCGGCCATTGATGGCATGCTCGGCTCACTCGACCCGCATTCAGGCTATATGTCGCCGGACGAGTTTGAAGCGCTGCAAGTTACGACCTCGGGCGAATATGGTGGCCTCGGCATCGAAGTGACCATGGAAGATGGCTTCGTGAAAGTCGTCACCCCGATGGATGATACGCCGGCCAGTCGCGCCGGCCTCGAGCCCGGCGATCTGCTGACCCATATCAACGCGCGGGCGATTGTCGGCCTCAGCCTCGATGATGCGGTCAGCGACATGCGCGGCGAGCCGGGTACGGATCTCACCGTCACTGTGTACCGCGACGGTCAGGACCCGTTCGATGTCACGCTGACCCGTGAAGTGATCGAGCCGAAATATGTCGAGTATACGAATAAAGGCGACGACATCGCCTATATCCGCATCGCCACCTTCAACAACAAGAAAACCACGACCAAGCTGGTCGAGGCGTTCGAACAGATCCGCGATGATATTGGCCGCAATCCAAACGGCATCATCATTGACCTGCGCAATAATGGCGGCGGTCTGCTGGATGAGGCTGTGTCGGTCAGCGACCAGTTCCTGTCTGGCGGGGAAGTTGTCTCGACCATTGGTCGCCGTCCTGGCGATGTCATGCGTTCGAATGCGCAGCGCGGCGAAGTGTTCAAGAACATTCCGATTGTCGTCCTGATCAATAATGGATCGGCCTCGGCGTCTGAAATCGTTGCTGGCGCCTTGCAGGACCGTGACCGCGCGACGGTGCTCGGCATGACCAGTTTCGGTAAGGGATCAGTCCAGACCGTGATGCCGCTGGGCGCAGATCGCGGCGCCATTCGCCTGACCACGGCGCGTTATTACACACCAGCCGGGCGCTCGATCCAGGCAACAGGCATTGTTCCAGACATTGAAGTGTCCAATCGTCGGGTCAGCGAGGAAGATCTCGCCAAAATCCGCCGCTATTCGGAAGCCGATCTGCCGAACGCGCTGGACAATGAGGATGGCGCAGCCCGCAACCTGCCGCATATTCCAGACGACATGCCGCCGGAAGACTATGAAGGCGACGACTACCAGCTTGAGAAAGCGATTGAATTTCTTAAGGCAGGCGGCGTTCTGGCGAGCACGGACACACGGGCGGGTTAAACCGCCGGGTTCCCCCGATTCAATTACAGGTAGCGACTAACCGAATTGTCATGCAATTTGGCTCGTGAAACACTGCAAATCACCCGAAAAGGTTAATTCGGGTTTGCCTCTTCTTAACCATTCGGACGGCAAACTGGACGCTCGGGTTTAAAGTGTTCTCAGGAGCCACAATGTCATCTCGCATCGCGCGCGATCCATCGCCATTCCGTAGCGGCCTGGTGCATTCGGCACTTGGAGCATTCACGCTGACCTTTGTGCTCGGCTCAGGTGCGACCGCTATGCATGTGATGGGCGACGCAGATGCGGCCGGACCGACGGTGCGTATGGCCCTGTTCGACGAAACGCCATCGGATGCGCCCCAGCTCAACCCACGTCTGCCAGGCTATCAGGAAGCCATCGGCTTCGCGCAGGCTGGCGCCGCCTCCGTCGAGCCGCGTCCATCGGCAGGTGAGCCAGATCTCGGGGTCGAGTATGATGGCGCCGTTCGGATGACGGCATCGGCGAGCACCAGCCAACCGCCCGCGGGCATTCGCATCAATGGCAAAACGGTCCTGCCCGGCCAGACCTATAGCCAGATTAATCAGATTGGCGATGCCGACGCAGCGCCCACGCCAGGTGAGATCGCGTCGAAAATGGTCCAGATCGGCGCCGGAATTGCTGACGATTCTCCGCTCGCGAAAAACGCACGCGCCTTCTCCAATCCGGACGGCAAGCCGACGGTTTCCCTGATTGTCAGCGGTCTTGGCACCAATGCGACGCGTACACGCGCGGCAATCAATGAACTGCCCCCTGAGGTGACGCTGTCCTTCGCGCCGACCTCCGATAATTTGCGCACCTGGGTGCGCCAGGCTCGCCGCGCTGGACATGAAGTGCTGATCGAGCTGCCGATGGAGCCTTATGATTATGGCCGCCAGCGCCCGCATGCGCAGGTCATGCAGGTTGGTGTGTCGGCGGATACGAACAAGCAACGCCTGTCGAAATTGCTGGCCCGAGCGCCTGGCTATGTCGGCGTGATGAACTATCAGGGCGCGAAATTCGCGACTGAACAGGCCGCCGTGGACCCAGTCGTCGCTGAGCTGCGCGCAAAAGGTCTCGCCTTTTTCGAAGATGGCAGCCTGATGCGGTCGGAGTTTGAGGGCAGCTCGCGCAATGCGGGCCTCGCGTTCGGCAAAGCAACTGCCTGGGTTGATGCGCGCCCGGTAGCGGACGAGATTTCGCAGCAATTACTGGTGCTTGAGACCACGGCTCGCGAACGCGGCGCTGCGCTGGGTACGAGCATGCCCTTCCCGGTTTCGATCGACCTGCTGAAAGAGTGGATCCCGACCCTGGAAGAAAAAGGCATCGCACTGGCACCGGCCTCCTACTATGCCAAGCGGTCACTGAGCGCTGGCCAGACCCAGCAAGCTCGTCTAGACCCGCAAGGGTGAGTTCGAAGAAACGCGATCCCGCGCATTACCGCGCCAATGTTGGCCTCGCTTTGTTTTCCAAGGCGGGGCACGTCTTTGTTGGCCGCCGGGTGAATGGCCGCGGCGCCTTCCAATGGCAGATGCCGCAAGGCGGCGTCGATGAAGGCGAAGAACCGGTCGAAGCGGCCTTGCGCGAAATGGATGAAGAGATCGGTGTTGCGGCCAAACTGGTCGACATTCTCGAAGAGACCGAAGACTGGCTGTATTATGATTTTCCGCCAGACCTGTTGCGGCGCATGGGCGGGCCGTATCTGGGCCAACGGCAAAAATGGTACGCCCTGCGGTTCAAAGGCTCCGACAGCGATGTTCGCCTCGACAAGCACAAGCCGGAGTTTGATGCCTGGCGCTGGGCCAAACTGGATGAGATTCCAGGGCTGATCGTGCCGTTCAAACGCCCGGTCTATGAAGATGTCGCGACCCGGTTCAGGCGGTGGAGCGAGCCGGTCGACGCCTCTTAAAAGGCCTTTCCATTCTCGCGGATCTTTGCCTATTGTGACCCTTGGCACGAATGGGAGGGCCGCTCATATGAGCAAGACGCTGCTAATGATTCATGGCGTTGGCTGCGGCGGCGAGGTCTGGGATCGCATGAAGCGCGATTTCGCAATGGCCGGCTGGACCTGCGAAACACCGACGCTGTATCCCGATCTCAGAACGCGCGAAAACCCGCCGGAGGCGCTCGCGGATCTGACCCTGTCTGACTATTTCGATGCCGCCACCCAGACCGCAACCGAGCTTGCCGAGCGCGACGGCGAAAAACCCGTCATCATCGGCCATTCCATGGGCGGTATGATCGCGCAGAAACTGGCCGAGCGCGGGGTCGTTCGCGGTGCAATCTTCCTGACCCCGGCGCAGCCAAAGGGCTGTACGGTCACGGATATTCGCGCGTTGCGAACCTTCTGGAGCATCGTCAAAGCAGGGCGCAAGAATATCCCTGGCGGTGTCTTCAAGGTCGGTCCCAAGGGATTCCGCTACGGCGTTCTGAACGCCGTCGACAAGGCCCGGCATGACGAGATTTACGAATGGGCGCTGTTTGATAGCGGCCGCGTGTACGAGGACCTGCTGAACGCGCCGGAGATCGACGAAAGCAAAATCGTCATCCCCACTTTGACCATTGGCGCCAAGAAAGACCGGGCAACGGTGATCAAGGCGGTGCGCAAGACGGCGGCGAAATATGCCAAGGCCAGCACGCCTGGCGACTATTTCGAATACAGCAATCACGCCCACTGGATTGTCGACGAACCCGGCACCGAACAGGTGAGCGCTGATATTTTGGGCTGGCTGGACGAGAAGCTGTCCTAGTCGAGCGCGCCAATATAAGGCAGGCCGCGATAGAGGCCCGCATCGTCCATGCCATACCCAACCAGGTAGCGAGGCGGCGCATCGAAGGCGTGAAAGTCGACATCTTCATCCCCTTCCGGGGCCCAGGGCTTGCGAGCGAGGGCGCAGGTGATGACTTCCCGGGCGCCCTTGGCCAATAAATGCTTGCGGGCAAAGGCGAGGGTGCGTCCCGTGTCGAACACATCGTCAATGATCAGCACGCCGCGATCACGGACCTGG
>SPJK01037764.1_pt1 | contig 10241 bp, 8 predicted proteins | sample 3741771 | NCBI WGS metagenome assembly SPJK01 (sample SAMN10925997, study PRJNA522277) | cold seep metagenome | isolation source: Elba SIP-enriched marine methane seep metagenome, extraction at timepoint T2 | place: Italy: coast of Elba, Mediterranean Sea
CCCGAACCCAACCAATGGCCAACTGCAATTGCAACTGGCACAGCCGGCTTCGATCACAGCACCGGTGCGGGTTTTCAACCTTCAGGGACAATTGATCCAGGAAATCCTGTTGCCGGCCGGTAGCCTCAACCAGGCGATCGACCTGGAGCGTTATGCCGCCGGATTGTATCTGGTGCAGTATGGTGCTCGGACAGAGCGGGTGGTGAAGAATTAATTCTCCAGAAGAATTAGGAGGAAGAATGAAGGTGTAGTTCATAGGAGTGGGCTACACCTTCACTGTTTTGCGGAGTAATTATAAACTGATCGTATAGCCTATGCCAGCTGTCCAACTCCGATTCTCAGAAGTCAATTGGTTACTTACATCGCCGATGCCATGGTAGTAGCGGCCTTCTATCAGTAACTGCCCTGGGCCTACTGGCAGCCCAATACCTAGACCTCCGTGTAGGCCAATGTCCCAACGGCTTACGTCAAGATTCTGCTGTGAGAAATCGATCGGCTGACGTTCCTGCGGACGTTCGGCATCAATAAACACCACATCGCGGTAACCGCTGACCATATAACTGACTCCGCCACCAAGTTTAGGTAGAAGACTTAGTTTTCCTTGCCAAAGCTCAAAGTGACCTTGGACGAGTACAGGTGCTTGTAGATAATTGGCATTAAGGGTCGCGTCTTGAACGACAAAGATGTTGTTCCAAACGAATCCGGGTTCGCAGGCCGCACCACGGCGCGCAAAACCGGGTTCAATACCAACGGACAAGTGTCGACTCAATGGTTTGTAAGCGGTCAGCGCTACTTCAAAACCGTCGATTTTGAGTGTGCTTCCATCAACCGGGAAGTCGTCGCCATAATTTTGCCAGCTTTGGCCGTAGCCGGTGCGGATACCAAGATCTAGCTGGGCATTTGAATAAAGTGGAAAGAGAGACAGAGCGAATAAGAGCGCGATGAATTTAGTTTTCATAAGTATCTGGTTTTGCACAGCTAGACAGAAGCATTTGCCCGAAACGTTGGGTAAGGCCGGAACTATGCTGACGTTGATGAGGTTTAGCTTCGCGTCATGTATAGCTAGCTGGTTTTGATTGTTCGTTCTCCCAGTCTATCTTACAGGACCACATTCACCAAATCAGGTTGTTGTATGAAGACTCGCCAATTTCTCCTTGTCGTATTTAGTATGCTACTATTCACATCACAAGCTCAAATCGAAGAACAGATTGATGCGCTAATGGCGGACTATACCGACCAACCGGGAGCAGCTATTGCAATCTATCAAGGGGAAGAGATTCTCTTTCAAAAAGGATATGGTATTGCGAATCTCGACTACGATATCCCCATCAGCCCGCAAACAGTCTTTGATATTGGGTCAGTGTCGAAACAGTTCACTGCCGCTTGTATCATCTTGTTAGCGCAGGACGGCAAACTGACGCTTGATGATCCTATCCAAAAACACATTCCGGAGTATCCTGTGTATGAAGCGGGAGAGATTACTATTCGGCACCTATTGCATCATACCAGTGGCATCCGCGACTATTTGAGCCTCATGTATTTGGCGGGCATCCCTTTCGATAATGTGTTTACTGAAGAGGATGGTCTGGAGGTTTTATTACGCCAGCAAGCCCTGAATTTCCCTCCGGGAGACGAACATTTATACAGCAATTCCGGCTATCTCCTGCTAGCCATTATCATTCGTCGGGCAAGTGGAATGTCAATTGGTGATTACGCTATGAAGCACATTTTTGAGCCGCTGGGAATGGCGAATACTTTCATCTATGAGGATGGGGGCGTAGTCGTGAAAAACCGGGCTATTGGTTATGGCGGTGGTGATGGAGTGTTTCGCCGAGAACACCACGTTGATTTTGCCGTTGGAGGTGATGGACAAGTATATACAACAGCGGAGGATATGTTGCATTGGAACCGAAACTTCGACGACCCTCAAGTGGGCGGACAGGCTTTTCTCGATACGCTTTTGACTGCTGGTGTCCTCAACAGCGGAGAAGAACTGGACTATGCACTTGGTATTGTGAATGGCGACTACAATGGCCACCCAACAGTCGGTCACGGCGGAGCTTGGGGTGGTTTTCGTGCCAACTTCGTGCGCTTTCCAGAGCAAGGTTTCGCTATTGCTATCATGAGCAATTATGGTCGTTTTCGTACAGATCTCATGACCTACCAGATCGCCGATTTACTACTCGAGGATTCAGCGGGAAGCGCCACTACCTCAGCTTCGGAGGAAATGGAAAAAGCTACTCCTGCAACCATTACCCTTAGTAAGGAAGAATTAGAAGCATTTTGCGGCGAATACTGGCAGGCAGATCAAGCCTACTCGCGTAGAATCTACCTGCGGGACGATACCCTTCGTTATTTCCGGCAACTATTTAATGAGAGCCCATTAGTGCCCATCAGTAGCAATGAATTTAAGATGCTGGAAGTAACTGTTGATTTGCGAGTAACTTTTGAGCAAGAGGCAACAGCTAAGCGCATGATCGTGCGTATCGACGGCGGAGCGCCAATTGTCTCGGAGGCCTACGATAAGGCGAGTTATGCCGCCGCTGAACTGGAACCATTTACGGGGACTTACTACTCACCGGAATTGGATGTGAGCTACGATGTGATTTCGAAAGATGGAAGTTTACACATCCCTGTTAAGGGTATGGGAGAGTTGCCACTAAGCCCGATTATGGCCGATCATTTCACAAGCGATGCGGTGGGGGTGATTGAGTTTGAACGTAATGAAGGAGGCGACTTGGTTGGCCTTAAGCTGCATGCGGGGCGAGTGCGAGATTTAATGTTTGTCCGCCAATAGATTAGGGTTTTAGGCTGCTGAGTTGTTGGCTGTCTGGATATAAGAACGAAATATGCACAAGACTATCCAAATCTTGCTCCTGTCAGCCGGGCTTTGCTTAGCGAACGGACTCTCTGGGCAATCCGACTCCTTGTTCTTTCAACTAGCTTCTGAATGGGAGTATAGCCAATTCTTTACGGCCTATTCCGGAACGTTCAATCAACAAGATGCCGACTATCTGCATGTGGCCAGCAATGACCTAGGTCTCGTCACTTTTTACATTGATGATGAAGGCCAGCTCGCAGCAATTGACACCCTTACTACAACTACATTTAATGGACACAAGGTGACGAATGTCGTTCAGGACGGAGCACACCTATATGTTTCTTTGGGCGGATTTCAAGGCAGTGGCAACAATCCGGGCCTGGCTATTGTGGATGTGTCAGAACCAATGAATATGGAGATTCTTTCCGTTTGGGATACCACGGCCTTTGAACACGGCTGCGCCATTACTCGAGTGGCCGGCGATTTTGCCTATCTGGGCCTGATGGAGGATGGTCTCATGATTATGGATGTTTCGGACAAATCCCATCCACGGTTTGTTTCCCAATTGATGTTGCAAGAAGACTATCCCGTGCCGCCAGGTATTTTTTCTGTTCCTCACAGTCGCGGCTTGGAAATTGTGGGTGATTTTGCCTTTGTGTGCCAGGATGCCGGCGGCTTCCGGGTGGTGGATATATCGAATAAAGAACAGCCGGAAGAAGTAGGGCAATACGTGAGTCAATATATCCTGGATAATGCGGCTCGTGCTTATAATAATGTAGCGATAAGCGGCGATCTGGCGTTTATTGGTGTCGATTACTGTGGGGTGGAGGCAGTGGACATCAGTAACCCTCTAGAACCCGTGCATGTAAGTCATTACAACCCCTGGGATTGTTCGCCCACCAATTGGGCTGATGGCGAGGGGCATGCCAATGAAGTGATTGTCGACGAGGAGCAGCAAGTCTTGTTTGTGTCCGCTGGAGATAGCGAGTTGTTGGTACTAAATATTTCCAATCCATCTGAACTGACTCTATTGGGCCGTTTTGGAGGACTGGAAGATAGCGTTGCCACCTGGGGTATCGCTTTGCACGAAGAACGGGTCGCACTCTTTCAAATTGATAATTCGCCCATTCCGGATTGGATCCCACAGCCCTTTTATTCCGACTATGGTGGGGTGCGCTTACTTGATTGGGAGCGGATTAATACCTCAACCCGTGCCCCTTTCCAGCCGGAGCCACTAAAGCTATGGCCAAACCCAAGTAGTGAATTGGTGCACCTGGAGCTTCCCGAGGAATTGACATCACAACCCCTTTATCTGACAGTCTATAACCTGCAAGGCCAGGCGATCTGGTCTGATTGGCTAGTGGAGACAAACCCGAGCATCTCCGTAGTTAATTGGCCAAGTGGACTTTACCTCTACCGCTTAAGTACAATGGAAGGAAATTTATTGGCAACAGGAAGGCTCGTTCGGCAATGATGAAAAGGTTAAATAATTGCGTTCAATTTTTGTGAAATTAAAAGTTTTTAGTGTGTAATTATTATTGATCAATCTGACAAACTGATACTCTTCATAGGAACTCACCTTTCGTCTTGTCAGCGAAAGTCTCATAGGATTTTTCTCAGCGTATTGCCCGCCTACCTGGCAGTATGGCCGGCAGGCATGGCTATACTTGACGCGAAATAATTTGACCAAATAGGTCAAACCTTTTCGGTCAGTATACTTCGGTAACGGAGTAGAAATAGACGCCTGCCCGAAAGTCAGGTGATTATGGGGTGGTTTTCGCCGACAAGGCCTGGGTGGCCTGCCTGCCCGCGAGACCCGGCCGAGCAGGCAGGGATAGAGCCTGCCAGTCCCTTCGTTCCTTTTGAGATACGTTGTTAAGATGTGAACCTAGTTCCGGAATTGTGGTTGGCCGCCATCCTGTCGTCCTTTTTCCAGGTAGACTTTAAACATGCGAGGGAAGTAGGTCTCGATGTTTCGATCGCTGAGGCGATAATAATTGTCTTCCAGCATTTGGTGCGCCAGGCTTTCACTGGACACTGGCGGGCCAAACAAGACACAGTAGGTACCTCGTTGAATATAGGAGTTGATATAGTCAGGCATCCAGACACTATAGGATGAGTAGATACCCGCCATCTTCAGGCGGTCGATACGTTGAGCTGCATCGCTTGGCTGATCCCAAAAACTATCGGCTACGAAGTAGCGAATATCATAACCTTCTACCTCCAAGCGACGCATGGGTTGCGATGGTCGGCTCCGGTTGGCTTGCCGGGCCTCACTGTCTGCAAAGGCGCTTAGCCGATTTCCACTTGACCGCTCTCCACTGGCGGGGATGGCGACCAAACTTATCACGGCAATTGCAATGGTAGCAGCCAATAGGCCAGTTCCGTTTTGATAACGCTGCCTGAGTTTTAAGGCAGCGGTATTCGCAAATCGGCCGGTACTATCCAAAATACGCCCACGAAGCCGATCTAGCATAGGGCTGGCTTCTGGATATTGATTGAGGTAATCAAAGTGATGATCGTCAGGTCGGGGAAGGCATTGTACCCTGGGTTGACCCAAGCGCGGAACCAACAACAAGCCCACACCTTCTCTCCGACATTGGAAGATAAGTGCAGCTAATTCTTCGGGAGGAAGTGCATCACTGGCTAGCGCCAACCATTTTTCATTAGCACTCATTTTTCCGAATTGATTGACAAACGCAATGCTCTGAAACATTCGGAGGTTGAGCTGCTCGATGGTTGGTAGGAACCGATGGAAGGCATAGAAGGTCAATACCAATAAGGCAGCACTGGTGGCCAAAGCGCCTAATAGATACCACCATGACCATTCATAAGCTTGTCCAGGAAAGTACAAAACGACTGAGAAGGCCATCCATAATAAGAGGCTGATGGCTATGCGGCTAGCTCTTTCCTGGTCGTTCTGGTATTCTAACTGATCAACAGTAGCGGCAGTCTGCGCCGCGATGAGTGCTAGATACGGTTGTTTGTTACGCAGAAAAAAGGCGACCGTGCTGAACGCACGTCGTTTTTCATTGGCAGGTACAGTCAATTGCTCAATAACTCCTTTACCGCAGCTGCCGTAATGAATACGAGCCAACCAGTCTTGAGCTTGGTTCAATACCCATTGCTCATTCAGGGATGCGTCTTGCTGGGGCATAGGGAGTTGGATTGCTCGGATAAGATAAGGGAAAAAACCATATCCTGTATGTATGCCGCTTTACGCGACACGCGACACGCGACACGCTTCACACAACACGCGACATGTTTTTAACGGTCAACCGATATCGGGGCCGTTCAGCCTGAAGCCTGAAGCGTGAAGCCTGAAGCGTACCACCTTCAGACCACTCGCCTGAACCAAACCCATTGCACCAGCCCTCGCAATGCCATGAAAGCTAGCAAACTCATCCAAAGCCCGTGATTGCCCCAAGTGTCACCAACTAGGAAGAAGAGCACTAAATACCCAGCAAAGGCGATCAACATCGTATGTCGCATCGCTTTGGCCGCCGTTAGCCCAATATAAATCCCATCCCAGATGTAGCAAGGCGTGCTGAGTAATGGGAAAAGGATCATCCATATCAGGAAAGGTAGCGAGGCGTCGATCACCTCTTGTTGGTCGGTGAAGATGCGCAGCAATGGTTCGCCCGCAAGAAGGTAGAGTAGTGCGTAAATAGCAGCTAGCCCCATGCCCCACCAAAAACTAAGGCGGATGGCGCGCTGCAAGGCGTTGGTATTGCCGGCACCGTAGTATTTACCCACCAGGCTTTCCGCAGCGAAAGCAAAGCCATCAACACCATAGGACATCCAGTTGACGTATTGCAGCAAAATGACATTGGCGGCAAGGATCAAATCTCCTTGTCCGGCCGATTGCCGATAAAAGAAGGCGAAGGCCAATGTTAGACAGAGCGTGCGAATAAAGATATCGCCGTTGATCGACAGGAAGCGTTGGAGGGCTTCCCATTGAAAGATCAGCTTGGCTTTTGCTTGTTGGGCGATCCAGGGATAGCGCCAAAATAATAGACCAATACCTAACGTAAGCCCTAGGTACTGTGCGACCACTGTTCCCCAGGCGACGCCACTAATATCCCATTGTAGCTGCCAAACCAGGTAGTAGCTGACCAGCATATTCGTGCCGTTGATAGCGATCGTGAGGATTAAAGGGAAAATCGCATTCTGCATGCCAAAGAACCAACCCATCAAGGCATACAAGCCCATAGCTGCCGGTGCCGCCCATATGCGAATACGGAAATAGGTGCCGACCAAAGGCTGCTGATCAACAGTGACTGCCAGCAAGTCTTGTGATAATCGTTCAATCGGAATTTGCAGCGCCATCAACATGGCTGCGAGGGTAATGGCTACAACAGCGGCCTGCCCTAGAATGTTGGCCATGCCCGGCTGGTCATCTCGCCCGTAGGCTTGGGCAGTCATGCCAGTGGAGCCCATGCGAAGAAAACCAAAATTCCAATACAAGAAATTAAAGATCATACTCCCGAGACCGACAGCCCCCAAATGGTCTTCACTGAGCCGGCCCATTAGAGCGGTATCGAAACTGCTCAATAGCGGTACTGAGATGTTGCTCAGAATGTTTGGAATGGCCAGGCGGAGTATCTCTTTATTCATCGGGTAAATATAGAGGTTCGATCGAACAGTCCAACAGTCCAACCAGACCAACGGTCCGTTAAAAAGTGAGGACCTTCCTTAATTTCTTCTAAGCTCACCGTCCTTCCATTTCAAGGGAAGCCTGCCTGCCAGCGAAACTGTCGAGCAGTTATGCTCAATCTGACCGGTTGACGGCGGACCAACAGACCAACTACCCTCAGTTGACCAAAAAAGTGAATCAATGAAACACCACTGTCAAGCGTGCAGCCTGAAGCCTGTACCCTGAAGCCTGAAGCCTGAAGCGCGTAACGCGTAGCATGTAGCGTGTACACCTTATCTTTAGCCCAAAATCCCAAAACATGAAGCAACTGCTACTTTGCTGCGGCATTTTATTGACTACCCAGCTCATGGGTCAGTTTACGCCGGTTATCCTTAATGGCGAAGTTTTTTATAAGGTAGAACTGGAGCTGGCAGAAGGTGCAATCGTATCCGAAGTAACCATCGGTGATTTTGATGTACTGGATGGCCAGGTTTATCAAAGAGCATTTCTCAAGCGTGGATTCAACGCGGACGAATTGATCGGCCATGTGCGGGAAGACCCTTCTATTGGTCAAGTGGTTTTCCGTCCTTTGAATGGTAACGATCAACTGTCCTATGACATTAGCCTGTCGGTAGGTGAATCCATCGATCTCAATGCCCGCTGGTGTGATGGCCAGGGTGATAATACCGCCACTGTCGTATCAGAGGAAGAAGATGAGGAGGGCCGAAAGGTATTGACCTTCGACAGGCAGGTAGGAGGGGCAGAAATCTGTGAAACGCTCCAGTTTATTGAAGGCATTGGCCCAAGCGCGGGAATTATCCTCCCGTATTTTGTTGGTAATGACTTGACCACCGGGGTTGCCTTGCGTATCTGTCATGTGTCGCGAGGAGGTGAGATCTTCTACCCTATGGATGTAGTCTTTGACCTGTGTGGCGTTCCGACAACGGACACGGGTGAAGCGGAACGGCAGGTATTTAGGGTGTTTCCTAATCCGGTTATTAATCAACTTCAGTTACCGGATGTGTTAGCTGAAGATCAATTGGAGCTCTTCGATCTTATGGGCCGTTCGCTAAGACAATGGCAAGGACAGGAAACGATCAATATGGCCGATCTGCCTTTAGGTATGTATCTGTTAGAAGTTCGTCGTAACGGTCGGCCGTTTGCACAGCATAAACTGGTGAAGAAGTAAGTGCTTTTAGGAAAAAGTTGCTCTGTCGGACCGATAATCCCTCTGTCAAAAAACGTACTTTGCATCGGAGAAAACTAATCTATGGCAAACGCTAAACAAGAAAAACAATTGGCGGCCGAAGCTGCAGTGGCACTCATCGAAGATGGTATGGTGGTAGGCCTGGGTACGGGAAGTACGGCCGCATTGGCTGTCGACCTGGTGGGTGAGCGAGTCCGTAAAGGCTTACAGTTGCGATGTATCCCCACTTCAGAAGCGACCCGGGCACAAGCCGCCGCCTTGGGCATCCAACTAGTGGAATTACACGAAGTGGATGGGATCGACCTAACCATTGATGGTGCCGATGAATTCGACCCTTACCTCCAGTTGATTAAAGGCGGAGGCGGCGCACTCTTACGGGAAAAGATCGTAGCCACCCATACCGAGCGGAATATTGTGATTTCCGATTCCTCCAAGCAAGTCGATCGCTTAGGGGCCTTCCTTTTACCTATCGAAGTGATCCCCTTTGCGGAAGGCGTAGTCTGGAAAAAAGTAAAAGCCTTGGGCTTAAGTGGCAGCCGCAGAGAAAAAGATGGTTCTGTCTTCATCACCGATGAACAGAACCACATCTTTGACCTGGATATCAGCCATTGTAATAATATCGCCGAGCTGAATCAACAACTGCTGTCCATTCCTGGCGTAGTGGAAACCGGCTTCTTCCTCAACACGACCCACATGGTGATCATGGGACACGGAGAAGAAACAATAGTATTTAAGTGATCATTATTCACGCCAAGGCACAATGGGCCCATCAAGCCCGCGATGGATGTTGAACGTCATAGCGGTCTTTGCGGATTCTTGGCACCTTAGCATGAAACCAGTTAACTCATTATGGCCTTACCTATTAGCATTCAATTCGAGCAGACAGCAGAGCTGCATTACGATTTTATCAAACATTACTACACCACCAATCGTACGGTGCGGATCGGTATCCTGATCCTGGTCGTAGTGATATTGGTCTCGCTCATGCCTGTACTCACTGGTAGTGCGGACTCCAGCGATCTACTCAGCTTGATCCTGCCGATCATCTTCATTTTAGCGATCTGGGTGGTGCTCATTCCTTATTTTCTCAAACGCCGACTCCGTTCTTCAGCCGCTCAGCAAGGTGGCATGACGGGCCATCGCGAAATGATTTTTTCGGAAGAAGATATCGTGGTGAAAACCAATGTGTCAGAGTCCTCCTTTGCTTGGGATGCTATCTTGAGAGCATCGGCTTCCAAGCAAACCTATTACCTCTTTATCGCCGCCAACCAGGCTTTGATCATACCAAAGGACTCCTTCCAGTCGGAGGCAGATCACGATGAATTCTTGGAGTTGCTGATGGGGAAGGAGCTGTGGCCTTGATTACCCATAAGGGAGTTTGGCAATGAATGAGCAAAGCTAGTATCTTAGGCAAACAAGCCAGAAAAACGCTCTCTCATGTCACACACCAAGCTCTTCTTACTATTGCTGTTGAGCAGCAGTATTTTAAATGCCCAGGTATATACTGTCGACAACGGCCAAACCCGCCATCGCTTCGCCCAATTGCTTATCGGGGCAGATGTGATGAGCTTCCCAAG
>SPJK01040141.1_pt1 | contig 10239 bp, 11 predicted proteins | sample 3741771 | NCBI WGS metagenome assembly SPJK01 (sample SAMN10925997, study PRJNA522277) | cold seep metagenome | isolation source: Elba SIP-enriched marine methane seep metagenome, extraction at timepoint T2 | place: Italy: coast of Elba, Mediterranean Sea
CACTTACCGATGCGCGGCACAGACGTCTCAAGTTCGACCGCAATCTCTTGATTTTGTTTGCCTTCAGCACAGGCTAATATAATTCTGGCTCGTTCAACCATTCTACGTTCCGCGCGATGGCTGCGAGTCATTTTTTCCAACTGGGCTTGTTGTTCGGCTGTTAATATGATTTCTATTGCTTTTCTAGGCATAATGCCTAGTATACCAAATATTTAACATTTTTTATGCAATTAGACACTAGTTTTACGAAGCCAAAAAGAAGTCAATGGTAATTTTTCACTTTTCAATTCCAAAGTAGTTTGCAAAAATTTCATTTTAATCTTGTTACTATATAATTTAGTTTCAGATATCTGGTAGCTATGCTAGTCTGACTATTAACCTTAAAATTTATCCGGCGGTTTGCTATTTATTCACCGAACCGGATTCATTAGGGCATCGATTCAAATACAAAGAATGTAAAAGCCATGACCAAGACTATAAAAAACGCAAGGCTAATCGTTTTAATTTTTTTTCTAAACACTCTCTCTGTTCATGCTGCTGAAACGGTTATTGTTTCAGCTGAAGGCTTGATAGACCCATCTTCACCTGCTTATCAAAAGGACAAAGGCATCATGCTGGATGCTCTCAGAGCCGATGCAAGGCGGCAGGTTGTCGAAAAAGCAGTAGGCACGATGGTTGACGCATCTACGTTGGTGGAAAATTATGAAATGATTCATGATCGGGTTTTGACCAAGTCTGCCGGTTTGATTAAAACAATTATTAAGGAAAGTCCTCCCTGGATGGGCGATGATGGATTCATGCATATTCTTTTGAAAGCAGAAGTTTATCTGGGTGAAATTAAGGATTCTCTGCAATCCATGTCCAGAGATTCAAGAGTTCATTTGCTGAAGCAATATGATAACCCGAAGATTTCAGTTGCCGTTTTAATTCAGGATGCTGACCGTTCCAGTCAGGTTGAACCTGAACGTTCAGATGTAGCAGAAAATATTCTTAAGCAACATATCAAGAAATTCGGTTATCGGGTCTGGTCCGAAGAAAATACCAAAAAGCTGAAAATGGAATTAATGGAACGCAGCTCTTTACAAAACATGTCGGATGTTACTTTATCCGTTTCGCAAGTCAAAGCAGCAGACTTTTCCATCTATGGTGTTGCTAAATTTAAACCGGTCAGCGTGACACTGAAATCTTCAGGCATTAACCTGACAAAATATGTATTGACTTCCTGGACAGTGAAATGTCTGGATAACCATACGGGTGAAGAAATTTACTTTAATAATAATATTCCCCGAAAAAAGAGCTGGGCTGATGAAGATGCTGCCTTGTCTGATATTGGATTGTTGATAGGGAATGAATTTTCAAAAGACTTTTTTGAACAGCATTTGATGGCCCCCAGCAGTATTTATCAACTGCAAGTGGTAGGTTTACCTGATTACGATATTGCCAAAATTTTCAAAAAAGAAATGATAGGCTTGAGACCGGTATTAAATGTTGATTTACGTAATTTCGACAGTGATGGTTTTTCACTCTATGAAATCGATTTTGTTGGAAGCCGGGGTAATTTTCAGGATTTAATCAATGGAACTGTAGTGAATCCACTCAATAAAAAACTGGGTTCGCGCATGTTCAAACTGGAAAATGCTCAAGGTAATGTTGTTCGGGTGAGTTTTCAGTCAAATGAAACGGTTGACCAACTTATGAATCGGTTTAATGGGATGCCACCCGCTTCTTTGGCTAATGCAGCAGCTCATCGTTTGAAACATTTAGTGACTAATGAAGAGACTATGAAAAAAGTAGCTGTAATTAATCCAAAGGTTGTACAGGCATTGGCTGATTCAGGTGATGCTAAAGCAAATAATGCACTGAATGCAGTTGATGATTTTTAAAACCTAATATCTGTGAAGGGTATCTATGAAAAAACAACATTTATTCTTATATTTTTTAGTTCTGATTCTTAGTGGTTGTGCAGTCAATTATGTCAATGAAGGAATTTTAGCAGGAAGGAACCGAGACTTTGTTGCAATGCGTGATTATTGCTTTAAAGCAACCCAGCAAGCGAATGCAGATGCTTTAGCCTTTAAGTGTCTTGCTGAAGCACAGTTAAATTTAGGGCAGCGCCAATTGGCTGAAGAGGCCTATCTAACCTATTTAGGCAGAATACCTGGCGATGTTGAAGCCAGAACAGCCTTGGCAAATCTGTATTTTGCAATGGGGCGCTACCCAGCAGCTCAAGTCCATCTGGAAACCATTTTGAACGTGCAGCCGGGTAATATAGATGTTCTTTATTTGTTAGCCGAGTCTCATCGTTTAACCAATAATTGTGAGGCTGCGCTGCTGGGATATGACAAAGTGCTACAAATCAGTCCGGGACTGCAAGCTGCTCAGTTTTCCAAAGACAAAGCTGAAAAAGAAATTTGCGAACAGACGAATAAGCAAGTTGTGAACAAACCTAAAAAATATAAAGTCATCAAGAAGAAAAAATTTGAAGCGGGCGGTGCTGCTTTAGATGAAAGTGATTGGTAAAGACAATGAATACAAAAATTACGCTTCCGAATTTATATATCCTATGTTTCTTGTTAATCAGTCTGGTTCCTTTGAGTTTGCAAGCGGGCAATAAAGAATTAATGCGTAAAAAAAGGTTGAAGACATTGTTGCTCAATGAAACTATTCTTAAGCAAATCGGCGAAATTAATCATGATGGAACCTTTTCTTTTTTGGGACGAGTAAAAAAGAATCCTGACGGGAGTTTTGAAATTATGGTTGATCAGATTGAAAAAAGGGCAATTGATCCTGTTCAGATCAGGTCTAAAGGAAGTCATTACATTGAGTATATGAGTTTTGACGATATGCAAAAACAAGTGGGTAAAAAACAACCGGAAAAACCTGCTTATTTTGGTGGTGGTGTAGCCAGATAATCTGGCCATATATTTAAGCCAATGAGGAATAATATGCGGAAAAATAAATTGAAAATAATTAACCTGATGATTTTACTTATGATGGTGAGTGTTGGGTTTCAGCCTGTATCAGCAGGCAATAAGAAATTAATGTCGATTAAAAAAGCGAAAGTTTTTGCTCAAAGGGCAATCGTTGAAAGCGTGATCGGTCTTAAAATTAAAAGCACATCATTATTTACAGATACAAACTCAGATGAATACAAGGTAGAGTCCAAAGTTGCTGCGACCATCAAAGGCATTATGTTTGACTCTCCAAAGTATGACAAGACTAAAGACATCGCGATGATTACGGCAAAAATCCGTTTGGGCTCAGTCAAGAACATAATCGGTAAGCCTATCCATTATGAAGATATCGTGATTTCCAGAGTGGGGTTTGCGACATCTTCTCGAGAATTTGCTCCGCAGCTGGCAGCCCTTAGAGCGGCTGAATTAAATGCATATGATGAAATGGCACAAGTCATCGTTGGGCAAAATATTCAAAGTAATACCAAGATGAAAGATTTTGTTCTGGAAAGTGATGAAGTAAAAACGAAAACATTGGCCGCTCTTTGGGGGGCTCAAGTAGCTGATTTTGGTTGGGAAGAAGATGGAAATGCTTTTATTAAACTGAAGTTGAATGCTAAATGGGTTAAAGATGTTATGGGTAATACGTTTCAATATAGTCAGGATAATTATATAGAAGTCACTGGCTATGGCTCACCTATTAATGAATTGAATGAATCAAAAAGCCAGTCATTTGGCCGTCAGAATAATAAAGTTGAAGAAGTAACTTTTGATATACCCGGTTTTAACCAGGGTAGTTCCCAATCAAGTGGTGGAGCCTCAAGCCTGCAATAAATTTCTAATCTGTCATAGACAAGTGGACGAATCGAATTATGAATAAATCCCTATTTATTAGTGTTGTACTCATTCCTTTTTTATTCAATCCGTCTAAAGCAGAGACTGTTCAATCTCCAGAGGATGGAGTTCTACCCAAACCGGTGTCCGAAAGCGAAATTAAAGAAATGTCATTTGAATTTAATAAGGGTAATCAACGTCAAGCAGATTCGTCTGAACCGAAAGTCGAAGAAGATAAACCGGGTTATACAGACAAAACTGTAAACAAAATTGGAAATGGTGTTTATGATTTGGCAACCAGTTGGTTGCAACTGCCTAAAACCATGATTAAAACCAGTAACGAAGAAGGTATTGTGCAAGGACTGACTAAAGGGTTTGTTAAAGGCGTGGTTAATACGGCTGGTCAGGCTGTTAGTGGCGCTGCAAATGTTGTAACGTTTCCTGTTCCGGTGGAAATTGCAAATCCTTTGGCTGAAAAAAAATCAGATATCCAGGAAATGTCTATGGAGGAGACATTTGGGACAGCCTTTTCTACAAAAAAAACATGCTTGGATCAGTCAACTGGCTGTAATAAATAATCGTTTTCAAAAGGCTTGGAGAGAGCTTTTTAAGGGTTTTTTGATTGAATTTAACGGATGAATATGAATAATTGTGTTTTAACAAACAAAGCGGCCTTTATTTTATTGGCTTTTTTTACTTTTTTTTCAGAATCTCAGGCCTTTTCATTTTCTGAGGCTGAAGAAGCCGAACAGGCTGAATATACCAGAAAACCGGCAGCTAGAATTTCTCAGAGCTGTTTAAATCGCTTAAAACAAAAAAAGACAGCGGTGATAATTGGTGAAAAACATTCAAATGGCTGGGTGAAGCCAATCCGTGCACAGAATTATGGGTCACATTTTCAAATTATTAATCAAAAAATCAGGTCATTGGGTATACAAACCTACACGCCAGAAGAAATTACCAAACAAATTGCTGAAGAGGAAATAGCGGCCACATTAAATAACGATCCTGATGCGGCCGTATCTGCATCACAGCGCTTAGGGGCGAATTTTATTATCAGAGGAGTGATTAGCAGTCGATCGCAAATTAACCCGATTGTTCAAGCACATGAGGTTTTTGTGAATATGTCTTTTACATTATCTGATTCGACTGGGCGAACCTTGGGAAATTCAATGGCTGGGGATGACTCATGGTCTGGAGCCGATACCATGTCAGTGTCTTTGTCTATTGTCAGAGAACAAGCTGATCGAGTGGTTAAAAATTTATTCAGATCGTATTGTAAATAAGCAAAAGTTTGTATTAGTTATCAAATTTTGAATAAAAAATATCACGTCTAATCTGTGTTTATTCTCCCAGAAAGACTAGCCAAATTCCTTATACTAGATATAAAATCTAATAAAAAAATAACAAAAGTGTAAATCATTGTTGTTACTGATAACACAATTGTTTTTTGTTATAAATAATATGAATTCAATCATTATGGGTATAAATTTTTTAAAAAAGGTGACGAAACAATGAAAATAAAAAAACTAGGTTTATTAACAGCCAGTATGCTGGTTCTATCAAGTTGTAGCCAAATGGAACAATTTCATAGTGCTAAAGCAACAGCGAACAAAAATGCTGAAGAACTTGTCTATAAACCCATAGCCTATGCAAATAAAGCCAAGAAAGGACCGGCTTTGATTGTTATACCTGGCCAAATCAAAAGTGCTAATGCGACATTTACCCAAAAAATAACAGCAAATAATATTGCTGATTTTGGAGAATTAGAATTAGGTAATGCAAACTTTAGAGTATTTGAACGGTCAGATTTAGGCCCTGTTCTCAATGAAATCTCTTTGGCAGCAACCATGGGTGAGCCTTCCAAAATCAGAAGAATTTTACGTCGCGGTAAATTTAAAACCACTAAATGGTTTGTCAAGTTTGACGTATTAAAAGCTGAACAGGTTGCTCAGGCAGAAACAGGGGCGGATTTAGGAACAGTTGGTCGGTTGATTGGTTTGGGTGTAGGTGGTGTTGGAGGAGCAATGACAGGAACGGCAGTCGGTTCAGTCCAGTCAGCGCAAACGGCAGGTGTCTGGTTAATTGGTATGCGTTACAAAGTGATTGATGCCAATACTACAGAGCAAGTCACTCAAGGATATTTTGAAGAAAAAATGGATGTTGGTAAAACAGCAACTTCTGTATTAGGTTTTAGTCAAGGCCAATCTCAATTGATTACCTTGGATACTATGATTCAAAGGCTGGTACAAACAGCCGTTTCGGATCTGGATGCAAAAAAGTAAGTGTAAAAAATGAGCAACTCCAAACTGTTTCTTTTTTTCAAATATAGTTTGCTGATCAGTCTTTTGATCAGTCATGTACCGGCTTATGCAGTGACTAAAACTGCATTGGTGATCGGTAATAGTGACTATGAAATTGCACCATTAAATAATCCGGTGAATGATGCAAAAGATATGGCTGAAAGTTTACGTGGACTGGGTTTTAAAGTTTATGAACATACTAACCTGGATAAGAAAGGTATGCGTAAGGCCATAAGAAAGTTTGGAGAAACCTTGAATAAAGGCGGAGTTGGTCTGTTTTTTTTCGCTGGCCACGGGATTCAGATAAAAGGAAGAAATTATCTGATCCCTGTTGGGTCTGATATTACTGCTGCTGATGAAGTAGAAGATGATAGTATCGATGCAAATTTGGTATTGCGAAAAATGGATACAGCCAGAAATGGATTTAATATTGTAATTATGGATGCCTGTCGAAATAATCCGTTCGCGCGTAGTTTTCGCTCTGCTGAACAAGGGCTAGCCAGAATGGAAGGTCCGGTGGGTTCTATTATTGCCTATGCCACTGCTCCAGGCTCAACAGCCTCTGATGGTACTGGTAAAAATGGTTTATACACTTCACACCTGTTAAAGGCGATGAAAGAACCGGGGTTATCCATCGAAGAAGTGTTTAAAAAGGTTAGAATTGGTGTCAGAGAAGCAACGCAAGGAAAGCAAATTCCATGGGAATCTTCATCTTTAACAGGACATTTTGAATTTATTCCAAGCAAAAAAAATCAGTCTCTGGCTAAGGCAATAATCCCTGAAGTGGTGGTTGCCCCTCCACCTGCACCCAGGCAACTGGCCAAGTTTGCACATTTGCAGGTTTCAGCCAATATAGCGGATGCTGATGTCTTTGTAGATGGTGCAAATAAAGGCAAGATAGGAAAAAACTTGGTATTAAATTTACAAAAATTAAAAATCAAGAACGTTGAAATTAAAGTCTCAAAAAAAGGCTTTAAACCTGTGTCTCAGACTGTGGCCTTAGCAGGCAGTGAATGGACATCAGTTTATTTTGAATTGATCCCTGAACCTGACAAGCTTGCAACTGTTCCGGATAAAAAGTTTAAAATTGTACAGCCTGTGAAAGCCAGTACAAAGACCAGCCAAAAGCAACAAAATGACAAACTGGCTAAAAACCAGTTGCAAAAACAAGACTCGAAAACAAAGTCTATGAATTTTAATTTTGCTCCTTCAATGAAACAAAAATCATTTGCTCCTCCGGTGAATGTTGACCGTAGTGGTGTGCAATCTAATGAAGAGCCAGCTGATTTGCCCGTATTTACCAATTTTTCAAACTGAAACCTGTTCAGGATGTTTTTATAAAAATGATTTGGGGTGACAACGGCTAGCTTCCGGCATGGCTTCTACAGTTCTGATTGCATCGGCAAATAGTTCATCAGTACTCATTGGCCCGATTTCTTCACATATCCAGGTATAAATACAATGTAAAAATATTTTTATATCTTTGTGCTCCAGCTCTATAATGTTTTCTTCAGGTGGTGTGTCTATTAGGTTAATACGCCACTGTTCTATTTCAATAAATGAATTTGCCGATAGATCCAGATGAGAAATTTTTGAGGTGACCAGGTCTTCCTGGATATGACTGATATTAGTCATCTCTTTTAGTCGTATCAGGATATAGGCCATTAAGGCATTAAAGACTCTTATTTCAGGGTTTTCATCAATAAACTGATCTGTTTCTAATAAATATCCATATTTAGTTTTTGCCAGAAAGAGTTTTTTTCGTAGCTTGGTTTCCGAAATTAATTGATTTTCCATGGCAACACTAAAACGTGCGGCGATATTATTTGGATTGAAACAACGGTCTTCCTGATAAATTTTTACCCAAATGGGTGCAAGCTGCTTGACTGTTACTTCAGGAATGCCGGCTTTTAACAAGATATGACCTATGATTTTCCAGCCGATTACCATTGCTTTGGGAGGGCTTTTCTTGCTCATTTTATTCCTTCCCTGGATGTAATAATTCATGTTGAAATTCAGGATATCCGATTTCATAATGTTCTGAATAATCAAGCCCTCTTTGTTCATCCAGTGTGTTGACTCGAAGGGGGTAAAGCTTATTGACTAAAGAAAAGATTATCCAGGATGATGGGAATGTCCAGATAAAGGCGACGCCTATACCTGCTAGTTGTATTAATAATTGATTAAAATTGAAATAGTCTTCAGGATTGAACAGAGCGACCACCAAGGTTCCCCATACACCTGCAAACCCATGAACTGCAACAGCCCCAACAGCATCATCCAGACCAAAAGATTCTAAAAAATGAATACTTAATACCACGATGATGCCTGCAATAAAGCCGGTAAGTAATGCAAAGCCGGGAAGAATTACATCTGCAGATGCACAAATAGCAACCAATCCTCCCAAACCACCGTTCACCCCATAACTCACCAGTTTGGGTTTGCTCTGAACTGCCAGAGTGATAATTGCACCGATTACACCACCGCAGCCAGCCAAGTGAGTGTTTAAGGCGATTTTGCCAATTGTGGCTGTTGCGGCCAGTGTACTCCCCCCATTAAAGCCGAAAAAGCCCAGCCATAAAATAAAGGCACCCAGACCTAACAAGGGTAAATTATGACCTGCAATATAACGTGCAGATTTTTTTTTATCGTCTTCATTTCTAATTTTTGTAAAGCGTCCCAGTCTTGGACCCAAAACGATAACACCAGCCAGTGCTGCCCATCCACCGACAGAATGGACAACAGTTGATCCAGCGAAATCAATAAATCCCACGTTTTTTAACCAACCTGAACTTTCAGCAGACAGGCTACCCCAGACCCAGCTTCCATAAATGGGGTAAATAATAGCAGAGACAACCATTGCACAAATAATGTAGGCTACGTAACGAATTCGTTCTGCTAAAGCACCACTGAGTATTGTCGCAACAGTCGCTGCAAACATCATTTGAAAAAATAAAAAGCTATAGGTGTAGGAAGTGGCTGTAGAGAGAAAAAAAAGATCTGTGCCAATCCAGCCACTTGGGTTATAGCCAAACATGATACCGAATCCAAGTGCCCAAAAAATAGTGGCACCGAAACACATGTCAACATAATTTTTCATTAATACATTAACCGAGTTTTTTGATCGAACCATTCCGGTTTCTAAAAATGCAAAACCTGCTTGCATAAAAAAAACCAGAATTCCCGCAATTATGATCCATACAATATCGAGTGTCTCTTGATTCATGTTATTAAATTCCTGATTGTGATGGAAAGAAAATGCGTGATGAATGGAAATTTTTATGACGCATAAATATTAAAACTTATGATTATAAATCATGGACATAATTTGACAATAGAAGGATGGTTTCTTTAATTTTTTGGGAGAGCCAGCAAGAGAATAATTTTTTTACGGATAATCAAGCAAAAGCTTGAGGAAAATAGTGAATGTTACAGTCGGTTTTGAACCGGATTGATGCTTTTCAGTTGAGTGATATGGCTACACTAAACCGGACACACAATTTAAAATAAAGCAAAAGGAAACAATTGTGTCCCAAATGAGCGAAAAAAAGACAAAACCCAATACCTATACATCAGAATTTAAAGAATCGGCTGTTAAGCTTGCGATTGAATCAGATCAACCCATAGCCCAAACAGCGAAAGATTTAGGCATCAACCCCAATACATTGCATACTTGGATCAGTAAATATTCGAAACCAAAGAGTGCTGAAGAAAGAACAGATGAACAGCTTTATGACGAGCAAAGACGCTTGAAAAAGGAATTGGCCAGAGTCACCCAGGAGCGTGATTTGCTAAAAAACAGCCTACTTGGGCAGCCAAGCCCCATCTGACTAGAAACGCACTATATCCCTATCGGATAGTGGTCGTTCGCCTTTTGGAGCTATAAAGCCCGCCAAAAAACCTGACTCAGGGGGAGCTGCGGACCCAATGTGGGTAGCAATCTTTATTGACCCCGTTTAGGAAAGTGATTAATTCCGAGCCCCCATCCGGTTTATTTTTGGAGGAGTTTATGATGAAAAGACAAAAATCAAAGAGTCAGAGCCTTCCCGTTATAAACGCCAATGCAGCGGCGGTGCTAATTTTCATGTAGCCGCCCTTCCAGCCGATAGAAGCCATGAACCCGTGCAAACTTTTAAAGCGTTTACTGC
>SPJK01097238.1_pt1 | contig 10233 bp, 11 predicted proteins | sample 3741771 | NCBI WGS metagenome assembly SPJK01 (sample SAMN10925997, study PRJNA522277) | cold seep metagenome | isolation source: Elba SIP-enriched marine methane seep metagenome, extraction at timepoint T2 | place: Italy: coast of Elba, Mediterranean Sea
GAGCATCACAATGTAGGTGATGATCTCATCACCTACAGCGGCAGTCGTGGTTATGATACGATCACGGTAAATCTTGGGTCGTTCTCTCAGGTTAGTCTTGGCGGCTTACGGACGGACCTCAGCCAGTTACTCGGAACAAATGTTGATGTATCAAACGGTACCTACACGTTTGACAGTGCCTTTGTTGGGTTTGACCTCGCCATCAACAGTTTTGGTGACACACGTCTCGAACTGGACTCAAGCCGTGTGAAAATCGGGTACCTCGGACATGATGGTGAGCTTGTTCAAGTTGCACCTACCTCTGCGCACATTTTAATTGCTGGTGGTCCTCGAGAAACGCTGAATGGCACTGAGGAAAACGATATTCTCATCCGAGGTGGCAACGCAGACGAATTACTTGGTAATGGTGGAGATGATCTGTTGATTGCCTCAACGGGTGCTGGAAGTCGCTCCATTGCTGATGGAGGGGATGGAAGTGACACGTATCTGATAACCCGGACAACACGGATTACAGATACCGGTACTGGTGAAGGTGACTATGACCGGATTCTGGCCGCGAGAGATGGGGCAATAGCAATCACCGAACGTCTGACCGGTATCGAAGAAATCAGTGCCAACGGGTTTGACAATGTCATCTTACACGGATCGTCTACAGGTGACTTTATAGATCTGCGTGGCACAGTGCTGGATGGCATTTCTGAAGTAGAGACTTTCGCCAACAGAGATCGTGTATTTACGGACACTAAAGACGAGCATGTTTTCTATAATGATGGCATTGGCGGCGTTGCCAATCTCAGTGATGAATTACATTTCGTACTGACAGATGACCAGCTCGAGAGTGAGGCCATTCAGGACGAAATAACTGATTTTCTTAGCAGCTTCTCTGCGAATGCAGAGACAACATTGGATCTCCTGAATTTCACAACGCTTGGTTTCAATCGCGTGTTCTTTGAGGATGATGAAGGAAATGTTGTTGCTTCAACGCAAGGTGTGAATACGTTTGACGATATCGCTGTGTGATTATCGATCAACGCTACATCTGGAAACAGATCAGGGCCTGTCCAAATTTTGGGCAGGCCTTTTTAGTATCTTGTTGCCGAAGGGAAATTCGTCAATGATATGTCGCTTCAGTAATGGGTATGACTTGATGGCATCAAAACGCGAAAAACTCCTGAGTACGACGAAAGACCTCCTTTGGGAGATTGGGTACGAATCTATGAGTCCCCGCCGCGTGCTGGATGCAAGCGGTGCCGGGCAGGGGTCTCTTTACCACCACTTTAAGGGCAAGCTGGATCTTGCCGCGACAGCTCTTGAAGAAGTGGAGGTTGAGATGAAGGAGAAGTTTGACAGCTTCTTTGATCCGGCACTCCCGCCTTTAGAACGTATCCACCGTTTCCTCCAGGCAACCCGCGATGGTGTCCGGGGTTGCCGTCTTGGCCGCTTTGCAAATGAATCAGCAATTGCAGAGGAGGCCTTGCGTAAGCCTATCGCCGAGTATTTTCTCTATGTTGAAAAGCAGATTCATGCGGCGCTGGAAGAAGCGATTGAAGAAGGCAGTCTGCCAGTGAACACAAGCACCAGAGATGTGGCGCTTACCATTATGTCTTCCGTGCAGGGTGGTTTTATCTTGAGCCGCGTGCATAAGGACCCGTCTTACGTCACAAGGGCGACTGCTGGCGCCGCTGCGTTATTGAAAAATCTGTCAACGCAGTAATTCTACCGCTTCCACCAGAGTGGCCAGCTCGCACCAGCGGCCAATACCCCTAAGATAATAAGCCAGGCGACCCCGTTCCCCACGCTTTCATTCAGCGCATTGCCGGTTAAGGACTTATGGATCGCTGCCAGAATAATCAAGGTGATTACCGCGACCAGTAATCCGCTCAAGGACTTCAGTCCCTTATGCAGCATCGGGTGCCGTTTCATCGTCTGTGCCATCTGTCCACCACGAGGACGATCAAAGATCGCGTCTGCCAGAATATCCAGATCCTGATTGAATGACAGGTGCCGGATGAAGGTGGCGTTCAGTGTGGCAAGCGCCTGACTGTCTTCCGGCAAGGTTGCCGTATCGGGCATATTGGCATTATTCAGCAATACCGGGATCACCCGTTTGCTGAGCCGAAGTGCCGTGGCTGTTTCCTGCCGCACAAAATCGGCTGGATCATCAAATCGCGCCTTTCCGTCGACCTCGGTGCCGCGCCAGTTATCTCCGATCAGTACAAGGCACAAATCACACGCCGAAAGAGACGCCTCAATGCTCTGGGCAAAGTCCTTGCCCGGCGCAATGCTCTGCACATCAAAGAAAACCTGCTTGACACCGGGCGTCTCATTCAGGCGGTCGACAATGCGTGCAGCAATGTCCTGGCTGTCTGAGCGGCGGTAACTGACAAATATTTTCATCTGCTTAGTTCTGCGAAATTGAAAGCCCCTCCAGTGCATTTGAAATGCCGGAGTTGGTCATGTGCGTTTGTGGGGGCAGGCGGCCGGGGCGAAGCAACTCAGGGGAAGCCTGCCCGGAAGGCTTGCGATATTCATATATCAGCGCATCAATATTGTACTTGTCGCCAAATGCCATATCCTGAATGGAGCTTGGAAGGTCGCTCGCCCCTTCCTGCAGGCGGGCAACGGCATCCATTTCTGATAATCCCTCTTTGGACGTCATGAATGGTTTATCGCTGATGACAAATGTCACGAAGCGATAATATCCCTCTGGCGCAAAGAACAACCCGCCAACAAATTCGGTCAGCGAAAATGGTTTTTCATCATAAGGCAACATATAGCGCAGATCATCGCTTAAAGGCTTGCCATCCTTGTCGATCCCTTCAAGGCGGGTGACAAGCGCAAATCCGCCGGGCACGGCGTAAAAGCTCTGCTCGTAGTAGCCTGCGGCGGTGAGCGCATCGGTCAGCCTGGCCTCAATGTCTCCGAGCGTTAAGACGCCAGTGTCCGTCACCAGCCATTTCTTATCAACCCGCATGCGGGAGGAAGGACGCTCGGGCGGCCATGGAAAATCAGGCAGGTCAAACCCGCCTTCATCCGCATAGGTAACATCCGGTTTCTGAACAGATTTTTCTGTGACGGTTTCTGGGGCAGGCACTGGTTCCGGTGTTCTTGTTGGTGATTCGCTTGCGAGCTCGATAGCCCCCCCCAGAATACTGTCGAGATCGCCGGTACCACCGTCGGCACTTGCCCCTTCACCATTTCCATCGCTGGTCATGCCACCTGCAGCACTTAAAATTGAGGTAATGCCCGGACCGGGCGCAGCCTGCGCCGTTGCCTGGCGTTCTCGTTCAGCCATTGCCCGGCGCCGGCGTTCTGCCTGTTCGCTCGCTTCACGCTCAGATTCAGTCTCTTCTGGGGCTGCAAGTTCGAGCGACTCTTCATCTCCCCAGCTGTCATCTTCTTCGTCGTAGGTGGCATCGGTTTCTACATCAGTACCTTCCTCAGCGGTCGGTGGTGGTGGCGGTGCCATCGCTTCTTCGGGCGCAGAACAAGCTGCCAAAAGCGTTAGAATACAACTCGCAGACAGCCAACTTATGCGTTTTGATGTGCTTTTCACTTTTGGTTCCCCTGAAATCTGCGCCTCTCATCAACACTATAAGGCAAGTTACCTCGTCACGACAACTTTCTGGTGAACGCACGCCATAGCCTTTGCGTTCAGCCAGCTATGTGATAATCTCGCTCCAGCTTTTGGGGGGCGTCGGGAATGGCTAAAATCATTACAGTGCATGGAACCTTTGCGGGCGATGAGGCCGATAAGGGCGAAAAATGGTGGCAGCAGGGCTCAGAATTTCTGGATGAACTGCAGGACTATGTCGAAGAACCGCTGGAAGTAGAGCCTTTTCACTGGTCCGGTGCGAACTCGGAGCTGGATCGCCGCAAGGCAGGCGCGGAGCTTTACAACAAAATCAAGGACGAAAAAGAACCACCGGTCATCATTGGCCACTCCCATGGTGGTTCGTCCGGCATTCTGGCTCTGGCGCTGGCGATGCTGAAAAAACCAAAAGAAGCCGCCAGCATGATCCGGGGCTTCATTTCGGTGGGCACGCCGATGATCCTGTTCAAAGGCAACCGCAACCCCTTCACCCGGTTTAACATTGTCGGCCGCCTGCTTTTGGTCTGGGCATTGAGCGCGCTCAGTCTGAGTATGATGACCACCTTGGGCAGTTTTGGTCCAAGCGATGACCGTGAGATTGCAGAACGCCTCTTACAGTTTTTGGCATTTGAGCCCACCATAAACGGTGGTCGGGATTTCGGCTTTTGGGTTGCCATTGGATCGTTGCTGTTATTATTTGGGTTTAACTCTCGAACGGCAAAACGTCGTAATCTCTTTTCTGAGAATAAAGTGTTCCAGGCGTTGGGCGATAAATATATAGCTCTCTCTCATAGAAGAGACGAGGCAATCAATGGCCTGCAGAAAGGGCGCACGGTCAAGCCGAAGGTCTTTACACGCCAGAGTATGATTGTCGGCATCTTTTCCTTTTTATCTTTCACGGTGCTGTTCACCGAATTTCTCCTGGATATCTCCTCAGATACTATCTTTAATTTCGCCAAGGATAATCACTATTACGAAGTTGTGAATGAAGAGCAGGGAACCGTTCTCCCCAGGGTTTATCTCACTCAGGATCCGTTCAAGGCTTTTCGTTTTCCGGAAATAGGTGCGGATACAAAACTTTATGACCAGTTTGGCGCCCAGTTATACCACACCCGGAACACCATGGTCGCAATTCCCTTCTCGGAATTATGGGAAGCTGATGAGACCAGAACATTGTTGGAGACGCCGGAAGCGGCATGGCTCAAGGAAATTCGGGACTCTATTCCGCTGGGCACAGGCATGGTCTTTGTTCGGACCGATGAAGTAAATAAGTTTTATAAGAATTTTGATGACCAGTTACTGATCATCAATGCTATCGGCGAAGAAGGATACCAGGTCGTTCTTGAATGCGCAGGTGCCGCTGAGGAAGATTGCGGTCTTGACGCCCCAACAATCGAGAACTGGACTTACGCAAAAACGGTTCACGGCATGATCGACGCCATGACGCGGGGCAATCTGGATACGTATCTCCCGGAAGGGTCAGAAATTTCCCCGCCGGATGGGTTTCTCCCAGATGCGCTGGTTGCCAATCTGCCCAATAGTGATTTTATCGGCCTGGTTGATGGAAACCTGTTATATGCCGATACGCATTTATATGCGGGCGCGTGGGCTGCCGGCAGCGGGAAGCAGATCTGCAGCGGTCAGTCAACGAATGACAGTTTCCACTGTACAACCTTATATGCAGGCCGTGACAGTCTTTACAGGTCCATTTACCGTTACGGGGATGTGAAGTACCTGCTGCCTGAATACATCCCGCTGATTAATGATATCTCCACAGGCAACTACGTTTTCACCGCCCGCTATGTGTTGACCATTCTTGTCATTATCGGTGCCGGCATCATCGCAATTATTCTCGGCTTTGTGGTAACACCGGTGTTGGGGCAAATCCTGACAAATTCACTGCGGGGTAAGGCCTATGGTAATGATGGCTATGGCGAGCGCATCGCTGATGTGCGTGCCAGCATGGACTTCAATGACACGACTGTCGGCACACTCCCGCAATCAGTGCAGGATGAGATGATCGCCAATTCCCTTGAAGATGCGCCGGTGGCGATTGAGCGCCTTCGTAAAATGCTCGCGGGCGAGGGGCTTGGTGAGGGCGGCGTTGACCCGATTGCCGTTGCCACCAAATTCGAAAAGTCCGAGTTGATCCACAACGCCTATTTCCACTCGCCCCTGTTCATCAAGCATGTAGCGGCAATTCTGATTGAAAAATTTGGTTTCACACCGTCAGCAAAATTCAGGTCTGACGATCGGGCTATGACCTACCGCTACACTATGGACTAGTGGTCAAGGCCTCATCGTTGAGGCCTTAACCCTGCAAAGACCAGAACCGCCAGTAACTGCATGAACAGGCTCATCATGGTCGGGCGCAACTCTATGGTTTTGTTATATCTGAGTGCGACCTGCTCTTACTCGATGCTTATTTCTTCAGCATCAGTGAGGTGATCGCCCCGTTCAGTAAAATATAAATCAGCGGGGCAACGATCGCGATATATTGTGCCCAGCTTTCCTCTCGCCAAAGCCAGGAAGTGGTCAGGATCGCAGTTGCCCAGACGAGCGCGTGTGAAATTTGAAATAAAGCCATGTGACATCTCCATTGTTGCGTCCTGGTTCAGTTTTGTTTTTCTTTGTTGATGGACTGAAGAACCAGAACTGTCATTAACAGTCCATTTGCAAGGGTGAAGAGAATAGCAACCCATTTACTGGCGGCGTCTCCCCAAAAAGTGTCGATAAGGAAGATCGCGCAAACCCATAGCAGGGCGTGTAATATCAAAATAGTAACGATACGCATGGAACTTTCCTTCCTGTTAAGTCGTCGTTTTCTTGTTGTTCAGTGCCAGCCATCCCCAGGAGCCAAGCGCAACGGCAAAGGCCCCAAGACCAATAAGGGAGGAGAAAAGCTGCGCCTGTCCTGTCGGCAACACCATCCACACTCCCATGAACAGGAACCCTGCCAGCACAAACACCAGGCCATTAAACCGCTCCAGAGATTTGGCGAGCGCCGGGTTGCAGTGGTTCTCGAATAGGGGGTGGACGGATTTCGGAAGATAGTTGCCTGTAATCAGCAGCAATAAACCGATGACAGCACCAGCCGTGCGTTTTTCAATGCGCTCTCCGATCAGGTTCAGCTCCCCGACAAGGCCGATTGTAAGCGTGATAAAAATCATCAGCAACGCCAGAAAAATACTGCGCTCCAGCGTCACGCTCTTGTGGAAGTCTCTGGTTTTGCCAAACAGGCCAAAAACCTTGTCCGCAAAGCAGAAGAATGCCGTCATCACCATGACAAGGCCCCAGACGAGGCTCTTCTCGGGGCTGAGTATCCAGCTGCCGAGAACCGCCACAAGGGTCAAAATAGCCAGCACCCGTATGGGGTAAACGGAATAGGATATGAAACTCATCTGTGTTCCTCCTTGTCAGTATTCTGGCCGCCTGTTTCCGGCGTGCCTTCCAGCTTCCAGCCGAAAATTTCGGCAAACCCCATCAGGGCGTCTTCCAGAACGGACATCTTCAACTGATAGATGACCTGCTTGCCCTGCTTTTCTGACGCCACAAGGTCGGCTTCCCGCAACACCGCAAAATGCGCTGACATGGTCGGCTTCGAGACATTGAACGCCGCCGCCAGCTCGCCTGCTGTCATCGGCCGTTCCTTCAACATCTCCAGAACCCGCCGCCGTGTCGGATCAGATAGGGCTTTGAATACCGTGCTCATATATAGACAATTAGCTAATCATCTAATTGTTGTCAAGTATGCCAAACCCGAAAAAAACTTATCCCCGTCTCCTCCGGCGGGTGTAGTCTCCTTGGCCTTGAAACAACCAGGCAGAAGGAGGCTTTGAGATGGCCTTTCACGATATCCGCTTCCCGGTGGAAATTTCGCTCGGCGCCAAAGGCGGTCCGATGCGTCGTACAGAGATTGTCACGCTCAGTAATGGCCATGAGGCCCGCAACACCCCATGGGCCGGGTCCCGCCGGCGTTATGATGCGGGCTTTGGCGCGGCGACAATTCCGAAGCTGGAGGAGGTCATCGCATTTTTTGAGGCCCGTAAGGGCCAGCTTCACAGCTTCCGCTGGCGCGACCCTTTTGACTGGAAATCTTGTAAAACAGATGAGACCCCCACAGCCACAGACCAGCAAATCGCCACAGGCGATGGGGCAACAACAGCGTTCATCCTGACAAAGACGTATCAAAGTGGCGATAAGGCAGAAACACGAGAGATCACCAAACCCGTTGCGGGCACTGTCCTCATCGCCCTTGATGGCATCGCCCAGACGGAAGGTCCGGACTTCACCGTCGACCATCTGACCGGCCGGATTTCCCTCACAACACCGCCCGTATCAGGCGCCAACATCACCGCAGGGTATGAATTCGATGTCCCTGTCCGTTTTGACACGGATCAGCTGGAGCTGAATTTCGCAGCGATCAAGGCAGGCCGCATTCCGTCCATCCCATTAGTTGAGGTATTGTCCTGATGCGTGATCTTGACCCAAATCTTGCCAGTCATCTTGAAACAGATGCGACCACGCTCAGCCATTGCTGGCAGTTAACCAGAAAAGATGGCGTAAGCCTCGGCTTTACCAACCATGACCGGGACCTTGCCTTCGACGGGACAGTTTTCCGAGCAGAAACTGGTGGCACACTCTCGGCCCTTTCCACAACAGCAGATTTGGCGGTGGATAATGCCAGCCTCATTGGTGCGCTGGAAAGCACAGCCATCAGCGAAGAAGATATCGCTCATGGTCGGTATGATGGCGCCAGCATCAAGCTTTGGCTGGTCAACTGGCAGAATGTTGACCAGCGTCTTTTGCTGAAATCGGGCACTCTGGGGGAGGTACGCCGTGGCCCCACAGCCTATGAGGTGGAATTCCGCGGTCTTACCCATCTGCTCGATCAGGTGGCAGGCCGCCTTTATCAGCACACCTGCGATGCTACGCTGGGAGATGCGAACTGCACTGTGGACGTGACAAGCTCAACCTATCAGGCAACGGCCACGATCATCTCGCGCGAGACGGACCACAGTCTTGCCCTTGCGGGGCTGGAAACGTTTGCCCCCGGCTGGTTCGCCAATGGCCATTTCGAACTAACCACGGGGGAGGGGCAGGGTCTCTCTTTTCACGTCAAATCCCACAGCCGGACAGGTACCACAGCTAACCTCACCAGCTGGGCGAGGCTGCCAGCCGCCATTTCACCGGGTGATACGTTGCTGGTCACCGCCGGCTGCGACAAGCAGTTCAGCACCTGCCGGGAAAAATTTGCCAATGGCGTCAACTTTCGCGGCTTCCCGCATATGCCGGGTAATGACTTTATCACGGCTTATCCCTTAAGCGGCGAAAAAAATGACGGAGGTAAAAGATGACCCGAGCAAACGGCCCATCAAGGGGAGACATCATCGCCGTGACCCGTTCCTGGCTCGGCGCGCCATATTTGCACCAGGCAAGCCAGAAAGGGGTGGGAACGGATTGCCTCGGTCTCGTTCGTGGTGTCTGGCGTGAGCTTTATGGCGAAGAACCGGAATTTCCGCCGCCATACACCCCAGACTGGTCAGAGCGTCACTGGTCTGGGCAGCAGGGGGCCGAACCCCTAAAACGCGCGGCAGAAAAATATCTGGAACCGCAGGCAGCCGGTGGGCAGCTCCCCGGCAATGTGGTCCTCTTCCGGGTCGTGCCCCGTGGCCCCGCCAAACATATCGGCATATTGTCCGATCACGACAGGTTTATTCATGCCTATGCCGGACGGGAGGTGACCGAAAGCTGGCTTTCGCGCTGGTGGCAGGCGCGCATTGTCGGTCTTTATGCATTTCCAGGTGTGCCCTCATGACCCAGCTTATCATCACGACAGCGCAAACCCTCGCCCCCACAGCAAACAATGCACTGGCGCAGGCGATCGCCTCAACCGCCGCCAATGTTGCGGCGAATTACGCGCTGACCACAGCCCAGAATTTGATTTTCGGCCCGGCCAGACGCCGCGTCGAAGGCCCGCGCCTTGAAAACATCCGCCTCCTTGCCTCAACGGAAGGCGCGCCAATCCCGAAAGTCTATGGTCGCACCCGTCTTGCCGGGCAGGTAATCTGGGCTACCAGTTTCAGGGAAGAAGCGATCACCGAAACCGTCCGCTCTGGCGGCAAGGGTGCCCGCCCGGCCGTGGAAACCACGACAACGGAATATCAATATTCCCTATCTTTTGCCATTGGCCTTTGCGAAGGGGAAATCGCCCGTATCGGCCGTGTCTGGGCCGATGGAAAACCCTTGATCCTGCAGGATTTCACCACCCGACTTTATAAGGGGAGTACAGATCAGCAACCGGACAGTCTCATCGAGGCCGTGGAGGGGGTGGGGCAAGCGCCTGCCTATCGGGGGCTTGCCTATATCGTTTTTGAGGACCTGCCGCTTGCACGCTTCGGTAACCGCGTCCCGCAATTCACCTTCGAAATTGACCGCCACCTGAAAAGTGAAAATGGCGATACGCTGGAAGAACAGGCAACCGCCGTCGCGCTCATACCTGCGTCCGGCGAAAGCGTATACGCCACCACCAGGGTTCTGGCGACAGACGGGGAAGGACGCACCACGCCCGACAATCTCCACAATAATATCGGCGGCACGAATGTTTCCGCTGCCATCGACACATTGAAGCAAACCCTGCC
>SPJK01099273.1_pt1 | contig 10231 bp, 6 predicted proteins | sample 3741771 | NCBI WGS metagenome assembly SPJK01 (sample SAMN10925997, study PRJNA522277) | cold seep metagenome | isolation source: Elba SIP-enriched marine methane seep metagenome, extraction at timepoint T2 | place: Italy: coast of Elba, Mediterranean Sea
AGGCCAAACCATGGCTCTCGCCGAAAGTAGTGACTGTAAATAATTTTCCTATACTATTTCCTGACATATTTATAAAGCGCTTAAAAATGATGAATGATATTGTCTAACTTGCTCAGCCGTTAGTAGGAATACACCGTCGCCGCCGCGTTCAAAATCCAGCCACAAAAACGGCACACCTGGAAATTTTCTTTGCAAAGTCTCAGCGCTGCTACCGACTTCAATCACCAAAACGCCATGTTCCGCTAAATAATGATCCGCTTCCACCAAAATTTGAAGAACCAGACCCAACCCCTGTTCACCGCCTCTAAAGCCCATCGCCGGTTCATGATGAAATTCCGGCGGCAAGTCCTCCCATTCCGCCTGGCTGACATAAGGCGGGTTGCTAACGATAATATCATAGCTTTTCGGCGGCAAAGCGCTGAACAGATCGGATTGATATAACACCACCCGATCTTCCATTTGATGCTTTTCGATATTGATTTTGGCCACCGCACAAGCATCTTCGGAAAGCTCAACGGCATCAACCACCGCTTCCGGAAAAGCATAAGCGGTTGCAATCGCAATACATGCGCTGCCGGTGCATAAATCCAAAGCTTGCATCACTCTGCCTTCATCTATCCAAGGCTCAAAACCGTCTACAATCAACTCGGCAATAGGCGATCTGGGCACTAACACCCTTTTATCGACATAAAACGATAATCCTGCAAAAATAGCCTCATGGGTGAGATAAGCCGATGGAATTCTATCTTGAATGCGCTGTTCGATTAAGGCTAATAAGCGATGCCGTTCTTCCATCGTCAAAACAGCATCAAAATAGACTTCACTTAGCGCGTATGGCTGATGTAAAGTATGCAAAACAATCGCCGCCGCATCATCCAACGCGGTCGCTGTACCTTGGCCTAAAAAAACTTGATGTTCGGCCAACTGACTCGCGGTCCATCGTATATAATCGCGAATAGTCGTCAATGTGGTAATCACATCGCTACTAATTACTGTCATGATATAAAGTCATTGAAGAAATCAAATAAAAACAGATTTTAAACTAAACTGGACGGGCATGTTTGAATAATGCCCAAATATTTATGAACGCCCCTACTATTGAAAAAGCGCATCTCGCCAAAAATCATCTATATAAAGATTGTTATCGCTATATGCATGCTGAAAAATTAGCGCTGCCGACGATTCCGGATGTTTCCTTTAAAATAAGACGGGCGATTAATGATGAAAAAGCCAATAACCATAAAATCGCCAAAGTCGTACAAATCGACCCCAGCATTACCGCCCGGCTGATTAAAATTTCCAATAGTCCGCTGTACCGATGCCGACGAAAAATTGAAAGCTGTCCGGAGGCATTGACTAGACTAGGCTTGAAAGCGGCCCAAGACATTATCACCGCATTCGCCTTAAAAGGCGTTTTTACCGCAAAAAACAGAATTATCCGGCGAAAAATGCAAGATATCTGGTCGCATAGCAGCTATGTAGCGGCGATCAGCGCCGTATTGGCGCATAAAACGCCGGGCTTTGATCCTGACCGCGCCATGCTGGCTGGTTTGGTGCATGATATCGGCATCGTACCGATTTTAACTTACGCCGATAAAAACAGCGATATATTAGCCAGCCCGAAAGATTTGGCTGACACCATTAAAGAATTAAAAAATGAAATCGGCTTGCAGATTATCCGTAAATGGGATTTCCCGGAAGATTTTGAAAACGTCATCCTATATTCTGAAGATTGGTACCGAGATAGCGGTAAAAGCGAGGCCGATTATGTCGATATCGTAATGATTTCGCAATTACATAGTTATATCGGCAAAATAGACATCAAGCGGATGCCGAAAATCGACCAGTTGCCTGCATATAAAAAACTAGCGGCAGGTGGTCTTGATGCCGATGAAAGCATCAATATCCTGGATCAGGCTAAAGATGAAATTGAGCATATTCGGCAAATGCTGAACTAAAAAACCCTCACTCTCTGCTTAGGAACGTGAATTTTATAACCTCCGAAACTGACTTTGTACTAAGGACTGAGAATTTTATAAGAATCGCTAAAGCTTTTCTAATCTTTCTGCCCATCTTCGGCGTTACCTACATGGATGTAGGTAAGGGGCGTGAGCAGGAGCGGAAGCTTTGCACAAACAGTTACGCAGCACATGGATGTGCAAGTGTCGCTTGAAGCAGGATGGCGGTTGCGACCATAGCTTGCCATATGCCTGTTTCCGCGCCTCGGCCCACCGCCACACTGCTCCCTGCGTTAAGTTGCTTTTTTTAATCATACAAGCCGTTGAATATGAAAAGAAATTTTGCGCCAGTTCCAGATATTATTTTATCCTCGTTCCTTAACCGATATAATCAACTTTTTTATTCAACAATCTTAGGCAATGCACAATAAACCATTCCAATCTATCGGAATCATCGGCAAGCCGAGCGACCCCAGTATTGCCGACACGCTTAATGCTTTATATGATTTTTTAACCCAACAAGATTTCAATATCATCATAGATGAACAAAGCTCTGCTTTCATCAAATATTCAAACATAGCCACACAAACTATCGAAAAACTAGCCCAAGATTGTGACGTAGTCATCGCAATCGGTGGAGATGGAACTTTCCTGGCCGCCGCGCGCGCTATTGCCGCCTACCAAATTCCACTGATCGGCGTCAATTTAGGTCGTTTGGGGTTTTTGGTCGATATATCGCCGGAACACTTAAACGATAAACTAGGCCCGATGTTGCAAGGGGATTATTGTGAAGAACAACGTTCTTTGTTATCGGCCAAAATTCTCCGCGATAACCACGTTATCCATGAGCAAACCGCCTTTAACGAAGTGGTCGTGCATCGCTGGATTACGCCCAGCATGATCGAAATCATTACTTCCATCAACGGCCGCTATATGAACACTCAACGTTCAGACGGATTAATCATTTCCACGCCCACCGGCTCAACCGCCTATTCTCTATCCGCTGGTGGACCAATTATTCATCCATCTATAAAAGCTTTGGTATTGGTGCCGTTGAATCCGCATACTTTATCCAACCGGCCAGTGGTGATTGATGAAGATTCAGAAATTGAAATCAGCTTTAGCCAGAGTAAACAAATAAACGCTTTGGTCACCTGCGATCATTTGGAAATTCCCGATGTCTTGATCAGTGATAAAATTCTAATTCAAAAACAAGCCAACCCAATCACTATTTTACATCCGGAAGGCCATGATTTTTTTAACACCCTCAGAGAAAAATTAAACTGGAGTCGAGGCAATCATATTTAGCTATGTTATACCTTTCGCACTTCAATTTTTTGCAAACTTCAAGTAGGCTCCGGGGCGTTCGGCAAAAGCTTTGTCGGCATGGATGCCGATATAGAGCCTACAGGGGTGTATTTACGGCGTCCTTTGTCGAATGCCCCGGCGCCGAATTTTGATCAACGATGAGTATAACGAATATAAACATTATCGACCTGGCGGTCGTTAAATCCTTGGATTTAGACTTGGATAAAGGCATGTCGGTGCTGACCGGGGAAACCGGCGCCGGCAAATCGATTTTGTTAACCGCTTTAGGCTTGGCTCTAGGCGACCGCGCCGACTCCGGTTATGTGCGTCCGGAAAGCAAACGGGCGGAAATCAATATTGAATTCGATCTTCATGATGCGCCTTCGGCGAAACAATGGTTGCTGGATCATGAACTGGATGAAGATGATCTTTGTCTGGTTCGCCGACTCATTAATCAAGACGGACGCTCCAAAGCTTATATTAATAACCGCCCGGTGACACTGCAATTATTGCAGGCTTTAAGCCGATTGTTGGTGGAAATTCATGGTCAGCACGCCCATTTAACCTTGCTCAACAGCCAACAACAAATGCGCTTATTGGATCAATTCGCCAATAATCAAAACTTGTTGGGTCAACTGAATGAAGCGTACAAACAATGGCGTCAAAACGATCAAGAACTAACACAATTAATACAAACCCGGCAAAACCAAACTGAACGCGAAGAAATAATCCGTTATCAACTAGACGAACTCCAACAATTGGATTTGGACAATTTTAACTATGCCGAAATTGTCACCGAGCATCAAAAACTGGCCAATATGGAGCAAATTCTCAGTTCAGGTTATCAGCAACTGGATTTACTCTATGATAACGAACAACAATCAGTCAGCCAATTGTTGGGACAAAGCGCCAACGCGCTGATTGAACTCGCCCGCTTTTCACCGGATATGGATGAAATTGCGGAGCAATTATCCGATGCGCAAATCCGGGTCAGCGAAGCCGCACAACAATTAAGACGCTTCCTGGAATCGCAGGAAGCTGACCCGCAACGCATGGAGTGGCTGGACAATCAAATCAGCCTCATTCATGATCTAAGCCGAAAACACGCCGCCGAACCGGAAAATCTCCCTGAAACCGCCCGGCTGCTTGCCGATGAGCTGGACAATATCAGCCACAGCGGCGAACGCATTGAGTTTTTAACGCAACAATGCCATCAACAGCATCTGCATTATAGCGAAATCGCCGAGCAACTTAGCGAACAACGACGCCAAGCAGCCGACAAAATGGCGCAACGAATATCCGATATGATTAAGGAACTGGGCATGCCGCAAGGCGAATTTAAAGTGGAATTACAGACTAAAACCCCGGAAACGCCCCTGCTTAACGGTCTGGACAGCGTTGAGTTTTTAGTTAGCGCCAACCCCGGACTACCGCCCAAAGCTTTAGCAAAGGTCGCTTCCGGCGGCGAATTATCGCGCATCAGCCTGGCGATTCAAGTGACTACAAGCACCGACAAAACCACCCCGACTATGATTTTCGATGAAGTTGATTCGGGCATCGGCGGCGGCATTGCCGAAATTGTCGGTCGCAAAATGCGCAGCTTGAGCGAAAACCGCCAAGTCATGTGCGTAACCCATTTACCGCAAGTAGCCGCGCAAGCGCATCAACATTTATTCGTTTCCAAAAACAATGACAGCGATGTGACTGCATCAACGGTTAAACGACTGTCCGATAAGGAACGAATCGAAGAAGTCGCCCGCATGCTAGGCGGCGTTAATATGACCGAAAACACCTTGGCTCATGCGGCGGAAATGCTTGGCGTATAAAATCACTATTGCAAGCCGGTGTATGCGATTCACGGGTATAAGCTATCACGATTAACGGATAAATCAGAGCCGAATTATGAGCTGTGATGAATATAGAGTCGTTTTTGTCTAAATAAGAACCCCGCCACCGGAAAAAACAATAGAAAAAGCGGCGGCTCTGCAACGGTGGCCGAATTAACAACCGAATCAATCCAATCTATATAAGGGTTCAGTAAAATCCCTCCGAACAAATCACCGAAAGCGCCCGGTGTCCAACCCAAAGTTCCCGGCAAGCTAATGCTGAAAGTATTTATCCCAGCTAAAAGATACTGATCCGCCACGGTATCATAAAAAAATGAAGGGCCGCCGGAATCCCCTCCGCCGATAATAGTTTCCACAGTTTCATCCAGCCAAGCGCTACAGATGCCGAATAAACTACAAAACGAATCAACATCCGCTCCGAAAAAATCATCGTGGCCGTCAAAATCGGCATACCAGACTTCATCACTCAAGCCTCCTTCGTCATCAGGGTCCGCCAAATCAACAATATTGCCGCCGGTTAATTTTTCAGTCCAGCTCGGGTTTCCAATCGGGTCGCCTAAAAAATCATTATAATAACCCCAAAAACCGTCGCCGCGGGTCCCATACCCAACTAGGGAGAAAATATCGCCATCGCCAACGGCTGTTGCGGTATTTTCAATCGCCGGTTGATAGAAATCATAAATCTCTACGTCACCTGGAACATCCCTCGTCAAAGTAATAACGGCCAAATCATCATTAACACATCCAGCCGAACCATCCGGACAGATGTTGAAGCCTTCATAGTCATGGTGAATATCAACCGTTTCAGCTTCAATAATTTCGCTAAAATCGCCATCACTATTGAATACGGCTGTGACCGAATTATCCGCTGCCGATAAATCTATTTCCTGCCCGCTATCTGTCGGATCAAGGCAATGTCCGGCGGTCACGATATGCCTGCTGGAGACAGCTGAACCGGTACAGATAAACACCTTGCCGTCATATTGAATCTCAATGCTTACCACACCGGTAAAACGAGAAGCAGAACTATTGATGTCTGTTCTTCCGGCAATAACTTGAGCTGGCGCGCGGGAATTATCGCCATTGCCGCCGGAAATTAACCGCATCGGTCGCCAGTTGTTTTCAACCAGCAATGAAGCTTGTAATTGAAAAGATAAGATGAATAAGAAATAGCCAATACCTTTGATTGAACTCATGCATAGTTCCTTAATTTTCATTTCAGGCACTTAGGACTGAGAATTTTATATAAACAACAATATAATTAACTGTGCGCAAATAATCCTCAGAATCATCACCATAGGATAAACAGTCGCATAAGCGATTGAAACTGCGGATGATGAACTAAAACTATTGGCGAAAGCCAGAGCCGGTGGATCAGTCATGCTGCCGGCCAACAATCCGCAGACTGACAAATAATTGATTTTATAAATCCCTTTGGCGACAAAAGCGACAATCAATAGAGGCGCTAAAGTAATAATGACCGCACAGGCCATCCAGTACAGCCCGTCGCCATTAACTAAGGTATTAATGAATTGATCTCCGGAATGTAGGCCGACACAAGCCAAGAACAGCACAATACCAATGTCTTTTATAATGATATTAGAGCTTTTCGGTAAATGCCAGGTCATAGCACCCCAATTCCCGATATGGCTGAGTATTATGGCTACGATTAAGGGTCCGCCCGCCAAACCTAATTTTATTGCCGAAGGGATTCCCGGCAGGAAAAAAGGCCAACTGCCTAGCACCACGCCTAAGGTAATGCCGATAAAAATCGGGACAATTTGAGGATGGTTGAGTTTTTCCAATGAATTTCCCAACACCTTCTCAATTTGGGTTAATGCTTCCTGACTGCCGACCACATGCATTTCATCGCCGTAATGTATAGGTACCGAATTATTCGGCGTTAACTCGACTTCCGGTCGATGAATGCGGGGAATCGTCACCCCGTAATAAGTCCGCAGATCCCCGACTGTTTTATCGATTGCCTCTTTATTGGTCACCAAAAATCGCTTACTAAACAGGTTTTCGGAGATATCTTTTAAATTGAATTCCGAAACCGACCCGACCAAAATTTTCATTTCTTCCAGTTTGCTTTTTTCGCCCACCAAACGGATGCTGTCTCCGGTATAAAATATCGTTTCGTTGGTCACCACGCGCACCGTGCCTTCTTGTAAAATACGCGTCACCACGATATCCATCTGATCAAAGAAAGGAATCTTCTCTACCGTCAAACCGTTCAGGTTGGGATTTTCTATTTTTAAATCCATCCAGATCGGACGTTGAGCATTTTCCTGTTGTATTTGTTGGAACAAACGAGCTTGGTTTTCCACATTCACTTTGAAATAAAATTTAATTAATAACATGGTGAGTATGATGCCGATAATGCCGAACGGATAAGCCACCGCATAACCTAAGCCGGGATATTTCAAGGTCTCACTGTCAATTTCCGCCATACCGCCTAAAATGTCCTGGGCAGCAGCTAATGATGGCGTATTAGTGGTCGCTCCGGAAAACAATCCCACTGCAACCGGAATTTCTATGCCGCCGACAATACTGATAACAACCGCCAATACAGCGCCTAAAATCACGATTGAGGCGGCCAATATATTCAAACGTATGCCGTTTTGCAGAAATGAGTTCACAAAACCCGGCCCGACCTGTAGGCCAATCGCGTACACAAATAAAATCAAACCGAATTCACGCATAAAATGCATGATATGGCCGTCTATCGAAATCCCGAAATGGCCGAAAGCCAAACCGGAAAACAACACTCCGGCTATCCCCAACCTGACTGTAAAAACCGGTATTTCACCTAACCCCAAACCGATAGCAATAACCAAACTCAATACCAGTAATGTATGGGCGACCGATTCGCCGGTCAATAATTCTATAATCCAATCCATTTAAAATTCACAAAAATAAAAAAAAATAAACCTAACACCCGACTTTTTATAAGAAAGTATTCAACTCAACTTTCTTTGGCAAGCCATTGCGTTAAGGTAGCTACAATTTCATCGACATCCAAAGGTTTTCCTAAATGATCATTCATCCCCGCCGCCAGCGCTTTTTCGATATCGCTACGCATTACATTGGCGGTCATTGCAATAATCGGCAAATCTGCAAATGTCGCTTGCTTGCGGATTTCCCGGGTTGCCGTATAGCCATCCATTAACGGCATTTGCACATCCATCAGCACCGCATCCACTTGTAGGGATTTTAAACTTTCTAAAGCGGCTAATCCATTTTCCGCCATCGAAACTTTAATTCCAAAGCTTTCCAGCAGTTCCTTCGCCAATTCTTGATTGATTTCATTATCTTCCACCACCAGAACATGAACGCCTTTCAATTGATACTGTAACTGTGAAGCATCATGTGTAACCGCATCCAAATCGGTTTCATCGCCGATGCCGAATTCAGCGGTAAAATGAAAATCAGAGCCTTTTCCTTCCAAGGTATCGACCCAAATCCGCCCCTCCATCATTTCAGTCAATTTTTTACAAATCGACAAACCCAAACCGGAGCCGCCGAAATTTCGACTGATTGAACTATCGGTTTGATAAAACGGTTGAAATAAGCTTTTAAGTTTTTCCTCAGCAATGCCGCAACCGGTATCGCTGACGGTAAAGTGCAAACAAACGTTTTGCCGCTCTTGTCGCTCAACCATCACGGAAACGCTGATTTGTCCTTTTTCGGTAAACTTAACCGCATTATTGCCCAAATTAACCAAAACCTGGCTTAACCTTAATGAATCCCCTTGCAATACCGTCGGCACATCGGCGGCAATATTAATCGACAAATAAAGCCCTTTTTCAGACGCTTTCAAGCCTAATAAATTGGAGAAGTTGTCCACTACCGCCTGCAAACTGAAAGGCGCAACTTCCAACTCCAATTTACCCGCTTCAATTTTAGAAAAATCCAGAATATCATTGATAATGCCGAGCAATAATTTCGCCGAATGATGCACTTTGTTGACAAAGTTGTGTTCGCGCGCCTGCAAATGTCCGTCTAATGCCAGCTTAGACATCCCGATAATGGCGTTCATCGGGGTGCGTATCTCATGACTCATATTGGCTAAAAACTCCGATTTTGCCTGATTCGCCGCTTCCGCCAGGCGACGACTTTCAATCAATCGATTCTCCGCTGATTTTCGCTCGGTAATATCTCTGATGCTAATGCTTAAAAACGCCTCGTCTTCTATATCAAACTGGCCTAAAGAAAATTCCAGCGGAATAATTTGGCCATTTTCATGAACGCCAACCGTTTCGATTTTTCCAAAACCGGAGGAAGAGCTAGCAGACGGTTGTTCGTCGTCCTGTAACTCCATTCCCCACAAATCTTCATAAATGACTTTATTAAGATTATGCCCCAGCATTTCATTCGCAGCATAACCGAATATTACTTCCGCCGCCCTATTCCACAAAACAACATTAGACAAGGCATTGATAACTACAACGCCTTCCTGCGAAACTTCAATAATCGCGCGAGATTTAATTTCGGTGGATTGCAAAGCTTTTGTGCGCTCCTCGACTCTGTTTTCCAATTCCTTGCGCGCTCGACGCATAGCTTTGGTCGCCCGTTCGCCGAGAACCAACATTAATGACAATGCAATAACGGTTAATAACACAGTAACCAGAGTGATCGTAACCAGTGATAAACGTAAACTGTAATATCCAGCAAGCGCTTCTTCGACATCAATTTCAATAACAATGCCTAGTTCCAAAGAATAATCCCAAAAGCCGCTACCCAGTACTCTTACGCCGCGATAATCTCGATAACCGTCAAAATACCCCACTATTGGACTATGTTCATAAATATTCAAAATATTTTTTTTCTGTCTTAATTGGGCTTCACCGCTATATTGTTTAAGCGTTTCAACCATTCGGGTAAACGCTTGTTTCTCAATAGGTAATTCCGCTTTATGCCCCAATAACAAATTTCCGCCCGGATCTTTTAAATCAAGTCGCCCCGCCTCCAGCCCCCCCTTTTCAAGTAAACCGATTTTATACAAATCATCCCGAAAACGGCTTTCAGAGATCAATTTCCCATCAGCATTGAGCAAATAACTTTCGCCACTGACGCCGATGCGCTGTCCGGTTTTCATAATATCCGATAATCGTC
>SPJK01071065.1_pt1 | contig 10228 bp, 14 predicted proteins | sample 3741771 | NCBI WGS metagenome assembly SPJK01 (sample SAMN10925997, study PRJNA522277) | cold seep metagenome | isolation source: Elba SIP-enriched marine methane seep metagenome, extraction at timepoint T2 | place: Italy: coast of Elba, Mediterranean Sea
CTGCGGTCACCGTCGTTCCGCCCCCTTGCAGGAAGGACCCAAACCCCGGGGGGGGGCAATCGCCCGCAAACCCGCATAAACACTCGGATACAGGCCCCCCGCTAGCCAAGCAACGGCGCGGGTTTGCGGGCGACGCGCTGTATACCGCTTGGCCAGCGGGCTAGAAGCCGGCCTCTAGGCCAGTGTTTATGCGGCCTCGGGGCCGACTGGTAAACCCATGGAAATTCGGACGCGCTCGACGATCGCGCCGACCCAGACCGTCTCGCCATGAAGGTCGGCGAGGTGGGAATGCTCGGCGAAGTAGGCGCGAAGAATCAGGCCCGCTTGTCGCTCCCTTTCAACGAGAGCTTCGCCCTCGGCCCTGGCCTCGGTCATGGCGATATCTTCGTCCGGATCAAGCTCGCTCGCCTCGGCTGAGTTGGCCTTGATGCGCTCGCCTTGCACGTAAGCCTCGGCGATGGCTTCAAAGGAAAGGACCAGGGCGAGATGGTCGCCCTTCAGCCCATGCTTGTCGCTCATATGGGTCTTCTCCGACTATGGTGTGGGTTGAGATTTAATTATGTCTCGGCGGGCCCCTGATCTCAAACCGCAAAAAAGGGCCGCCATCGGCGCCGCCTTCCTTGTGGGTTTGGCGGTGGCGATGGCGGCCCTGATGTAGCTTGCGTTGGCTCTCGCCGGGAGCGCCGCTTAGAGCGCCCCCGAGCTTAGAGAGAAGCCAGGATGAGGTCGACCTCGGAGACGCTCTTGGCGGCCCTGATGTCTCTCTTGGTGCTGTTTCCCAAGTCTTGCGCCGCAGCGATAACGGCCTCGATGGCCTCGACGATAGCCTCGAGGTCCGCCGCGTCTTTGACCAAATACTCGGCCCCGTCATCAATCGTTGCGACGGCCCTGGGTAGCTGGCCAGCGTGTCCCGCCTTGACCCGGGAATAGAGCCCCGTCCAATTGGTTTGTGCCGCGAGCGACAGCGAGAAGGTGAGGCCGGCGTGGGTAAAGCCGGCGGCGATGCGGGACCTCGCCGCGGCATCGACGACCTGATAGGCCCTGGCCTTGGCCGCCTCAAGAGAGGCTCGGAACACCGGCGGCTCGGCGTTCGTGTCGTAAACCTGCGGCTCCCTCGGGGCCCTTTCCAGAGCCGTTTTGACGGTCGAGGTCGCGCCAATTTTAAGGAGCCTCTTGTCCGTTGGCTCGCCCCAACGGAAGCCGAGGACCTCGAAGATCCCCGGGCTCGTTTCTTGGCCGATAATTGCGGTCATGGTTTTTGGGCGCATTTTAGACGGCCTTTCTATAGCCCCGGCAGAAATTCGACTGGTCGCCGAAGCCGGTCCCGTTGCAGCGGACTTCAAGGGTCGTCAAGCCCAGCGACGGCATCGGGGGGTGGTCGACCACGCGGTACATGGCGTGGTTGGCGGCGTTTGTTGTGGATGAGGAGGCTACGTTTTCACTGGCGATCTCGAAGCCGGCATCGGGACCGGGCCGGAGGACCTGGATGTTGAACGCGGTGCCGCCCCCCACATCCCGACCCGAGCTCAGGAACCATTCTTGCGTACCAGAGGGGCAGGCGGCGGGGAGGGAGTAGCTATCCCAGTCTGCATCGAGGGCGACGTCGGAGAAGACGTTCTGCGCGACTTCAAAGTAGACATTATCGTCGACGCGGGTCATTCCGACGAAGTCTCCCGAGCCATCGTTGTAAACCTCTCCAACACGACGGAAAAGGGTGTATCCGGCGGGGAGGGTCGGCTTGGTTCCGCTCGTCGACAGGACCGCCGAGAGGGTCGAAGTCGTCGTGTTGTATATCGCAAAGATCGTGTAGAAGGTCGAGTTTGCCTCGACCCCGGTGTCGAGGCCTCCCGCACCGCTGGCCGTTATATCCGCGGTGGTCGAGTAGACCGACCCCGGGGCGTCCTCGAGGGCGAGGTCTTCGGTGATGGAGCCGGGGACCTCATCCGCGAGGGAGAGGCCGCCAAACTTGATGGAGATGGCGTTGGCAGAGGTCGTGCGTACCTCGAGCTCTTTCTTGTAATAGATGGGGAGCCCGCCCGATCCACCGCCTCCACCGCCGGCGGCGGGGCCTGGTTTGATTCTCATATCGTCCCCTTACTTCGCGAGATAGATGGCGCCGTCGACGGTGCAAGCGGCGTCGGTCTCGATCACGATGGTTGTGTTGTCTTCGGAGAGGATTTCGTCGGTCGCCTCGAACTCGATGACCTCGCCAGCGTTTTTGGCGCGGTTGGAGCGGAGCACGGTCGACCCCGTCTTGATCTCCCAGGCGCAGGCGGAGCCGAGCTCGAGGTAACCTCCGACGATTTGGTTTGTCCGGTCGGCGATGGCGTCAACGAGGGTCGCGCCTCCCAGGGCGTCGGGGATAACGACATGGCGAACGCGGTTGGCGACCCGCTTGGACTTCATCTCGTAATAAGTGGCGTTGGCTCTGATCATGGCCATTCGGGGACCTCCTTTGGCCGCTTTGGTTGAGAGGCCTTGGGAGGCCCCGAGCTCCGGTTATCGTAACGGTCCGGAGCTCGGGGGGAAAGCATCGGCCTTGATCAGGCCGCCCGGGCGCCTCAGAGCTCGCCGAGCTTGCGGAGCCGGTTCTCGTAGTGCCCGAGCTCGTCGGGGGCGGCCTCGGCCTCGGGGGCGGCCTGAGCGCGGGGGCGCGCCTTCGCGTATCGCTCTTGCCATTCCTCGCGCGAGACGTCGGCCTTTCCCTGGGCCCGCTCGAGGGCCTGGCGGTGCCTGAGCGACTCCTCCTTCGCCTTCTCCGCGGCTTCGTAAATGGAGTCGAGCTCCCCCTGTGTGAGGTCGCCGCTGGAGTCCTCGGTCTCGCCCTTGAAGACCTTGATGCGAGAGCGTAGGAGTCTGGCTTGCGCCTCCGCCTTCGCCCGCAGCTTCCGGATCCTGGAAAGCTCGGCCCCGGCCTCCCGGACTTCCTCGCGGCTCTCCGCCGCCCGTTCGCGCTCCGCGGCCTCCTCGGCGGCCTGATCAAGCTCGGCCTCGATCGCTTCGGTGTGAACGAGTCGGTTTGTCAGAAGGGCGATTTGGTACTCGGGGGTTTCCTTGGGGTCCGCATCGGTCCTGGCGAGGGGCTGCGGGGGCTTCCCCTGGGCCCTGGCGCGGTCGAGCTCGGATTCTAGGGTCTTGCGGCGGGCCTCGAGCTCATCGCGGACTTGCTGGGCTCCGAGCAAGTCCATCGCGGCGTTGACGGATGGCGGGTCGACCAAGAAGGCATCGCGAACGGCGACGATGAAGGCGGCGAGGGCCTTTACGTCGGAGTCGAGGGCGGGGGCGATATCGGCAAGCCTCGGGCTTGATCGGGCGAGAGAGGCCAGGAATTCGCCGGCGGCCTTCTCCCGGGCGATCATGACACCATAGTCGAGCTCGGGGGGCGGAAGTTGGACGGGCCCCATGGGTCCGAGCTTGGATTCTCCGGCTTGGTTCTTCATGGCGTCTCCGACGAGGTTTCCTTGTCAAGGCCCTATGTCGAATAGTTCGCAAATAGTTCGAAGGCGCACGGCCCGGGGCCCATAAAGCCTGCGCCTTGATCTCAAATAGTTCGAAGGGGTGCGGACGAAAGCCAGGGGCGCGTCAAGGCCTATCGGCTCAGGCGGCCCCCGGCGGATCGTTTTCAGGCGGCGGCGGTGGCCGGCGCGGGGTTCTTGCGGGGCCGCCCGCGCTTGCGCTTCGGGGCGGGGTCGGCGGCGGCGCTGGGCTTCTTCTTCGGCCGCCCGCGCTTCTTCGGCGGGGTCTGTTGCGGGGCGGGCTTCTTCGCCCGGGTCTTCTTCGCCTTCGGGTCGTGCCATTCGATGGTGAGGGGCTTGTCTTTGTCGCCGGTCGAGAGCCGCACCGGCGCATCCTCGGGGATGCCCATCGTCGTCGCGATCTCCCGCACCGCGGCGCGGAACTCGGCTTGCGCGGCCTTGTGCAAGTCGGCGAGCTCCTTGTTGCGGCTCTCGGCGACCTTCTCCGCCTGGTCGATGACGAGCTTGGCCATCGGGTCGAGGACCTTGCTTTTGTTGAACTTCGGTTGCTCCGACATGTCTTTCCTTTCGGCCTATGGGGCCTTGATAAACAGCTGTTCGAACTTGATGGTCCCGCGGCGACGGTTGAAGCCAACCGTCCCAAAGCGCGGGTCATGAATGAAATCGGGGGCGACGGCGAGCCTCGTGGGCTCGGCGAGCTTCAGGACCAGGGCGAGCGCCTCCTCCTTGATCTTGCCGAGGAGGAGCGCGCGGGCCTCCCGCTCCTGGTCTTTTATGTTGATGACGCCGGCGGCCTTCGCCCGCTTTTGCCAAAACTCGCGGCGTTGTCGGCGCCCTTGCGGCGGCGTCGCGGAAAACTCGTCGCCGGCCTCATCGGTCGCGGGGAATACCGCCTTGACGATTTCGTCAACGGTCGCGGGATGGCGCTCGTCGAGGAGGATTTCCCAAGCGCCCTCCTCTCCATCGAGTTGGATGCGCCCCTTGATCAGGCAAACATCTTCGCCTCGGCGGTTCTCGAATTTGCTCGCGACCTCGATGATTTCGGCCATGGCTTGCGCTTCTCCTTGGGGGCTTTTCCCCGGTGAGATTATCAAAGGCGGGCCGCCCGCGCCCCTTGTCAAAAAAAAGAGCGGGGGCGGCCTCGATGTCAAAAAAAGGCCTAAGCGAAAACCTCGCGGACCCTTTTTTCCATCTCGCTTTGGAAGGCCTCGGTCAATCCCTCGGCCAAGGCCTTGGCCCCGAGTGCGATGATCTTGGCCGCAACAAAGCCAAAGGCGTAGAAGCATCGCGACACGGCATACGCGAAATTGTTCTCTTGGTCCTCGGCGATGAGCTTGGCGCGGCTGGCGACGAGGGAAACGCTCGCCGTCGCGACTCCTATCTCGGCTCGAAGATAGTCGCGGCGCTTTCGGTGGCGCGCCTCGCTCGGCCCGTCGCCGGATTCCTTCGCGGCCTTGATGTCGGCGCCGGCCTGTCCCTCGGCCAAGACCAAGGTCGCGAGGTCCTGAAAGAGAACTTTGCAAGCCTCCTCGATCTCGGGGCGCGCCTGAAAGGCGGAGGCGCGCGCGGCCTCGCTGATGAACTCGAACATGAGGACTTCCCACAGCTCCTCGATGGCTTTGTGGCTCATGGCTTCCTCGCTTCCTTGAGGGAGGCGCGGGCCTCCCGAATCATGCGCCAGCGTCGATCGACCGCGGCGCGGTTGTCTTCGGGCTCCTCGGCGTCGGGGTAGGTGATGGACGCCCCGCCGTTGAAGTCCCGCTCGAGGACCTCGAGGGCCTGGTCGACGGCGTCGAGCGTGGGGTCGAGGTTGCGGGGCTGGAGATGCGAGAGACATCCCAGGGCCGAAAGCGCCCAAGCCATGAGGAACACGCCAAAGACGGTGATGGCCCCATGCCTCATTCGCTCGAGGCCTTCGCTCTTCTCTTTCATGGTCTCCGACTTTCCAGGCCGGGCGAGGCGCGGACCCCGCCCGGCTCTCTCAGGTTACTCAGCGGGCGCGCGGCGCCGTTGCGCCTCGCGAATCTTCACTCGGCCGGATCCGAGGAGAGCGCGGACCTCCCTCGGGGTCTTGCGCGGCGTCCAGGCATGCCCGATCTCTTGAGTCCCGAAGCCGTGACCGTACCGCAGGGTCATCACCGTCCGCTCCTCCGGGGCGAGGATGGACCATATCTCTTTGTCGGTGAGGGTGTTCATCGGGTTGGGTTCGCCCTTCTCGTGACGGAGCCAGGTGAGGATGGCCTCCCGGGCCCCCTGGCTTATCCACGCGTCGAGCTCCGCGGCGGTCCCGCCTTCCCAGGCCTCGATGGCTGAGAGGACCCCGCTCGAGGCCGCGATCTTCCAAAGCTGCGGCTTGTAAGCTTCGGGCGGGAGCTTGGCGCGTATCTTGGCGATCACCGGGGCGACAAGGTGATGGAAGCGGCGGAGCGCCTCGGCCCTGGTCCGGGGCGAACGGTCGATCTTCTCTTCGTTGCTCACGGCCGCACCCCCCGCTCGTCATAGGCGCGGGCGATGGCGATGGCGGTGCGCTGCCTGAGCTCATCCTGGACGGGCCGGAGGTTGAAGAAGTTGTCGGCGCCGTAGCGCGCGGAGAGGGAGCGGAGGCCCTTGGCCTCGTCTCCTTCGAGGAGCCGGCGGGAGACGCGGCCGAAGAGCTCCTTGAGGATATCGGGGCGGGCCCGCTCGAGGACGCGCAGCTGCGAGAAGGAAGCGGGGCGGGCGAGGCGGAGCCAGTCATCGATTCGACAAAAGCGTCGAGCGCCGAGCTGGCATCCTCGGAGAGCCTTGAGGTACTCGGCGTCTTCGGGCTTTCGCGCCAGGCGGGCGGGCGTGCCGCCTTCGAGCTCGACGAGGGGGCGGTGGTAGTCTTCGGATCGGAGCCTGTCGCGGTCGGCGCCGCTTTGTAGGGGTCGACCATCAGCGTCGAAGCCGAGGAAAGCAGGGCCTTCAAGGTCTGGATTCCCTCCGAGGTCCATTCGCCGCTCGGGTTCCTCGGCGGCTTTGCGCTCGGCCTCGTCGATTTGCCGAAGGCATTTCTTGAGCTCGTCGGGGTCGTCGAGGAACCCCTGGCGGATGCGCTTGGCGTACGCGTCCGGCTTGCGGATTGTCTTGGTCTTTTGCTCTCGCTCGAGTCGCCAGGCGACGGCGCGCTCGATACCCTTGGGACGGAACATCTATGGGCCTCCTTTTGGCCTTTTGCCGAGCCGTCGTGAGCGTTCCAGCGCTCCGGCGGCTTTCTCTTTGGTTGGGTCCGTTGGTTGTGCTCTTCGAAATCAATCCTCGAAGAGAAAGAATCCTCCTCCTCCCTCGAGGGCCCCTCCTCGCGCATCCCCCGTACCGCATCGCTAGTACCGGAGGAGGAGGATCTATAGCTTTGCTGTTCTGATGATCTATAGATATAGGGATGTGATGCGTTGGTGATGCGTTGGTGATGCGCTGTCGATGCGTTGGTGATGCGTCGTCGGCGAGGCCTAAAAAAGTCGGCCCCGCGGGGGGCGGCGGTCACTCCCCATCGGGACCTTTGGACCGCCCCGAGGGCCGCGAGCTTGGCGATGGCCCTCGAGGCGCTCGATGGGTTGATGGCCAGGGCGCGGGCGATGGACCGGGCGGAGTCCTCCCAGCCCCTCGACCTTCTCCACTCGAGCTCAGCGAGAACCAGGCGCTCACACGGGGATAGGTAGGGGAGGCCCGCCCCCTCCGGCGAGCGCAAGACCCTTTGCCACTGGCCAGGGGCCGGGGCCTCGAGCGGGCGCGCCAGGCGGAGCGCGGGCCCGTCGACCTTGGCCAGGCCGAGCTCGACGAGGCGGTCCGCGGCGCGGCGAGCGGTCGAGGGATGGACCTGTATCGAGGGGCCGAGCTCGACCAGGGCCGCCGCCCAGCCCCGGGCCTCGCCGTCCTCGACCTCGGCGAGCACCAGGCGCTCCGCCGGGGTAAGCCGGGGGAGGCCCGCATCCGCCGGATTCCTCCTCACCTTTAGCCATTCGGTCCTCAGGTCGGAGGGGGCGGCAGTCTTCATTCTTGGGGGCCTTCCATCTCGATTTCAACCGGGCTCGAGTCTCGCTCTATCAGAGCCTGGTCATCGTCATCCTTGCAGGGACAGGGTACACGCTCAGCGGGAGGGACCGGAAGCCATCTTTGGCTTCCGCGGGCTCCTGATTTCCCAAACGACCCCGAGCTCCCCGAAGCGCTCCCGGAAAAGATCCGGAGAGCCGTTGAAACAATAGATGGCGGAGTCGTAGATGTTCTCAGACTTCTTCATGTAGCCCAGGCGACGGCCTCGATGCAGCAAAGGCTTCATGAAGGGGACGCGTCGACCGACCCAACAAACCGCGACGAGGGAGGGCGAAGACATGAAGGCCTGAAAGTATTTCGTCGAGAAGCGCGAGCCGGCCGGCAGCAAGGCGATGACCTCTTGGCCGCGCGCCGCCTCCTCGGCGATCTTCGCGCACCACAGAGGAAAGACGCTTCCGTATGGCGGATTGACAAAAGCCGGGAGGCGCCATCTCTGGGCGAGGCCGTCGTCGGCGGCGGTGTAAAAGGTCGCCGCGCCGAGGGGGTTGTCGGAGCTCGTCGCCGGGTCGAGCGGAATCCGGCCCCCGAAGTATCGGCGGACCGGCTCGGCGACGAGCTCGGGGGTGTACCACTGATGGGTTTTCGATTGCAGGCGATGGGGTTTGTCCGTCAAGCAAGCCTCGATTCCTGAAGCCGGCGCCCGGAATCGAACCGGGTTTTGACGGACAGAGCGCCCGAGGCGCCCCGTGTCTTCCTACCTGGTAGACACCCGCCGGCAGAGGGGGGCGGCTCCGAGCCGACCCCCGGGGAAAGGCCAAGGCCGTCTCGTGCGAAGAAAGCTAACCATGGCTCCGGAATATTGGCGCGCCCAAACGAATAAATCAAGAGCGATCTTTCGCTAATTATTTCCGGTTGAAAAGTCGATCCCCTGATGTCACGGTGCCATGCCGCTAAACCTTTTGACGGGGGTTTTATTCGACCGTGCGCAATTATTCAAAAGCCTCGCCTTGCTTCTTCTGCCTGTCGCCCGCCTCGATTCAAAATGGGCGTTCTCGGGTTTTTTGGGAGTGTGGCGGCGATGGCTGCAAGAATAAATCGCGTAGCTTTGACCGTAATAAATACCGGTCATGGTGGGCGGATAAATTCGCCGTCGCGGAATGGAATATCGACCAAACAAACCTCCTATGGGAAAGGCTTGAAGCTATGAAAGACTCCGCCGAGCACCAGAGAAGATTGAACTATGAAGCCTCGGAAAGGCGCGAGGTAGTTTGCACAAAGGACCTCAAGGTTTGGAAGCGCGGCCCCGCGATAATCCAGGCCCTCGCGAACGAGCGCCGCGGCGAGCGAATCACGGCCCTCGTTTCCGAGCTCGGCCCCGCCGTCTGTCGCGAGCTCGCGGACCTCATCAAGGAGGTCGCCGCCGATGCCTTCGACGCCGGCGTCGACGCGCTGGAGAGGAAACAGCGCGAAGGGAGCCGGCGATGAAATTCGAGCCCCCTCGCCATTGCGCCGGCGCCGCTTGCTCCCGGTCTCAGTCCGGGCCGGCGCCCCGCCCGCCCGCGGGAACGCCGCAGCGGAACCGCGCTGAAATGATAATCGGCAACGCGCGATGCCTGAGCGCCGCGGAGTTAGCGCTCGTCATCGAGGCCTTGGAAAAGATGTTGAAGATCAGAAAGCGAAGGAGATAAGGCATGCAATTCAAAAAAGCAACCCGCCAGGCAATCCGCTTGAGGATCGCGCTTAACGGGCCTACCGGATCGGGAAAAACCTACTCGGCCCTCGCCGTCGCGTCGGAGCTCGGCGATAAATTCGCCGTCATCGACACGGAGCACGGGGCGGCCTCACTCTATGCAAACGTCTTCGACTTCTCGGTCCTCGAGCTCTCCGACTATGCGCCCCGGAATTTTATCAAGGCGCTCGAGTCGGCCTTCGACGCGGGCTTTAAGGTCGTGGTCATCGACTCGCTCTCTCATGCCTGGATAGGCGAGGGGGGGATTCTTGATCAAAAAGACCACACCCCCGGAAATAAGTTTGCGGCTTGGAAAAACCTCACTCCGCAGCACCGCGAATTGATCGACGCCATCCTTTCTTACCCCGGCCATGTCTTGGTCACCATGAGGACGAAAACCCACTACGATGTTTCCGGCGATGGCATCCCAAAAAAGGTTGGCCTCGCTCCGGTGCAACGCGAGGGCGTAGAGTACGAGCTCGACCTCATCCTCGACATGGATAACGCCACCGCGACCGTGTCGAAGACGCGTTTCCCGGAGCTCAATCGGCGGAAGTTTAAGCGCCCCGGCGGCGCCCTGGCGAAGGAGCTCATGGCCATCGTCAACGGCGGGGCCTCGGAGAGCTCGGAGAAGCCCCGGAGCTTTCATCCCCCGGACAACGCACCGGCGGCGCCGCGTGACGAGCCGGTAAAGGTCATCGATATGGAAGGCGCAAAGCTTCACTTCCCCGAGCTCGGCCCTGATTACGTGCTGCAGGTCGGAGACTACCGCGCCGGATACAAGCTCCGCGACGAGTACCTCGACCATTCGGGCCTCGCCCTCGTCGACGCTTTCGAATGGCAGCATGCGGCGTCGGAGCTCTTCGGCCGCAAAGACTGGCGGGAGGCGACCCCGCGACAACGCGCCCTGATCCTTTGGGCCAACGAGCTCAGGGAAGAGAGGAAGAAGCGGGAGAAGGCGGAGCACGATGCCAAGCTCTCCGAGTACCTCGCCCTCGAGATTTCGGAGAAG
>SPJK01092595.1_pt1 | contig 10226 bp, 11 predicted proteins | sample 3741771 | NCBI WGS metagenome assembly SPJK01 (sample SAMN10925997, study PRJNA522277) | cold seep metagenome | isolation source: Elba SIP-enriched marine methane seep metagenome, extraction at timepoint T2 | place: Italy: coast of Elba, Mediterranean Sea
AAATAGCGAAATGGGTTCTTGGTCATAGTCCGACGCTAGAGCAGGGCGGTTAAGGCTCACTTTCCCCTGACAATTCCCTCAGCAGTGCTGATCGCGCCCAGCTAGAAGGCCTCGTCAAACATGCTGTCGCGCGTTTCGAAGCGGATGACGATGAGGGGCGGCAAGAAGAATTCCGTCAACTCCTGAAGAGCTTCGGTCGCTTCTACAGTTTCATCGCGCAGATTATGCGTCTGGAAGACACAAGCCTTGAGAAGCTTGCCACCTACGGCAACTGGCTATCTCGACTTCTGCCAAACCGTGAGATGCCGCCTGAAATCGAGATTACCGACGAAATGATACGTTTGCAGGCATTCAAGGTGGTAGAGAAGGAGTCTGGGAGCGCATCTCTGAATCCGGGTGATACCAAGGCGTTGGAGGCGATAGGAGAATTTGGGGCGAAACCATACAACGAAGACGAACGGCGCGAGCTCTCAGAAATCGTTCAAGCCTTCAATGATCGACATGGTACAGACTTCTCTGAAGCTGACATGATCAGATTTGAACAGGTCAATAAAGAGATCATGGATGAAGAATTGACCGAAATGATGCGCAACAATGCACCTGACGTAGTTTATTCGGCATTTAGTGAAGCGTTTTTCAAGGGTGCTATCAGACTGTTTCAGCGTGACAACGAATTACGCAACATTGTGTTGACGGATCAGGAAGCACGCGAAAAGGCAATCAAGCACTTCTTCAACAGAGCATTGCGGCAAGCCAGGGAAGACGCGTAACGGAAACGCGGCGCACTAGTAATTAGCCGTCAGACTTTTTTCGAATCGGATTCTCTTATTAGGGGAATTATGTTACCCACGTCGGTATGGGTCGGCAGGTTATTTCGTTCGCAGTGGTATGCTTGGGGTTCGCATTCTTCATAAGAGATGCGCAGCAAGAATTCTTAGACATCTGGCTCAAAATGAAGCCGGTGGGTCAGACTACGGCACAAGATTTTGATTCTTTATGGGCCCAGTTCATGCTGCCGAGGGTCGCCTTGTTTGCATTGATACTCATGCCCGTGACGATTGCTGGGTCATTTGTCGAACCAAAGCGCAAAGCGAGACCACGTGTGCTTTTGAACCGGTTTCGCAATTGGCTTGCGACTAAGACGCTGAACCGCTCGTTGTCGCTCTAAGAATCGGTTGTTTCGAAAGGCCTGGTGCAGCAATTGATGCAGCAAAATCGCCACTCCGCGAGCTAAGGTGTTGTATTTGTGAGAAAAGATGGCGGAGGAGGAGTCCGTATAATTATAATTCTCTGGTGTTCGTGCGTATCCCCGAGTATCAACAAAAACAGGTAGTTACAGGTTCGTCGGTTCGAGTCTGTTCGCACGCATTCGCCTCGAGCCGCGCTATATGGCGGGGTGGGTGGCGGGGTAGGAGGGTTTAATGCCCAAAACCAGTGTCAATCGACTGACCAGGCGCCAGGTCGAGACGAGTAAGACAGGTCGCATGGCTGATGGCGGTGGTTTGGTCTTGCAAACGAGTAAAGCCGGATCACGATCGTGGTTGTTCATATATCGCTGGGGGAACAAGCGCCCGGAGCTAGGCCTCGGTCCTTATCCGGCGGTCTCGATCAAGGATGCCCGTCAGAAAGCGTCTCAAGCTCGCGCATGGCTCGCAGAGACCCCGAAGCGTGATCCGAGGTCTGAGTGGGCCAAGCAAAAGCAAGTCGCAGAGACGGGATCGCGGTTCGGTCAGTTCGCGCTCAAATACCTTGAGGCAATTGAAGGTGATTTTCGGAATGCGAAGCACCGCAGGCAGTGGCGAACGACGTTGGAGAAATACGCTAAGCCGATCTGGACTTTCGACGTTTCCGAAATCACCACGGACCATGTCCTAGAATGTTTGTTGCCAATCTGGGATATGAAACCAGAAACGGCTCGCAGAGTGCGCGGCCGCATTGAACGAGTTCTTGACGCTGCAACCGTTCGGAGATTGCGGACAGGCGACAACCCCGCGCGTTGGAGCGGGCATTTGAAAATGGTGCTTCCAAATAAACGCCCAAAACCCGTTCATATGGCGGCTATGGAGTATGCTGAAGTTCCAGCCTTCATGGCGCGATTGGCAGAGGTAGATACTATTGCTGCCGGGTGCCTCAGATTTGCCATTTTGACAGGATCTCGATCTGGTGAAGCGCGAATGGCGAACTGGGATGAGGTCGATCTGGAGAATGCGCTTTGGACGCTACCGGAAAACCGGACCAAAACCGAGATCGAGCATCGCGTTCCGCTCTCAGATGCTGCGATGGAAATCCTCGCCGAGCTATACGAACAGCGGATTGGCGGTCTTGTGTTCCCAGGACAAAAGCGTGGTCGCCCTCTTAGCGATATGACGCTCACCGCGATCCTGCGGCGTTGGGAGCTTCCGTTCACCCAACACGGCTTTCGTTCTTCTTGCCGGGACTGGGCGGGTGACGAGACCGACTTTGACCGTGAAAGCATCGAGCTCTGTATAAGTCACAAAGTAACTTCTGCGACAGAAGCAGCATATCGCCGAAAAGATGCACTCGCGAAACGGCGGGTGATTATGCAGGCTTGGGCAAACTATTGCGGCGGAGTTGCAGAGGCACAGCAAGTTGGATGATCTCAGGCGACGTTTTAAAATAGCGAAACGGGTTCTTGGTCATGTGCCGAGCTTAGAGCAGGGCGGTTAAGGCTCACTTTCCGCTGACAATACCAGCGATTTTACTCTGACAGTTCCGTCTCAAGGAGATTGCGACAGAGTATCTCCGGCGATGGGACGTGTGAGGGCCTACTTTCAGGAATGGTGATGTGCGCATCGTCTCAGCGCTATTCATTTGATGCCAAGTCGCGGCTAAGCGAAATTGGCAGTTACGGCATCTGAGCCGAGATGGAGGACCGCCATGGTCTATGCACCTTTGGATTTAGCGGGAAAAACCGTGCTCGTAACCGGTGGCAACCGGGGTATTGGTCTTGGCATGGCGCAGGCGATGGCCGCTGCGAATGCCAGTATCGCGATCTGGGGCCGAAAGGGTGCCGCGAACAAAACTGCGATGGATGAGTTATCCGGTTTGGGCACAGGCGATATCAAGGCCTGGGAAGTGGACGTGACGGATGAACAAGCTGTCATCGATGCTACCGTTGATGTCGTTTCCACAATGGGGCGGATCGATAGCTGTTTTGCCAATGCCGGAGCGGGGGTGTCGGCGTCCAGCTTTATCGAGATGGATACAGATACGTGGCGCGTGAACATGGCGGTCAACCTGGATGGCGCCTTTTGGACCCTGCGCGAGAGTGTCAAGCATATGGTCGAACGCTCAAAGGCAGGAGATCCGGGCGGATCCGTCGTGGGTGTGGCATCCCTGGCGGGCGTGGAGGGAGCGGCCCGAAACCAAGCCTATGCTGCAACGAAAGCGGCTTTACCATCAATAATTCGAGGTATTGCGGTTGAGTATGGTCGCTATGAGATTCGCGCAAATTCCATTCTCCCAGGATGGATCGCAACCGACATGACCGATACGCTTCAGGATTCAGATGTAGTTAGTTCAAAGGTTATTTCGCGTGTGCCGATCCGACGATGGGGAGAGCCTGACGACTTTGGAGGCATGGCGATCTACCTTGCGTCCGATGCATCAAAATATCATTCAGGCACGACTCTCATAGTCGATGGTGGATACTCGGTATTTTAAGCGCCACAGAAATTCAGCGTTGGTGCGTGATAAATTGCTCTATGGAGGTCGCCCATCGACTTTTGCCCATCGATAAACTGAGGGCTGGACACATGCATTGCTCGAATCATATTCCATCTCATGTAAGTCAAAAGGCACAGCCATGACCAATATGATGACAGCTTTGGTCTGTGACAGAATTTCCGAAGATCTTTCCGGCGTACCCTTCTGCTCTGTGGAGCGCCCAGAACCGGGAGAAGGTGAAGCCCTTATTCGCGTACGCGCTGCCGGGCTCAACTTTCCCGATATACTGATGTTGTCAGGGGAAGTACCAATTCAAACCTGTAGCGTCGGCTGCGGCGTCATCGCCAATAAACGTCACTTTCCGCCGACAATTCCCGCATCGATATTAAGTGATAATGTTGTGGTTTGTTGGTGCGCCCGAATGTCAGGCTGAGTCTTAACGTTTCGTTCTCGGGGCAGAGTTCTCCGTAAGAATCAAGGCGATGTTTTCGAACATGGTTTCACAACTGCTGACGGAGGCCTCAGCGGCTTCGAGGTGATCGCCCGTTAGCGGAATAAATTTGCAAACATAACTGACGAGACACTCTTCAGGCCCATTCGCCAGGACTTCGAACTCGCCATAGTATCTCGCCCAGGGGGTGCCCCCGCCATCCTGAACCGAATAGGCATAGCGCCTGCGCGGTGCGTCACAGAGTTCAAGCACTTCTGTCACGGGATGGGGCAGGAATTCCTCCGACACTTGAAGCGTTCTGGTGTCGCCTGGACGTGTTCCGTCCCCATCAGTCGTCACGCTCAAGATCTCATTTGGCATGAGGCGTTGCTGGCCCGACCAGTCGTTTATCAGCGACCAGACGGCATCGGCTGGGGCGGTGATGCGGGCACCGGCAAACCCGGTCGCGTACAGTCCTTCCCGACATGTCTCGGTTCTGTAATCCAGAATGTTAACCTGCGCCATGATCCCTCAGCCCGTTGGTTTATCTCGTTCGGGGAGCATGTTTATGAACACCGGCGCCCACATCAATGTCGGCTAGCGAATGCCTGTATCAGGAAAATTGATGAAAATGCAAAACGGCGTCAGGCTTTCACAGTAAGCATGTCCGTATGATTTCTGAATGATACACACAACATCGCGTATAATAATTTACACATCCTCTAATCGCTATGGATTGTTGCTTCGGCAGGGGTGATATTAAAGCTAAAGAAAACCTAGCAGTCCCGAGCGGAGCATAACAAATGTCTGAACTTCTTAAGCACTTCACCAAGGCTGACTCACCGGAAGATGCTGCAAACGCCCTAATTGCAGATGGTGCGATCATCGTTGAGGGGGCTATTCCGCCGGAAGAGGTTGCCATGCTGAACGAGAAGTTTCAGCCAACGCTGGACGAAGAAAAGACTGCCCAGAAAGGCCGGGAGGATAGGGCGGGTCTTATGCCCCAGACGATGGTGTTCGCAACCAACCTGCCATCACGATATCCCGAGATCTCAAAGTATTTCAATGATCCGTTTATTGTTGAAGTGTCAGCACGTGCATTGCAGACAAGCGTCAAAGACATGACGATCAACACGACCCAGGTAATGGAAGCCCATCCTGGCAATCCGGCGCAGCCGCTGCACAGGGATGATGGGACATGGAAAGTGCCGACACCACGTCCGGACCTTTGTGTCGTTACCCTCTGGGCGCTGAAGAATTTTACCAAGGAAGCGGGCGGGACGCGTTTCGTACCAGGAAGCCACAGACACCCCGAGGCTTCCCAGCCACCACTATATGATGAAAACGACGTCCCCTGCCCGCCCACGGAAGATGTGCCAGACGAAGTCCCACAGATAGAAATGAAACCGGGGTCGGTGCTGGTCTTTCAAGGCAAATTGTTACATGGCGGCGGCGCGAACCTGACGACGGATCAAGTGCGCCGGTTCATGCATATTGGCTACTGCCACGCTTGGCTGCGGCAGGTCGAGAACCAATGTGTCACGATTACACCCGAACAGGCTCTGAAGTTTGATCCCGAAATCCAGCATCTGCTCGGATTTGATGAATACGCATTCGAGCTAGGCCATGCCTACAACATGTCGCCGATTGAGTACTTTAAGAAACAGCACGAAAAAGAAGACGCATGATCCAGTCGGCGCCTGCGATTTACAACAGGATTGTCTGACCTGTCCATGAAAGCAGGTCTGAGATTTTAATTCGGACACGGCGTGGCCGTGCTCCGGGTTCGGAAGAGGCGCGACATGTATTGGTTTTACTTGTTTGTTGCGGGCATTTTCGAAGTCATCTTTGTGGTGCTCCTGAAAATGTCGGACGGAATGACGAAGCCTGTCCCGACGATCGGTTTTCTGATCGGTTCCACCGTCTCGTTCGTTCTGCTCACGAAAGCGATGCAAGGCATTCCGATGGGCACGGCCTATGCAGTGTGGACCGGAATCGGGGCATCAGGGGCCATGGCTATCGGAGTCCTGATGTTTGACGAACCTACCAGCCTGACAAGGGCGTTCTTTTTCCTGCTCTTGCTCGTCGGTATCGCAGGTCTGAAGTTAACCGCTCAGCAGGGCGCATGACTCATCGGCACCGTCGGCGGCTGTAATGTTCCAGCTCCGGCTGGCTGGAGGGAGCGTGTGCGTAGTCTTAACCAGAAGTATCATCCGAGCCTGGTTCGCCCATTGTGCACAACTGATGTACTTTCGCGTTTCAGGCCTTCAGGGCGCGCGCGACGGCCGTTTCTGCGGACCGCAAGGAGCATTCGATGTAAGCCCCACCAAATACGTCGCCTATAAAACTGACACCTTGAAGGTTCTCGGCCTTTGCCTTGAAATCCAGAACGGCCTCGTAGGCGCCAGGGCCGTAGGGAGGATGCGAAAAGGCGTGGCGGTGAACGATTGCCTCTTCGACCCAGTCAGCCGAGGCACCCGGAACGAGATTGGGAAATTCCTGCAAAGCCGTGCGAATGACTTCCGCATCCGACATTTTCTCAAGATCGTTGAGATGCGGGTATTGCGACCAGAGGATAACGGCAGACTTGCCGCTCGGGACCATTTCCGGGACCTTGAATGCGCCATCCGACGCCATCCAGAAGTAACCTGCCGATCTCGGGTCGCCCATATACCCAAACGCTCCTGTCGGTAGCGGCCTATCCAGATAAAGCACCGGTAGCGCTTGTGGTGTCTTGATGATCGAATCGAAGAATTGCTTCTGATCCATGTAGTGATCCGGCAACAGTGCTGATGCGTGGATGGGAGCGACGGCCAGGATCACATGATCTGCCCGATGGATTTCCCCACTACCTGCCATTTCCACCCCGACGATACGCCCGCCCTCTTCGATGAGTCGGCTAACGGGGCTTTCGTATTGAACATCAATTTTGGTGGCCAATGCGTCAGGAAACATTTGCAGCCCCTTGGGCAGGCCGTAAGTTTCAGTGAAGCCGGTGATGCGGAGAATGTGCAGGAGATGCTGGACGCTCGTGTGTTCGGGCGTTGCAACATTCATGACCGAGCTTAGCAGGGGCAACAGATAGCTGTTAAGCGTCTCGCCGGGCCAGTTCCGGAAAAACTCCGCAGTGCTAATCGCATCAAGTCGCGTCGCCTTGTCGATGGTGTGCAGTTCGTGGCGGTATCCAAGCAGGACATGCCGCAATACGAGGTAATAGAGCGAGAGGTTTGCGCCAGGGCCGATTGGGGGGATGTAGGCAGCGTGCCCCGTATCGAGCCAAGGTTCCTTGCCATTCACGCAATAACAAGTGCTGCCTTGCGTCTTGATCCATTGGTCCCTCAGCCCAAGCTCTGTCATCAGTGCTTCGCCCACGCGATAGCTTGAGTGGAGCATTTGCGCGCCGACATCGAGATAGTCGCCCTCGCGTTCGAGCGTGACGATGCGTCCGCCGGCACGGTCGCTTGCCTCCAGCACGTCCGCCTCAATCCCGGCCTTGCGGAGCCAGTAAGCCGCAGACAAGCCCCCGACACCGGCACCGACAATGATGACTTTGCGGGGCATATTCAAGCCGTGGCTTCCACAGGGTCGTCAAACTGTAGCATGCCCCAATGCTCCAGCAGTTTTCCGTCCCTTACCCGATAGATGTCTGAGGAACGCAGGCTATGGCGTTCCTTTGTATTGCTGTCAGTCCACCAGTATCTGTGGACGACGATTCCGGTATCCTGATCATTAAATTCGAACAGCACTTTGCGGCTCAGATCCTGCATCGACTCCATCATGCGTTCGCAGGAAGTCTTCAGTGTTTCCGGATCGACCTCGGACTTTTCCGTATGGGAGTGGTACTCTGGATCGGCGAGTTCATAGGCAATGTCGAAATTGCCAATCAGGACTTCTTCATAGAAGCGGTTGATGATGTCTGTTGGCTTTTGGTCGTTTGACATGTCTTGTTCCTAATAAGCTGCTGGAGTATCGTTACCCGAGCAACGGAATGTCGAACCAGAGATGGTCTTCGCCATACTCCGCAGTGCCTGTCTCGGTATTGACTCGCAGCATCCGGTGCCCACCGGGAATGACGTAGTCACCAGTTACGGGGAACTGCATGCCCGTCCACTCTGCCCACTGCTGAATGGGAGCGGACAACGTAATTGCATCATGCGCGACGCCGAGATTGGTGGCACCCATCTTTACGAAATGGTTCAGCCAGGGATCCACCAGGCCTCCCTCCGGCGTTCGCCAACTCAGGAATTCTTCCATAGAGTAGTTGGGGTAGAGCTGCTTGATGGAGGGACGCACCGGCGAAAGGTAGGAGTCGATCCCGTGCCGCTCAAGGATCTGGGCGCTGCATTTATTGAAGAGCTCGGTAACTCCCTGACCGCGAAAGTCCGGTGAGACTGCGCCCAAAATACCGACCAGGGCGGTTGGCTTCTGTCCTTCTTGATTTTGTTTCAGGCAGAGTTCAAGCAGCTCATTATAGCCAGGCAGCGATCCGGGCTCTCCGTCCCAAGCCAGCGGTACGCTGACGCTTACCGCAGCGGCCTTGTTCGTTTTTTCATCGAGGACGAAGAAGTGGTATTTGTCGAAGACCGTCAGGATATCATTCTGTGTTCGCTGCCAGGTTGGCTCTTCATTGAGAAAGGCGGGGAAGGAGTCATCCTCCAGTTCGCCAACGCGTGTCTTGAGTGTCGGATCGTCTGCAAATGATTTGATGATAAGGGTCATGTTCTGTCTCCTAGTGCCCCAGCGAAGATGCAGGCGGAACCAAATAAAGTTTGGGTGACATTGCCTTCACGTCGACAGGAGTAAATATAAACACGGAGAACGATAGATCATCGAAATTGATGCTCTATCGTATGCCGTTGCATTAGGGCTTGCCGATCATGCCGATGAGGGCCCGGAGTTCCGGAGCCATACTGCGTGATTTTCGATACACAAGATCGATGCGTGCACTGCGTCTGAAATCCTTCGGCCGGATAGACTGCATTTTGCCTGCCGATGTCCAAATGCCAGCATACTCCGTTGGTAAATAAGCAATATAACTACCGGACAATATCAGGGTGGCCAGCCCCTCCATATAGCGAGAGGAGGCGACAGGACTGAAGGGGAGTGGTGGCTTCAGTGGCTTGTAGTTCTCCAGATAATCCCTGCCCACATAGTTGGCATCAAGCAGGGCTGCGTCGTCGAGTTCCTGGTCCGTCTTGCCGAAAAAGGGGTGGGACTTGCCACAGAACAGTTCATGCCTTTCAACGAAGCGTTTTTCATAGTGCAACTTGGGAAGTTTGCGGTGAAACAGCCCGATCGCGGCGCGAATTCTTCCGTCCAACAGGCGTTCTTCGAGTTCCTGCGGGGCGCCGACGAAAATGTCGATCGATAATTCGGGGTAGATTTCCTTCAGTTTGAGAATTGCGTCCGGTAGCTGGAAGTCAGTGCTGAATGAAATGTTGTCGACCATGCCGAGGCGGAGAGTACCTGTAATATTACCCTTCATGCGCTCGGTATCATTTCGGAAATCGTCGATCGCCGCGAAAAGTTTTTCCGCGGCCTCCAGAACTTCCTTTCCCTGTTCAGTAAGTTGAAACCCTTTTACGCCGCGCTCGCAAAGCCGCATACCGAGCCGGTCCTCGAGTTGTGCCATACTCATGCTGATGGCTGATTGCGTGGAGTTGAGAGCGTCTTGAGCTGCGGAAAAACCTTGATGCCGCGCGACCTCCTGGAAAACCCTCAGAAGCTTTAAATCCACGTCTTGGACCTTTGCGCGCAACATTCGCTCCATAATATGAACAAGCAGAGTAAATAAGAAAAACTGGTGAATTTGTCAAACTCTACCGCTCTTACATCAGCGTACCTGATGTATAGATGGGGTAAAAAGGATTTCGGTTTCCTACCGGTCCGCGAAAGGTGTTGTGGACTGGTAGAGTCGCTGTCAGGAAAGACAGACGCCTACCGAACGCTGACGCTGCCGAAAACAAGGATGATATTATGGAGGCGAGAATGAACGAATATTTGTTGAAAGGAATTAGCGCTGTTGCATTGATCGCCGGACTGCAGGCGATGAGCGGCATTTCTTCATTTGCGCTTGCGCAAGATGCGCTGACACCCGAAGAGGGCGCAG
>SPJK01026656.1_pt1 | contig 10225 bp, 11 predicted proteins | sample 3741771 | NCBI WGS metagenome assembly SPJK01 (sample SAMN10925997, study PRJNA522277) | cold seep metagenome | isolation source: Elba SIP-enriched marine methane seep metagenome, extraction at timepoint T2 | place: Italy: coast of Elba, Mediterranean Sea
ACAGAAAATGACTCGGTTGACCGGGATATGCCGCTTGCTCCCAAAAGCCGAGACTTTCCACCCCTAACTGACCGGAGATCTCCCAATGCTGAAACCATTGCCTATTATTTTCGCTTGCTTCAGCCGCTACAAGAGCGTAGTGACCAAGTAATACCCATAAAGCAATCCATTTGCAACAATTTAATTTTTCAGGAATCATCACGACTCCAGGCAACCGCATCGCCGACAGCCAGACCCAATAATTGCTTCGCATTTTCCTGATTGGCGGCAATTTCAATTAATCCCGCTGAATTTTCATACCAAAAACATTCGCCTTTGGAAACTGAGGAAAAAGTATCAGCCTGAGTCAACACATGACCGTTAATTTTCAAGGATTGACCATCAAAACGCTTGCAATACCGAATACCGCTCATGGCATTGCCGTAATGATCAAAATAAATGATCTGATCAAGATCTAACGGCCAACTGGATAAACCTTTTACTTGATAAGGTTTCAATTTGTCGTCAGCCAAACCCGAATAAAGCCATGCCGCCATCGGCGCAAAAAGGTCGCGTCCATGAAAACTTTTGGAACAATTGTCCGGCGCCCAATCAATTTCAAACCATTGTGTGACTTTTGAATGTAGCGCAATCGTATTCAACAAGCCGTTATCCGGCCCGACGAAAAAACGGTTGTCTGCTTCTAAAACTAATGCCGCCCGCTCCCCTCCTACGCCAGGATCAACCACCGCCAACACAATGCAATCTCCGGGTAATTGTCCGGCTAATGCCGCCAATAAATAACTCGACGCCTCGGGATTAGCGAAAGGCGCATTATGTAACAAATGGATGATTTTTATCTCGCGGTTAACCTGATCTATCGCCGCTTCCAGTTGTCCGACATAAGGTCCTTCAACGCCAAAGTCAGTAAACATAAATAGCGTCATTCCGTCACCTCCCATTACTCATTGTTGCATAACGCCCATCAGGACTGAGAATTTTCTTTTATTTTATTCAAAGGCGAATCGCTGGGATGAGGCACTTTTCCCGAAGGCACCCATTTAGAGGCGTTTTCAATATGCAACTCCTGATCATCAAAAAAGATATGGGGCTGAAACGCCGCCAACACTTGGGTCTTTTCCAAACCGCCTAGAAAAAAAATCTCATCCACATATACCCCCCAGTGTCTTAAGGTCTTAATCACCCGCATTTCCGCTGGCGCGTTCCTAGCCGTTACGATTGCGATTCTCACCGGCGAAAACTCAACGCTGAACGGCAACCGTTCCTGCAAGCGGGAAAGCTTTTTCAATAAAGCCGCATATGGCCCTTCGCGCATTGGCTCGTTTTGCTGCTGATCTTCGTTTCTGTTAAAACTGGCCAAACCTTCCGTCTTGAACACCAACTCACTGCTTTCATCAAACAACACCGCATCCCCATCAAAGGCGATGCGCACCTGATCTTCCGGAATTTGTTTGGAGTTTATCGGCGAATTTTTTAAAATCGCCGCCGCACAACTTCGACTATCGATCACTTTTTGAGCATCTTTAACCGTTGTGGTTAAAAATAAGTCCACATCAAAGGCTTCCAGGTAGTCAACCACCGATTCTCCGCCGGTAAAAGCATGCCTGGAAATTTTCAATGAATTATTACGGATGCTTTGCAATACCCGCACCCCGGTTTCCGGGCTATTGCGGGACATCACCACCACTTCGATTAACGGCGCTTCGCCGGGCGGTTGATGCTGATTAAGTTGTAACAATGCCTTTACCAACGGCATTGCGGCGCCGTCATCCAATAACTCATCTTCCCTTTCCAACATATATTTCCGATACTCGGCAATAGCGGTATCTTTATCTTCTTTATATTTACTTCGAAATACTTGATCCGCTTCTGTTAAGTCGAATAAAGCGGTTGCTGAAATACCGATAACTAATGTGTCTGAAAGATTGATTGTCATAATGAATAATGATTATAAAAAAATCAAAATACTTAAATTAGGAATTGACAACAACACCTAATCCAAACGAAACTATGCGGCGGTTATTATCTATCTATAAGTCTAAATAAATCACCGCAAATTTTGTACTTTTATAAGCCATGACGCAAGAAATAAAAATCGTTTTAGTCGAAGATGAAGATGTTCTTCGCGAAAACTATCAAGAGTTGCTAACCCTTGAAGGTTATCAAGTCATTTCATTTGATAACCGCCATGACGCTTTCGATTTTTTTCAGAATAATAATGTTGATATAGCCATACTCGATGTAAAACTCGGTAATGATGACCAAGAAGGCGGTTTCTTACTGTGTACGGAACTCAGAAAAAAATGGCCCGGCATGCCCATTATTTTTCTCTCTTCAAAAAGCACTGAACATGACAAGATTTCCGGTATGCGCCTGGGCGCTGACGATTATTTAGGCAAAGACGTCAGCATGGAATATTTGGTCGTCAGGATAGAAGCGTTATTAAAACGCTTTAAATTTATCACAAGCAACCGGAAAAACGGCTCAGTTAGCGAACCTAAGGGACATCTGATTATCGATGACCAACAATCCATCATGTTATGGAAAGAACAATCCGTTCATTTAACCTTAACGCAATTCTGGATCTGCAAACAATTAGCGGAGAATCCGGGTAAAGTACAAACTTACAATGCCTTAATGAAAGCCGCTAATCTTTATGTAGAGCCCAATACAATTACTGCGCATATCAAAACCATTCGCGCTCGATTTAAAGAACTAGACGATGCCTTTAATTGCATACGCAATGAACGCGGCACCGGTTATCGTTGGATTGAGATAGAAGTCTGATATTCTTATTTCAACAAGGGGATGTTAACAAAGAATCTGGCGCCGGAATGTATCTCGAGGTTCTCAGCCGACACTGAGCCATTATGGCTTTCAGCGATTAATTTTACAATATAAAGGCCCAAGCCGAAATGCCCGTTCTTCTTACTATCGCCTTTACGATGCGAATAAAACAAATCAAAAATCCGCACTATATCCTGAGGTAAATTTTCACCCAAATTACTGACAGTCAACACCGCCATCCGCGCACTTTTTTCTAATTTTATTTCAATAGCGGTTCCCGGAAGGTGATGATCAATTGCATTTGACAACAATTTATCCAACATTTGCCTTATCCGTTCCGCATTCCCTTGCACGACAACCCCATCCGCAATTGTCGCCCTTAAAATAGTTTCTTCATAGAGCGTTCTGTATTCATTTAAATAGTCCTGCGCTAACGCGGACAAATCTAATTCAGAAAACTTTTCTTTATAAATTGCCGCCTCCATCGAGCTTGCCTCTGTCGCCCTACTCAACAATTCATTCATGAAATATAAACTTTTACGACCGCGCTCTATGTAAACCTGAATCGCCTTATCGTTATTTTTTTTTTCAATCAATTGCAAAGAAGTTTTAATACCCACAGTGGTATTTTGTAATTCATGCTTTAAAAAACCGGCCATGGTTTCCAACCAGAAAATCCTTTGCGCCTGACTTTCCTTTATTTCTATACGTTGCGCCTCTATTTCCGCTTGCAGGTTTCGCTGATGTTCAGCCAACTGTCTTTCCCTGAGCTCAATTTGCCTAATCATATTATTAAAACCGCGGCTTAATAGACCAAGGTCGCCATCTAACTTTTCACTCCCGCGAATTCTGTCATATTGATTTTCCGAAACTTTTTTCATCGCCTTGGTCAAATCAGCAATGGGACCTGAAATACTTTTATGCAGCCAATTAAAAACAACAAAGGCTAAAACAAAAGCAAATACGCTGATAATTAATGTTATCAACACGGATTGGCTAAAAGAAGCGAACAACTTTTGGCGGCTTACTACCAATACCAGCTTACCGATAACTTGCTCATCCAAAATAACGTCATTATCGACAAAAAAAATCTCTGAAACGCCTAGTTCACGCGATAAAAAAATCAAAGCTTGATCAGGCCGATTTTTTTTTTTGTAAGCGGCGAAAAGCTCACCGTTTTCTAAATATAAGCGCGCCTCAATAATATCTTCGCTAGCCGCTAATGCATTCAGATTTTCTTTAGCGGTCGGATAATCGCCAAATTCCAAGGCGCCGGTGCTTCGTGAGGCAATAACCTTTCCAAGGGTTTTTACTTGTTGTTCCAACGAATGCTGATCATCATGGTATTTATGAAGCAAAACCCCAAACAGAATAATGAACAAGGCCAACATGATAGTCACCAGCATGATCCCGGTCATTTTTGCCGCAATGGTTTTTCTACCAAAAAACATCCCCATTAAAATTGCCTATTCATCCTTCCCGACTAAAATAGAAAATTCTAAAAGTTTGGAACTGATTTTCAATCCACTGTTTTCAACCACTTCCTGATTGATTTGAATAATAATTTTTGAGCCTAATTGAATCAAAGTGATCATTCCGCCAAGTTCTGAAAAACGACTGATATCGCTCACCGTCAATATTGGAAACGACTTTAATATTTCAAATAGATTAGATAATTGATTTTTTTCAGAAACACTGATGTAGGCGATTTGGCAATCAGTTAAATCTTCCGCTGTTAAGTGCTCAGCATTTAACTGTATGGTTTTTAATGTTCGCTTTTTTATCGGCTTATTATCGATTAACGCTAATTCTTTATTGGAAAAAGGACTCTTTCCAATAATACATAAGGTAATAAACTGATCATTTTTAATTAAATCCTGTTCCGGCCAATAGGTAAATTTGGCAAATTTATAAGTGTAAACCGCTTTTAATAAAGAAGCCGGTAAAGGTTGGCTGGAGTTGATGGGCGAGCTGAATAAAAAACAGAAAAATAAAATGAATATATTAAATATTTTATGTTTTTTAATAAAAAGATATAAACCCTGCAACATATATAATGAATAATGCTTAACCAAATTAAACATGAAGAATATCTGACTTTTTCTTCATCAATAACTCTTTTAAGCTTAAAACTGACGCCAATCGCCAGCCCATTAAAATGAGCTGTTCTCTGGATGTTATGAAAATTAGAAGTATACCAACTCGAACATTTAAAGAAAAATGTTCAATGCCGTTATGGTAGCATGACTGCGATAAGTTATTTACAAATCAGTTTGAACTTTCATAATTTGTCATTATTCATTTGCCTTACTTGTTAAGGACTGAGGATGAAATAAAACCCGCTACTAGCGTAGGATTTTTGTTCAGGTTCAACGACTGCAGGGAGCGATTGCCGAGGCGTGGAAATAGGCGCATAGCAAGCTATGTAACTATTTCCACAACGCAGAAACTGAGCAAAAAGACACGTTAGTTTCGGGTTTTATAAAATTCTCAGTCCTTAGCATAGCAGTACAAAATGGGCGCCGAAGATTTCCAGCTAATGTGAATTAGTCGGCAACGGTGTATTGTGTATTATACCGTAAAACTTTCGCCGCAACCGCAAGTACCTTTGACATTGGGGTTATGAAATTTAAACGCCTCGTTGACGCCTTCCTTGGCATAATCCAATTCAATGCCGTCTAAAACTTCATAATCGCTATTTTTTACAATCACTTTTACCCCGAACTGTTCAAAAACCATATCATCATCCTCCAGATTATCGGCGTAACCCAGTAGATATGACAAGCCTGAACAACCCGATTGTTTTACGCCTAATTTCAAACCTAATCCGGAACCGCGTTTAGTTAATTGCTTTTCAATTTGCTTTGCAGCATTTTCTGTCAATTTTATACTCATTAGATTTTCTTAAATTTGAGAAATTATTTCTTTTAAAACTACGATGAAAGCCTCTATGTCAGACTCGGTGTTTTGCCGTCCCAAACTGACTCTGATAGCGCCTTTCGCTAATTGAGGATCGACCCCCATCGCCAATAGAACCGAACTGACTTCGCCGCCGCCGGAAGCGCATGCGGAACCGCTGGATACTGCAATATTATTCCGATCCAATTGCATTAGCAGCATTTCACCGTCTACTCCCAAAATAGCGAACTGTACGGTATTCGGCAATCTGTTTTCATCACGGGCAAAGATTACAACCCCGGGAATCAGCGCTAATTGCTGTTCTAAACAATCCCTTAGCGTTAATATCGTTTGAAACTCTTCAATCGCCTGTTTCGCCAATTCAGCCGCTTTCCCGAAGCCGACAATTCCGGCTACATTTTCCGTCCCGGATCGACAATCAAATTCCTGACCGCCTCCGACCAACACCGGCTGAACATTGAACCCCTTTTCAAAAACCAAGGCCCCACTGCCTTTAGGTCCATATATTTTATGACTGGACAGCGACATTAACTGCACGCCCAAATCATTAAAAGACAGCGGAATTTTTCCCAAAGCTTGCACGGCATCGGTATGAAAAATGACGCCTTGCTGTTTTACACTAGCGGTGAGAGAAGCGATATCCTGTACAACGCCGGTTTCATTATTAGCCGACATGACCGATATAAAGTCATTTTCTTTAAAATTCAATTCCGCAAACTGATCAATCTCGACTTTACCGGAAACATCAACTAACAATTCTGAAAATTGCGGATAATAACGTTTTGCCGTTTCCAATACTGACGGGTGTTCTATTGCAGAGATCCACAGCTGTGCAGACATCTCTGCTTGCGATAAAGCCAAATGATTAGCTTCCGTGCCGCCGCTGGTGAATATGATTTGTTCGGGACTCACTGAAACTAAATCAGCGAGTTGTTGCCTCGCTTGGTCGATGGCGCTGCGCACAATCCGCCCCAAGCGGTATAAACCGGAAGGGTTGCCAAAAAATGTTGATAAAAAGGGCAACATCGCTTCCAACACCCGTTCATCAACAGGCGTGGTCGCGTTATGATCCAAATAGATCATTTAAGCCGAAATTTTTTCTTGCAAACTATCCAGTTCAACCAAAGTTTCTAAATCATTATCTTGCCGGTTGGCAACCTCGACTATAAATTCCCTTTCCAACAATGAGCCTAAACTGATACCGCTTAAATATTGCCGAATTTGTTCACTTAAGCCCATCCACAAATCATGCGTTAAACAAGGTTGATTATTTTGGCAATTCCCTTCGCCACCGCATTTGGTTGAATCCACCTGTTCGTCAACGGCGGAAATAATTTCAGCAATATTAATGTCTTTTGATGGTCGACTCAGCTTATAACCGCCGCCCGGCCCTCTGACGCCGGTTACCATGCCGGCTTTGCGCAAACGGGAAAAAAGCTGCTCCAAATAAGAGAGTGAAATGGTTTGCCGGGTTGCTATATCGGTTAAGGTTACAGGTTTTGCTTGACTATGAAACGCCAAATCCAACATCGCCGTGACTGCATATCTGCCTTTTGTCGTTAATCTCATTATTCATCTCCTCAAAAACCTATAATCAGTAAGGACACTATAATAAAACCAAGTATTTTAGTCAACAATAATGCAAAAGTCCGCTGCAAGAAAACGACCTGATCACAATGATCTATTGGCCGTTATCATTATCTTTAATCTCACAATTATCCAATGATTCAATCGGTTCATCCTGATATTGAATGCCGGCTTGAGTCATCGCCGCCTGCATTTTTACTAAATGACTATCCATCTTCTGAATATGGTCCAACATATGATTGATAGCGTTAGCAACCGGATCCGGCATGTCCTGAGTGGTTCCATAGGCGTCAAAACCCATTTTTTCGGCAATCGCCCTTCTACCACTCGCCTTATCTTGTTTTGAACCGACAATATGCGCCGGAATGCCGACGACTGTGGCGCCGGTCGGGACGGGTTTTAACACCACCGAATTAGAACCGACCCGCGCACCCTCGCCCACCTCAATAGGTCCTAATACTTTAGCCCCGGCGCCGATCACTACGCCATCGCCCAAAGTCGGATGTCGCTTGCCTTTTTCCCAACTGGTGCCGCCTAAAGTTACCCCATGATAAAGCGTACAATCGTCGCCGATCACTGCGGTCTCGCCAATGACTACGCCCATGCCGTGATCGATGAAAAAGCGCCTACCGATGGTGGCACCGGGATGAATTTCAATGCCGGTCAACCAACGCCCGATATGCGAACTAAAACGTCCTAACCAGCGCAACCCTTTACGCCAAAAAAAATGGCTCAAACGATGTATGATTAGAGCATGAAAACCGGGATAGGCAGTCACAACTTCAAAAATAGACTGTGCGGCGGGATCGCGATCAAAAACGCAATTGATCTCTTCTTTTATCCTGTGAAACATATTATTGATTATGATTTTGTGAAAATCTCAAGATACCCCGAAGTATATCCAATTCTTTACAATCCAATTGCGCGCGATTAAACACCCTTCTCAAACGCCGCATAATCGATTGCGACTTGTCGACATGTAAAAAACCGATATCCGCCATGGTTTGATAAAGATGCTGATAAAAGGATTCCATTTGTTCCGCTGTCGCCAACGGGTCTGTTTCTTTGTCGCCTGCCTCGCTTGCAGATGGTTTGCCCTGCGCCATGAAAAATTCATAACTGACGACTTGAACGGCGGCGGCCAAATTCAAAGAACTAAATGCCGAGTTGCACGGGATCTTTACCAGAAACCGGCACAAATCCAATTCATCATTTTTTAAACCGGAATTTTCGCGCCCGAAAACGATGCCGATTTTGTTTTCAGCATATTGCGGCCCGGAAAACTTTTCAGCCGCTTGGCGGGCGGTGAGTTCAGGCCAACTTATGGTTCTATCGCGGGCGCTGGCGCCGATAATGATATGACAATCCGCAACCGCCTCAGCCAAACTTTCCACAATCTGTACATTGCTCAAAAGATCATGAGCGCCCGCCGCCCTAGAGGTGGCGTCAGCACTGGGAAATTGTTTGGGCGCTACCAGACACAATTGCGATAAGGCCATATTTTTCATCGCTCTGGCGACAGCGCCTATATTTCCGGGATGAGAAGTCTCAACCAAAATAATTTTTATATTTGACAACAATATAACGACCGACTCTTGATAAAAACCGATAATTCTATCAAAAGATTTGCTATCCTATAGCACTTTATCGACCGATTAGATTTAAACTATGCATCCAATGCTTAATATTGCAGTCCGCGCAGCAAGAAATGCCGGCGACATCATTCAACGCGCCAGTCATAATGTCAACCGCCTCACCATCAACCAGAAAAGTCAGCATGATTTTGTTTCCGAAGTTGATTTTGCCGCCGAACAAGAAATCATCCAAGTGATCCGCAAAGCCTATCCGGATCACGCAATATTAGCTGAAGAAAGCGGCGAGCATAGCGGTAACGATTACATTTGGGTCATTGATCCATTAGACGGCACCACCAATTTTCTGCATGGTTTCCCGCAATATGCCGTTTCAATCGCCTTGAAAGTTAAAGGGAAATTAGAAGTCGGCGTGGTTTACGACCCAGTCAATGATGAATTATTCACCGCCGAACGCGGCGGCGGCGCAATGCTGAATAACCGTAAAATACGCGTCGCTAAGCAAACTAATTTACAAAGCGCATTGTTAGGCACCGGCTTCCCATTCAAATCCGACGAACATTTAGATGCCTATTTGGCTATGTTCAGACCCTTATGCATCGCCACAGCAGGCATAAGACGCGCGGGCGCCGCCGCTTTAGATTTGGCCTACGTCGCTTGCGGTCGCCTAGACGGCTTTTGGGAAATCGGTCTGCAAGAATGGGATATGGCGGCCGGCGTATTATTAATTCAAGAGGCTGGCGGGGTATGTACGGACTTCTCGTTTAATAATGATTATCTGCAAACCGGAAATCTAGTCACCGGCAATCCGAAAATGCATCAAATGATGTTTAAACTTATCGAACCGCATGTTAATGAAAAACTAACTAAACCCCGTAGCAGTTAATTTTATTTATTCTTTAACACGACCTTTGAAAAACAACAATCAATAAATTGAGACAACACTCGAAAGTTTGTAAAAAACAATTGGACATATACATAATATAAATGAAATACTAACAATTATATTTTGATGGGCGAACCCAAAACAAAAACATGGGTAATCAAGAACCTAACAGCTATCTCATACAACAGCAAATTTCTAATGCTGAAAGGGGCAAGCCTCATCAATTTCTTATGTTTGGGCTATTTACAAGTTATCTAACCCGATTGATGCGCGCCATTTTTGTTAGGAACGAGGATAAAATAACATCCGCAACTGGCGCAGGATTTCTGTTCATATTCAACGACTGCAGGGATGCAGGAGGTAGAGCAATGCAGGGAGCGATTGCCGAGGCGCGGAAACAGGCGCATAGCAAGCTATGTAACTGTTTCCGCAACGCCGAAGATGGACAGAAAGA
>SPJK01044023.1_pt1 | contig 10224 bp, 6 predicted proteins | sample 3741771 | NCBI WGS metagenome assembly SPJK01 (sample SAMN10925997, study PRJNA522277) | cold seep metagenome | isolation source: Elba SIP-enriched marine methane seep metagenome, extraction at timepoint T2 | place: Italy: coast of Elba, Mediterranean Sea
CTCTTCGCGATCGAGCATCTGAACCTGACTCGCGCAGTGCACCGCCTCCGCGCTGACTCGTTCATCCAGGAGCAGCAACTCCGTTCGCTCATGGGGTTGTCACCAGACGCGCCCCTCACGTTCAACCCCTCGATCTCACCCGTCGCGTCTGTCGCGATCCCCGACACCGAAACCCTCATCGCGCATCACCCCACGCTCGTGCGTCTGCGTGACGAGTATGCTGTCGCGGAGTCCACCCTCCTCCGCGAGATCCGCGCCCAATACCCCGACCTGACGATTGACCCATCATATGAATCCGATCAGGGTCAATCCCGCATCGGGGTCATCGCGGGGATCCCCCTCCCCATCCTCAACTCAAACAAGCAGGGCATCGCCCAGGCGCGTGCCCAACGTGAGCTCGCCCGCGCCCAATACGAGACCGCCCTCGAACGAGTTGTCCACGATCTCCGCGTCGCGATCGAACGCGTCAACCAGACCCGCGCCCAGCGCACCATGTACGAGTCCCAGGTCGCCCCGCTCGTCGATCAACAACTCATCGACGCTCGGCGATTGCTCGAACTCGGGGAAACCGAGGGGCTCGTCCTCCTCGAATCCCTCACCCGCGCCCAACGCGCATCGCTCGAACTCATCGACACCCGCCTCGAGGAATCCCGCGCCCTCAACCACCTGCGCGCCCTCGCCCAACCATCTGAACACTCCATCTCAGACTCCAACGAGGTGAACCCATGAACAACACCACACGCATCCTTCTCGCGACCCTTGTTGCGCCCGCGATGCTCGCGCTGAGCGCCTGCACCGACACCTCGACTCCCGCACCCGAAGCGCACGATCACGATAAACCCGAGACCCCAACCGATCGCATCGATATCCCACCAACTGTCCGCTCGAACCTGGGCATCACCTTCGCTCAGGTCGAACGCCGACGCGTGAACTCCACCCTTCGCATCCCGGGGGTCTTTGAGCTCGAACCCCTTGCGCGACGCGAGTACCGCATGATCCTTCCGGGAGAGATCGAGCTCGCCGTCGATCAGTACCAACCCGTTGAGCCGGGCGATCTGCTCTACCGGTTCCGCTCGCCCGAATGGTTCGAGCTCCAACACGAAATCATCGTCGCCGAGCAGGACATCGAATCCGCAAGCGCATCGCTCAACGTCGCGCGTGCACGCATCGAACAAGCAGAGCAGACCCTGAGCACCATCCGCGAACGCCTGTCCTTGCTCACGCAAGCGCAGATCCGCAACGCGGAACTCGAGACCCAACGCGCCCAGATCGAGTCCTCGCTCACCACTCTCCGCGCCGAGCTCAGCCTCGCCCAGACCACACTCGACAACGCGCACCTCACCCACGAGCACGCGCTCCACCGCGCATCCTCCGTGACGGGGATACCAGGCGCTGATCTGACTCAATCCATCGAGCACGAAGGGCAAAGCGTTCCCGCGTACCGATCGTTCGATTGGGTCCGCGTGTACGCCAACCAATCGGGCATCGTCGAGCACCTCCACCAAACCGATGGCGCATTCGCCGAATCACACGAACGCGTCGTCTCCATCGTCAACACCTCCAAGCTTCGGTTCCGCGCCCACGCGCTCCAATCCGATCTCCCCAGACTCCGCACACCTACTCCCGCGCGCATCATCCCGCCCAACTCCAACGCGATCGATCCCAACGACGCGATCAACGCGAACGTTACGCTCGGACTCGAAGCCAACCCCGCCCAGCGCACCGTGACCCTCATCGCAACATCCGAGGACACACGCGATTGGATCCGACCGGGAGTCTCCGCGTACCTCGAGATCGCGACGGACACCACCACCACCCCCGCGCTCGCGATCCCACGCACCGCGATCGTCAAGGACGGGATCGTCCACGTGTTCTTCCGACGCGACCCCAAGGACCCCAACAAAGCGATCCGCGTCGAAGCAGACCTGGGCGTTGACGACGGGTACTGGGTCGAGATCAAGTCCGGGCTCTCGCTCAACGACCAGGTCGTCCTCGACGGCGCATACGAGCTCAAACTCGCCTCCGAGCGGAACGGCACCACCCAGAAGGGCGGGCACTTCCACGCAGACGGCACATTCCACGCCGAGGAGGACTGATCCGATGCTCAAAAAACTCATCCAGTTCTCACTCGACAACGCGGCCCTCGTGCTCGTCTCGTCACTCATCCTCGTCTCGTTCGCTGCGTTCCGACTCCCCCAGACACCCGTCGATGTCTTCCCCGAACTCAACGCCCCCACCGTCGTCGTGATGACCGAATCGCCCGGGCTCGCAGCCGACGAGGTCGAGCAATACGTCACCTTCCCCATCGAAACCTCCGTCAACGGGATCCCGGGCGTGCGGCGCGTGCGAACCGCGAGCGCGATCGGGTTGTCCATCGCGTACATCGAGTTCGATTGGGGCACGGACATCTACCGCGCCCGTCAGCTCGTCGCGGAACGACTCGATACCGTGCGCGAGGATCTCCCGCCCGACGCCCATGCGGAGATGACCCCAATCTCAAGCATCACCGGCGAGATCATGCTCCTCGCGGTGTCCTCCCCGAAGGGCAAGATCCCACCCATGGAGATCCGCGCGTACGCCGAGTATGACCTGCGGAACAAGCTCCTCGCGATCCCCGGCGTCGCACAAGTCGCCGTCATCGGAGGCGAACTGCCCGAGTATCAGGTCCTCGTCGAACAGGAACTCCTCCGCCTATACGACCTGAGCATGGACGACGTCGTGCTCGCAGCGAACCAGTCACACTCCACCCTCAGCGCGGGGTATCTTCCCAACGTCGACTCGCTTGAGCTCCCAATCCGTCAGAGCGGGCGCGTCCGATCCGTCGACGACATCGCGGGAACCGTCATCAAGTATCACAACGGCGCCCCTGTCACCATCGGACAAGTCGCGCAGGTCAAGCTCGGACCCGCACCCAAACGCGGAACCGGCGCCGACTCGGGCAACCCCGCCGTCGTCATGACGATCAAAAAAGCACCCGGGACCAACACCCTCACCATCACCGAGTCCGTCGACGAGATGCTCGATACGCTCGAGCCCTCCCTCCCGCAAGGGATGCACATCAACCGCAACATCTTCCGTCAATCCGACTTCATCAACTACTCTGTCACCAATGTGGTGCACGCCCTGCGCGATGCAGCGATCATCGTCTCAGTTATCCTCGTCCTATTCCTTCTCAATGTGCGTACCACCGTGATCACACTGACCGCGTTGCCTCTCTCGCTCGCGGTCGCGCTGCTCACGCTCGATTGGATGGGCGAGACGATCAATGTCATGACCCTCGGCGGTCTCGCGATCGCTGTGGGATCACTCGTCGATGACGCGATCATCGATGTCGAGAATGTGTTCCGCAGACTCAAGCAGAACAGCGTCAAACCCCAATCCGAGCAACATACAAAGCTCCGCGTCATCTTCGACGCCAGCAACGAGATCCGCCCCGCGATGGTGTTCGCGACCATCATCATCGCGCTCGTCTTCCTCCCGCTCATGTTCCTCGAGGGAATCGAGGGGCGGTTCTTCCGACCGCTCGGTATCGCGTTCGTCGTGTCGATCCTCGCGTCATTGATCGTCGCGCTGACCGTCACCCCCGCGCTGTGCCGATACATGCTCCGCGCCACATCCGCAACGGGCGAGCACCGCGACGGGTTCCTCGTCCGGTTCCTCAAACGCATCTACGAACCAGCCGTGTGCCTCGCGATCCGGTTCCGTGTCATGGTCCTCTCGCTCGCCGCGATCGCGACCGGTGCCGCCCTCTGGCTCGCATCAACCTTCGGCACATCATTCCTCCCCGAGTTCAACGAGGGCACCTTTACCGTCTTTCTCTCCGCCCCCCCCGGCACCTCCCTCGTCGCGAGCGATCGAATCGCGTCATCCGTTGAGCAGCAACTCATCGCTGTCGAGGGCGTCCGTAGCGTCACCCGGCGCACCGGACGCGCCGAACGCGACGAGCACGCAGAGCCCGTGAGCAACTCCGAGATCGAGATCACGGTTGAGCCCGGGTACGACAACATCGATGTCCGCGAGAAGATCTCGGAGATCCTCGAACGCGTCCCCGGGATCACCACCAACATCGGGCAACCCATCGAGCACCGATTGAGCCACATCCTCTCGGGCACACCCGCCGCAATCGCGATCTCCGTCTATGGCGACGACCTCGATGTTCTCCGCACGATCGCCAAAGAGATCGAGTCCGTCCTCAAACCACTCGCGGGCGCACGCGATGTCGCGGCGAACCGTGAGGTGATGATCCAATCTCTCCCCGTCGAGTACCAACCCGCAAAGCTTGCAGCCTACGGGCTCACCCCGCGCGCCGCCGCCGAGCAGGTCCGCAACTCGATCTTCGGGGTCGAAGTCGCCGAGGTGAACGAGGGTGTCCGCAGGTACGCGCTCGTCGTGCGTCTCGACGAATCCCAACGCGATTCCATCGCGGACCTGCGTAGGCTCATCCTCCGCGGACAGGGCGGGGCACTCGTCCGTCTCGATCAGGTCGCCGTCATCGGACCCGAGATGGCCTCCAATCTCATCGCACGCGAGAACGCCCAACGCAAAGCCGTCGTCTCGCTCAATGTCGCGGAAGGATCGAACCTCGGGCACCTCGTCGATCAGGTGCGCGAGCTCGTCGATCCCATCGTGCAAAAACACGGTTACACGGTGAACTACGGCGGGCAGTTCGAAGCCCAGCAATCCGCGTCACGCACCATCACCCTGTTCAGCGGCATTGTCGTGCTCGTTATGCTCCTGTTGCTCAATCTCGCGATCGGATCGATGCGTGTCTCCTTGCTCGTGCTCGTGAACCTCCCGCTCGCGCTCATCGGCGGGATCCTCGCGATCTTTATCACCGAGTCGCCCAACCCCATCACCAATCTCATCGCCCTCTTCGGCCCGGGCACCTATACCGCGCCAGTGATCTCCATCGCCAGCATGGTCGGGTTCATCACCCTCTTCGGGATCGCGGTTCGCAACGGGATCCTGCTCGTCAACCATTACAAGCACCTGATGGACGAGGAGGGTGTCCCCATGCAAGACGCGATCGTGCAGGGATCCATGGAACGACTCATCCCGATCCTGATGACAGCATTGACCGCGGCGCTCGCGCTCATCCCCATCATCCTCAAGGGCGACAAGCCGGGCAACGAGATCCTCGCGCCCCTCTCCGTCGTTATCCTCGGGGGGTTGCTGACCTCTACTTTCCTCAACCTCGTCGTCGTCCCTGCGGGGTACGCTGCGATCCATCGGATGAGACGAACCGTCAATCCCAATACGAACAACTGAAACCAGATCCCATCACATAGGAGACCTCAACATGAACAAGGCAACCACACTCACCCTCGCGCTCTCGTTCGCAATCATGCTCCCCGCGTGCACCGAATCAAACTCGAGCTCAGACGCCGGGCACGCGCACGGCGACGATTCGCATTCCCACGCCGACGGCTCAACCCATGGCGCGCACGACGACAGCACATCAACTGGAACAGATTCCCATACACATGATGATGGATCGCCCCACGGCAATCATGACGACGGGCACGAATCGATCGAACTCGACCCGATCACAATCGACGGCATGAACGTCCAACTCACCCAGAACCACGGCCCCGTCAACGCGGGCGAAGAAGAGCACCTCATCGTCAAATTTGACGACGCGGACATCCTCGCCGTCCGTGTCTGGATCGGCACCGAGGATCGCACCCTCTCATTCGTCGGCAAGGGTGAATACGACACAGCAACTGGCGCCTACGACGTGCACACCATGGCACCAGATCCGCTCCCCGAGAACACCATGTGGTGGATCGAGATTGAAAAATCCGACGGCACCAAGGTGCTCGGTTCCGCGAACACGATCATGTAACCCAACCAACCCTCGCGTTCAGACAGAAACGCGATGCGTACCCGCTGCGCCGTTCACTCGGGGAACCTCAAAGAGCGTTACTTCTCAATCCGCTTTCTTCGATTTTTTGTGCTCGTCCTGATCGTGCTCGTGCTTCCAGTACGCGCTGAAGTACATACCGTCCGTGTCAATCTTCAATACGTCCCTGAAGTACCCCTTGATCTCACCCACCGTATACGACTCGCCGACGACAAAGCACTCCGTGTCTTCAGTCTGGATGTCCAATGAACGCAGGATTCCGATATGCGTCGCGGCAATTATGCTCGGGGGCACAGCTGGATCACGCTGCACAAAGTGCGATGTGAGATCAGGGTGCGACGCGACAACACCCGAGCAATCCACCTCGTGATCGCAGTGCACAATCACCACCCCACGAGCATCGCGCGGGAGATCACGAACCGCCGCAGATACAGCGGGCAATGAACACGAATCGCCAACAAACACGTAGTACCCCGCGTCCGTCCGTCGCAGTTTCTTCCCCTTCGGGATCGTCAACAGCGCACAATCCCCGACACGCACGCTCCGAGCCCATGATCCGCCTGGCCCCGCATCACCCGGGTGCACCGCAAAATCTATATCGATCTCGCGCTTCTCGGGTCGATGCCCCGCGAGTGTGTACGTCCGCGCCTGACACGACGCACGAAAATCATTCCGGCAACGCTCCAACGCCTCGAACGAGCAGCTTCCTGCTTTAGGTACGAGCAGTTTCAGATGCCCCCCCACGCACCCCTTATCCACATACGCGATCTCGTCACCTTGAAAGGTCACGCGTATGAAAGACGGAGACGAACGACAAACACATGATACCTGCGCGATAATGGCAGAAAGCTTCGAGGTTTCAGGAGTTGATTGCACAAATCACCTCGTATTGCGATGAAACACATCCGAGCAGAACCGACGACGGCTCAGGTCGCTATTGAGATCATGTCTCAACTTGATTGAAGGCGGTCATTTCTCTTTGATCAAGTGCCGCGTACGTACAACACCCGCCAAACCATTGAACGCAAGGGGACCTCTTCATGCGCCGAGAATAAACGAACTCAGGAGATCACACCGATGTGCTTGAGCGCCCGCTCGAACTGTGCCCACCGATCCTCGAGTGTGCCGGTATACCCGAGACTCACTCGCACAAGCCCGGGCTTGATCCCCGCCGCGTCGAGTTCCTCCTGGGTCAGCTCCGACGACGTTGAACTCGCAGAGCATGACATGAGCGTATCGAAGTACCCGAGACTCACCGCAAGGAACCCGAAGCTCTCCTGCTGCTGCAGGTAGTTCATAAAATCGAAAGCACGATCCGCTGTCCCAAGGTCGATTGCAAATAACCCACCAAACCCGAACCCCTCGTTCACCAAGGACTCGAGCAGAGTATGCTGCGGGTGCGTGTCAAGACCCGGGTACGACACCTCAATCGAGTGCGACCTGAGCTGTTCCGCGAAGTACATCGCGCGTCGGGAGTGCTCCTTCATCCGCAACCCAAGGTGAGGCAATCGCAACGACAGATCAAACGCGACGCGTGGGTCCATCGTCGGCCCGAGCAGCATGATCGAACCCGTGTGCAGATCCATGAGTTCCGTAATGAACTCCTTGCTCGCGCACACTGCGCCCGCGATGATGTCCGAGCACCCGCCGATGAACTTCGTCAACGAGTGCACCACGATATCCGCACCGTGCTGCGCGGGGCTCATGACCATCGGGGAGAAGGTGTTGTCCACGATGAGCTTCGCCCCGTTCGCGTGCGCCATCTCCGCGAGCTTGGGGATATCCGCGACGACCATTGTGGGGTTTGAAATCGACTCGGTGTATACAACCTTCGTCTTCTCGTTGATCGCGCGCGCGACCTGATCGAGATCTCCAACGTCCACAAACCGGACCTTGATCCCCGCCTTGAGCGGAAGGTACTCGTTGAGCAGCGCGTACGTACCGCCATAAATCGCGTTAGATGCGACGATCTCATCGCCCGGACCGCAGAGCTGCATGATCGCACACGCAATAGCGCTGATCCCCGAGCTCGTCGCGTATCCCGCCTCAGTCCCCTCAATCGCTGCGAGGTACCGCCCGAGCACATAAACCGTCGGGTTGAAGTGACGCCCGTAGAGATAACACCCGCCCGTGTCCGGGCCCATGCGTCCCTGGAAGATCTCAGGCATGATCCCCGCTTCCATCACCGTGTAGGTCGTGGAGGCTTCAATGGACATGTTGACACCACCGTGCTCACCAAACTCGTGACGAACGCGGGACAACGACTGGACGGGATTGAAGGGCATGCACATCTCCTCAGAGCGCCCCTATCGACGCTCGCCGCAATCGTATCGGCACGATCCCCGACGTCCTCTTGTCATACCCATCCACGACTCAGGAAAGTGCTTTTCGTGACCCGATCTGGACCCCGAGTACACGAGCACGCAATCGGGTATATTCGAAACCATGACCCAAGATCACACCCGTCGGCATTTCCTCAAAACCACGTCACTCGCCAGCGCGGCGACGCTCACCTCCATACCCGCACTCGCAAACGCGGAATACACCCGATCAGGAACGCTCAATGCGTCCACTTCACCCGTGAGCATCTCCTCAGCGAACGGTTTACCCGCGGTCACCCGAGCGATTGAGATGATCAAGAACGGTGCGGACCCCGTGCTCGGCGTCGTCGAAGGCGTCGGGATCGTCGAAGCGGACGAGGATGACATGACCGTTGGGTTTGGCGGGCTCCCGAACGAACGCGGCATCGTCCAACTCGACTCATCCGTCATGCACGGCCCGACGCACAAAGCGGGCTCCGTCGCGTGCATCGAGAACATCAAGCACCCCGCTGCCGTCGCGCTCAAGGTACTGCAAACCACCGATCACGTGATGATCGTCGGCAAGGGCGCGTACGAGTTCGCGCGCGCTCACGGGTTCCCGCACGAAGAACTCCTCACGGAAAAAGCACGCAAGGCATGGATGCGATGGAAACAGAGCCAATCCGATCGCGACGACTGGCTTGACCCGGACCAGATGGATTGGAATGAGGACGGAACACAGATCGGTTCGTCAAACACTACAGATCCCATCCCCTTTACCTACGGGACCATCCACTGCGGCGCGGTTGACACCCGCGGGAACATCTCCGCCTGCACCACCACGAGCGGGTTGAGCTACAAGATCCCGGGGCGCGTGGGCGACTCCCCCATCATCGGCGCGGGCATGTACGTCGATAACGAGATCGGGTCCGCGGGCGCGACTGGACGAGGCGAAGCCGTCATCCAATCGTGCGGGTCCTACGCGATCGTCGATGCGATGCGCACAGGCATGCCCCCAACCGACGCGTGCCTGCATATTCTTCGCAAAATCGTCTCCAACTCCAAACGACAGAAACGTCTCATGCAGGACGCAGAACGTCCGAACTTCAATGTCGTGATGTACGCGCTCCGCAAAGACGGCGCATACGGGTCCGCCGCGATGTTCCCGGGTGCACGATTCGCCGTCGCCGATGCGAAGGGGCCGCGTTTGGAAAAGTGCGCCTCGTTGTTCGATTAATCGCGGAGTTCGATGATCCGATCGCGTCGATCGTTGCTCCGCTGCACACGCTCGTGCGTTGAACCGAAAGTCGCGACGAGCACCGGGTGCGTCCGCTCGATCGCGTCCATCGCTTCGTCGAACGCCCCGAGTTCCGTCAGGCATTGCGCGTAGTTGTTCCGGAAGATCGCTGTGTAATAATGCCCCTCGGGCAGGAGCGCATCGCACATCCCAAGCAGTTCTATGAACAACGGCTGCGCCTCCGCTGCGCGATCATTATTCACGAGCAACATCGCAAGGTTGTTGAGCGTCGCCCAAGTCTCCGCCCCGAGCGTTCCCTCTGCGTTCCGCTGCGTATCGATCGTCTCGCGATACAACCGCACCGCCTCATCGATCTGCCCAAGGTCCTCGAGCAGGTACGCGAGGTTCCCCTTGAGCACCACGGTGCGCGGGTCATCCTCACCGAACCGTTCGTGGTACCCTGCAAGCGCTTCACGTGCGTACGGCTCGGCCTCGACGAGTTCACCCGCGCTGATCAGCGCTGCCCCAAGGTTCCCCTTCGCGAGGAATGTCGAAAAATGCGATGAACCGAGTACCCGCTCGCGACGCGTCACAACCTCACGCAGCATCCCCACCGCTTCCTCATTGCGCCCGAGTTTCTGGACGACGTTGGAGAGGATGTTCAACGCGACGAGCGTTTGAGGATGATCAGGACCGAGTACACGCACGCGCACGTCGTAGACCCGACGCATCAGCGATTCGCTCTCTCTCAATCGTCCGATGTCTTTGAGCACCTTCCCACGATTGTTCATGATGGTCAGGGTCTCGCGATGCTCCTCACCCAC
>SPJK01032094.1_pt1 | contig 10216 bp, 5 predicted proteins | sample 3741771 | NCBI WGS metagenome assembly SPJK01 (sample SAMN10925997, study PRJNA522277) | cold seep metagenome | isolation source: Elba SIP-enriched marine methane seep metagenome, extraction at timepoint T2 | place: Italy: coast of Elba, Mediterranean Sea
CCATTGGCATGCTTCTACCCGAACTTGGTTTGTCTCCAATGTGGTGGGCCAAGGCATGATGATCGGTGGCACCACCGATGGAGAGGGTTGGATCACCCGCCTAACCGAAGACGGTGAAATCATGTCTCAGAAGTGGTATTCTGACCTCAACGACCCGCTAGGACTCACCTCCAATAACGATACTTTGTTTGTAGTCGACACTGGACGCCTAGTCGCCATCGACATCGCTAGCGCCAGCCTCAAAGAAGAATGGCCGGTGGCAAACGCGGTCTTTCTCAATGACTCCGCCTATGCGCCTGACGGCTCCATCTATGTCTCCGATAGTTTCGCCCAGGCCATCTATAAGTTCACCCCAGGTCAGCCCGCGGAACTATTTGTGCAAAATCCCATGCTCGACTTTCCTAACGGCGTCAATGTACGAGGAAATAAGTTAATCGTGGCCTCAAGTGGTAAGTTTGACGACTTTGTTATCGAAGCTCCGGTTTTCGAGATAGATCTACAGAGCAAGGCTGTCCAAACTATCCCCATGCTCTCAGGTAAATTCGATGGGGTTGAGCAAGCAGGCGACGGTCTCGTACTGACCGATTTCCGCGGCAAACTCATCTATATGGGCGCCGATGGCGTGCCTGAAGTGGTTCGAGATATCGTTAAAACCGATGGCTTTATGGCCTCTGCAGACCTAGGCTATGATGCCCTTAGGCGCATCGCCCTAGTGCCCGACCTATTCGGGGACAAAGTGGTTCTCTATCAGATTCCTGCTCAACCCTAGTGGCTAGAACTCATCAAATCGTGAATCAAGCGCCGCAACCATTGATGTCCTGAATCCAACTGATACTGCCCCGGCCAAGCCATAACTAAGTCAAAAGAAGCCAGCTCTATGGGCGGTGGATAGATAGATAGTTCCAAACGTTCAGCCCATGCTTCGAGCACGGCTCCCGGGGCGGTCACCACCATATTGCTTTCGGCCACTACTAAGGGAGCCAATAAGAAGGAAGGAACCCGCAAGGAAATCTGTCTTTGATGGCCCTCTGCCTCCAGCAGCTTATCAATGAAACTATCCCCCCGGCCTAGAGGAGAAATGAGTAAATGCCGAGCCTTGAGATAGTTCTCCAAACTTGGTGTCTCACCAAAGAGCGGATGCCCTTTGCGAGCCGCACAAACGAACTCTTCTTTACGTAGCCAACGGGTCCGCATGTCAGCCGGCAAGCTGGTTTTAGGCCCAATCGCCAGCTCCGCCTCGCCACTCACCAAGATATCCTGAGTATCCCCCACTGCTAGCGGACGCATCACCACATCTATCTGAGGCGCCTTTTCTTCTAGTTCTCGGGCTAGCTGAGGCGCCAATTCCGCCATCAGATGGTCTCCGGTAGCGACCCGGAAGGTACGCCGGGCCTTGAGCGGGTCGAAATCTGTAGAGATAGTAATCGAGGCTTTGAGAGCCTTAAGAGCTTCAGACAGAGGCGGAAGTATCTCCCGAGCCCGGCTGCTCAGCTCCATCTTACTGCCGTTGCGAATCAGCAAAGTATCTCCCAGTAAATCCCGCAGGCTGGCTAAGTTGTGACTCATGGCCGATTGAGTAATGCCCAGGCGCTTGGCCGCTCGAGTCACCCCGCGTTCTTCGAGCAGGGCCTCCAAACTCAAAAGCAGATTAAGATTAAAGGTACTCAGGTCCAAAGGGTCTGCCATGAGAAGCGCAGAATACCTCAAAGCTCTGGAAAGCGAAGGTAAAGCTTCACCTAGAACTATCTAAAACTATTAAATGAGGAGGTTTGGGGAGGGTAGGAGGCGGGACGCATCGAAGCGCGTCCCGCAGAGACCGACTTAGCCGTCGTGATACATGGCGAACTCAAGAGGATGAGGCACTTTGCGCAGCTCATCGATCTCATTGGTGCGCTTCCAATCAATCCAGGTCTCGATCAAGTCCTTGGAGAAGACATCGCCGCGCAACAAGAACTCGTGGTCCTCTTCCAGGGCGTCCATGGCTTCTTCAAGGCTGCCGGGAGCGGTAGGCACGTCGGCCAATTCCTCAGGGCTGAGGCCGTAGATGTCCTTGTCGAGCGGATCACCGGGCTCAATCTTGTTGAGGATACCGTCGATGCCAGCCATGGAGAGTGCGGCGAAGGCCAAGTAGGGGTTGGCCATGGCGTCAGGAAAGCGAACCTCGATGCGCTTCGCCTTGGGTGAAGGCGAGTACATGGGAATGCGGATAGATGCCGAACGGTTGCGAGAAGAATAAGCGAGGTTTACTGGAGCTTCGAAGCCAGGAACCAAGCGCTTATAACTATTGGTGGTGGGGTTGGTGAAGGCACAAATGGCCCGCGCGTGCTTCAAGATACCACCGATGTAATGCATGGCCATCTCAGAAAGGCCGGCATAACTATCTCCTGCAAAGAGAGGTTTGCCATCCTTCCAGATAGATTGATGCACATGCATGCCAGAACCATTGTCGTTGGCAATGGGTTTGGGCATGAAGGTGGCTACCTTGCCGTGGCGCGCAGCAACGTTCTTCACGCAGTGCTTTAGCCACATCACGTAGTCTGCACACTGCACCAAAGGCGCAAAACGGAAGTCGATCTCACACTGACCGGCAGTGGCGACCTCGTGGTGCTCACGCTCGATTTCCAGACCAACTTTTTGCATCTCCATCACCATCTCAATGCGCAGGGGGTGAATGGCGTCTGTAGGAGCAACCGGGAAGTATCCACCCTTTTGGCGAGGACGATACGCTTGGTTGTTACCATGCTGCTGGCCTTGTCCGGAGTTCCAAATGCCCTCTGCAGAGTTGATCTGATAGAAAGAGCCTTGGGCTGAAGTATCGAAAGCTAAGTGATCAAAGATGAAGAACTCAGGCTCCGGACCTACGTAGATAGTATCGCCGATTCCGGTGGAGCGCAGATAGTCCTCTACCTTTTTCGCGATGTAGCGGGGGTCGCGGCTGTAAGCCTCCCGAGTAATGGGGTCGACGACATTAGCGAGGACCGAAAGGGTAGGCACTTGGGTGATGAAGGGATCCATTACCGCGCTGGAAGCGTCGGGGATCACCAACATGTCGGAGGCGTTGATCGCCTGCCAACCACGGATCGACGAGCCGTCGAATCCAAGTCCGTCCTCAAACACCGACTCTTCGAGTTCGGCGATAGGAAAGGTGAAGTGTTGCCAAATACCGAAGAGGTCGACGAACTTGAGGTCGACCATCTGAACTCGGTTTTCCTTGGCGAATGCCAGGACTTCACTAGGCGTCATCTTTTTCTCACTTTCATGGCCGCAGGGTACCGGGTCCCATGCTGCAGCGCGTTAAACCGCTTATCACAAGCTTAGGGCCGCTCAAACAGCGGACGGCCCTCTTTCTCCGGTTCGTATGCGAACCACTTCCTGGACGTCGAAAACGAAGATCTTGCCATCACCGATGCGACCGGTTTTGGCAGTATTCTCGATAGTTTCTACGACCTGCTGCGCGAACTCGTCGGTGCAGACCACCTCGAGCTTTACCTTGGGTAGAAAGTCCACCACGTACTCTGCGCCACGATAGAGCTCAGAATGCCCTTTTTGCCGACCAAATCCCTTCACTTCGGTGATGGTCATGCCTTGAATGCCAATTTCCCCTAAAGCTTCGCGGACTTCGTCGAGCTTAAAAGGTTTAATGATGGCTTCCACCCGTTTCATCGGGCCTACCGCCTAAGACGATGTTTACTTGAGGTCAACTCAGAGGGTGGGTGAATAAACTGCACCACAAGGCTGACCCGGTGAAATGTAGGTTAAAAGATAGTCAGAACCCTGTTTCAGGACGCCTGAGATAGTCCGCCAAGCAGACAAAGCTGCTCAAACAAGGCTTGAATCTCTGTTTCACCCGTCGTTTGGTCGGGAGCGACCACTTCGAGATAGAATTTAAGCTTCGGCTCGGTGCCGGAGGGACGCGCACAAACCCGACCACCGTTCTTCAGCTCCCAAATGAGCACATTGCCTAGCCACTGGCGGTCTTCCACGACCTCACCGCTGGGCACCGAGGTTTTCTGTCCTGCCTGTAAATCCCAGCAAGTCTCCACGCCGAGGCTGGCTAAACTATCTACGGATACCTTGCGTAGCTGCGCCATGGCCGCAGTGATTTGAGCTGCGCCTTCTGAGCCAGTGAGCACAAAGCTTTTCTGTAAACCAACAAAGTATCCAAACCGCTGGTTCAACTCATCGAGCGCATCTAAAAGGGACTTTCCCTGGTCTTTAAGCAGGGCAGCATATTCCGCCATCACCAGAGCCGCAGAGATACCATCCTTGTCTCGAACCACCTTATCGACGGTGTAGCCAAGAGCCTCTTCGTAGCCAAAAGCAAAGTCGAGGCCGGCTTCTTTTTCTAGGTCTAAGGCGGTATTGGCGATCCACTTGAAGCCCGTCAAAGTATCTCGATAGGCGAATCCCATGGCTTTAGCCATCACCGCCAAGCGCCGGGAAGACACGATTGTATTGATCACCAAGCCCGACTTAGCCTCGGGGAGCTGACCCATCACATAGTAGCCCAAGAGACAGCCAATCTCATTGCCACTGAGCACCCTATAGCCACCGGAACTATTTTTGACCGCCATTCCCAGTCGATCTGCGTCGGGGTCGTTGGCCAAGAGTATCTCACAACCTTGAGCTTTTCCGAGAGCTTCAAGCATATCTAAGGCTCCGGACTCCTCGGGATTGGGGAAGTTCACCGTGGGGAAGGTGCCGTCGGGCTGGTTTTGCTCCGCGACGACATGAAAATGCTCGAAACCGCGTTTTTTAAAGGCTTGTTCGACAAAGCGAGCACCAACCCCGTGCATTGCAGTATAGCCTACAGATAGTTTCGAGATACTTTCTGGCTTGCTGTAGCTCAAAGTAGCCAAAGCATTCAGGTAGGCTTCTTCGAGATAGTTAGCATTTTGCAAAAGCCCCTTGGCAACACCATCATCAAAGCTCAAACGAGGTACATGTTTAGCAGGAGGTGCAGCGGCAATGGCTTCGGCAATGCCTTTGTCGGTAGGAGGAATGATTTGAGCGCCGTTTTCCCAATAGACCTTATAGCCGTTGTAGTCGGGAGGGTTGTGGCTGGCGGTGACAACTATCCCCGCGGCGGCCTTGAGATACTTTACGCCAAAAGCAATCAGCGGCGTAGGACGGGGGCCGTCCACCCAATAGACCTTGAGTCCGCGGGCTAAGCAGACCGCTGCGGCATCTTGTTGAAACTCATCGGACTGGCGCCGAGCGTCCCGGCCGATAACTATGCCTCGCTCCCGAGCCTTGGGCACCGTGCGCAGCAGGTGGTCGACCAACCCTGCGGTGGCTCTGATCACCACCGCGCGATTCATCCGGGTCTCACCAGCGCCAAGTAAGCCTCGTAGACCAGCGGTGCCAAAGGTCAAGGGGCCGCTAAATCGCTCATTGAGTTCAGCCAATCCTGCGGGACCTTGATCGACCAGGGCCCGAAGTTCTGCCTGGGCCGCCTCGTCCACATCGCCCTCGATGAAGGCTTCAACTCGCTGCAGCAAGTCGCTCATGCCCGAAGCCTTGAACGGTCGAAAGCAAAGGGCAAGACTTAGTCGCTCGCTAACTCCTTCCAGAGCCAAACTGCTCGCTGCGAACCAGCATCAATGCATCTTGCCGAGGCAAAAGCCGTACTAAAAATTCCCGTTGTTGATGATGGCCTGCTCGATAGAGCCCGCGGTCGACCACTAAAAGCAATGCAGTAGGCGCTCTCACTTTGGGCAAAGAGCGGCCGTAGTAGTGCACCATCAAGTCGTAGGAGCCGTTCTGGGCCCGGCGAGCGAAGAAGCGCTCGGGCCCGAGACCATCGGAAACATCCCAGGCCAATTCAGCACCTCCGGGCGTGCGGGGATTTTTGTGGAAGCACTTGGCACCGGCGGGATCGTAAACCCAAAGGTCGATATCCACCTGGTCGGCATTCCAGTGGAGGGTCAAATTGTAGTCGAAGTCTCCGCCCAGACCATTGTTTTGGCCCCGGAGCTGCCCCGCCCTCGCTAAGATAGTTTGACTTTCTTCATAGGAGAGGGAAGCGCGCTCTACAAAGCTGAGCAATAAGCGCGCATAATGCAGCTTCGCGGTTTGATAGATCTGATCTTGATGTCTAAACCAAGACCTCGCTAAAACTATCTCATAGTTACGTGCCGCTTGGTCATACTTACCTGCAGCATCCAAAGCCAAAGCCTCCTCCAGATAACTCTGACCTTCAAAGCTGCGTAAACGCCTCAGTCGTCCAAACAACTCACAGGCAGGCTGATATTGCCCCAAAGCTAAAAGCACATAACCCACTAAGCGAAGGCTTTCTGGGTCATGGGGCCTAAGTTCAACGCCAGAAGAGAGAGCGCGCACCGCGCCCAAACTATCACCAGCAAGAGCGCGAATTCGCGCAATCGCCTCAAAGTTTTCTAAGGAATCCGCCAATTCGATGCGTGGCTGACTCAAATAGGCCCTCTCAGCCTGGGCGCGGCCTACCCCGCCTTCTTTGGGGGCAGAAACCAAAGGAAAAGCCGCCAATAGAGGCACAAGTCCGTCCGATTTTCGTTTAATCAGTTGTACGGTTTGTCTATTTTTCGGAGTCAACTTTTCTAAAGAGAGCCCTCTTTGTTGCCCGCGATAACTATTAAGTGCTAGCTCACGGGCCTTGGAAACGTCTTCAATGAGTTCCTGATTACGGGTCCTCGACGGCGCCGCTATCGGTTTGGGGGAGAGAATCAGGGAAGCCCGGGCGTTGGCCAGATAGAAGCTCTGGCTGAGGGCTAATATCACTGGATCTAGACGGGGGTCATCCTCCCGAATGAGAGTCTGAGCTGCATGGTGAGCCCAGGCCCGAGCAGCGAAACGATCTGCATTGGTTTTGGAGCGTAGAGGCAAACGCCGAATACTTGTCTCGCCCGCACTGCGAAGCCTCAGAACTAACTCCCCCTCCCCCCCCTGAGGAAGCCTACCCACGATATTTAGACGCTGTCCGGGATAGATTTGCCGTGGAGTCCCCGCGATAAACAAGTCTCGCGCCGGAGTTCCTACCACTGAGATAGATTCGACCAGAATCGGGGCCTCTCGATGGGCTAACATGGCTGCATCCAGGTCATTCCAATGCATGACTTGGACATCAACCCCTCCATGACTACGGACCAAAGCCTCCGACAAAGCATGGTGTTGACCGGCCTCATCCGTACGATAGTTAACCCAACGTATTTGGCCTAGCACAGGATAACGCGCCAATAGCCGCCGTGGAGAAGTATTCCCCCAAGTAAGTTTGCCGTCGGAGAAGAGAAATGCAGTCGGCTGGTCCTGAGCAAAAAGCCAGGTTTGATTTTGAGTGATGGTCTGACCTACCGAAGCAAAGTTTGTCGCCCCTTCTAAAACTATCCTCTTAAGCTGCTCTAAGCTCCTTTTTCGGTTCTCTGGACTATTCTGCACCCATCGAGCGCCGGTAAGAAACCGGGCTCGGACGTCAAAGCAAAGTATCGCATACTCGGCAATACTCTCATCAGACTCCAATAGTTTAGATAGAAGCTCTCCCTTGCGCGCAAAAGCGCCTCCCAGTTCGCCTGAAAGAGAAGTATCTACGACCAAAAGAGCCCGCTTAGTATCCTGTTGAACGACTCTGGGAAGCTTTGGGGACCAGTTGACCAGGAAACTATCTCCGCTCAAAACTTGGGTTGGCCCCCGCAAAACGATAGTTTCCTGCTGTTTTTGGTCAACCATCACCTCAGCCCCGCGAGGTAGCCGATAGTTCTCATAGCGCATCCAGCGCCCCTTGCGAGCCTTTTTGAAGACGGCGGGCTTGAAACTACTGACGTCGATTGGACCACCTAAGCTTTGGTCGATAAAAGCGACCAGAGACCGCTTCAGAACCTGGCTACTATCAGGCATTTGGTAGCGATATCGTACTGCTCCATCGTACACAGAGAGATCCTGCTCGTAGGCAAAGACTATCCGTTTAAGCCGCTTTCCTTGGATGGGATAGATCTTCAAAGAAAAGTCATTTCCGCCCACCCATTCCAGAAGGCTAGGCGCCTCCTTCTCTTCGATACTTTGGCTATAGATTCTCCGCCCCCGAAGGGCGCCCACTACCTGGGCGTGTTGAGGTTTTTGCCAAGCTAGCCCGCCCTTCTTTCCACCGGTAATTTGCTCATCCCAATCTAGAGGATCGATAAGCCCCTTTTTCAACTGGGGAAGTACTTTTCCAGAGGTAAAAAAACGGTCAGGAACTATCTTCTGATTGATAGCGAAAACCGAAAGCCCCGCTGCTTGGGCATCAGTAGGTAAAGGATAATGAAACTGCCCCTCCAGATCTTGGGAAAAGGGGTTTTCGAAGACATAGTCTACGATAGTTCTCGCTCGAGTTCCTTGTACATAAGCGAGAACTCGGACTTCTTTAGGGTGCAGTGCCTGGTCTTTACCATCGGGACCTTTGATCAATAGTTTGCCAAAGCCGGTCCGACTCTTCTTGGGTAATAGTTGCCGCGGACGGCGTTTCTTCTGAGAGAGTTCGTCTCGAAAGTCCCCAAGGTCCTTGTCTTCGGTAGTAAAGCCAAAGTCTCTTTTCTTTCCCTTCTTGGATTTCTTGCGCTGCCTGCTCTCTACCCGAGTGCTACTTTCCCTCTTTGAAGATAGTTTGACTACCTCATCGACGGCAGTGGTCCTGGAGGGAGCTTTCTTGGTTGAGCGGGGGGCGTTGGCTCGGCGCTTGGGCGCTGCTTGGGACCTGGGCGGGACAGCGGGGTGCAAGCTCTCGGGCTTCTTTTCCACCGGCTTGGGTATGGTCGTTTTAGACGAAAGATCGTCTTCGGCCGGCTCCGCAGCAGCCGGTTCGCTTTCGGGCTCGGGCTTAGCAGGTGCAACATCAAAGTCAGCGCCGGGGGTGCCTTCCACGGTCACTTCGCCGCTGACTACAGCCCCTTGCTCTTCAAGTTCAGCCCGGCGCTCCGCTTCGGAGGTGACGCGAACTCCGGCTGTTCGCTCTTTGAGCTGCTGGAGTTCCAGGCGAGCGGTTGCTGGGGGCGGAGGCGGCTCTTTCGCTGGCGCAGCCTCCTGTTTTGACATCTTAGGAGCGGCGCAGGCGCTGAGAATGCAGAGGCAAGCTGCCGCCAGGCCGTTTCGAAGGGACTTCGCCTTGACCATACCAACGCAGCAAAGCCGGTTTTGGTTTAGGGGGAAAGGGGCTTAGGGGCGGAGTCCTAAAGTTAGGTAGTGCGCCCGACCACGCCGGCCGATCACCGCCGAGACCTGCTCGGCATCATGGAGCACAGCGCAGATGCGTTCAAAGTTCTCTATCGAGGTCAGCCTACGTCCTGCCAAACCCAATAATTGGTCGCCTTTGCGTACTCCAAACTCATAGGCGTCGCTCTTACGGTCGAGCTTCACGATCACCAGCCGGCCTTGCCGAAGGCGTACTTGCATGCCCAAACGCTGCCGACCAATAGTAGCTGCTTGCTGCAAAGACAGCTCTTGAGGGGTTATAGATAGTTTGAGTTTATTAGCCTGCCGCTGCAGCAGCAGGCTCTTTTTCTGGCCGGGAATCAATCCGCGCAGGATTTGGCGAAACTTGCGGCTGGAGTTGATCTCCTGACCACCGAGATCCAGCAGGAGGTCTCCCGCTAACAGCCCAGCTTCTTGCGCAGGGCTCTGGGGCCATACCTTTTCCACCAGTGCTCCGCGGCCTCGGCGATTGCTCAAGATGATTCCGGTATAAACCGGCCGCACCTCGCCATACCTAAGCACCTCCTCCAAAACCGCCTTGGCTTTGTCGATAGGAATGGCAAAGCCAATGCCGGTGCCTTCGGCGTGAATGGCGGTATTGATGCCAATCAGCTTGCCTTCGATGTTCAGCAAGGCCCCACCGGAGTTGCCGGGATTAATCGCCGCGTCGGTCTGCACAAAGTCTTCGTAGGTCTTATCTCCGGCAGAAATGGAGCGATGCAGGGCTGAAACCACCCCGGTGGTCACGGTATTGGCCAAGCCGAAGGGGTTGCCAATGGCCACCACCGGTTCGCCGGGCATCAGATCTGAAGAGATGCCCATAGTCACTGCCGGGAGCTTTTGCGCCTTCTTAATTTGTAGAACGGCCAAATCGAAGGCGGGATCTGCCCCAATCACTTCAGCGGCAAAGGTACGCCGGTCTTCCAAGGTCACGGTGATCGCGCCTGCACCGGAGATAACGTGCTCATTGGTGAGCACGAGGCCGCTCGCATCGATAATCACCCCCGACCCGAGTGAG
>SPJK01081765.1_pt1 | contig 10214 bp, 16 predicted proteins | sample 3741771 | NCBI WGS metagenome assembly SPJK01 (sample SAMN10925997, study PRJNA522277) | cold seep metagenome | isolation source: Elba SIP-enriched marine methane seep metagenome, extraction at timepoint T2 | place: Italy: coast of Elba, Mediterranean Sea
CAATTTTGGGGCTATTTATCTTCTGGATTACTGAAAAACAGATCAAACCGGAAGAACGCGCTTTGGTTGGAATTTTCGGCAGCGCGTTTGAGGACTACAAAAATAAAGTCCGACGTTGGATTTGAAAGTTGGTCTAAGCTCCGGACAGCTTGCCAAAAGGTCTGTCTAACAAACAAACGCCGCTTCCTTGAAGCCCGCATTATGTGAGTTCGCGTAGGGCAGAAGCTCGGACGTGCAGCGATTTCATCGCAAGTCCAAGATGTATCAACAAAACAGAATGTGGTGGCGGAGAGACAGCCTGCCATGACGGCCTCTTTATTCAATACAATCAGATGCATGTGTGATGCATAGGCCTTTCAAAATGGGCCTTAACCCCACATACGACCTATGTAACTTTGCACAATCCTATGCGCCCAATTACATCTTTAATGTGGGGTAGGATGTAGGAAGACCGCAATGCCAAAGGTCGCAATCGAACTAACCGCGCTGGACGTGAAGCGCCTGACCCATCCCGGCGGCAAGCGAAATGTATTGAGGTCTGTCGGTGGTGTGCCCGGTCTGCACCTGCAGATTACGTCAAACGGAGGGCGGTCGCGGGTGTTGCGAACCAAGGTTGGCTCTTTGCGGCGGGATATTGGCTTGGGTGGTTTTCCGGGCATCACGCTTTCTCAGGCACGCGACAGGGCAAGGGATGCGCGGGCCAAGATTGAAGCTGGCGTTGACCCAGTAGAAGAACGCAAGACTGCCAGAGCAGCACTTGTAGCCTCACAGCGCCGTGGCCTGACCTTTGCAGATGCGGTGAATAGATGCCTTGCCGCGAAACTCGATGCCTTCAAGAACCCCAAACATCGCCAGCAATGGGAAAACACTCTCGCCACCTATGCCGTGCCTGAATTGGGCAAGATGCTGGTGCAGGACATCACCATCCAAGATGTGTTGAGGGTTCTACAGCCCATATGGGCCGACAAGACCGAAACGGCCTCCCGCCTAAGAAGGCGAATTGAGGCTGTGCTCAGTTGGGCAACGGTTGCGGGGCATCGCACGGGGGATAATCCGGTGCGTTGGGCGGGCAAAATTAAGGAGCTGTTGCCGCCGCCTTCCAAGATCAAGAACGTCGAAAACCAACCCGCCGTATCGCAAGACGATGCCCTGCGCTGGTTCGCGGCCCTGCAAGCCCGCGAGGGGTGCGGCGCGCTGGCGCTTGAGTTGCTGGCCCTGACAGGACTGCGTTCGCAAGAGGTTCGGGGGGCTGTTTGGGATGAATTTGACCTAGGAAAAGGGCTGTGGGTCATTCCAGCCACGCGGATGAAGATGGGCAAAGAACACCGCGTGCCGCTGCCCACTCGGGCCATTGAACTGCTAAAGGCGCTACCACGGCTTGAAGGTATTCCCTTGTGTTTCCAGCACCGCGCGGCAGGCAACTGTCTGACATGACCCTATCAGCGACCATGAAGCGAATGCATCAGGCTGATATTGCGGAAGGCGGGACGGGGTTCATCGATACCGTATCAAAACGCCCAGCGGTGCCGCACGGACTTCGCAGCACCTTCCGCGATTGGGTTGCCGAAATGACAACCTACCCCGGCGACATGGCAGAGGTTGCGATAGCCCATAAGATCATCAACGCTGTGGAAGCCGCTTATCGACGCGGCGACATGATCGAAAAACGGCGGCGGATGATGGCGGATTGGTCGGATTTCATGTCGAGAAAAGTGCAAAGTGGCCAAGTTGTTAGGATTGGCTGATGTTTTCTCCGGAAGGTTTCATTAGCCTAAACGAAGTCTCGGAAATTTTGTTAGAATTGGCGCAAGAATGGCGGCTCGAAACACCTCATGAAGACGACCCGAATCCAGAAGGCATTTCCGGTCCGGGTGCCTTCGATTTCTACGACCCAGACTGGAAGCGCTCTGCTGCATATAAGGAATGGTTGTTTCAGAGCTTCCTGAAGCGCCATGAAGAAAACCTTTTTGTCTGCACCTTGAGCGGCAGCGCGATAAAGTTGTCACAAACACTGGTAATGCGTGACAGGGTTTACGACGGCTACTTTGAGGATACGAAAGACGCTTGGACTAGGGTCAGGACCCATTGATTTGATCGGGAAGAGTTGATTCACTGCCGGAAAACACAGGCGGTGACATGAGCGATCTTTTCTGGTTGAGCGAAGCGCAGATGGCGCGTCTCGAGCCCTTCTTTCCGAAGTCCCATGGCAAGCCGCGCGTCGACGACAGGCGCGTGTTGAGGGGGATAGTCTTCATCAATCGCAATGGGTTGCGCTGGCGTGACGCGCCTGCCGCCTATGGCCCTCCCAAGACGCTCTACAACCGATGGAAGCGCTGGAGCGACAAGGGCATCTTCGCCCGGATTCTGTTGGAATTGGCTGAGCAGGGCGGCAAAACCGATACGCTTATGATTGATGCCACCCACCTCAAGACGCACCGCACGGCCTCCAGCCTGGGGCTGAAAAAGGGGGGCGTGGACGCCTGATCGGGCGCACGAAAGGTGGTCTCAATTCCAAGCTCCACACCGTCACGGACGCGGCGGGGCGGCCGATCCGGATGTTCCTGAGCGGCGGCCAGACCAGCGATTTCGTCGGGGCGCGGGCGCTGGTCGGGGTTCTGCCAGCCGCAGCGGTCCTGCTGGCGGATCGGGGCTACGATGCCGACTGGTTCCGCGAAGCCCTTGCAGACAAGGGGATTGCACCCTGCATTCCGTCCAGAAGGATGCGAAAGGTGCCGATCCCCCACGACGCCGAACTCTACAAGCGGCGCCACAAGGTCGAGAACAGCTTTGCCCGCCTCAAGGATTGGCGCCGCGTCGCAACGCGCTACGACCGCTGCCCCAAGGTCTTCCTTTCCGCCTGCGCCCTCGCGGCCATTGTCATGTTCTGGCTATGAGTCCTGACCCTAGCATATATGACCACTGTCATGATCCTTTTTGCTTCATAAATCGAAACGGCTACTTAATTGACGTGGAGCATGCGAGGCAGACGGTCTCCGAATCTGAGTATGAATTCTTCTTGCCAACGCTCACGCAACTTGATGGCAAACCTGTTTGCTGGCTTCTACCCCAACGAAAAACTGTTGTGGACTGGATGACGGTCTGCAACCCCCAGGCATCTATCACCGCAAAAGAGGAAGACATGTCGCCGCAAGGGGTTAAGCGGCGAATTTTTGCGGCTTGGTCAAATGACAATCGCCTTACAAAAAACCGTATTAAACATTTGGTTGCGCCGTCTCAATCCGTTCGAAGGTTTGATCTAGGTTGGAAGTTGGCGGCCGAGGAAATTCCAGCCATCACAAAAATTTGGCCAGAGAAAGAATACCTGAGCCTTACCAAGTGTTTCGAAACGCTTTCTAGTTCTCGTCACCTATTCGGCGGATCTGCAGGTAGGCAAATTACACTCAATCTCATACGATTGGAGTGCATCATATGCCCACTACATACCTCACTGACCGCCAGCTTGGAGCGCGCTACGCGGTCCATCACCTAACGCCACGGCGCTGGGTCAAGGACGACCCCACATTCCCCCGCCCAGTCAAACTGACCCCCGGCTGCACCCGCTGGAAGCTGTCGGATATTGAGGCTTGGGAAGCCGCAAAAGCAAGCGCCGCCTAACGGAAAAAACCGCCACCCATCGGAACGGGCAGCGGAGTAATTCAGTGTAGTCTGTCAAGAGCACGAATATCCCAACTCCGTTCCGGTTTCAATCAAGGAAACCGAACATGACAAAACCCACCTTGAACAAAATGACCCGCCCCCCGGCGAACGCGCTACGTGTTGAAGCGTGGCGCGACCTCCCAAAAGACGGAGCAGCCGCACGCTACAAGATCACAAAAGAGGATGGCAGTGTTTGCGTCATCATGGTTGCCAAGGGTAACCGTATTGTTCTGGATGCCCTACTCAAGTAGCCCGTTTACTGCGCAAGCCCTGTCCGCATTTCTGACCGCGTTTGCATCCTGCGGCACGAGTATAGCGTGCCCATCACCAAGGAGATGTATGAAAACGACGCGGCAACCGACCGCGCGAAATTCGGCCTCTACTTTCTTGCTGGTCAGGTTGAGCGCATCGCCGACAATGAGGGCAAAGAATGATGGCCCTGCGCATTGCCCGCCTTCGCCGCCTGCATGGCATAACAGAAGCCCAAGCGAACGCTTTGGCGTCACTGATTTGGGGGTTCTAGAATGGCTCTCCCCATTCGCTCAGAAACCTTGCCCGATGATTTCAGAAACGAGCTTGCCCGCCTTATGCGGGCGGGCTTCCCCCTCCTGCCGTTGGGCGGCGGTGGCGACGGTAAAGCGCCTCTGTTGAAGGCATGGCCGGGGTCTGCTTTGTCACTGTCGCGGGTGCTGGCCCCGCTGTATCGGTCAGGGTCGCAAGTCTATGGCATCCGGCTAGACGGCTTGGTCGTGGTCGATTGCGATGACGATTGCGGCGAACTTATCGCAGCGATGGAAGCACGCTTTGGCTATTCACCCGTGCATGTGAAAACACCGCGCGGGAGGCACCTGTATTATCGCTCGCACAGCGCAACAAAGACCCCCCAACCTACGCGCTGAAGGTCTGCCCGTTGATATAAAGACAGGCCCTCGCGCCTATGTTGTCGGTCCACACTCGATGCGAGCCGATGGCAAGCGCTACAGCCCCTCTAAGGGGGTGCTGGGCGGGATCACCCTTCCAACCCTTCGCACAACCCCACAGGCCCTAGAAATAGGCACAGAAGTGATCCCAGCAGGACATCGGCACAACGCGCTTGTGAAGGAGGCGGTAGCAATGGTGGAATACGTGGACAGTGCTGAAGAATTGGAGGCCAACTTATCCGTTGTCAGAGATGACCTCTGCCAAGATGCTCAGACCTTGCCAGATAGTGAGGTGACCGCGATTGCAGATTGGGCTTGGAGCGCAAGGTTGGACAACCGCATTTTCCGAGGCCGCGATAGCGCAGTTTCCCTGCATAGAACCGCCTTGGATGCTTTGCGGCTGTGGGAAAACGAAACCGACGCAATCGGGCTTTATGTGCTGTTGATGGACGTGCACGGCCATACACCCGGCAAACGCTTTGCGCTGGATTTCAAGGCCATGAGGACGACCGGGCTTTCTCGGTTATCGATCCCGCGATTGCGCGCCGCGCGGCGCACGCTGCAGGCGGTGGGGCTTTTGCGCCTTGTCAGCAAACATCGAGCGGGGGCGGTCCACCAGTGCTTTACCTTGGAACGCCTGCGCTCCCAGCAAACCGACGCCTCCAACGTGACGCCCCTGCTCGGACAAGGGGCCATTAAGAGAGGGGGAAGGGTCTAAGATTACATATGACGCCTGAATTCGAACCTACAAATGCGGAGGTCTGACCTTGGCCAAAGCAAAGCACGATAAGAATGACATTAGCGAGACAAAGCCTGCTGTGCCCAACGCACGCGAAAATGCACGCGCCGTTGCAGTTGCAGATAAACTGGCAGCAAGGGCGGATGCCCCGTCCATGAAGCTCAAACTGGAGGACGGTGTGCTACAAGTGAAGTTCGTCCATGCCGATCCAGATTTGGCGCAAATTCTGATGATGGCGGACCTTGGGACTTGCGACCCTCATTTCATGACCGGACTTCAGCATCAGGTCGCGGCCATTGGCGTGCACGGTCGGACGATTGACGAGGAAGCAAGCAACTTCATTCTGTCAGTGGTGCGCGGCGTTCACCCCCGTGACGAGCTTGAGACGATGCTAGCGACGCAAATGGGCGCAATCCATCAGGCAACTATGATGATGGTAAGGCGGCTAAACCACGTCGAGAATATCCCGCAGCAAGACGCGGCGGAACGCGCGCTTAATAAGCTGGCCAGAACCTTCACCACACAGATAGAGACGCTCAAACGCTATAGGACAGGCGGGCGGCAAACCATTACGGTTCAGCACGTCAATGTGTCAGACGGCGGGCAAGCTATCGTGGGCAGTGTGCAGCATGGAGATAAAGCTAAATGACTAATCGAATACTCACGGTTTTCGCCGTAGCGATCCAGATTGCGTCACCTGCTGTGGCTCAAAGCACGGATGACAATCTCCAGAAAATGCTCACCGCGTCACGCCAACTTGAATATCCCGAGTGGTCTGACAATCGGGCGTGGTTGCTAGAAAAGTTGGAGACGATCCGCTCTCCTGTTTCCGTGGTATTCGGCTATGCCGACAACTAAGCAGCTTGTAGGCAAATAGCAATGGTCCTCTCGGTTTCTGGCGCGGCGGGCAGTTTTGAATGCACTCCCATCTATTGATGGGGGGAGGGTGGATATGATTGATGACGACAACCCCATGAGCAAGGCCCATGCGGCCCCTAGGTGCACGGCAACCTCCAAGCGGACGGGCGTGAGGTGCAAAGGCCCTGCGGTCAGAAAATGGCACGTATGTCGCTTTCATGGTGCAAGGGGCGGGCATCCTCCCGGCAAGGATCATCCGTCGTGGCGGCACGGTACGCGGTCGCAGGAATGGATTGAGATCAGAGCCGAGATTACTGAGCTGTTGCGAGAGGCTAAGGAGTTCGCGCGTACGGTTTCGGAATAGGCACGCGCAGCGCCGCAACATCTGCATTTAGTTCGCAGTACTAGGTAGGGATCGTTCGTGTCGTTCCTGCACAAATGGCGGGCAGCGGACTTTCGCCGCGCCCAGAGCCAAGGTCTGCTCTGCGGGACATTGCCGCCGTTCACGGAATATTTCACTTAGCCTTGGGCGGTGAAATCTACTATCCGCTGATTCATGGCTTACAATTACGATCTTGTAGACCTTCGCTGAAATTGTGTCCTGTCTCGCTGCAATGGACCAACATCAACCAAGGCGGCCAAGAGCCGGACCTTCGCGGCGGATAGCTCCAAAACCGACACCGCGAACAACGATGATGGCTCCATCACGCCCGCCGTTCCGGCGCAGTTTTTCCTTGACGATACTTCGGGACTCTCCTAACCGTTGGGCCGAGTGGCGCAGCTACGACTTGGTGACTGGTATTTCTTCGAGGTTTCCGTACAGCTCCATTCGGAGGATTAATCACTCAGGCAATAACCAATACGAAGTGTTCGACATCACCTATCGTCCAGACATAGACGGGCTGAGAGCAATTGCGATTGGTTCCGTGTTCCTTTTTCACTTGCAGCCTGCTTGGATGCCCGGCGGCTTCGTCGGCGTCGATATCTTTTTCGTCATATCAGGCTACCTCATCACGTCGATACTGATGCGGGACATGCGCCACGGTAGCATCCATCTGCGTACATTCTACCAACGTCGAATTTCCCGCCTCTTTCCAACAATGATGATTGTGGTTTCTGCCGTTCTACTGGCGGCTTGGATGTTGTACACACCGCAGGATTTTGCCTCAGCCGGAATTAACTCGGTTGCCGCGCTTTTGTCGCTGGCAAATGTGAAGTTCTTCTTCCAAGGTGATTACTTCCAGCTATCGCCAGACTCTCAGCCGCTATTGCATTTTTGGTCGCTCTCGGTAGAGGAGCAATACTACATATTCTACCCTCTTCTTCTAATGGCACTGGCTCGGTTTCGAACCTCGACCGTTGGTGCAGTCGTTGCTGCAATTTCCCTATTTAGTTTTCTCGCCTGCGGCCTGATGACTTTCGCAAATCCCAAGGCCGCATTCTATCTTCTGCCATTCCGTGCTTGGGAACTCGGCTTAGGCGGCACGATCGCAATATTTGCTCATCGTTTCCAAGGTTCACTCTCAGACAGAGTGAGGCCAGTTCTCGCGGTGGTAGGGTTGTCGACGTTGGCAGCAAGCCTTTTGCTTTTCAATGAAGAAATGAAATTCCCCGGTTTCGCGGCTGCTCTACCCGTCTTGGGTGCCGCAGCGCTTCTTTCGGCAGGCCATTCGAGTGACTACCCGGGTCGAGCGGCTCTGGCTTCCATGCCGATGGTGGCAATTGGCAAGGTTTCCTACACCTTGTACCTTTGGCATTGGCCTGTATTCAGTTTCGTCGACTATGCTCTCTTCGCTGAGACAGAGACACTTCGCTTGGCGCTCAAGCTGGGACTTTCTATTACGTTGACTGTCGCAACATTTCATTTGATCGAAAACCCAGCCCGCCGTGCACTGAATAATCCAAGGCGGCGTGGGTTTGTATTCGTCGGTTTCATTGCTTGTTTGTGCGTTATGGTCCCGTTGGGCATGGAGATACGGCGGGACAATTATGTCAATGCGTCTGTCAATCAGGTGGCAGACGGCGGGCTCGTTTTTCCCGGACCTACGGGCGCTCCACGTGTCATGCTAATCGGCGACAGCAATGCGTCGATGTACGCTAGAATGCTACGCGATCTATGTAGGGACAAGGGTTTCGGCCTAGTGGCTGCGAACGTGGCGGCGGGCGATGCCCTCCCCAATCCGACAGGACAAGACAGCTCTCTCTGGGCTTCGACGGAGGCATTGACTAGGCATCTGGAACCGGAGTTTCTGATAATCGCAAATGCGTGGACCAGGAAGCTGGCTGATGAACGCTCTCGGCTTGATTTGGCTTTGGAACGGCTTGCGCCCCACGCGGGCCGCATTCTTATCCTCAATCAGATACCAGTCCTGCCTCCAGAAGGGAGCAGGGCGGCGGTCCGGGCAGGCGCTCGTCCGCCTTTTAGTGAAACAGCAAAGAACGCGGCAGCGCGAGAGGAAATCAACGCATACTTGTCCGGCTTCGAATCGGATCAAGTTCGTGTTCTGGATGTAGCAAAGGTGTTTCTCAATTCTGAGCAACATGTGTCATTCATCGATGCTCGAGGGCGTGTTCTTTTTCATGATGCGACTCATCTCTCAGGCTATGGCTCCGAAATGGTCCGGCCCATCGTCGAGTTGGCGCTCGAAGGTTACTCTCTAGGGGCCCTCTCAGATTGATCGCCTATTTTTTTAGCCAATAGACTCGCTATACAAGTACCGGCCAAATTTGTTGCGGGAGCGAAGCCGTCAATTCAGGCTCATTTCCTCTTTCAATGATCCCACACCGGATGTCGGCCGCGGTCAGTTCATATCTTCCGAATTGATTGTGCACAGGCAAGGAGGTGCGCACAAGCCAACGGCAGCCAAGCGCAGACTCCAACCGTCTTTGTTCTGACCTCGGATGACCGCAAAGTCCGCGACCCGGTCACTCGCCCTCCGGCGGCCGAGGTGCTAATGCACTCGGCGAGCTCAACCCCAGGTGTTAGGCCGGAATTGTGCCAATTTCGACCGTTTTAGAACACTCAGAGGTGTCGGCGCGGACGGCGGCTGTGCGGACATTGCCGCCGTTCACGGAATATTTCACTTAGCCTTGGGCGGTGAAATCTACCATCCGCTGATTCATGGCTTACAATTACGATAACTATATGGTGAGACACCAGACGCTTTGGGGAAACCTACCCATGTGTTTGTTGATTTTTTCGACCAGTTTGAGCGCGAATATGCTCGGGTTCTGGACGTTGGATGCGGGCAAGGCAGGGATGCGATGTTCATCGCAGAGCAGGGCCACAGAGTCGTCGGAGTGGATCTCTCTCCCAATGGCATTCGGGACCTCATAGCTGCCGCAAACAGGGGGAATCTGTCCGTGGAAGGTGTTGTTGCTGACATCACGGCTTACACGTCCGAAGGCATGTTCGACGTCATTCTGGTTGATCGAACCTTGCATATGCTATCCGAAAAAAATCGGCTGTCCGTCCTGAAGCAATTGCTCGATCATGTTGATGTGGATGGCTGGCTTTAGATTGCGGATGAGGCGAAGAATATCGGCGGATTTGAGGGAGTGATTTCAAGCCACCGTTTTGACTGGAAACACGAGTTCTCAAAGCGTGGATACTTGTTTGTCCGCAGATTCTAACATGCAGTCTGGGCTCGAAGCGGACTTTAGCTGCGCGTCGCATGAAGGTCTGAAGTGGCACCCATCGCGACTCTCTCAGTCTTTCGAGCCACGACGCGCCCGGACAACAGAAATATATCCCAGTTCAAGCGTTTTTCTTATGTGGGGCTTTTAGTGGGGTATCGACGTTTGCTTCGAAATTTATCAAACGATATCAAGGGTAAGTGGCGGAGAGACAGGGATTCGAACCCTGGGTGGGCTTGCACCCACAACGGTTTTCGAGACCGCCCCGTTCGACCACTCCGGCACCTCTCCGCATCGGTGTGGTGGGCGGTCTCTAGCCAATCCTGCAGGGGGGTTCAATAGCAGAAAATCGCGATATGTGTTTCTAAGCCTTGGAAAATGCGTCCGGGGGCACTACCCCTATA
>SPJK01096366.1_pt1 | contig 10214 bp, 7 predicted proteins | sample 3741771 | NCBI WGS metagenome assembly SPJK01 (sample SAMN10925997, study PRJNA522277) | cold seep metagenome | isolation source: Elba SIP-enriched marine methane seep metagenome, extraction at timepoint T2 | place: Italy: coast of Elba, Mediterranean Sea
CAATCGTCTGGAACAATTATTTATGGATCTGGTAAATGAATAATTTTATTGCTTTTCGTACTATTGTCAGCAAAGAAATTCGTCGTTTTATGCGAATATGGCCACAAACTTTATTACCGCCTGCGATTACGACATCTCTTTATTTTATGATTTTTGGCCGATTAATTGGTGACCGGGTAGGGGCTATTCAGGACGTCAGTTATATGGATTATATAGTGCCCGGTATTATTTTAATGTCAGTCATCAGTCATTCTTATGCCAATGTTGTTTCTTCGTTTTATTCCACAAAGTTTCAACGACATATAGAAGAGTTAATGGTGGCACCCGTATCAAACTGGGTTGTTTTATCGGGTTATGTCTGCGGAGGAATAGCCCGTGGCGTATTGGTTGGTCTGGTGGTTACCAGTATTTCAATGTTTTTTACTCAGATTAGCGTTAATAATTTAGCAGTCAGCATTGCTGTTTATTTTCTTACTGCAACTCTGTTTGCGCTTGCCGGTTTTATAAATGCGGTGTTTGCGGATAGTTTTGATGATATTTCAATTATTCCAAATTTTATTTTAACGCCCTTGAGTTATTTAGGGGGAGTGTTCTTTTCAGTGTCTATGTTGCCGGAAATCTGGCAAAAGGTTTCTCTTTTTAATCCGATACTGTATATGATTAATGCTTTTCGCTATGGTTTGATTGGAGTCAGTGATATCGCCATAGAAATTGCTTTTATGATTACCGGTGGCTTTATTGTGTTTTTGACTTTATTCAGTCTATTTCTATTGCATAAGGGGGTGGGAATTAAAAATTAAAATGACAAAGCGCTTAATATTCTGACGATAAGACAGTTTATGCAGGTTTTTTTTAATATCGATAACTAATTGATAGCCCACCTCCCCAATCAGCTGTACTTCTGCCAAAGCCTTTAAAGATATATTCCTGCAAGGACCAGTTTTTATTCAGTTTTTGACTGCTAAACCCGGTTAACTGGTGTTTATCTGTGCCAGATATCGAGACTTGTTCCCGCCAGCTATAATTCAAACCGGCGGAAACTTCATCGATAATTTTATAGCTAAAACCCGATGACAGGCTAAAAACATCATTTAATTGTCGGCTACCATAGACTTTAAATCCGATTTTTGCAAAAGGCGTCAGTTTATTAATGACTTTGTAAACCCCTAATTGTATACCGTAATCTGTTTTTCCTGTGCCCAGACCTTTTGATTCACTAGCCGTTCCAATATTAACGGATCCAGCCAGGTCAATTAATAGTTGATGAGCAGGGTGATAGAAAACATTATATTTTGCAGTCGCGCTTATATTACCCAAACCGGATTCAGTTGTTCTGACTGTAGTAATTTGTTGTCCTGTTTGGCCAATATCATTGATGATATGACTCGGGCCGGTTTTTTCGAGATAGGGGATAGTGAGTTTTAGGCTGAAATTAGAGTTTTTATATTTAAAGCTGAAGGGGACAAAATATATATCAGTAGCTTCCTCACTACCATAATCACCCGTCAGGTAAGTTACACCAGTAGAAAATGAAAAACTTTCTTTTGCCAGGATTTCAGGTTGATATAGCAGAATTGCTAAAAAAACAGCCGGAATAGTTTGATTTAAGTGTTTGTTTTTCATTAGTCATCTTCAATATCAGGTGTCTCAATTTCCGGTACTTCGATCTCGGGAGTTTCGATTTCCGGGACTTCGATTTCGGGTGTCTCGATTTCCGGCACTTCTATTTCAGGTGTTTCAATTTCCGGCACTTCGATCTCGGGAGTCTCGATTTCCGGCACTTCTATTTCAGGTGTTTCAATTTCCGGCACTTCGATCTCGGGAGTTTCGATTTCCGGGACTTCGATTTCGGGAGTCTCGATTTCCGGCACTTCTATTTCAGGTGTCTCAATTTCCGGCACTTCGATCTCGGGAGTTTCGATTTCCGGGACTTCGATTTCGGGAGTCTCGATTTCCGGCACTTCTATTTCAGGTGTTTCAATTTCCGGCACTTCTATTTCTGGTGTCTCAATTTCTGTAATTTCTACTTCGGCTGTTTCGACTTCAGGGGGAGCAATTCGAGCTGTTTCAGTTTCCGATTCATCAATTTCGGTTTTTTTTATCTTGGGTATTTTAAACTCAGGAATTTCCACTTTATTCTTTTCGAAACGATTTGATTGCAGTTGTTCAAGAGGCAGTAATTTGTGTAAAGGAATAGAGTGTCGGCGTTTTTCTATCTTTTGATTATCAAACGCTTTGTTCTGAATGGGTTTCGATTTAAACGGTTCTTTATCTACGGCTTTTTTTTCAGAGATGGCTTGGTTTTGGAGTTCTTTGGATTTTTCTTTTTCAAAGTACTTTATGGCTTTCTTATTTGAGAAGTGATCAAATTGTTTATTTTCATCTCTAGTAATATTTTGTTTAATAAATATATGGTTGATCTTAACTTGTTGATCGGCTTTGATCTGACCAGCAATAATTAAACGCTGATTCGGTTTTAACGATTCAAGTATTTGTTTGTTCACTTGATGGCTTTCCAGCTTGATCTGGCCTAGCTTAATATCGATACCACCTTCTTTTTTCTGCTCAAATTTTGGCAGTCCCTCAATATTAAAATGTTGATTGATATTAACCCCCGGTGTTTTTATATGCTGGGCGATTATTTTGTCATCCTGCAAAAAGGCTTTGACATTTACTTCTTCGCCTTCTTGTATGTCAGTACTTTGTTCGGATTCGATCAACGCCCCGGCAATCATAAATCCACGGCTGGAAATATTTTCAACCGGACCGGTTAAATTAACCGTATTATTCACGCTGCTCTGATCAATACGGTTGGCTAAAATTTCACCATTCGTTTGTCTAAAGCCACTTACGTTAATAAAATGGCCCTTTTCAAAAACCGGTTTTGACCCGCTGCCATCAGAAAACAATGTATGATCTAATAGGCGTACTGTTTGTCCTAACACGGTCAACTGATTCAATTGCTGGTCGATTGCAGTGATTGGTCCACTGACAATATTGTTAATTTCTATTTCTTCGGCATTGACTTCCGCACCAACACCGTTAACGGTGACTGAAACGATCTGCCCGATTGCTAATTGACCTGCTGCAGAATCTTCCCCATTCAATTGTACAGGGGTCGAGTCAGTGTAATGAATTTCAATGCCATTGACACAAATACTGCCAAACCCAGTAATAGTGCCGATAATTACTGCGGATTGAGAATCCTGTTTTTGTCCTGTCCCACCTATACCACTGCCGTTAGTTTTCGATAATGGCTTACCGGTGCCCCCCAAACCACTGCCATTTGTTTTATTCGTTTTATCTCCAGTACCGCCCATGCGACTGCCGTTATTAAATCCGGTAGTCGCACCAGTTCCACCGATTCCGCTTCCAGATAAATCACAGACACCTGCTAATACAGTAGTTGATAAAAAACTAATGTAAATAATGGCAAGAAATGATTTAAAAGAAAGGAAAGACATTATTTGGTTTTTTAATTGTTGTCAGTATTAAAAAAATAAAGACCCAGGCGCATTCTATGCAGCTTTTGCTTAGATAATTTGTCTTGGTTTTGTAAAGCCAGTGCCTGGCTGTTTATTTTTATTAAGGTTTCCATACCAAGTTCTGTTGATAATTTAGCCAATTGCCGAATGGATTCGGCACTCAGCTGATCATAATAAACAGCACGCTCTAAAAACGGCGTGTTATTCTCGTTCAAATTATTACTGGCTGCTGCAATATGGTCATGTAAATTTGCAGTAAAAAAAGCTAATTTTTCTTCAAAGCCCTGTTCAGGGATAAATGCATTCTGGTTTAAACAGATACGTTCTTGCTCATCAATATAAACGATTTTCATATTCAGCCATTCATCAAGTATTGCACGTGAACGAATATCTTTATTGACTTGCATCACTAAACCCTCAAAACTTATTTCCCCTCCTTGTTTAATTAATCGAGGCAAGGGGAGAGGCTGACCTTGTGGGTGGGAAAATTTTGGATCCCCCAACCAGCGAGAAATTAACAAGGCTCCTAAGGAACTGGTTTCAATCTCGGAGACTGACTTATTCTCCTGGTTTCTTAATCGCTTAACATCTTTACGATGAATGCCCGTCAGAAAATTAATTCGACTGTCTGTTTGTTGTTTTCCGGCCAATTTAAATTCGTTATCTGCAATTTCAACAAAACTTTCTTTTAAAATTTCACTGATGACAGGGTAAGTAATGCCGTAGGTGATGAATAATTTGATCATCGGCCTCAAAATTTTTTTGAAAGCTTTAATCAGTAATAAAGAGGGGTTGACCTGTGTTTGTAACAAAATAATGAACATTCATATGAAAAATACTGTGGTAAATATTACCACATAAAACGAATCTGAGTTATATTTGACAATAAATGGGAAAAATTTCCACGTAATTGGTTGATATGGATTAATCAACGATTTAATTAATCTGATAAAGAGGTCATCTATGAAAACAATAATAAATGAGTTACCGAGGTTTACATCCACAACGCTGTTTTGTCTGTTGATGCTTTATTCGTTTAATAGCTTTGCAGAAGCGCCTTCTGCAGAAGCTCGTCTATTGGCATCGCAATGTGCTCAGTGCCATGGAACGACGGGAAATACTTTAGGAAATTTTGACAGTATTGCCGGAGAAAGTTTTACCGAGCTTTACGATGAATTAATAGAAATGAAATACGATGATGATAATGAAATCATGCATAAACAGATCAAGGGGTATACGGATAAACAAATTGAGTTGATCAGTGATTATTATGCCCGTTTTACAGAAAGCACAGACACTGACAACGAAGAAGACGAAGAAGACGAAGAAGACGAAGAAGACGAAGAAGACGAAGAAGACGAAGAAGATGATGAAGAAGATGAAGAAGATGAAGAAGATGAAGAAGATGAAGAAGATGAAGAAGATGACGACGAGGAAGAGTAAATCATAAAAATTACAAGGGTCATTAAAATAACTATATAACAAAGGTAAAGAAAATGAATAATTTTAATCGTCGGGATTTTATTAAATTAATGGGCATAACGGCCGCTTCAGTGGCAACACCGTCATTGGTCAAAGCGGCATCAGGAACAGTATCGCCTAGAGTTGCCGTGGTAGGAAGTGGATTTGCTGGTTCGACAGTTGCAAAATATTTGCGTCTATGGAGCGGAAATATGATTGATGTGGTGGTGATAGATCCTAAAGCCGCTCATGTTTCTTGTGTAATGAGTAATCTGGTTATTAACGGTAAATTAAATCTATCTGATATTACTTTCCAGCATAGTTTGTTAGCGCAGAAATATGGCGTGAGCTTTAAGCAAGGTGAGGTCGTTGATGTTCGAACAGATCTGGATGGAAAAACAGTTTCCTATTTACAAGATGATAAACTCATAGACGACAAGTTTGATTATGTAATTTTGGCTCCAGGTATTGGAATGGATCACATTCCCGGTTGGGATCAAAATATTGCACCACATGCTTGGATAGCAGGGCCGCAAACAGAATTATTAAAATCTCAGGTTGCCAAATTATCAGCAGGGGATAGCATTGTTATGACTGTACCTAAAGCGCCTTATCGCTGCCCTCCCGGACCTTATGAAAGAGCCTGTGTGTTAGCCGATATAATGAAGAAAAAGGGTGGCGGCCGTGTTGTGGTATTAGATATGAATCCTAAAATTATAGTGGAGGAACATATGTTCTCCACTGCGTTTGCCGATTTATATGGAGGGATTGTTGAATATTATCCAAATGTACTGATCGGCAGTGTCAATGGATTGAGTATTCATACTTCTGAAGGAACGTTTACGGGTAATGTGTTAAACATTATCCCGACTCATAAGGCAGGTAAAATTGTACAACAATTAGGTTATGCCACTGTTGCAAACAGTTGGGCGGATGTAGACCCCATTAGTTATGAATTAAGAAATGAGCCGGGTGTATTTGTCATTGGTGATTCAGGTGGAACCAATCAGCCCAAGTCCGGCCATATGGCTAATTCACAAGCGAAAGTCTGCGCTGATGCCATTATCAGAATGATAGCCAATGAACCCATCAATACGACAGAACGCTTGTCAAATATCACCACCAATTCAGCCTGTTACAGCCCTATTAGTAATAATACCGCGACCTGGCTAACCGCCGGTTATGCTTATGATATGGATGATGAAAAAATGAAGCTGGTACCTGCATCCTTTGGACAGGCCGAAAAACACAGTATGAATCATTATCAGGATATGTTTACCTGGTCGAGAAATTTATTTGAGAATACGTTTATGTAAGGATTTATGAAGGAACGTTATTAATATTGCCGGTTTCAAGAGAAAACTAATCGTTTTATTATTGTATAAGAACTACAACTCTAAACTATTATTTAAGGTTGTAGTTCTATTGAAAGTTGAATTTTCTGGGAAGGTTTTAATAAATTAATCCAGATATTTATGGCATTGTGCAAAGTATTGTAAAACAAGATTTTTTCCATAAATACCAGCCCATCTTTTGCAACTGTTACCTACATCAATACAGGTTTGAAGCTCATCCCCGCCGGAATAGATTGTAGTGCAATATTGGGTGATGGTTTGAGCATTCGCTGTTGAAATTATGGGGTTTAAAAAAGATAAACTATCGCTATTAATCTTCTTTAATTCATCGGTTTGCTGATAAGTAACTGCTGCAATAAAAGTTAAAATTGCTGGCTTCTGATTACCTTTATCATCAGTTATCAATACTTTATAAGGTGTAGTTGTACCCTTAATAAGTTGTTGTATCTCTGCGTTTGGATCAATAATTTTTGTATTACAAGGGGTATTGCTCTTTAAACATGATTGAACAACCTTTCCTGTTGAGTTATTGAAGACTATTGGTTGACCATCAGGTGTAATACCTATGGCAGTAGCAGACTTTTCTTTTGCTAGTTGAAGAGGAATTTTGATTAAATTAAACGGCTTTGGAATTTGTTTTGATGATTGAATGGGGAGTCTTAGAGATGTTTTAGAGGAAGAATTTTTTGGAGGATCAATATCTTTCTTCTTTGGGGGTGTTACATTATCATCAATACATGAACTGAGGAAAGTCAGAAATATCATGCCTATTAATATATTTTTAAACATAGTCCTACCCTTTTAAAATTAAAGTAATTTGTAATTTATAGCTAATAAGTCAAATTTAATTTAACAAATATTTCTCGTTCAGGTGTTAAACCTGAAACTTTTGGTCCGCTGGCATCAAAGCTACTGCTATATTTAAAACCTTTGTTATCAAAAATATTTTTCACTTCAAAACTTAGCGATCCTATTTTTTTGGGTAATTTGATACCTATTGAGGAATCAAATAACCAAAAACTATTACTGTCAGAATCTAAGTTACTGCTACTATTCACGTATTCCACTTGCTGGTCATTAAAAGTGGTCGAAAAGTTTGAAAAAATTCTATTGCTAAAATAGATATTAACATTTAATGGTATTTTGTGCGTAGTGACTCTTCTGGGGCTAGTAGGGTCAACTTGATTTAGAGTATATTCTCGATGAAATTCTTCAAATTGATATGCAGAACTAAAAGATAACCAATTTGTTGGTGTTATATATAAATAAGCTTCATGTAAGGACTCTTCCCTTTTATTGTAAATTATAGAATTATTTACTTGCTTAGGTTTTTTTGTATCCCTCCAAAATAGTTCTCCACCGATAAATATATTTTGGAGTGGCTTAAAGTCCAACCCAATGCCGTATTGCCAGGCATCAGTTGCATTGTTGCTATCATAAAATTGATTAAACCCCGCTACATGAGTTGGCTCTATCGTTTGACTGGCTGTTAAAGGACGTTTAAGCGTTCGAAAAAAAGCAGACCTTAAAGTAAATTTATCAGAAGGATGCCAGATTAAACCTAGTTTCGGGTTAAATTGATTGGTTTTAATTAAGTTATCACGATATATATCAAAACTGATACCTATAGTTGTAATTAAGTCTGGGTAGATATTAAGGTCTGTGTAGATATAGCTATTTAAATAATTTCTTTTTTGACTCGTGCGAGTTGCAAAAGAGTCTGTTGCAGAAAATGTTGGAGTTGTAAATATGGGTGGTATGGTTGAAAAAGTGTTTCTAGTTGAGTTTAATTTGCTATTAATATCTAAATAACCAAAGCCAGCAATTAGATTAAAATTTTCAGGGTGAATTAAGTATTGGGTTTCAACTTGGTATCCCGATTCTTTAAGTATGTTGTTGTCATAATGCGTTAATTGTTCAGTAAAACCAAAGAAAGCTGGTAGGGAAGTTTGAGAGATATTACTATCTATTTCTTCATTATCAATATAAAAAGCAGATACAACAAAATCCTGATGATTATTTATTTTATAGCGTAATCCAAGACGTGCGGTATCTTGCTCAAAAGTTTCTCTTAGGTTTTCTTGATGAAAATTATTAAACCTTAGTGGAACATCACCTGCTTTTATATCTTCTCTTTTAAATTCTAATTGCAGGTTTAAGTCAGTGTTAATTGCTACTTGTGCAAAAGCATTATATATATTTTGTTTGTAGTCATCATTTTCTCGAAAGCCATCTGTTTGAAAATGAAACTGACCAAAACTAACAGATAACTGGTCATAAACACCTGACACAATTGCGCTGTCGGTTAAAGTATTATTACTACCTATTGCACCGTCAAGTAGAATATGAGCACCATTTGAGGTAAATAATGGGTCAAATTCATTTGATGATAAGCTATTGGGTCCCGTCGTATTTAAGATTGATATGTTTTCACTGGTTAATTGAGGTTGAACAGGAATAATATTGATAGGTTGAAATAATTGAGCTTGTAGTAACTCACTCGCTCTGGCTATGCGATGCCGAGCTTTTCCTTGTAAAGAGTCGGATAAAAAACGGTGAGCGGATGGATTACTATGATCCAAGTTAAGTGATGTCCAAGCCTGTTTGAGTGCAACTCTATCAAAATCAAGGTCTTGATAGATTCGGGCCATATTGGCAGAGCGCGTTGCCGCATCTTTATCTAATAAAAATCTTGACCGATACACCCCACGATTATCATTCAGTTCGATAGCTTTCTGCATATCATGTAAAGCGGGAATAGGCTGGTTTGTGGTTTGTTTTAAAATGGCATGATAAAACCACGGTGTTGGGTCTTTGGGATCCATTTCTTTAGCCAGGTGTAATTCTGTGGCAGCGTAGTTTTCATTTTTCAGTTCATAATAGGCTTTACCTAAATAACTGCGCATAATGGCATTGTCTGGGTCTAGACTGACTGCTGTCTCAAGATCTTTGCTGACTTCCTTGATCAAGCCTTGTCTGATTTTTGTCAGGCCTAATCCTAGGCGAGCAAGTGGCTCAGCAGGGTTAAGTTGGATTGCCTGTTTAAAAGCTGTGGCGGCTTTATCTGTATTGATCTGAGATAAATAGGCAAAGCCCAATATTATCTGGCTGCGCGCCTGTTTTGGGTTGAGTTGCTGGGCTTTTTGTGCTGATTCCAGTGCTTTTAGTTGGTAACCTGTGGATAATTGTAATTCAGATAAACGTGTCCAGGATAAGGCATTATCTGGCGATAGTGAGACTGCTTTTTGGCTCGCTCTTAAAGCGTGTTCGATCTTGAGATTGGCCTGGTAGGCATAAGACAGTGCTATATGTGCAGTGGTAGAATCTGGATCAAGTTTAACTGCCATTTGAGCGGATTCTAAGGCAGATTTCTGTTTGTTTTTGGTCACAAAGATAATGCTTTGCAGGGCATGGAGTGTACTGTTTGCCGTTGCTCTTCTTATAGCCTGATAGATAATGCTATTGGCGGTATCGACCCGGCCAACTGTCAATAATAGAGAGACTTTGAGTGATGCCGTGTCGTCGCTGAGTTTGTTTTCAGGTATTTTATCTAATAGCTTCAAGGCTTGATCAAGTCGGCCTTGCTGATAGTTTTTAATAGCTTCATGTGATTCAGCTTGTAGTCTAAAGTCTGGGCTTAGTATGTCTACAATAGGTGGATAATACAGCGTCCATTGCACGGCATCTTCCGGTCGTATTTTCAGAGCTTGAACATAAGGCGTCTGATTCGCTTGTGCAATGCCTTTTTCACCTTTGTTGATCTGTATTTTTCCGTATGCATTACTAGCGGCTACCTGACCATCAAAGACTGAAATTTCAGTCTGCTTGGGTTTAACAGAGACTAAAAATTCAGTGCCTTCGTGCACAGCATTGATAAAAGGCGTATGAATATTTAATTGATGTGACTGGCGAC
>SPJK01066686.1_pt1 | contig 10209 bp, 8 predicted proteins | sample 3741771 | NCBI WGS metagenome assembly SPJK01 (sample SAMN10925997, study PRJNA522277) | cold seep metagenome | isolation source: Elba SIP-enriched marine methane seep metagenome, extraction at timepoint T2 | place: Italy: coast of Elba, Mediterranean Sea
GTTCAAACTCGTTTCAGCCCTGTTCTAAATAGGTAATATTGCAGCTATGTCAGAAATTATCCCACTTTCCGAATTGCGAAAACAAATCGATGACATTGATCGCCAACTGCTAGCGTTGATAAACGATCGAGCGAAGTGTGCTATGGAAGTTGCCAAGACCAAAATGGCAGAAGGAGAGACAGGCTCTTTTTATCGCCCGGACAGGGAAGCAACGATATTGCGCAGGGTTATGGAAGAGAATCCAGGGCCTCTTTCAGATCAGACTGCTGCATATTTTTTTCGAGAACTCATGTCTTCCTGCCTGGCTTTGGAAAAGCCTTTGGAAGTTGCTTTTTTCGGTCCGGCAGGAACCTTTACTCAACAAGCGGCATATAAACATTTTGGTTCTGCGATTCAGTGCGTTCCTGTGTCTACGATTGATGAGGTGTTTACCGAGGTTGAAAACAAACATTGTCAGTTTGGCGTAGTGCCGGTTGAAAATTCAACCGAGGGTGTGATTACTCATACTCTGGACAGATTTATTGCTTCTTCATTACAAATTTGTGGTGAAGTTGAGATCAGGGTGCATCAAAATTTGATGGGGCATGTAGAGACGCTTTCTGAAATTACTGAAGTCCTATCACATCAGCAATCCCTTGCTCAGTGTCGAAAATGGCTGGATATTCATTTGCCTAATGCAGCACGGACAGCGGTAAGTAGTAACGCTGAAGCAGCAAAAATAGCTGCTAAAGATCATAGTAAAATGGCTATTGCAGGTGAGGTTGCAGCCTCAATCTATGATTTAAATATTCTTGAAAAGAATATTGAAGATGAATCCAATAATACTACCCGTTTTATGATTATTGGAGAGCAGCAACCGGAAGCGACAGGTAAAGATAAAACATCTTTACTCTTGTCAACTGGAAACCGTGCCGGTTCACTACATAAAATTCTGAAACCATTTGCTAAATATGACATTAGCCTGAGCTATATTGAATCTCGACCTTCAAAACAGGGTTTGTGGGATTATGTTTTTTTTATTGATGCAAACGGGCATAAAGACGACGTAAATATTACCCAGGCACTGGCTGAATTATCCAATCATGTCGATTTACTGAAAATTCTGGGGTCATACCCTAAAGCAGTTCTGTAACCATAATTTCCTGATACCTAAAATTAGCTCATTTAGCTGAATAAATGATTCTTTTATGAATATACCTGCATCAATTTGTGATTTTGCCTTGCCCGGCGTAACAAAACTCGTGCCTTATCAACCGGGTAAGCCGATAGATGAGCTGGAACGGGAACTGGGCTTAAGTCAAATCGTCAAGCTGGCTTCAAATGAAAATCCGCTAGGGCTTAGTCCTGACGTTGAAAAGGCAATTAAGCAAAACCTTGCAGAATTGGCTCGTTACCCGGATGGAAATGGTTTTAGGTTAAAGCAAGCACTGGCTGATAAGCATCAGGTTTTAATGGAACAAATTACTCTGGGAAATGGTTCAAATGAAATTCTGGAATTAGTAGCCAGAACATTTTTATCTGAAGAATCAGAGGTTATTTTTTCACAACATGCTTTTGCCGTATATCCCTTGGTTACTCAGGCAGTAGGTGCCAAGGCGGTAATAACAACTGCCAGGGATTTTGGTCATGACCTGGATGCAATGTTGATGCAGGTCAATGAAAACACCCGATTAATTTTTATTGCGAATCCTAATAACCCAACAGGTACCTATCTTGGGGCTGATAGATTAATTAGCTTTATTAATCAATTGCCTGCTACCGTCCTATGTGTCTTGGACGAGGCCTATTTTGAATATATAGGTAGCGATCTAAAACATAATAGTATAAGTTGGTTGCAGCGATTCCCAAATTTATTAATCAGTCGGACTTTTTCTAAAGCTTATGGGCTGGCCGGTTTAAGAGTTGGCTATAGCATTAGTTCGCTTGAGGTAGCTGACTTATTAAACCGGGTCAGGCAACCATTTAATAATAATAGTCTGGCATTATTGGCAGCCGAGACAGTTTTGGCTGATGAGGCTTATCTTGAGCAATCGATTTCTGTCAATCAATCAGGGATGCAGCAATTAGAAGCAGGCTTCAATGCGCTGGGGCTGAGCTGGATTCCATCCTATGGTAATTTTATTACCGTGGATTTAAATCAGGAAGGTGTACCCGTTTATCAGGCATTATTAGCAAAAGGGGTTATAGTCAGGCCAGTCGCTAATTATGAAATGCCCAATCATTTGCGTATCAGTATAGGGAAGGAAGAAGAAAATCAAATATTTCTGGATGCCTTGGGTCAGGTATTGTGAGATGTTTGATAAAGTTTGTCTGATTGGAGTTGGCCTGATAGGCGGTTCTATTGCTAAAGCTGTCAGAGCCCAAGGGCTTGCTCGAAGCATTGTCGCATATGGTAAAGAGGATGCTCTGGATAATTTAAAAACTGCTTTGGACGCTGGTGTGATAGATGCTTTTTATCTGGATATTGCATCTGCTTTGCAACAGGCCGATTGCGTTATTATAGCCACGCCTGTTGGTGCTTTTCGTTCAGTTTTTCAGGAATTGAAACCCTTTTGGAACACAGATACGGTTTATACAGACACGGGAAGTACAAAAGCCAGTATAGTGGAAGCGGCAAGAGAGGTATTAGGTTATGTTCCAGAAAATTTTATTCCAGCCCACCCTATTGCGGGTGCTGAAAAAAGTGGTGTTAGTGCTGCCAGAGATGACTTGTTTGAAAATAAGCGACTGATAATAACACCCTTAGACGAAACCTGCCCTTTGGCTATCGCGAAAGTTGAGAATTTATGGCAGAAAATGGGTTCAGTCGTATCAATGATGGATGTTGATCATCATGATACGGTTTTGGCTGCAACCAGTCATTTACCTCACATACTCGCATTTTCGCTAGTGAACCTGTTAGGTAAAAAAGATGAGAAAGTGGATATATTTAATTATGCAGCCGGAGGCTTTAAAGATTTTAGTCGAATAGCATCCAGTGATCCTGTCATGTGGCAGGATATATGTCTGGCAAATCGTGAGCCCATTATTCAGCTGATTCAACAATTACAAACAGAGTTAAAAGCAGTGGAGAATGACCTGGTTCAAAACAACAGTCAGGCATTGTTTGAAAAATTTACTTACGCCAATATAGCAAGGCAACGTTTTCTAAATCAATTCGATAGTGATATGTCAGAAAAAATAACATTTAAGGCGCAACCCGGTGGTTGCATGCAGGGTGAAATCAGGGTTCCAGGCGATAAATCCATGTCTCACCGATCAATCATGCTGGGTTCTCTAGCTGAAGGAGTCACTCAGGTCACCGGTTTTTTAAATGCTGAAGATGCGCTGGCGACCTTAAATGCCTTCCGTGCCATGGGTGTTGAGATTGAAGGGCCTGAAAAAGGTAATGTCACTATTCATGGTGTAGGCAAACATGGGTTAAAACAGCCGGAAAAAGCGTTATATTTAGGTAACTCAGGAACATCGATGCGTTTATTGGCAGGTTTGTTGGCAGGCCAGTCATTTGATACTGAATTAACGGGTGATAAGTCATTATCTGGCAGACCTATGAAACGGGTTACCGAACCATTAGCTACGATGGGGGCAAAAATTGAAACCCAGGATGGTGGAACAGCACCTTTAAAAATTACAGGGACTGGCGAATTAAAGGCCATCGAATATGATATGCCAATTGCCAGTGCTCAGGTTAAATCCTGTCTTTTATTGGCTGGAATGTATGCCGAGGGTGAAACCCGGGTTAAAGAACCCGCGCCTACACGCGATCATACCGAACGCATGTTGAATGGTTTTTCTTACCCGGTGACAAGAGACAAGGATTGTGCCAGTATTAATTCCGCAGGCAGTTTGTCTGCGTGTAATATTGATGTGCCCAGTGATATTTCATCGGCTGCATTTTTTTTGGTGGGTGCTTCTATCGCTGCAAATTCAGATTTGACATTAAAACACGTTGGAATCAATCCGACACGTACGGGCGTGATTGATATCTTGCGTTTGATGGGGGCGAATATTGAAGTTTCTAATGAAAAATCAGTGGGAGGTGAGCCTGTTGCAGACATTCGAGTTTGTTCGAGTCAATTAAAAGGTATTGATATTCCTGAAGAACTGGTGCCTCTGGCAATCGATGAATTTCCTGTTTTATTTGTCGCTGCTGCCTGTGCAGAAGGACAAACCCGTTTGACCGGTGCAAAAGAGTTACGCGTAAAGGAAAGTGATCGTATACAAGTGATGGCTGATGGGCTGGTGGCATTGGGTGTTGATGCTGAGGCAACTGAAGATGGCATGATAATTCAGGGGCGGATTGAAAATTCTATTCAAGGTGGTAAAGTCAATTCGCATGGTGATCATAGAATAGCAATGTCTTTCTCTATTGCTGCTTTAAGAGCCACATCAGAAATTGTTATTGATGATTGCGAAAATGTGAATACTTCATTTCCAGAGTTTTTTGAGTTGGCCAATTCGGTAGGGTTGAAATTATTATGAATATGCCTGTCTTGACCATCGATGGGCCGAGTGGTTCTGGAAAAGGTACGATTAGCAGAGTTATTGCAAAAAAACTGGGCTGGCATTATCTGGACAGCGGCTCAATTTACAGAAGTCTTGCAATTGCAGTCAATCAGAGAAATATAGGGCTGGAAGATAAACAGTCTGTTGTCGGTATTGCCGAAGCTATGCAATTATCTTTTCAGTGTAGTGAAGAGAAGTTGCTGGTTTTTTTAGATGGGGAAGAAATCAGTCAGCAGTTAGGGACTGAGCAAACCGGGCATTCTGCCTCAGTGTTGGCAGCCTATCCTGAAGTCCGAGAGGTTTTATTGCAAAAACAAAGAGATTTTCAAAAAATGCCTGGGCTAGTGGCTGATGGAAGAGATATGGGGACTGTGGTTTTTCCGGCGGCTACCTGTAAGGTTTTTTTAACTGCAAATGCTGAAGAAAGGGCCCAAAGGCGTTATAAGCAGTTGAAAGAAAAAGGAATTGATGCTAACCTTTTGCAGATTATCGATGATATCGAAAAACGGGATTTACGGGATAGGACTAGAAAAACTGCACCTTTAAAAGCAGCGGAGGGGGCTCTATATATTGACTCATCTGAATTATCTATAGAACAAGTCAGTGAGAAAATTCTTGAATGGGTTAATACTGGTTAAGTGAATTTTTTTTAAACTCAAAAGTATTATTTAAGAATACAGGTCTTTAATAATTTTCTCAGCTAATCATAAAACTTTTTTTCCGATTTTTTGATTATTGTTTTATTTAGTCTGGGGTTAAGGTAGAATGTTTGGTTAACTAATTGGGTTTAGTTAATTTTTAGGTGCCGTTACTATACGGCTTTTTTTAACTTTGAAGAGTTTGAACCAATGTGTTGGCTGATTAAAAGCTGGTAATTACACGGTAAGAACTTGTTTAATTGCTTTAGGTCAGCAGTGCTGATACTTAAGGCATGGGAAAGAAGAAATGAGCGAAAGCTTTGCTGAATTATTTGAAGAAAGTTTAGCCAGGACTGAAATGCGTCCTGGATCTATGTTAATGGGGACAGTCATTGATATTGACAATGATTTTGTGATTGTTAGTGCCCAGGCAAAATCTGAGGGAGTGATTCCAAAATGGCAATTTTTAAATGCCGATGGAGACCTTGAAGTTGATATTGGTGATGAAATTGAGGTTGCACTTGATTTATTTGAAGATGGTTTAGGATCAACACTTCTTTCCCGAGATAAAGCAAAGAAAAATAAAGCATGGGGCGAACTGGAAACTGCATTTGAAGCAGATGAAACCATCGTCGGTAGAATTAATGGTAAAGTCCGAGGCGGATTTACCGTTGCAGTTGGCGCATTACGCGCATTTTTGCCAGGTTCATTAGTTGATGTAAGGCCTATCAGAGATACCACTTTCCTGGAAGGTCGTGATCTGGAATTCAAAGTTATTAAAATTGACCAAAAACGTAATAACGTTGTTCTCTCTCGTAGAGCTGTTGTTGAAAAAGAATACAGCGAAGAAAGAGAAGAGTTAATGAAAACTCTGGAAGATGGTGCCATTGTTAAAGGTGTGGTTAAAAACCTGACAGATTATGGTGCATTTATTGATTTAGGTGGTATCGATGGCTTACTGCATATTACAGATATGGCTTGGAGACGCGTGCGTCATCCATCTGAATGTGTTGAAATCGGACAGGAAATCGAAGTTAAAGTTTTAAAATTCGATAAAGAGAAAACCCGTGTTTCATTAGGAATGAAGCAAATGGGTGAAGATCCTTGGAAGGATATTGCTCGTCGTTATCCAGCGGCCTCTAGAGTTCACGGTACCGTGAATAACTTGACAGATTACGGTTGTTTTGTTGAGATTGAAGAGGGTGTTGAAGGTCTGGTTCACGTTTCAGAAATGGATTGGACGAACAAAAATGTGAATCCTTCTAAAGTGGTTCAACTGGGTGATGAAGTTGAAGTCATGGTTCTTGAAATTGATGAAGAACGCAGAAGAATTTCATTAGGTATGAAACAATGCCGTACTAATCCATGGGATGAATTTGCTGCAACCCATAATAAAGGCGATAAGGTTTCAGGAAAAATCAAGTCAATTACTGACTTTGGTGTATTTATTGGTCTGGAAGGTGGAATTGATGGATTGGTTCATACATCTGATATCACCTGGAATGAGAATGATGAAGAAGCTATCCGCAAATACAAGCGTGGAGATGAAGTAGAAACAGTAATTCTGGCCGTTGATTCAGAACGTGAAAGAATTTCATTAGGCATTAAGCAACTGGAACAGGATCCATTCCAGAACTATATCGGTTTACATGAAAAAGGCAGCCTGGTGACTGGTACCGTAAAATCAGTTGATGCGAAAGGTGCAGTAATTGAGCTGGCTGAAAATATTGAAGGCTATTTACGTGCCTCTGAAATTCAACGAGATCGAGTTGAAGATGCTCGTATTGTTCTAAATGAAGGCGATGAAGTTGAAGCTAAATTTATAGGTGTTGATAAAAAATCAAAATCTATTTCATTGTCTATCAAAGCAAAAGATACTGATGAAGAATCAAATGCATTGAAAGATTACGGTAAACAAAGTGTAAATGCCGGTTCTGCTACGCTAGGCGATATCTTCAAACAATTAGAAAAATAATAATAATAATCCTTAAGGGGCGCTTGTCTTGCGTCCCTTTTTTATTTTCAGGATCGAATGTGACAAAATCAGAATTAATTGAAGCTTTGGCTAGTCAACTTCCTCATCTTGAATTTAAAGATGTTGAATTAGCGGTAAATTGTGTCATTGAACAAATGAGTGAAACATTATCTGCTGGTGAACGTATTGAAATTAGGGGCTTTGGTAGTTTTTCACTTCATCACAGGGCGCCTCGTATGGGTAGAAACCCTAAAACGGGGGAATCAGTCTCTTTAACAGAAAAATATGTACCCCATTTCAAACCTGGAAAAGAATTACGTGATCGTGTTGATGTATCACGAACTAAACATAAAATAATCGACTAAGAGCGATTCGGTTTTCTGGTTATCCAATATGAAATTAATAGTAAGCTTAGTACTGATACTGATATTCATCATTGCCTTATTATTTTCATTATTGAACTTTCATTTAGTTGAAATTAACTTTGGACTCTTTTCTTTTTCTATCCCTTTAACAGTTGCGTTAACTTTTGAATTGCTAGTGGGGGTAGTCATAGGCTATATCGCGGCTTTTTTTAAAATACTGCGATTGAAGGCCGACTTTGCAAAACTGAATAAACAGTATAGTAAACAAAAGCCAGCAGAAGAGTAGCAATAAAGTAAAAGAGGCATTTATTATATGCCTCTTTTTTAATGCTTTTAAACTGGGGAAGTGGAGTTAATTTTTCAAATTGCAATAATTTGAATTGAAATACAATAAAGGCTCTCCTGATCTGCAAATTACTTGCTCAACTTCACCTACAATGATCCAGTGTGATCCAGCCTCAACTGAATTTACAAGTTTACATTCCATACTAGCTAATGCATCATCTAATATTGGAGAGCTGTTATTGCCTTTATGCCAGCTTATTTGGGAAAACCTTTCTTCCTGACTTGCTGAACCGGCAAATTGATTAGAAACAGTCTCTTGTTCTGAAGATAAAATATTGACAGCAAAAGATTTGCCTTCCAGAATAGCAGCGCCAGTATCAGTTGATTGATTCAGACATACCAGAATTAGTGGAGGGGTGGCGGAAACGCTGCTAAATGATGTTGCAGTCATGCCTTTTAAGCCCATTCCATCCGTGTTAGAAGTGACGACTGTAATTCCGCTGGCCCATAATTTGAGAGCATTTTTAAAATTTTGTTCATCGACTGCCATGCAATTTGTTATCCTGTTATTGAGTTAGAAAAAATTGTTGTGGTAATAATACAATCTCTTAATTATAGATCATGGCTATTAACAAAACACAGGTTGTTTCACTTTGTTTCTCAAGACATGCATAAACACGTCTTTGTAGTCTTAGTGGCAGCATCCTGGCTATCAATAGTCTTAACAAAGTGGAAACTATAACCTGTAGTTTAAATAGAGCTAGGTAATAGCTATTGAATCATTATAGATTAAGAGAAAATTATTAATTATTCCGCAGTAGAATGCTAGTGCTAGTGTAATTATTATATATGTTAGAGTTATTAGGTAAATTTATTGATTGCGTCAAGGTTTAATCAATTACCTTTTCTTTAAATACAGGTCAGTTATAGTTCCTGTAATCATTTCTGCAGCAAAACCAAAGGTTTCTGACAGGGAAGGATGAGGGTGTATAGACAAACCTATATCTTCAGCATCTGCCCCCATTTCCAGAGCTAATACAGTTTCAGCAACCAATTCACCTGCATTGGGTCCAACCATACCTGCTCCAAGAATTCTTCCGGTTTCTTTCTCACAAAGTATTTTAGTTATCCCTTCATTTCTACCTAAGCATAAAGACCGGCCACTGGCTGCCCAAGGAAAAGAGGCTTTTTCATACTCGATGCCTTGTTCCTTAGCTTGGTTTTCAGTCAGTCCCATCCAGGCTATCTCAGGATCTGTATAGGCAACAGCAGGAATCGTTAATGCATCAAAGCCTGCTTTAATACCTGAAATGACTTCGGCTGCTACTTTACCTTCATGGACTGCTTTGTGGGCCAGCATGGGATTGCCTACAATATCACCGATTGCGTATATATGCTTTTTGTTGGTACGCTGTTGTTTATCGACAGTTATATAGCCTTGCTCATTGACATTAATACCTGCCTTATCCGCTTGTATTTTATGTTCATTGGGTTTTCTGCCAACTGCAACCAGAATGTTGTCGAAGGTTTCCGGTTCAGGGGCATTTTCACCAGAAAATGTAACTTTCAGGCCCTTTTTAAGTGCTTTGATTTCTTCTACTTTAGTACCCAGCCAAATTGATTGATATTGTTTTTTCAATCGTTTATTTAAAGGCCTGACTAAATCTGCATCGCAACCAGGAATGAGTTGATCCATTAACTCAACGACACTGATTTCAGAGCCTAGCGCATGGTAAACAGTTGCCATTTCCAGGCCAATGATGCCACCGCCAATGATTAATAGCTTTTTAGGGATATGATCCAGGTTTAAGGCATCCGTAGAATCCCACAAACGTGGGTCATCATTTGGAAAAACAGGAATTTTAGTCGGTTGTGAACCCGCAGCGATGATGGCATGTTCAAATTCTATTAACTCTTGGTTCTGTTCCTGTTCTACTCTCAGTGTATGCTCCGATTCAAAATAACCCGTGCCATGAATCACATTGATATTACGCTGTTTACATAAACCATCAAGACCGGTGTTTAAACTTTTAGTAACACTTTCTTTCCAGCTTCGAATTTTATCCAAATCAAAAGAGGGCTTGCCGTATGATAAGCCGTGTGACTCAAATTCATCGACTTCGTGAACAATTTGGGCAACGTGTAGCAAAGCCTTGGAAGGAATGCAGCCTACATTTAGGCAAACGCCACCAATAACCGGATAACGCTCGACTAACGTGACTTGTTTGCCCAAATCAGCAGCTCTAAAAGCAGCGGTGTATCCTCCTGGACCTCCGCCTAAAACTAATACTTCAGTTTTTGTACTCATAATTTTTGATTCCGTTTAAAGTAATAGGCGTCTGATGTCGCTCAGGTTTTGACAAATTGAAACCAGGAATCGTGCGGCTTCAGCTCCATCAATGACTCGATGGTCGTAAGTCAAATCCAGCGGTAGCATTAA
>SPJK01108149.1_pt1 | contig 10205 bp, 8 predicted proteins | sample 3741771 | NCBI WGS metagenome assembly SPJK01 (sample SAMN10925997, study PRJNA522277) | cold seep metagenome | isolation source: Elba SIP-enriched marine methane seep metagenome, extraction at timepoint T2 | place: Italy: coast of Elba, Mediterranean Sea
AAGCAATCCCCCGTCAGGGAGACGCGACAGGCCCGGGCTGCAGCTGCCCGTGTTCAAGCGTGACGATTCTGTCCGCCCGTCTGGCAATGGCCGGATCATGGGTGACGAGGACCACGGTGGCACCGGCGTCACGAAACGCTTCGATATGAGCCATGACAATGTCTGCCGACTCCGGATCCAGATTCCCCGTTGGTTCATCACAGATCAGCAGGAGAGGTTTGCGAACCATGGCGCGGGCCACGGCGGCACGCTGTTGCTGGCCGCCGGAGAGTTGGGAAGGCAAATGATCTGCCCTGTGAGCAATGCCCAAGGCATCCAGTGTCTCCAATGCCCGCGCCCGGCGCAGACGTTTCGATCGCTCAATCCCGTCGAGCCCTGCCATCACATTCTCGACGACTGACATATCGCTGATGAGTTGAAACGACTGAAATACAAAGCCGATATGGTTTCTCCTCAAATCGGCAAGCCGACCCGATCCCGCGCGAGTGACCGTTTCACCAAAGAAAACCACAGACCCTTCGCTCGGATTTTCAAGCAGGCCCATGATGGCGACCAGTGTGGACTTGCCAGAGCCGGACGAGCCCACGATCGACAGGAACTCGCCTCTTTCAACCGACAGATCGATTTGATCGAGCGCCAGGGTTTCGACCTTCCTGGTCCGAAAACGCTTTGAAACCTTGCTGAGCTCGAGCGCGCAACTCATGGGTTCGCGCGCGCCCTGATACGTACCGAGCTCAACCCGTCCACAGGCCTGGGTGCGCTGACAAGTATCATTTCGTCACCGGACAAGCCGTCCACGATCTCGATCCTGGACCCGGCTCGCCGGCCCACCCGGACGGCTCGCGGCACCGCCTCACCGCTTTGATCATTGTAGACCCAAACGGTATCAGGCCCGACAAGCTCGCCGAACGGCACCGTAATGGCCATGCGGGACTCTTCTGTTTCAATGGCAACCTGCACCATCTGACCGGCCCGAAGGTTGTCGGGCACGGCAGAGACGAAGATTAGCCGCACATCAACGATGCCGTCGCGGGCTTGCGGGTCGATGGCTTCGATCCTGAGCTCACCGGAGTGAGGCTCGCGCAACCTGGCATTGAGTCCGACGGACAGATTATGCACAGCGCTCTCCATCACTTGCGCGGTAACCCGGTCCGGCCGCCCCTCGGTAAGGGTGAAAAGGACATCCCCTGCCACTACCGGCTCGCCGACACTCAATGCGAGGCCGGATATCTGTCCGTCGCCGGGAGCGCGGATGGCGAGCCCGTCCAGTCGGTCTGCGATACTCTGCGAAAGTCGCTCGAGGCGCGCCTGAGCCGCATTCAGGCGTTCCGAGCGTCGATCTGCATCAAGCCGGGCGGCATTCAGCACATTGCTCGCGTCCAATTCCTCGGCCGCATAGAAGGCGACTTCATCTCTTAAACGTGCCATCCGCGCGGGTGAGGCAAAGCCTCTCTGCTCGAGCACAAGATTTCGTTCAAGCTCGGTCTCGGCCTGACGTTTACGGAAGCTGATCTCACGCAATTGGGACCTGGCATCACTGACGCGTCGATTGAGGTCGGCGATCTGCGCTTCAATTGCCAGCGAATCCCGGCCAAGCCGAACAAGACTGTCCGCGATTTCACGTTCCAGAGCCGGATTTCTCAGCAACAGTACGACCTCACCGGACGTGACCGGATCGCCATTTCGGAAATGTATTTCGGATACTGAACCGGACTCCGGCGAAGGCAGCGCCGTGTTGGTCATGTCAATGACGACGCCAGGCACTGTCACTTCCGGAGCAAAGAGTTCGCTCCTGGCTTGCCCCAGGACGACACGATCCGCATCAAGCGTGGCGACAAACAGGCCTGACCGCCAAATGATCAAGGCGCCTGCGAGAACCAAGCCAACCGCCGCGATGATGGCGACAACTGCCCAGGGAAATGCACGAGCTTCCCTGTCGGTCGATACGGGTCCGCTGGACGTCATGACAAATCTTAACTGCCTGATTGGTCGATATTTTTCATGACAAACAAAGTATGGTTTCAGCCGGATAACGCAAATCATCACGAAAATAATGGGACAAAAAATGGCGGTGCGACCGAGCCCCCCCGACGCGCACCATTCCCACTCAATCAGGATTATTAGCCGATTGATGCGGCTTGGTCCCAGCAAACCACTTGAACCCGCTTGCTCACAACCTCAAGATTATTTACTCATAAGAACACGTAAAGGGCACGCAGCCTAGAGGCAAATCCGATGAAAAACTCACTGTCCGTCGTTCTCCCGCTAATTTCTCTTGTCCTCGCAACGGCATGCTCCGATCAGGCGGAATCGCAAGCTGGGTCCGGTGATGACCTCGAAGGGCAGTTGGAGAGTTTCTTCGGCATGCTTGACGCCAATGGCGATGGCAGGATCGAGAGAGACGAATTGGTTACGGAATCCATGTCGTTCCAAAACCAGGACACGGGAGAATCCCTGACCGGCGAGGCCGCCGGCGATGCCTGGTTCGACATGTTTGACGTCAGTGGCGATGGTGAAGTGACCCTGCAGGAATATGTTTCCAAAGGTCTGGAGCTGGATTCGCAGTCCGGATAGGTCTCAGTCGGGATATCCCGGTCAATGCGGGGTTGATCTCGGCGTAAGCTCTGCGCAGCTGCGTTTCAAAGAATGGTCCGGTTGATGCCGTTTCGCCTGCAACCCGTCGTGTTGATCATATCAGGTATCATCACCTTGCTGGGTGGTTTGAGTGTCTCGTCTGTCCTGCTCGCCAGTGCGTGGACGGACGTCAGGGGCGACAGCGGCTATCGAGCGGCTTTCAGCACCTACCGTTTGAGTGCGGGTTTCGAACCAGGCTTTGCGAACTCAACCACGCTTCCCGACTTCAGCGTCTATCAGTTCAGCAACCGGACATTCGAACGGATCCACGCGGATGTCGTCGGCGTCGAAGACGCCTTGCTGGTTGCCGAGAGTGCGAACACGCAGGCTCCCGGTGCTCTGGAGCACGCCGTACAGCTGAGGACAATCGCGAGCTCCACCCGCTTTTTTGACTTTTTCGGTCTCGAGATGCAGAGCGATGAAGTGGGCGTCTGGCTGACGCAATCCGGTGTTGATCGCCTCAGACGCCAGACCGGCGCCATGCCGGCGGAAGCCGTCATCGCTGATCAATACTATCCGGTTCTCGGAGTGATGGAGGATCCGCCAGCCGGCTCTCATTTGCAATATGAAGCGCTCCTGGTTGGTGCGCCGTTCAGGCCAGAGCAGGACGGCGTGATCTATGTTCAATCCTCATCCCCTGAGAATGTGGAGCGTCAGCTTTCCGGATATGTCGCCGGAGATATCGGACTCCCCCCGATAGCGATTGCTGCGCGGCTCGAACCCGTAACGAGGCTGAGACTGGGCACCCGCCCCGCATTGGGTGATGCGAGCTTTATCGTCACGGGTCAGGGGCTGGAACTTGCCGTTGCGCTGTTTTGTGGGCTTTCGGCACTCCTGGGCTCCGCCCTGGCGATCAGCCTGCTGACATCCGGCTCAATCGCAACAAACCGGCAAAAGCTCGGCATTCTTGTCATGCTGGGAGCGGCACCGAAGCGACTCGCCGTCAAAATACTGTTTTTGTTGTGTGTGGCAGCGACGCTCCTCGCAGCCGGGGCCTTCCTGGTCTCGATCCTGCTCGGAGAGCCGATACTGGCGGCCCTCAACAAACCCGCCCCGGCCGAGCTTCTCAGGCCGATCGCCGCGGCTTTCGGTGCCGGATTGGTGCTGATTGCGGTTTTCGCCGGGGTCTCGCTGATCCCGCTCGCGACCGTCGCGCCGGCCCGATTGGCGCTGTCAGGCCAAACCCGCCGACGCGACAGCACGATCATCCTGATGATCGGTCTTGCCGTGCTGTCAACGGGGTCAGCATCGCTGGGCTTTGTCGCGGCGCAATTTTCCCTGGAGGCGCATCGCGGCGCCGCACTGGATCTCGACGACGATCGCACATGGCGCATAGGAAGCTATGACAGGACAGTGATCGGACGCGTTGTCGAAGCCGCCGAACGCTCGCCGTTTGTTGACGGATATGCCGTGCTGAACTGGCATCCCTTTTCGGACACCAGCCTCAATATGCCTGTTGCAATGGAAGGCGGGCCGCTTGTTCAATCCAGCGTCCTGACCGGGGAAACGAGTTGGCCGCATTTCGTTGATGCAAACATCCTGGCCGGCTCGGTCACCGAACGCTTGTGGGGAGCGGCCCGACATTGCGAGGCCGTACTGGAAAGCACTGCGGCGGATCAGGTTACATCCCTGGATTACCAGGCCCAGATCGGGCGTACCCTCGTGCTGGGAAATGGACAGGAAGCCTGCCGTATCGTCGCCATCATGCAGCCAGTACGCCGTGGAAAGCTCGCTGCTCACGACGACCCGGTCGTACACCTCGTGGAGTCAGACCAGGCAACACTCATCAATCGAGCGGGGGATCCCTATCTGATCTTCCTGATGCGCCTCAAACCCGGGATCATGCCGGCAGACATTTTTGACGGGGCAGTCCTTGCCGGCCTGGAGTCGCAAATTCTGTCCCTCGCTGAGACCGGGCAAGCCGCCTATGAGCGGGAGCGCCGGGTCGCGAGCATCCTGAATCTGGCCGCCTATGTGTTGATGGTTGTTTTCTTTGCCGTTTCGCTTGCCTTGTCGCTGCAGGCGCTCGCGGCCGGGCGGGCTCAGATTGCCATTCGCCTGGCACTCGGGACCCGGCCAGTCCGGCTCGTTCCGCGACTTCTGTATCCGGTCATTCTGTCTGCCAGTACAAGTGTGAGTGCGACGACACTCCTGGCGGTGTTCATAAACCGCGCCTGGTCGAGCTGGGGCGGGCTTTCCGCAATTGACCCAATGGTCAGCTTCCTGGCCATCGCCGAGGCATCAGCATTTTGCGTCCTGCCGGCATTGCTGGTCGCTCTGGTCAGTTTTGTGCTGGTTTCACGCGTGAGTCCGGCGACCGTGCTTCGCGGAAGCTAGGGCTGGCCCGTCAATCCGCGGCGAGATCGCTTTGCGACCGGTTGATTCAGCACAGACCAACGCCTTGCCCAAAGAAACGCCCGCCATCCTTGCGGAATGCGGGCGCGTGGGTATTGGAGCCGGCAGATGCCCCCATCCGCCGGCTGTCATCATGTCAGTCGGTTTCGCCTAGTGGCGCGTCGACAGCCATTCGCGGGCGGCGCGCTGGGCGCTGGCCACTTCGAGGGTCGACATCTGGTCGGAAATTTCGGCGCGGTAGTATTTGGCCGGTTCCGAGCCCATCAGGGCTGCCAGGTTGAACCATTTGTGCGCTTCGACATAGTCGATCTCGCCACCCTGGCCGGTTGAATACAAGATACCAAGCTTGCACAGATCCTCACCCGTCGGGTCAGCAAATGCCGCTTGATGCGCTTGGGCCGTTTCTACGTCCGTGAACGCCATGGGTCTTTCCCCTTACTCTACACTGGCGGGTCCTGTCTTTTTGACCTGTGACCCGCGACCACCATCCAGTCCGAATGCCTTCGAACACGGAGGATAGTGAGCAAAGAGACTTGCATTAAGGTTAAGGCGAATCAGAAAAAATGCGCCTTAAGTCTTTATATCGGTTAGATTTTCTTGCCGAGTAGTGAACGCGATATCCACGCATCGGTAAGACTTGTGTGGCTGGCCCGGCGCAAGCGGTCCGGCGTTGCCAGGCGGATCAGCGTGAGCAGCAAGACCAATGCGACTGATATCAAGGCCAGCATCAGCGCCTGCCGGACGCGCGGCTCGGCCTCAGGCGTATCCGGGAGCGGCTGCAAGGCCGCGAAGGCGTCTTCACCCAACCATTCGAAAACCGCGAGTGTGGCCGGTCCGGACAGTTCGGCCAGCCGCTGCAGATCGGTCAGGGCGTCCGGAGACCCGGCAAACTGCATCAGCCGGATAGACTCAAAGCTCGACGTTCGCGTGCGCAATCGGGCGACTGACTGGAAGACGGTCGCGAGACCGACCGCCCCCGGTGCCGTGCTGGCCTCGATGCGCGCGGCAATCATCGGTTCGGCCCGTGACGGCGCGGCAAAGGCGATATCAGGCCGTATCCCGGCACTGGCGAAGGCATTGCCGATCTGGTCAGGGGGCAGCAGGCGCACAAGCTCTATCGCCAACCACGCCTCCATTTGCGGGTGAAGTCGCCCCGCCCGCCGCGCGGCTGTGAGGATTTCGGCTCCAGAACCCAGGGCGTGCTGCCGCCCCGGCAGGCTGACCATGCCCGCCTCAATTGCGGCGAGCGCCAGGGCCAGATCATCGGCCGGCGCGGGAGGAATGATCGCACTGTCACAGCCCGGCCGGCGCGTTCGCGGATCAGCGCACAACTGGATCACCAGATGCCGGACACCGCCATAGAGCCGCGTATCACCGGCGTCGGTCGCAACCAGCGCCGGAACCGATCGCATTTCGAACTGACCCCGATAGGCCCCCCGGAAAAAACCGTCGGCACTGGTATTGGCGACCGCCCAGGCAAACTGACGCTGAGCCTGGCCACGTTGCAGCGCGTCGGGTGCAAAGACCAGCGCCGGCGGCGAGAGCCCGAGCGCCTCGCCCCGGGCCAGCTCGCGCCGATAGGCCGCATCGAGACGGGCCTGTCTCTGCCAGGCCGGACCGGCCCTCAATCGTGCGTCCAGCGCCTGTGGTCCGGCAGCCCCGGCCAGCAGCTCCAGCGCCAGCCGGTCACGCCCGATCAGATCAGGACCCAGGGCAGCCCAGCTGCGAAACCGGTCCATGTCGGCGCGGCGGCGCCGATCCCCGCGCAGGGCATCATTCAGCCGGTCGAGCCATAAGGTCCGGGCATCTGCCCCCGCCGGTACCGCTTCACGGACAAGTTGGGACAGCCGCTCGCTCTCGCCGGGCTGGGGCGTCACATGCCCGGCAATACCGCCGGTCTGCGCCAGCCATTGCAGCGCAAACCAGGCCGCCACGACCAGCGATCCAATCAACCAGGCCGGTTGAAACCCCTTGAACACGGCCCGCCAAAACAACCACACAGTAAGACCGACAGGGCCGGCCTCCCACGGAGACTGGGTCTCGCCGCGCCAGCGATCAACGCGCTCGCGCCGGATCGCCTCGCCCCGGGTCAAACCGGCCCGCTGCCAGGCGTCCGCGCCCGGTTGGTTCGTGTCACCAGCATCGACGGTATCCGTCATGATGCCCCCCTGTTCCCGGCATCAGTTATGCCGAGCAGGCGCAGGCTTGCAACCATATGCGCGTGAGGCGCGAGAAAAACGCCCCGCCATCGCCGGCCCGGATCGGGGCGGTCATAATGAAAGGAGAGTTGGCAGGCGGGGCCGTGCGGCTTATTTCCATCGAACCGCCGCCAGGAGCCCGCTCACCATGCCGTCCGATACCCTCTCCCGCTTTGCGCCCGTTTCGATGGCGCTGGCCCATACCGACAAGGCCCGCTTTGCCGCCGAGCTGGGTCGCAGCTTTCGCGAATTCGGCTTTGCCGCGATCTCCGATCACGGCCTCGACCCGGCCCTGATCCAGGCGGCCTATGACAAGGCGGCGCAATTCTTCGCCCTGCCGGAAGAGACCAAGCTGGCCTATCTCGTCGAAGGCGGTGGCGGCGCTCGCGGCTATACGCCGTTCGGCAAGGAGATCGCCAAGGACGCCAAACATGTCGACCTGAAGGAATTCTGGCATGTCGGTCGCGACCTGCCCGCCGGTCACAAATATGAGGCCGACATGGCCCCCAATCTGGTTCCGGCCGAAGTCGAGGGCTGGCGCGAGACCGTGCACGGTCTTTACGGCGCGTTCGATGCGCTTGGCGTCCAGGTGTTGCGCGCCATCGCACTGGATCTCGGGCTTGAGGAGACCTTTTTCGACGACACGGTCAAGGACGGCAATTCGGTGATGCGCCTGTTGCACTATCCGCCGGTAACCGGCGATCCGGGCGGATCAATCCGGGCCGAGGCGCATGGCGACATCAACACCATCACCCTGCTTCTGGGCGCCGAGGAGCCGGGCCTGCAGGTGATGACCCGGGATGGCGAATGGATCGACATGAACCCGCCGCCCGGCTGCCTGGTCGTCAATATGGGCGACATGCTGGCGCGCTCGACCAATGATGTCCTACCCTCGACCCAGCACCGGGTGATCAATCCGGCCGGTGCCCGTACCGGCTTTTCGCGCTATTCCCTGCCGTTTTTCCTGCACTACCGTCCCGACTACATGATCGAGACGCTGCCGGGCTGTGCCGGGCCGGACAATCCGGACAAATATCCCGAGCCGATGCGCGCCAATGATTTCCTCAACCAGCGCCTTCGCGAGATCGGCCTGTTGAAATAGGCTTCGGCTCCGACGCCCAGGACAGGGCAGCTGTCAGACCAGGCGTGCGGGGCGAAGAGGGGCCCGGCAAGAAAAAGGGGCACGCTCCCCATGACCGTGCCCCTTCAGGTCTGATCCGCCGGTCGCTGGTCGGTCTGTGCCCCGCCAACGTTTCGACCTGCAAAGATATCCACAGGTTGCATTACCCATTCCCTAAGACCGTGCACCCATGACGATTTTTTAATCCAACATATTTGAATGTGGACCATGCACGCAGAGATCGATCCGGTCAGTCCGCCTTCGTCGCGCCCGGCTTTTTCATCCCGGCCGGCATGTCGCGGACATGGATGTCGATCTGCGGATAGGGGAATTCCACCCCGTGCTCGTGGAAAGCCTTCCAGACGGCGACATTGACGTCGCTGCGCACATTGGCCAGCCCGTTCTCCGGATCGGAAATCCAGAAGCGCAGGTCGAAATTGACCGAGCTGTCGCCGAAATCCATCAGATTGCAGACCGGCTCCTTGTCCGAGACCACCCGCGGCACCGTCTTGGCCGCCTCGATGGCAATGGCCTGGACGCGCTCCAGATCGAGCGTGTCATAGGAGACGCCGAAAGGCGCATGCTGGCGCACGACCTTGTCCGACTTGGACCAGTTGATCACGCCATTGGCGATGAAGTGCTCGTTCGGGATCAGGTGCTCGGTGCCATCGCGGGTGCGCAGCGAGACATAGCGCGACTCCATCCCGGTCACCCAGCCGAACTGGCCGTCGACTTCCAGCGCATCGCCGGGCTTGATCGACTTGTCGGCCAGCAGGGTGAAACCGGCGGCAAAATTGGCGACGGTCTTTTGCAGGCCGAGGCCGACACCGATACCGACAGCGCCCGAGAAAATCGCCAGCGTGGCGAGGTTGAACCCGGTCAGCTGCAGCGCGATCAGCAAGGCAATGACCGGCAGGGCGAAGCCCAGTATCTTGGCAATGAGCGCCCGCAAGGCCGGTGAAATCTCGTCGGCGCGCTGGAGCTGCGCATTGACCGTCCGCCCGGCCAGCGAGGCGAGCCAGAACAGGACGCCGAAATAGATCAGCGTCCGCAGAACATCGAACAGGGACAGGTCGACCGGCTCGCCATCCTCGGTTTCGCCGAGCGGAATGGCCAGGGCCTGCAATTGCATCACGACATCATCGAGCAGGCCGAACACGTCCAGCGCCGCCACCGGCCAGGCGACATAGAAGGCGACCTTGGACCAGAAACGCGAACGAATGATCAGGGTTACGGCGCGGATGACCAGCCAGGCGGTCATCAGGCTCATGGCAGCGTCGATCAGGGCGAAGGGTTGGTCGATCGCCCCCAGGACAATGCGGATAATGGCCAGAACCGCGACCAGGGCGAGCGGTGTCGCCAGCGATATGGCAGCGGTCAGAAGGCGCCGCGCCAGACCGGTCTTGATACGCGCGCCCGCCAGCCCCTCGACGACATGACGCAAGCGCGGCCCGAAGATCAGCGCCGGGACAAAGGCCGCCAGGACAAGACCCATCTGGATGGCAACATCAAGATTGAGCAGGCTGGCCAACAGCCAGTCCCAAGCCTCACGCGCGCGCCCTTCCAGAACTTCCATCGGAAGAAGTTCATCCAGCGCACTGTCATCCTGCGGTGTGGTCATCTGACGCTCCCTCCCCTGATTTCAAAGAGGTAGCATTATTGGGGGGATGGGGGCGAGTCCCCTTCCCCCTCACCCGGCCCTTCGGGCCACCCTCTCCCGCAAGGGGAGAGGGCGTTCTTGCCAGCGGCGCGCTCATACGCCTTCTCCCCTCGCGGGAGAAGGTCCCCGAAGGGGGGATGAGGGGGAACGGCACGTGAGGCCGGTCACGCGAGGTCCCGGCCCGGGTTTGCTAATCCACAGCCATGAACGACCGGCTCCGCAGTTTTGCGCGTCGAAT
>SPJK01042288.1_pt1 | contig 10194 bp, 9 predicted proteins | sample 3741771 | NCBI WGS metagenome assembly SPJK01 (sample SAMN10925997, study PRJNA522277) | cold seep metagenome | isolation source: Elba SIP-enriched marine methane seep metagenome, extraction at timepoint T2 | place: Italy: coast of Elba, Mediterranean Sea
ACCTTAACCCAACGGCACTCCCGTTTGGTGAGTTTCGCCGTACCAAATTTTTTGATTATCCAGCACGCCTAACAGCTTTTTAAGCTGCATGATATGAAAATGATTAGACTCAGACAATTCTGTGTGAGAATCCATTTCAGTCTGCGCCAAATCGTGAATTTGATAGCGAACCGCTTTCTCGATTAAATTTATTTCTTTTACAGATAATTGAAACGCTTGTTTATAACCGGCCATAATAATTACCTCTAGAAATTCAGCAAATGAACAAATACCCTGATTGCATCCTTTTAAATAAAGTATTTTGCAATACCTTAATTCCTGATACTAATGTATACCTTTGTTGAAAATGTCGCAATGACAAACTCCAAGCATTTTCAGACAACCATAGCTCTGTCCCCCTTTCTCGACGACAAACACCCAACTCCCATACAATTCAAATGGTTATATGCCATTATTGTCTGAAAACGAGGGTTATTTGGCCTTGATAATAACGCCTAAAACCATCACAATGAACCAAATGCCAATGAAGGGGGACTCATGGCGATTTTTACATTTAAACCATCAAAACCCACCTCTACAATATACAAAGAAAGAAAAATTTTTTTTATCGTTTATCCTTTCTTCGAAATTTTAGACCTCACCGGCCCATTTGAAGTCTTTGCTTTTGCCAGCACCTCATTGCAACGCGGCGAGCAAACTCATCAACCGGTTTACACGCTTGAAATTTTGGCTGAAAAACCCGGCCCGGTGGTTTCAATGTCCGGAATGGAAGTTATAGCCACCCGCTCATATCATGATATTGATGAACCCATCGACACCTTATTTATTCCGGGCGGCCTCGTTTTTAACCCAGAGGATAATAATTGGGAGGGCTCTGTTTTAAAAAATAAACCCTTATTAAGTTGGATAAAATCCATGGAGTCAAACGTTATCAGATTGGCTTCAGTCTGTAACGGCGCTTTTCTTCTCGCCGAGTGTAATCTACTGAATAATAAAAGAGTCACGACACATTGGGATTTTTCTCATGCTTTACAAACAAACTATCCGCATATCAATGTTGAACCGGACAAAATTTTTATCAAAGATGATAATATTTTCACTTCCGGCGGCATAACCTCCGGTATAGACTTGGCGCTATCAATGGTTGAAGATGACTGGGGCCGGGAACTGGCGTTATATGTTGCCCGCTATTTAGTTGTTTTTTTAAAAAGACCGGGCGGACAGTCACAATTCAGCACCTATTTAATTTCCGAATCTTCAAACCGGCCGGATATAAGACAGTTACAATGCGAAATTATTAACAATCCAACCGGCAATTATACTGTTGAAGAACTCGCCAAACGCATGGCGATGAGCCCTCGAAATTTTTCTCGAACCTTTGTTCAGGAAACCGGCATTACACCGGGTAAATTCGTTGAAAAGGCTCGCCTTGACGCCGCCCGCTTCTTTTTGGAGAACGAAAACCTTCCGATAGAAACCGTTGCAAAAAAAAGCGGTTTCATTGATGCGGAACGTATGCGTAGAACTTTCATCCGGCATTTAGGCATCAATCCTAAAAATTATCGAGACCGCTTTAATTCACATCACTAATCAAGGGGTTATTGTAATGCGTATATTACTCATTTCATCCGCATTTTCCGGATTAACACAACGTTTTTATACAGAACTCAATGATTCCGGCTATCAAGTATCGGTGGAGCTGCATTCCGGAGATGAAGAACAGCTAATCGAAGGCGTATCGCTTTTTAAACCGGATTTAATTTTATGTCCTTTTCTCAAACAACGCATTCCTCCGGCTGTTTTTAAACAAACGCCATGCCTGATTGTTCATCCCGGCATCAAAGGTGACCGCGGCCCCTCTTCTCTCGATTGGGCGATTCAAAACGGCGAAGCTGAGTGGGGCGTCACATTATTAGAGGCGCAAGAAGAAATGGATGCCGGCGATATTTGGTGTAGCCGAACATTTCCGATGAGAAACGCGACCAAAAGCAGTCTGTTCAATCGAGAAGTGACTCAGGCCGCTATCGAATGTTTGTGGGAAGTTCTCACCTTATTTGAAGCCAAAGACTTTAAACCTGAACCCCTGGATTATCAAGATAAGAAAATTAAAGGGCAATGTTTACCATTAATGAAACAATCTGATCGTACGATAAACTGGAACCAACATACAACTCAAGAAATTTTGAGAAAAATCCGCGCTGCCGATGGCAGTCCGGGGTTATTAGACGAAATCCACGGTCAAGCTTTTTATCTGTTTAACGCCCATCCTGCTCACCTATTAAAAGGAAAACCGGGTGAAATCATCGCCACCACAGATAAAGCCATTTGTCGAGCCACTATAGACGGAGCAATATGGATAGGTCATTTACAAGCCAAACAAGAAACAGGTAAGGCTCTAAAACTACCGGCGACAATAGCTTTACAAAATAGATGGCCGACGCCCAAAAACCATTTTTTGAAAAATTTTTTAAGTCCTCAAATCAAAACAATCGAAATTGATTATTTCCAACCCGGCCGCCAAATTTCCTGCCAAGAAATTTGGTATGAATTGAAGGACAATATCGCTTATATTCATTTTGAATTTCATAATGGCGGAATGAGTACCGAGCAATGCCAATTACTGTTATCAGTTTATCAACATGTCGCGACGCTGGATGTTAAAGCAATTGTATTAATGGGCGGTGAAGATGCCTGGTCAAACGGCATTCATTTGAATCATATAGAACATGCCGCTCATCCGGGTGATGAATCTTGGAAAAACATTAATGCAATGGATGATCTTATCTATCAAATCATCAATACTGTAGACAAACTAACTATCTCGGCAATTGCCGGAAACGCCGGAGCCGGCGGCGCAATCTTAGCCATCGCCACGGATCAAGTCTTCGCCAGAAATGGAGTCGTTTTCAACCCTCATTATAAAAATATGGGAGGGCTTTACGGTTCAGAATACTGGACTTACTTATTACCAAAACGGGTTGGAATGGAGGCGGCTCATCAATTAACAGAACAATGTTTACCCATTGGCTGTAAGCGGGCATGGCAGCTCGGTTTAGTCGATAAAATGTTAGATAAACGCCATGATATTTTCTATAGCCAAGTTAAATGTTTAAGCAAACGATTAACAGAAAATCATGATCGGCTCATTCAGCTTTTAGAAGAAAAAGGTGAAAAACGTTGTTTGGATGAATCCAAGCAAACCTTATCCAGTTATCGAAAAAACGAATTAATCCAAATGCATTCAAACTTTTATGGTAGCGATCAATATCATGACGCGCGGCGTCAATTTGTCTATAAATCGGCAAATAAAGACGTTACGCCTGTTAATATCGCAACTCATCGAAAAAACATAATAAATAATGAAATTAGTATTTAGAATGTCCGATTTAACTTTACCTGACATTCGGCTTCATCATAAAAGTACCAATATGAAGTGGCTTTATCTCATAACACTCAGAACCAGCAGTGTCAGGTCTTGGTGCGACAAGCAAAGCTTGTTATTTCTTGCAAGGTGAAAGTCCTTGCCTGGCGAAGTTACAGGATTAGCTTCATAAGGTTTAACCAACCACCAGTATTGAGTGTTGCGTCTCCGGCGGAGCGTTGTTAGCTGTGAAGCCCTCTGACCTATCCGGTATGCACAATCTTTAACCGACAATTAACAGATATTGAAAAAAAACCATCAAAGATTTACAATGTATTACAGAGTAATCATTAAATGGGGCTGTTATGGGTGTCACAAGCGTAAGGCTACAACCTGAAATAGAAAATCCTCTGGAGGATTTGTCAAAAAAACTTGATAGAAGCAAGAGTTATCTAATTAATCAAGCAGTTAAAGAATTTCTAGCTAAAAAATCCCTTGAGGAACAACGGTGGGTTGAAACTCTTGAAGCCATTGATTCCGTCAAGTCTGGAAAATTAATTGAAGAAAAAGAAGTCAATGATTGGCTTGAAAGTTGGGGTACGGAAAATGAGCTTGAACCGCCGAATCTATGAGAATTTCATATACACCAGAAGCAATAGATGATTTAAAAAGGCTCAGAGAATTCATTGAGGTAAAAAATCCGTTAGCCGCCCAACGTATAGCAATCACATTATTAAAAGGAATTACCCAACTAAAAACGTTTCCATATTTAGGCGTAGAGGTACAGCAAGCACCAACCCCAGAAATGGTTCGAGATTTAATCATTGGTAATTATATTGTGCGCTACTTAATACGTTCTAAGAAAATAGATGTTTTAAGGGTGTGGCATCACAAAGAAGAACGCTTATAACCAGGCGCTCCAGAGCTGACCGCAGGAAGCTCAGTTTGATTATTAAAGGTCATTTTTATCAAAGTTCAGTGTGCAAGTGAAGTTCATCGTCTATCTTCCTTCGACACCTGATCCTGGCTATTAGGCGAGCGAAAAACACATGGCAAAATGGTTGGCAATGACTTTCGGAATACTTTTAATCGTTACAAATGGTTTTTGGTTGTATTCTGCTATTGATCTCGCTGTAACCGAAAAATACAGGCAGCAGGTAGAGTATGAAAACGAAAACAAGATTATTGCATTAACAAAACTCACGAATAATTTTGTCAAAGGCATGGAAAAAAACGAACTAAAAGAATTGCTGGGCAGGCTATTTCCTGACTTTGAGCCCTTCGAAAAGGAAGGTGCAATTAATACAATATGGTTGTCATTCAAGATAAGCCCGGATGGAAAAATTGAACCAAATGAAGTGTCGCAATGAAATCGCCTAATCGGGATAGAGAATACTCAAGTAGCCCCCTCCCACGGGTCCGTATACAGCGCCTGGCCTGGCATTAACAGCGATATTTCATTGGGCAAATCGAATTCATATCAAGTGTCTATCGGGTCGTAACCGGATGATGAATCTTGCACATAGCGAGAACAGAAGGTGTTACCTTTTGCCAAACTTAACAAGTGCATATGAAAGAGAAGCAAAACTCAAGACGTCACGCCTGTTAATATCGCAACTCATCGAAAAAACATAATAAATAATGAAATTATTATTTAGAATATCCGATTTAACTTTACCTGACATTCGACTTCATCATAAAAGTACTCATATGAAGTGACTTTATCTCATAACACTCATAGCAGCATTAATACGCTGTTTGGCTTGTTGCAGTATTGAAAGGGAAAAATCAGGATCAAGTTGGCCTTCTTTTAATTTTGAATAGGCCGGAATGGTGTTCATATGCGGTAAATCTTGCGCCTTCTCTGAACCGAAATAACCGTGCAGCTTGGATAAAATCACAATATCGGTTAGGGTAATTGATTCGCCGCTGTCATAAAACCAGTTTTCAGCATGGTGCGGGATATCCGAAAACTCCTTGGAAAACCCTAAAGTGTGCAATAACAAAGAACCCACCGGCGCTCTCAAATAAGGAATAGACAAATCCAGCTCCGCGATGTCCGGATATTTTTCAGGATATTGATCGGCGAAATGTAATAAAGGAATCACGCCAATATCGGTGACTAAACCAGCCAATAAAGCATCTTCAGGATTGATATGGCCGCCGCACTGTTGAGCCAGCACAAAGCTTAAACTAGAAGTATAAAGACTATTTATCCACAGTTGCTTCATTGCCCCCATCAATTTTTTATCTTTACATTGAAACAACTGTTTTAAGCTGATGCTCATCACCAAATTCCGCGTTGAGTGGAGTCCTAAACGGTTAATGGCATCCTGGCAATTGGTAATCGGTTTGGTCGGCGCATACAGGGGACTGTTGGCGACTTGAATCAATTTCGTCACAATCGCCGCATCCAAATGGATAATTTCCGCCGCCTCATTAACGCCGATTTCGTCTTTCATCGCTTCTTTTAATTTAAAGGCGACATTGGGCAAAGAAGGCAATTGCAGCTTATTCTCGTGGTAAGCATCGCAAAAACTGGTGAAAAACTGATTATCGTTTATCGCCTCGGGAAGCTCAATATCGATCAATTCCACACAATCAATATCTGTTTGACTTTTTTTCGCCCATAACCGATTTAGCTCCACGGAAATGACTAACACGATCACATCCGTTAAAGCTATCGCTTTGGACCCGCAAGTTTGACTGCTATTAAGCGGCAAATTACCTTGATCCGATTTAGCCTCAACTTCATAACCGTTTTGACTATCCGGCTGAACACTGACACTACCTTTTAACACATAATAAACAAAACTGGTCGGTTGACCCAGCTGAAAAATCACATCATCCTGCTTGTAATATCGTACTTCCTGCGGAATGGCGCCGATAACAGTTGCATCCAGAAATCGTAGCGGTATAAATCGTTTCAATAAACGCGCATCCAGTTGTTGTTTACTCACCTTGAATGGCGCAGCAACGGCAACATTTACAGGACTTTCCGAATTATTATTGTCAGTCATTTGACGACTTTCATCGGATTGCTTTTCCGTTTCGGGTTTTGAGAATAAACTGTTAAACCATTTCATATCATTTTCCTTCAGATCTTCAGCCTTTCATCTACTTTAAGTAGACTATTAAATGGGGTAAATGGTTACGCTGACGATTAGGTTAAAACTTTTAAAGCTTCATTAATTTTATGTCGGGCTTCATGCAATATGTGTAAGCTATTCTCCGGCGATAAAGCAATATTGGTTAATTTGCCCGCTGCCGGAATCGAAGTGATAGCCGGAAAATGATGTGCAGATTTTTGGGTAATTTTGCAATGCAGGCGAGACAATACGACTAAATCCGTTAACGACAACTCGCTATGTAGATTTTGATACCATTCTTCAGAATGCAAGGCGACATCAATAAACTCTTCGGCAAAACTCCAATTTTTTAACACTGAAGCGCCGATAATCCCTTTAACAGCAGGTAAGGCTTGAACAACCTCCTCCATATTCAAAAACTCCGCCGGTAAATTGCTGACAAAGCTGAGAAATGGAACCGCGCCGATATCGGAAATCAAACCCGCCAACAAAGCCTCTTCAGGATCTTTATAATCACTCGCCGAAGCCAATGCAAAACACACCGCCGATAAGTTAATGCTGGACTTCCAAAGCACGTCCATTAATTTATTAATGCTTTTTTGATTACTGGTAAATATTTGTTTAAGCGAAAAACTAATAACTAAGGCTCTTGTTGCATTCAGGCCAATGCGATTAACCGCTTCATGACAGGTTTTAGCTGGCGTCAAGGTCAAATAAAGCGGACAATTCGCCACCTCTATCAATTTAGCGCTGATCACCGGATCAAGCTGAATAATCTTAACTGCATCCGCAATTCCAATATCATGTTCCATCGCCTTTCTTAAATCATTAGCAATTTTAGGCATGGAAGGAATTTCCAATTCTTCTTCCATGAAAAATTGCGCAAACATCTGCAAAATATGATTATGTTTCAGGGAATCGGGAATTTTGATTTCATCATGACTGAGTTCCGTATTGATCGACATGATCCGGTTCGATACCCGTAAAATGGTGACATCAGTATCGGCTTTTGCGGTAGTGGTATGAATATCTCCGCTACAAAGGGGGAACCGAGCTTTGGTATGACTGGAATCAACCGCAAACCCTTTGCCGTTACGATCCGAAATATTAACCGCGCCTTCTAAAATATATAAAGCTGAATTCGCCGACGTATCAATAGAGAACAAAACACTGCCCTTGGGGTGTAATTCGGTGGATGCTTCCATTGCAAACGCCTGCAACTTTTCATCACTTAAATTCCTGATCGGTATCAACCGTTTAAGCGTTTGCATAGACACTGCTTCGCCAACGGCGGTTTGTTTACCAGCCTCCCCTCCCTGTTTAAAAAGCGATTTAATGATTGACATTTTTTTTCCCGTATACGAAACCCGATAAATTAAATATTTTTTATAACAGCATAGGAACATGGCTCATTGCTATAAAAAATAGTCTATTATTTTATATTATCAATAAGAAGCCTAATAAAACAGCATAATATCAACTTGATTCAGATCAAGCAGATGATTATGTCACTAGGTTATTTTAACTATGACCATCAAAAACGCGATTATTCTTCTCATTTGTTTTTCAAACGTTTATTATCTATAGTTAACCTCACATCTCTGATGCTCAGAATATCCATTCTTTATGAGAGGAAAAAGTGTCTAATTTAAAGTTCCAGGCTTTACAAGAAAACCATTCATTTGACCAAAACAAGACTTTCAAATGGAATATCGCATCCGTATCGAACTGGTTACAAAACCTATCCGTTGATGATGCTGAGCTGGATATTAGCTGCCAACAAATCGCTTATACATTACAAGCCCTGTCTAATGCAAACCTCAACAAGAAAAATCATTTAGCCATATTGCACTCGCTCAGCGAATATTTAAAAATTTTTGAGGAAAGAATCGATGCAATTTATTTAGACAGCTCGATTCCATTATCCAAAAAAAATGAGCGAATGGTTCAACATTTATACCATTGCTATCTTGCCCAAGCTGATAATTTTTTTATTATTGCCGAATCTAACGAAAAAGAAAACGCCAATTTCATTATTCACGGCATTTTAAAACTCATTGAAGCCTTCCGCATCGCCTCATCCATTTATTGCGCCCCTTGCGATCAATTCTGGCCAACTTTTTGGAATTTCTTTAAATTAATCGACCAAACTGAAGTTTCATCCCAAATGCAAGCGCATCTAGATCACAAGCCTACGCCCATTAATTTAATCAAAGCTTTTCTTTTGTTCAGCATTTCCGACTTCACTCAATTCAGGCCGAGAGAACAACAAACGCTGAGCAAACTGATCATCAAACATGCTTGTTTATTGGCCGTTTCCATTGCGCCGCCATCCACAGAAACCAAACGCGCCTTTGTCGTAGAAATCAATCAAAATTATCCCCCTAAGGACATCAGGATAAAAAAAGCAAGCAAACAAAACGGCTACACTTACTACTTAGACACTAGCGAACTGATTAAGTCCTTGCGACTGGAATTGCACAAAGCTAATTTACAAGTAGGCGCTTTTAACGAAGCGCAACAGCAAATTATTAAAAAATTATTAACCGCTGTCGGTGAAAAGAAAAACCGTAAATTTCAACGCACCGAAGAACACTCATCCTTAACGGCCATTGTCGGCTATCTCAATATCGAAAATTATTTAAGGCAAAATCTTAACCCGGACGAATTGCCGCAATCAGATGATAAATTAGAAGAAACTCAGCAAGAACATCTCTCCCATAAAGTAAAATATGAGCATAGTGAATTTGATCTGGTTGAAAACGATGAACGAGTTGTTTATAACTTTAACATCGAAACTCGGAATGACTCAAAGAGCCGGGATGATACGCAACGCATATACGGACTCTCCAACCGTAATAATATTTGGAACAGTAATAAAGCGATCCAACAAATCATCGATATTGAATTGGGCGACTTTAAAATCCTAAACAGCAGCATCGGCGGCTACGCGCTTAATTTCGGGCAATATAAGGCCAAACTAAAAATAGGCGAAGTCATTGCCTTTGTCGCTATCAACAACCGAAAAGTTGAAATCGGCATTATTAAAAGGATCAGCCGCCATACTCAAGATCAATATCATATCGGCGTGGAAAAACTCGGTAAAGCTGAAGTGATCGTATCGCTTACCCATCAACTTAAACCGGAAAAACAGGCTTGGGCGATTCTAATACCAGGCGCTCAATTAACCAATAAACCCGACAGCATTCTTTTCAGTTCCTCTGAGTTCAATCTCGGCGATCAAATCATTGTGCAGTCCGGCGCTGATAAAATTGAATGCCGTTTAGCGCGTTATGTCAATCAAACTGCTTCGGCAAAACATGCCGAGTTAGGCAATATTCTTGATTAGGAACGAGAATGAAATAAATTGGGCATTTGGCGTAGGATTTTTTTTCGTATTCAAGGCGCACAAACAGGCGCATAGCAAGCTATGTAACTGTTTGTGCAACGCCGAAGACGAGAAAAAAGACAAGTCAAATGTTCAAGTTATTTCATGTACGTTCCTCAGTACAGACTGTGAAAATATTCAATACAGCTTAGGAACGTAATTTTTATAACATCCGAAACTGACTTGTGCTAAAGCATAAGAATCGCTAAAGCTTTTCTAATCTTTCTATCCATCTTCTGCGTTCACATCAAAACGCTTGCATAGCTCTGTCATTTCCCACTACAGAATAAACAAATTATTTATAATCCACAAACCTAGCTTTAGAACATTACTGTTTACTAATATTAGTATTCGCT
>SPJK01009705.1_pt1 | contig 10192 bp, 8 predicted proteins | sample 3741771 | NCBI WGS metagenome assembly SPJK01 (sample SAMN10925997, study PRJNA522277) | cold seep metagenome | isolation source: Elba SIP-enriched marine methane seep metagenome, extraction at timepoint T2 | place: Italy: coast of Elba, Mediterranean Sea
CGTGTCGGACCGCGCAATTTCATGCCTTTGATGCTTTCAAGCGACGTAACCGGATCCTTGGTATGAAGAAGACCGGGGCCATGCGTGTGGACTGCGATAACCTTCATGCCGGGAAAATCATTCGTCATGTGCATTTCATAATATTCCTGAAATGCGCGGGACGTTTGCTCTGCAGTCGTCACCATGAAGGGCAATCCGAAGGCTTCAGCGCGCGGGAAACGGCCTGGCGTATAACCCATGACCGTCCAGATCATATCAACAACGCCGTCTGTTACTTGCTGCGCCAGTTCCGGCGGCTTTCCGCCCAATTGCATTGAGGGATAATGTTCAATCTTGATGCGCCCGCCGGATTCCTTCTCGACTTTCTCTGCCCAAGGAACAAGAAACTTCCCGGGTATCGTTGCTTTTAATGGCAGCAACTGGTGAAGTTTCAGGGTAACGTCCTGTGCAATTGCACCGGTGCTAATGCTCGCAAGTGCCGCTGCGCAAAAACCCGCAGCCAGAATACGTTTCAACATGATTTCCTCCAAGTTTGTATTGTTCTCATGTGCGGTCTCGCTAGCGTTGCACATGTTGGTCGAAGTTTTGTATTTGTCTGTATTCGTGTCTGTGTTCGCCTTATATTTGCGCGTTGTTGAGGTACCGCTTCGATAAGAACCGCAAAATTGGCGAATCGTTATTTCAACCTATTTTTGGATATTGGATCAGCGCATTTCTTCCAGCGCCCAGTGCACCAGTCATCCATATATTTCTCTACGCGTCCTCCCTTAGTTATCTATGAGTGAAAGCACCGGAATCCGTTGCCTAATTGATTGATTTTTCATGACATAATCTAGGTTTTGAAGGGCCAAACGCGCATGTTCCCGCGCCAGCGCCTCTGCCCGGGCCCCTTCCCGTTTCGCAACAGCCTCAACAATTCCCCGATGATGGGACTGCCCGACCAATAAGGATGCACGAAACTCTGGAAAGTCGACTTGCGCCGTCAGAAAGGCGCTTGGATCGGCGAATGGTAGATTGCTCACCCGCTCAACTTCCTGATGAATAACCCGACTTCCGGACAATGATTTCAGAAGATCATGAAAGACGGCATTGCATTCGTGATAGGCTTCGAAGTCCAAATCCTTTGCTGGCACATCGACGATTCCATCCAAACGATCCAGAATTTCAAAGATTTGCGTCATAAGGGCACTATCAACACCGCGTTCTGCCGCCAACCGCACCGAAGTTCCTTCTAATACCCCGCGCAGTTCAATTGCGTCGACAATGTCATTCTTGCTGAAGGTACGAACAGCATAGCCGCCGGATGGGATCTGTTCCACAAGCCCCTCCTGCTCCAGTCGAGCCAGGGCCGCCCGGGTCGGCGTTCGTGAAAGGCCAAGCTTTTCCGAAAGCGCTATCTCCGACAATCGTTCTCCCGGCTGATAGACGCCGGCATAAAGCAAGTCCCGCACACCCAAGGCAGCCCTCAGTGTTTGAGAAAGTGCTTTTTCTCTTGTGCTTGCCATGCCCCCTCACAAAGTTCCGTTACGGTATGGTCGATTGCGCATTGATCCCCGTGCACATCTCCATTTATGTATACATATAATACAATTTCGGAGTTTCTGCGCCAATCAAAACTTGACGCAACATAAATGACAATTCCGAAAATCACTATCATTATCTCGAAATTTTATAGGATTTGACTGATTTTTTCCGCAAAGACTCCTCTTCTACACCTGTCATCCTGCGTAAGAACCGGCAATTCGTCGCTTGAGTTCCTCACAAAATTGTATACAACGCTCATTAGGTTAGAATCAATAACCGCCGGCTATCCATCGGCGCTAACAACCCTATTCCATTGGGAGGAATACCATGTCATCGAGAAACCTGGACGAAATCGTAAATTCCGCCGGAAACTTGGTAGAGCGGCTTCGCAACTCAAAGATTGGTGCCTATGTGTACCCAGTTGTACCCCCAGAATTTACGAACTGGCGGGATGAACAAAGAGCATGGCGGGAAACCGCTGTTTTGTTCGATCAATCGCATCATATGGCTGAAATTATGGTCGAAGGACCAGACGCCTTTGAATTTCTGCAAGGGTTAGCGATAAACAGCTTCGCAAATTTCGCGGTTAACAAGGCCAAACAATTCGTTCCCTGCACCCATGATGGCTATGTCATCGGTGATGTTATTATTTTCCGCTTAGAGGAAGAACAGTTCCTTCTTGTGGGACGGGCGCCGACAATTAATTGGGTCGAATATCATGGTCAAATTTCCGGCAAATCCATCACCATGGATCGTGACGATCGCTCCCCTGCCCGCCCAGGCGGAAAGCCGGTTATGCGCAAGCGTTACCGTTATCAGGTTCAAGGTCCAAACGCGCCGGAAATTCTCCAACGCGTGAATGGCGGGCCTCTTCCGGAGATCAAGTTCTTCAATATGGGGGAAATCACGATCGCTGGCCGAAAAGTTCGGGCTCTGAAACATGGCATGTCCGGTGTTCCAGGCCTTGAAATCTGGGGGCCCTATGAGGAAGGTGATGAAATCCGTGATGCCTTAATGGAGGCCGGAAAAGATCTTGGCCTTACCCAGGTTGGTTCTCGCGCTTATGCGACAAATACCTTGGAGTCGGGATGGATCCCCTCCCCATTACCAGCGATCTACACCGGCGAAGGCCAAAAAGCCTTCCGCGAATGGTTGCCCGCCGCAAGCTATGAAGCCACCGCATCCATTGGCGGCAGTTTCATTTCCGACAATATCGAAGATTACTACCTGACACCCTGGGATTTGGGATATGGACCATTCGTGAAGTTCGACCATGACTTCATCGGCCGAGAAGCACTCGAGAAAATGGCCGACCAACCGCATCGTCGGAAAGTCACCTTCGAATGGAACTCGGAAGATGTCAGCACCGTCATGCAATCGATGTTCGCTCCTGCCGGCGAAAACTTCAAAACCATTGATCTGCCATTGTCGAACTATTCATCCTCGTCCTATGACGCGGTAACAATGAATGGGAAGACCGTCGGTTTCTCCATGTTCAGCGGTTACAGCTCTAATGAGCGCACCATGCTGTCCTTAGGTGTTGTCGATGACACTATTGAGGTCGGTGACGTCCTGACGCTGGTCTGGGGTGAGCCGAATGGTGGCACCGAAAAAACCACGGTTGAGAGGCACAAGCAGACCGAGATTCGTGTCCGTGTATCGGCTACGCCTTATTCCAAAGATGCTCGTGAGAACTATGTCGATAGCTGGCGGACCCGAAGCGTCTGACCCATTGACGATATTGCTTCCCCCGCCCTTGATCAGCAGGTCTGATGGGAGCCGTGTTCGAATGAAATCGTAAGCTTACACATTCCCTGTCCATTCTCCCACAAAGAGAATGTCCCCTGGTGCGTTCAGGAATCCCAGCCTGAACGTACTTTTTTGCGAGTTGGCCAAAGCCATAACCGAGTTCGCAAACCCACCGGATATTGAGTCGCCTTTCGAGGTGAGAAAAAGAAAAGGCCCCGGAAAACCGGGGCCAAGTTGCGCATTCCTGATTGGAAACGAAGCCAGGTTTACAGATTACCCTTAGACATTTGATCGGCGATATAATCCGCCTGACGTATGGCAAGGGAGACGATTGTGAGCGTCGGGTTTTCTGAAGCACCTGTCGTGAAGACACTGCCATCAGAAACGAACAGGTTCGGCACGTCGTGGGACTTGCCCCATTTATCGACAACACCATCCCGTGCCTTCGCGCTCATTCGGTTGGTTCCCAAATTGTGCGTGGACGGATAAGGCGGTGTCGGGAAAGTCCGGGTCGCCCCAACCGCGTCATAGACCGCACTGCCCTGCTGATAAGCATGATTGCGCATTGCGACGTCATTTGGGTGATCATCGAAATGGACATTGGGCACGGGCATACCGAATTGGTCTTTTTCCGTCGGATGAAGGGTTACCGCGTTGCTTTCCTGCGGCATATCCTCACCAACCAGCCACATACCGGCCATATGGTCATACATATCCATAGCCCCGGTGAAGGACCGGCCCCAGGCACCCGGATCCAGGAACGCCCCCATGAAGGGCAAGCCCAAGGAGAGTGTTTCCATCTCATAGCCACCGACGAAACCGCGTGACGGATCATTGACGGATTCATCCTGGATGATCCCTGCCATGGTCGTTCCACGATACATGTTCACCGGCTATCAAAGACAGCGTAAACACTGCCGGTCATGTGGCGCATGTAGTTCTTGCCCACCTGTCCGGAAGAGTTACCGAGACCATCCGGGAACATGGATGAGGCAGAGTTGAGGAGTAGTCGAGGGGACTCAAAGGAGTTCCCCGCCAGACAGACCGCCCGCGCCTTCTGTCTGTGCTGATTGCCATCCTTGTCCGCATAGACCACGCCGGAGACCTTGCCGCTGTCATCATGTTCGATCTTGATGACCTGCGCATTGGCGCGCACTTCAAGTTTGCCGGTGTCTTCACCTTCGGGGATTTCCGTATAGAGCGGCGACCATTTGGCGCCCGACTTACAACCCTGGAAGCAGAACCCGATCTGCTGACAGGAACCACGGCCATCCCGCGGCTCGGAATTGATCGCCATCCGCCCGGTATGACATTCCTTGTAGCCAAGTTTATCAGCACCGGCCTTCATGACCTTGAAGTTGTTATTCCCTGGAAGGCCCGGAATGTTGTGCGTCCGAGTAACCCCCATCATGTCCTCAGCGCGGTCGTAATAGGGTTCCATCTCTTTCAGGGTAATCGGCCAATCCAGCAGGTTCGCACCGGGGACGTCGCCATATTCGGTCAAGCCGCGGAACTCATGTTCCTGGAACCGCAGCGAGGCACCGGCCCAGTGAACCGTCGATCCGCCAACGGCTTTGACAATCCAAGCCGGCAGGCCGGAAAAGTCCTTTGCGACCCGCCAAGAGCCTGATGTCGTGCGCTTATCCAACCAGGAAATCTGGCCGAACATGCCCCATTCATCATTGCTGAAGTCTTCGATCTCATGCCGTCCCCCTGCTTCCAGGATAACGGTATCAATACCCTTCTTCGCCAGTTCCGGACCGAGTGTACCGCCACCGGCACCGGATCCGATCACCACAACAACGCTATCGTCGTTCAAGTCATATGGTGCAGCCATTGTCTTATTCTCCCTTCAAATCCAGCGCCTAGAGCCAATCAATGTCGTCGAATCCACGGGCGATATAACCGCCCTTCTCCGCCGACGCGCCCTCGTAGCCGAACAACGGCCAAACTTCAGGATTGTTGTAGATGGAGACCACCAGGCCGCCGCGAATGGTTTGGAAGAAGCCACCGTCTTCGATCTGCTTCAGCAGTGCGACACGGTCCTCTTCCCAGCCGACCTTCATATAGCCGACGCCATGCTGCGCCATCGCCATAGTGTCCAGCGCGCCGATACCGCCCTCGATCATATCCTTAACGCCGGCATCATCACCCGCCTGCGCATCATATCCGGACACAGCCGCGACATAATATTTGTCGCTCAGACGGTCATGCGGATAGATATCACGCGCCATCTGGATAAGCGTCGCCATTGTCTCTGGCTTCAGATTTTTGACCTCTAGCGCCCAGGCGCCATTCGGGCCCGTCACCATGCCTGCCCCGGCGCTGAGCCCAATGAGCCCGACCGCTGCTGCGCCGCTCCTCTTCAGGAACCCACGCCGCGAGACTTTCTCGCGTTTATCAAGAACTCGCATTTCCTTCCTCCCTTACTGTTTTGGTCCGCTCGCCTTAGCGATACCGGCCATGTTGTTGTAAAACCTCAATTTTGTAGCCGTCCGGATCTTGAACGAAGAAGAACTTCGCCATCAGGGCGCCATCTCGGTGGAACTCCTTGATGTCGAGCGGTTCTAGCCCCTCGCCCTTCATACGGGCGTGTTCGGCTTCCAGGTCTTCGACCGCCACGGCAAGGTGGCCATAGCCACTCCCATGGGTGTAAGGCTCTTGCTGGCCATGATTAACAGTCAATTCGACTTCGAAATCAGCTTCTTCATTGCGCATATAGACAAGGGTGAAACCGTCAAAGCCGAACCGGTCGGCAATCGCCAGGCCAAAGGCCTTGCTGTAGAATTCGACGGATTTTGCCTCGTCCATGACCCGGATCATCGTGTGAATGGCTTTCGCCATGCGCTCCTCTCCTTTCTGTCGCCTCGCCGTCAGTCTTCGCCATACCGGCCCATCGACGCGAGGTAGTCGATCACCAGCTTTCGCTTGTCAGGATTTCGTTGCCGGTAGGACATAATCGTCCCGGGCACGAGTTTCTTCGGATTGGTCAGCCACGCGTCCAGGGTCGCCTCATCCCAGGTAAGGCCCGAGGCACGCAGGTTTTCGGAATACTTAAACCCGTCGATTACACCGGCCGGACGGCCCAGAACCTTCCACAGGTTCGGTCCCTGGCGCTTCTGATCCTCAAGTGAGGCAATGTGGCAGGTCCCGCAGCTCTTCTTGAACTGCTTGGCGCCTGGATCGTCTTCTGCGTGGGCACGATCAATGGCACTTGTGGAGACCAAGGCGAAACACAGGATGATGGCAGCATAGAGCCGCATAAAGAACTTGTCGGGCCACATGGGCCGCTTGCCTCCCGCAACGCGCAGGTAGTCTGCGCAAGATTGTTATCCGTTTGTTGAAACCACGGTAACAGTCTTTCGGAGGCCTTGGTGGTAACGGCTTACTACGTCAGGAAAGTGCCGAAGTTTACTCAGCCGCAGCGGGTACTTCTTCCGGGGCGCCACTGGGAACGGTCAGCCTGATCCCGGATTCCGCCATCGAACGATCCATATAGATCATCGCACAGCAACGCAGCATCGAGGTAAAGTGTCGCGCCTCACCATGCCGCTCAATCACCTCATCATGAAGAGTGGAGATTAACTTCGGCAAGGGTACACCCTCGCTCGCCGCCGCCTGTTCAAGGATGCTCCAAAACAGCTTTTCCAGCTGGATGCTGGTCGAGTAACCACTGAGCCGGATCGAACGACGCTCCGGTTCATAATTCTCGGTCGGCTGCCCGGCAAAAATCTGGCACATCGCATTGCCTCCCATATCGCTTCGTTTTGATTACCCCGATGGTCGCCTGGATTTCGGTCGAACGCAAGGATAAGGAAACTTGACCGAAATAACTCTAATAATTATGCATTATTCAATAACTCGGCTAATAGGTGAAACAAAATGCCTCCACCTTGGACAGTTCATTGGATGGAAGCGGGCTATGACCTAAGCCCTTGGCGAGACGCAATCTCTAATGACGTAGAGATTGCCTACAATGCATGTGCGCAATTGGTCACCATTAAGCCGTTGGATATACTAATCCGGAAGGCGGACTATTACGTAATTCCTCAACTCGGAACAGGTGGAGTCTGCATTGACGAGCACACCATGCTCATCGTTCTGCAGCCCGATAATCCGAATTTCGAGAAAACGATTGCCTCCGGCGACATCCAACGGACCATCTCTCATGAATTGCATCATTGCCTGAGAACCGGGATGGGCATGATGGAGGACACCCTGGCGTCTCATTTAGTTTCTGAGGGGCTAGCAGGACAATTCACACGGCTGGTTTATGGGAATCCACCTGAACCATGGGAATGTGCGGTTGATCGAGACACCTTGCGCAGCCTTGCTCCGACAAAAGAGGAGCTAGAAAGCGATGATGATATCATGAACCGATGGTTCTTCCCACGGGAGGGGAAAATCCCCTTTTTGTTTGGTTACACACTTGGATACGAAATCGTCGGAAATTGGCTTGAGAGCATACCGAAGCCGGATGAAGAAACACTGATCGGGGTCGATACAGATGTCGTGCTCGACACAGGGTTTTGGGACGTTTTTCGCGCGGCTAGTAATCGTTAGCCGCGCGATACTCCGTTCAAAATTTAGGACTTGAATGCAGAGCCTCCCTACCCCCGAATACGGTCACCTTTAGGATCATAGGGGCTGTCGGCGATGATGCGGGCGCCTTTTTCGACACCAACGATGTGGACTGTCAGCTCGGTACCAACCTCCGTATGGTCGACATCGACAAGGGCCAGGGCCAGTGATTTTTCGATGCAGTAGCCATAACCACCCGATGTGACATAGCCGACCCGTTTGCCATCGCGCCAGACCGGCTCGTAGCCGGATGCATCGGCGTCCGTTGCGTCGATCTCCAGGGTTACGAGTTTCTGCGGGGCAGTGCGTTCATCACGCTCCTTCACCGCATTCGCCCGACCGATGAAGTCTTCCTTCTGCCAATCGATCCAGCGATCCATCAGGGTCATGGCCGGCGTGTAGCCTTGCATGAATTCCCGGCTCCATACCCCAAAGCTCTTTTCAAGCCGCAGCGAATTCATGGCGTTGAACCCGAATTCGCACATATCGAAGGCAGCCCCCGCCTCCTTCAGCATGTTGTAGAGCGTGATGTGCTCAGCGGCGGAGCAATTGATCTCATAGCCGCGTTCACCAACTACGGACAGGCGTCCAACCTTGGCGCGGACCATGCCGACATCAATGGTCTGGCATCCCATGAACCCAAGAGCCTCGTTAGAAACATCCTGATGCGTCAGGGATTGCAGCACGTCCCGCGCCTTCGGACCGGCGATACCGAAGCCGACGGTCGCATCGGAGACATCGCGGATCGTAACGCCCTCTTCCCCGTGATCCAGGAACCAGCGCATGTGCCAATTCCGCAGATAGTAGGATCCCATGATCCACCAACTGCCGTCGCCCCAGTTGAAGACGGTGAGGTCGCCGAGCAGGCGACCGGACGGGGCCAACATCGGCGCCAGGCGCGCGCGGCCCGGCTTCGGAAGGCGGCTCGCCATAATCTTATTGAGCCATTCTTCCGCCTTCGGACCTGTGATTTCGTAACGGGAGAAGCCCGAAATATCGATCAGGCCAACGCCGTCTCGTGTCCGCTTACATTCTTCCCCGACCAGATCAAAGGCGTTAGAGCGTTTCAGCGTCGGGGTTTCATCGAAATCCTTCGGCGCGAAATAGATCGGCACCTCAAGCCCCCAGCTTTCCCCCCAACGCGCGCCATTCGCCGTCATCGCGTCATAAGCTGGTGCCTTTTTCAGCGGACGCCCTGCCCAGAGCTGTTCATTCGGATAGGTCATCACGAAGCGGCGGGAATAGAACTGACCGGTGGTCTGTTTCAGGTACTCCCGGTTCGATGCGAAATCGCCATAGCGGGCCGCATCCATGGCATAGATATCGGCTTCCGCTTCACCATGGATCATCCATTCGGCGAGCGACTTACCGACACCCCCGCCTTGCAGGAAGCCGGCCATGACACCGCAAGCCAGCCAGTAGTTCGGAACGCCATGGACCCGGCCAACCAGTGGGTTCCCATCCGGAGTGAAGGTAAAGGCGCCATTCACCCAGCGCTTAATCCCGACATTCGCGAGGGCCGGAAAGCGGTTAAAGCCGATGGCGAGTTCATTCTCGATCCGGTCAAAATCTTCCTGGATCAGCTCAAACCCATAATCCCAGGGCGCGCCTTCCATATTCCAGTGCTTGTGATTGATCTCATAGATCCCAAGCAACATGCCGTTCTGATCCTGGCGCGCATAGGTGAAGCCATCCAAGTCCACCATCATCGGCATCTCGGATTCGGAAGCGACAATTTCCGGCACATCATCGGTAACGAGGTAATGGTGTTCCAGCGGAGACAGCGGCAGATCAAGCCCAACCATGCGGCCCACCTGCTTCGCCCACAGACCGCCTGCATTCACCACATGCTCTGCGATGATCGTGCCTTTCTCTGTAATGACATCCCAGGATAGGTCAGGACGCTGGTTCAACTCGAGCACCCGGTTGTGTTCAATAACATCAGCGCCGCGCATCTTGGCGCCCTTGGCATAGGCATGGACCGTTCCCGTGGTGTCCAAATAACCTTCGCGATCGGCCCACATGCCGCCCTTCACGCCTTCGATCTGCATGACCGGGCAGCATTTTTGCAGTTCCTCGGGTGTCATCAAATGGACGTCTTCAATGCCGATGGATTGGAAAACCCGATAGGCGGCCTGTAGCCATTCCCAACGATCATCCGTGCAGGCGAAGGTCGCGCCGCCGGTCATATGGAGGCCCAAATCCTGACCGGTCTCTTCCTTCAATCCGGACAGCACATCGATGGTGTAAGCCTGCAGCGACGCCATATTCGGGTCTGCGTTCAACGCATGGATGCCACCCGCTGCATGCCAGGACGATCCGGCCGTCAGGACACTGC